>Ga0180063_1000473_pt1 | contig 10908 bp, 10 predicted proteins | sample EasRivT47_16_10D_FD_121776 | JGI IMG/M metagenome (GOLD analysis project Ga0180063, IMG submission 121776) | Soil microbial communities from meander-bound floodplain in the East River, Colorado, USA - East River metaG ERMLIBT47_16_10D | ecosystem: Environmental > Terrestrial > Soil > Floodplain ...
CGGGCTGCAGGCGCCACTTCTTGACGATCTTCTCCTCGGGGATCGGCAGGCAGCCGCACTCCGAGCCCATGATCACGAGATCGTCGTCGGTGACGATGTAGCGCGAGGGCCGCAGGCCGTTGCGGTCCAGCGTGGCACCGATCTGGCGCCCGGCGGTGAAGGCGATCGACGCCGGCCCGTCCCAGGGCTCCATCATCGCGGCGTGGTACTCGTAGAACGCGCGCCGCGCCGGATCCATCAGCGTATGGTTCTCCCACGCCTCGGGGATCATCATCATCATCGCGTGCGCCACCGAGTAGCCGCCCATCACGAGCAGCTCGAGCGCGTTGTCGAACGAGGCCGAGTCGGACTGGCCGGGGTAGATCAGCGGCCAGATCTTGTCGAGGTCCTTGCCGAGGATCGGTGACGAGATCGCCCCCTGGCGCGCGCGGATCCAGTTCACGTTGCCGCGCAGGGTATTGATCTCGCCGTTGTGGCAGATCAGGCGGAAGGGGTGCGCGAGGTCCCAGGACGGGAAGGTATTCGTGGAGAAGCGCTGGTGCACCAGCGCGAGCGCCGATTCCACGCGCGCGTCCTTGAGATCCAGGTAGTACTCGCCGACCTGGTAGGCGAGCAGCATTCCCTTGTAGCAGACCGTGCGCGCCGACATCGACGGTACGTAGAACTCTTTTCCGTGCTTGAGCTTCAGCGCCTGGATGGCATGGCCCGAGCTCTTGCGGATGATGTAGAGCTTGCGCTCGAGCGCGTCGGTGACCGTGACGCGCCGGCCGCGGCCGATGAACACCTGCCGGATCACCGGCTCCAGCTTCTTCGCCGGCTCCGCCAGGTCCGAGTTGTCGACCGGGACGTCGCGCCAGCCGAGCAGCACCTGCCCCTCGTCCTTGATCGCGCGCTCGATCTCGTACTCACAGGCGATGCGCGAGGCCGGGTCGCGCGGCAGGAACACCATGCCGACGCCGTATTGCCCTGCCGGGGGCAGCTTGACCCCCTGTTTCGCCATCTCCTCGCGGTAGAAGCGGTCGGGGATCTGGATCAGGCAGCCGGCGCCGTCCGAGAGCTTCGGGTCCCAGCCGACCGCGCCGCGGTGGCTGAGGTTCTTCAGCACCGAGAGCCCCTGCTCGACGATGGCGTGCGACTTCTTGCCCTTGATGTGCGCGACGAAGCCGACGCCGCAAGCGTCGTGCTCGTATGAGGGCTGATACAGCAAGTTCATGACCGAACTACTGAATATACATTTACTGCGCTGCAGCGACAATGGCTCCGCGCACCGCGGCGGCGTCGATATCGGCGCGCAGCGCGGCGCGGCCGATCGTCTCGAGCACGATGAAGCGCGTCCTGCCTTTCGCCGCCTTCTTGTCCACGGCCATCAGCTCGATCAGACGCTCCGGAGCCAGTGTGGGACCCGCGACCGGCAATCCGGCGCGCTTCAGCAGGTCGCGCACGCGGCTGACTTCATCTTTTTTCAAGTGACCCATTAGCGAAGACAACTCGGCCGCCATCACCATGCCGGCGGAAATGGCCTCGCCATGCAGCCACGTGCCATAGCCGGTCGCGGCCTCGATGGCGTGGCCGAAGGTATGGCCGAAGTTGAGCAGCGCGCGCGCGCCCGATTCGCGCTCGTCCTCGGCCACGAGGCGGGCCTTCAGCTCGCAGCTGCGGCGAACCGCGTGAATCAGGGCCGCGCGGTCTTTCTTCAGGATCCTTTCAATGTTGGACTCGAGCCATTCAACGAACGCCGCGTCGAGGGCGAGGCCGTGCTTGATCACCTCGGCGAGACCCGAGCGCAGCTCGCGCTCGGGGAGGGTGCCGAGTGTCGCCACGTCGGAGATCACGGCGAGCGGCTGGTGGAAGGCGCCGATCATGTTCTTGCCGCGGGCATGGTTGATCGCGGTCTTGCCGCCGACGGAGGAATCGACCTGCGCGAGCAGCGTCGTCGGCACCTGGACGAACGGCACGCCGCGCTGATAGGTCGCCGCGGCGAAGCCGGCGAGATCGCCGATCACGCCGCCGCCCAGGGCGACGATCAAGGTGTCGCGCCCGCAGCGTGCTTCGAGCAGGGCGTCGAACACGCGGTTGAGCGTTTCCCAGCTTTTTGACTGCTCGCCGTCCGGAACCACGATCTCGGTGACTCGCGCGGCCCCCAGGGCCTTCCCGACCTCGGCGAGATACAGCGGAGCGACGATGTTGTTGGTGACGATCGCCGCGCTGCCGCCGGCGAGGTAAGGCGCATAAAGGTTCGCCGAGCCGATCAAACCCGAGCCGATATGGATCGGGTACGAGCGGCTGCCCGAATTGGGCAATAAGGCTACGCTGAGGCTTTCCATCGCGCTCCGAGCTGCTCGAGCAGGCCGCGCGCCAGGACCTGGACGCTCTGCCGGCCGGTGTCGACGACGAGGTCGGCGATCGCGCGGTACAGCGGATCGCGCTCGTGGTAGAGCTCGCGCAGCCGCGCGAGCGGGTCGCCGGTCGCGAGCAGTGGCCGGTTGCGGTCCTGGCGCACGCGCTCGTAGAGGTGCTCGGGCGTGGCGCGCAGGTAGACCACGGTGCCGCGCGCCGCGAGCAGGCGCCGGTTCTCCTCGAGCAGCACGACGCCGCCGCCGGTCGCGAGCACGATGCCTTCGAGCCGGGTGAGCTCGGCGATCGCCTGCGCCTCGCGCGCGCGGAAGCCGGCTTCGCCCTCGATCTCGAAGATCACCGGGATCTTCACCCCGCAGCGCGCCTCGATCTCGTGGTCCGAATCGACGAAGCGCAGCTTGAGCCGCCGCGCGAGCGTGCGCCCGACCGTGGTCTTGCCGGCGCCCATCATGCCGACGAGGTAGAGGTTCCCCGCGTGCTGCATCCCGGCATTGTAGAAACAAAAGCGGCCGGGAGGTCCCGGCCGCTGCACGACGAAGAGAAGGAGAAGCGTGCGATCTAGCGAATGGTGAGGCGCTCGTTGACGACGCGCGGGGTGATGAATACCAGCAGCTCGGTCTTGCTCGAGGTGGTGGCGTTGTTCTTGAAAAGCCAGCCGAGGACCGGAATGTCGCCGAAGAAGGGCACCTTGGTGGTGTCGGTGCGGTCGGTCTGCTCGTAGATGCCGCCGATCACCACCGTGCCGCCGTTTTCTACCAGGACCTCGGTCTTGACGTGCTTGGTGTTGATCTGCACGCCGCCGGGGACCTGCTGGCCGGGCTGGTCCTTGTTGACGTCGAGGGTCATGATGACGTTGCCCTCGGGGGTGATCTGCGGCTTGACCTTCAGCGAAAGCACCGCCTTGCGGAACGACAGCGCGGTCGCGCCGGACGAGGTCGCGGTCTGGTACGGGATCTCGGTGCCCTGCTCGATGACCGCCTCGACCTGGTCGGCGGTCAGCACGCGCGGGCTGGCGATGATCTTGCCCTTGCCGTCGGCCTCCAGCGCCGAGATCTCGAGGTTGAGGAAGCGGCTCGCGGCACTGTTGAACAGGATCAGCGAGAACTGCCCGGCGCCGAAGTTGTTGAGGCCGAGCGCCGGCAGATTGACGTTGGTCGTGTCGCCGAAGAAGTTCGGCTCGTCCTTGATCTGGCCGGTCATGAAGCCTTCGCTGGCGACGCCGCCGCCGGCGACGAAGCGCGGGCTGTTCTGGCCCAGGACGCGGTGGCCGCTCGACTGGCGGTCGTTCAGCGCGATGCGCGAGCCGAGGTTCTTGCTGAAGGTGTCGCTGGCTTCCACGATGCGCGCCTCGATCATCACCTGGCGCGAGGCGATGTCGATCTTGGCGATCAGGCGCCGCACGTCTTCCAGGCGGCTCGGCGTGTCCTGCACGAACAGCGTGTTGGTGCGCGCGTCGACCACGGCGCTGCCGCGCTTGGAGAGGATGCGTTGCGTCGGATCCGACAGCAGCTTCTGCACGTCGGTCGCCTTCTGGTAGTTCATCTGGAACGTTTCGGTGCGCGTCTGCTCCAGGTCCGAGATCTGGTTCGCCGCCTCGAGAGCGAGCTTCTCGCGCGTGGCGAGCTCGTCGCGCGGCGCGATCCAGATCACGTTGCCGCTGCGCCGGCTGTCGAGGCCGCGCGTCTGCAGGATGATCTCGAGCGCCTGGTCCCACGGCACGTCCTTCAGGCGCAGCGTGATGTTGCCCGATACGGTGTCGCTGGTAATGATGTTTAGGTCGGTGAAGTCGGCGATCACGTTCAGCACCGCGCGCACTTCGACGTTCTGGAAGTTGAGCGACAGGCGCTCGCCGGTGTAGCGGCCCTTCTGCGCCGCCGCGCGCGCCGGGTCGGCGGTCACCGGCTTCACTTCCAGCACGAACTGCGTGTCGGACTGGTAGGCGTTGTGCTCCCATTGGCCCTTCGGCTCGATCACCATGCGCACGTTCTCGCCCTGCTGGAAGGTGCTCACCGTGTTGACCGGCGTGCCGAAGTCGACCACGTCGAGCCGGCGGCGCAGGGCTTCCGGCAGCGAGGTCTTGAGGAAGTCGACGATGATGTTCTGTCCCTGCACCCGGATGTCGATGCCGGTGGTCGTGTCCGAAAGGTCCACGACCACCCGGCCTTCGCCGGCGCGGCCGCGCCGGAAATCGACGTCGCGCACCGTGTGCTTCACGTCCTGGCGCCCTTCGGCGAAGTGCGCCACGCCGGCCGGCGCGGCCGGCGCCAGCGGGGCCTCGGCGAGCGTGATCACGAGCGTGTTGCCCTCGATCGCGGCCTCGTGTCCGACGGCGCGGCGCAGGTTCAGCACCAGGCGCGTGCGGTCGGCGCCCTGCACGATGTTCATGCTGCGCAGCTCGCCCTGGCCGATGTCCTCGCTTGCGCGGCCGAGCGCGTTCACCGTGTTCGGGAAGTCGAAGGCGATGCGCGCCGGCGTCGCGACCGAGAAGTTCGGCGGCACGCTCTTCAGCGGCTCCTTGGTGGTCACCCGCACGACCGTCTTGCCGGCCGCCTGGCTCACCTGGAAGCTGTCGATGCTGTTGCCCTGCGCGGCGCAGACTCCCAGGCCTGCGATCCAGAGAAGCAGCGCGTGGATGATGGTCGTGGCTTTGGTATTCATCGTTTTGCCTCCACCAGTTGCAGCGAGCTAATGCGCTCCACCCAGTCGCCGGTCGAATCCTGCACCAGCTCCTTCAGGCTGATCTGGGCTTCGTCGATCGCGGTGATGACGCCGAAGTTCTGCCCCATGTAGTTGCCTTTCCTTACCCGGTACAGGTTGGGGCCGGCCTTCACCAGCGCGAAGGTCTCCTGGTGCTGGGTGATGGTGCCGAGCATCTGGATCGACTCGAGCGGGAAGGCCTCGAGCGGCTCGGGCGGGCGCTTCTTCTGCTCCTCGATCAGGGCGGTCGAGGCGCTCGCGGCGCGGCCGGCGGCCGCGACCTCGATGCGCTCGGGGCGGAACGGGTCGATCTGCCCCTCGGCGGTGTACGGCACCGGCTCGTAGGGCTTCACCTGCGGCAGCGGCTCGACGCGCCCGCGCAGGTCCTTGGTGAGCTGGTGCAGCTCCTCCTTGAGGTCGCCGTGCTCGTCGCCGCCGCAGCCCGCGGCGAGCGCCACCGCAGCGCACAGCGCGGCGAGAGCGCTTTTCCGGACGCAGCCGGGCGCGCTCATTTCTTGCCCGGCCCTTTCTTCGCCGCCTTGCGCTGCTCGGCGATCTCGTCGTCGTCGAGATAGCGGAAGGTGCGCGCGATCGCATCCAGCGTCAGGATGCCGTCCCTGGTGGCGACGATGCTCACGTCCTTCAGCGTGACGATGCGCGAGAGCTGGCCGACGTCGCTCGCGAACGCGCCCATGTCGTGGTAGGTGCCGGTGACGCGCACGTCGATCGGCATCTCGGCGTAGAACTCGCGCCGCATCTCGGAGCCGGCAGGCTTGAACAGCTCGAACTGCAGCCCGCGGCCGAGGCCCGCCTGGTTGATGTCGACGAGCAGCGCGTCCATCTGCGATTTGTTCGGCAATTGCTTCAGCAGCGCGCCGAACTGGGTGTCGATCTCGCGCAGCTGCTGGCGGTGCAGGTCGAGGTTGATCGCCTGCTTCTTCTTGTTGACGTACTCCTCCTTGAGCTTGGTCTCCTTGAACTGCCCGGCCTCGAGCTCCTCGATCTGGCCCTGGTTGAAGACGAAGAAGCCGGCGACCGGAACGCCAATCACGATGCCGAGCAGCACCATGATCTTGGGCGCCGCGCCCCAGGTACCCGCGTCCTTCCAGTTGGTGCGCTTGAATTCGTCGACGAAGGCGTTGAAGTTGATCGCCATGGCCTACCCCTTCTTCGCCGCGGCCTTGGCGGCGTCCTTGGCGGGCTCGGCGCGCTTCAGATTCACGAACATGTTGAATTCGGAAATGCGTCGCTTGTCGACGTTGACCGCCTTGACCTCGACCAGCACCGGCTGCGCCAGCCACGGCGAGGCCTCGATGTTGCGCATCAGCGTGGAGACGCGCGCATTCGACTGCGCATAGCCGACGATGTGCACCCGCGGGCCGGTCTGCTTCATCGACTTCAGGTACACGCCCTCGGGCATCTGGCGCACCATCTGCTCGAGCAGGTGCACGGTCTGCGCGCGGTCGGCCTGCAGCGTCTCGATGATCTGCTTGCGCGCGAGCAGCGCCTGGATCTGGTTGCGCAGCTCGTTGATGTCGGCGATGTCCTTGTCGAGCTTCTTGATCTCGCTGGCGAGGAACGCGTTGCGGTCGTTCTGCACCTCGATCTGGCGGGCGTAGAACTGGTACATCAGGCCGGCGAGCGCCGCGCCGACCACGAAGGTGCCTGCGGACACGGTCATGAAATGCTGCCGCGAGCGCTTGCGCCGCTCTTCGCGGTGCGGCAGCAGGTTGATGCGCGCGTTCATTGCGGGTCGAACCTCCTCATGGCGAGGCCGCAGGCGACGATCAGCGACGGCGCGTCCGCCATCAGGCGCTTCAGCTGGATCTTCGGCGAGGCCTGCATCAGCGCGAACGGATTGGCGACGCTGGTCGGCACCTGGGTGCGCGTGTGCACCACCTCGTCGAGCCCGGGGATCACCGCCGAGCCGCCGGCGAGCAGGATATGGTCGACGGCGTGGTACTGCGTCGAGGTGAAGAAGAACTGCAGCGCCCGCTGCACCTCCATCGACAGGTTTTCCATGAACGGCTTCATCACTTCGGACTCGAAGTCGTCCGGCAGCCCGCCCGAGCGCTTGGCGTTTTCCGCTTCCTCCGGGGTCATGCCGTAGCGGCTGACGATGTCCTGGGTAAGCTGGTTGCCGCCGAACGCCTGCTCGCGCGTATAGACCGACTGCTCGTTGCGCAGGACCGCCACCTGCATCACGTTCGCGCCGACGTCCACCACCGCGACGTTCTGGTCCCTGCCGCCGCCGGGCAGCGCCTGCACCACGAACGACAGCGCGGTCTGCTGGGCGAAAGACTCGACGTCCATCACCAGCGCCTTGAGGCCGGCCGAATCGGCCACGGCGACGCGGTCCTCGACCTTCTCCTTGCGCGTCGCGGCGATCAGGACTTCCTGCTCCTCGGGGTTGGTCGGCGACGGGCCGAGGATCTGGAAGTCCAGGTTCACTTCTTCCAGCGCGAACGGGATGTACTGGTTCGCCTCGCTCTCCACCTGCACTTCGAGCTCTTCCTCGCGCAGCGCGGCCGGGACGATGATCTTCTTGCTGATGACGGCGCCGCTCGGCACCGCCATCGCGACGTGCTTGGTGCGCGTGCCCATGCGGTTGTGGGCGCGCTTCACCGACTCGGTCACCGCCTCGAGGTTGTTGATGTTGCCGTCGACGACGCAGTCGCGCGGCAGGGGCTCGATGGCGTAGCGCTCCACGCGGTAGGCGCCCTTCCCGGCATCAACGAGCTCGAGCATCTTCACCGATGAAGAGCTGATGTCCAGCCCGAAGAGCGGTGGCGCCTTCGCTGTGAACAGGTCGAATTTCATTTTGGTGTTCCCCGGTATTTCCCTTTTCGCGTCGGCTCTTAGGCGCGATTCGCAGAAACTGCGTTAAATGCTAGCAACAAGCCCCCCGGCTGTCTACTTAATTCTCCACACGGGTAAGGGGTATCATGCCGCCGTTCCGGCACCCCTTGCAACAACGCCCGCTCCTACGGCTCTAAGCCCCAAGAAGATGTGGATCCGGTTTGTCGCTTTCCCGCTGGCCGTGCTGGCAGGCTTGGCCGTGGCCGGCGTGCTCGCCGTCGGCCTGGTGGTGGTGCTCGCCTACCCCCAGCTGCCCTCGCTCGAGGCTCTGACCGCCTACCAGCCCAAGATTCCGCTTCGCATCTACTCCGCCGAGGGGGTGCTGATCGGCGAGTTCGGCGAGGAGCGCCGTTCTTTCATCTCGATCGCCGAGGTGCCCCAGCAGCTCAAGAACGCCGTGATCGCCGCCGAGGACGAGCGCTTCTACGAGCACCCGGGGATCGACTACGTCGGCGTGCTGCGCGCCGCCTGGGCGAACCTGATTGCCGGCGGCAGGCGCCAGGGCGCGAGCACCATCACGATGCAGGTGGCGCGCAACTTCTTCCTGTCCTCCGAAAAGACGCTGACGCGCAAGCTCTACGAGGCGCTGCTCGCGTTCAAGATCGAGCACAGCCTGTCGAAGGAGCAGATCCTGGAGCTGTACGTTAACCAGATCTACCTCGGCCAGCGTGCCTACGGCTTCGCGGCGGCCTCGCAGGCCTACTACGGCAAGGCGCTCGGCCAGCTCTCGCTCGCCGAGCTCTCGATGCTCGCCGGGCTGCCGAAGGCGCCGTCGCTCAACCCGGTTTCCAATCCGCAGCGCGCCAAGCAACGCCAGCAGTACGTGCTGCGCCGCATGACCGAGCTCGGCTACATCGATGCCACGCAATATGAAGACGCGCTGAAGGCCCCGCTGCGCACGCGGCGGGAAGTCACCGAATACACGGTGCATGCCGAATACGCAGCCGAGATGGTGCGCCAGGCGCTCGCCGAGCATTACCCCGAGGACGTCTATACCCGGGGTTTCCGCGTCTACACCACCCTCCGCAAGGCCGATCAGGAAGCCGCCTACGTCGCGCTGCGCGCCGGGGTCCTCGAGTACGACCGGCGCGCGGGCTACCGCGGCCCCGAAGGCTATGTCGAGCTGCCCGCAAATCCCGACGACGACGACCTGGAAGATGCGCTTGCCGACCATCCGGACAACGACGATCTCCTCGCCGCCGTCGTGCTCGCCTACGACGGAAAGCAGGTGCAGGCCGGGCTGCGCAGCGGCGAGCGCATCGCGATCCAGGGCCAGGGGCTGCAGTTCGCCGCGCGCGCGCTCGATGCGAAGGCCGCGCCGCAGAAGCGCATCCGCAAGGGCGCGATCATCCGGGTGCAGCGCGAGGGCAAGAGCTGGCAGGTCGTGCAGCTGCCGGATGTCGAGGCAGCCTTCATCGCCCTCGACCCGCAGGACGGCGCCATCCGCGCGCTCGTCGGCGGCTTCGACTTCGGGCGCAACAAGTTCAACCACGTCACGCAGGCGTGGCGCCAGCCGGGGTCGTCGTTCAAGCCCTTCATCTACTCCGCGGCGCTCGAGAAGGGCTTCACCGCCGCCACCGTCATCCCCGACGAGCCGGTGGTGCTCGAGGCCGAGCAGACCGGCAGCCAGCGCTGGGAGCCGAAGAACTATGACGGCAAGTTCGAGGGCCCGATGCGCCTGCGCACGGCGCTCGCGAAATCCAAGAACATGGTCTCGATCCGCATCCTCGACGCCATCGGGCCGAAGTACGCGCAGGAGTATGTGACGAGATTCGGCTTCGAGCCGGAGCGGCACCCGCCTTACCTGACGATGGCGCTCGGCGCGGGCTCGGTGACCACCTGGCAGATGGCGCGCGCTTATTCGGTGTTCGCGAACGGCGGCTTCCTGATCCAGCCCTACTTCATCCACAAGATCGTGGACGACCGCGGCAATGCGCTAGCGCTTGCCGAGCCGCGGCGCGCCGGCGACGAGGGGTTGCGCGTGCTCGACCCGCGCAACGCTTTCATCATGGACAGCATGATGCAGGACGTCATCCGATCGGGTACCGCGGCGCGCGCCGCGCGCCTGGGCCGCGCCGACCTCGCGGGCAAGACCGGCACCACCAACGAGTTCGTCGACGCCTGGTTCGCCGGCTACCAGCCGGCGCTCGTCGCTATCTCCTGGGTGGGCTTCGACCAGCCGAAGACGCTGGGCAAGAACCAGACGGGCGGGGTGGTCGCGCTGCCGATCTGGCTCGGCTACATGGATAGGGTGCTCGGCGACTACCCCGAGATGTCGCGCACCGTGCCGGAGGGCGTCGTCGCCGTGCCGACCGTGCCGTATCCGGCGCTTGCGGGCGAGACGAAGACGATCCCCGAATTCTTCTACCGCGAGGCGGTGCCGCCGCCGGACGTGCTGCAGCCGCCGCCCGTGCCGGTCCAGCCGCCGCCGACGCTACCCGACCAGTCGAACCCCCCGACCTAGCTGGCCGGAAACGAGCTCCGAAAGAGCGCCGAAGAGCTCGGCGCCGGTACGGGTGTCGCGCCAGGCGGTGCCGTCCCAGCGGAAATGAAATCCGCCGGTGCGCGCCGCCACCCAGATCTCGCGCGCGGCGCCGTGCCGGTTGACGATGATCTTCGAGGCATCGTCGAACTCGATCTCCAACACGCCGCCCCCCTTCAGCTCGAAATCCAGATCAAGGCTTTCGAGCGCTCGCTCGATGGCTTCAAGCGCGGCATCCGCCGCCGCTTCGAATTCACTCTCGTCCATGGGGTAACATGCGGATTTTATGCGCTTCCTTATCCTTGTCGCGATCCTGGCGCTCGCCGCCACCGGCTGCGGCAAGAAGGGGCCGCTATACCTGAGAGAGAGCCCGCCTCCCGGCGTCAAGCCCGCCAAGCCCAAGCCTTACGAGCCGGTTCCCTACCCGCCCGAGCTGAGCGAAGAAGAAAAGTAGGCCGCGCCTTGCCTTTCACCTACCGCAGCGGCGTGCTCTGCGCCGACGAAGTCGCGCTGGA
>Ga0180063_1000474_pt1 | contig 10882 bp, 9 predicted proteins | sample EasRivT47_16_10D_FD_121776 | JGI IMG/M metagenome (GOLD analysis project Ga0180063, IMG submission 121776) | Soil microbial communities from meander-bound floodplain in the East River, Colorado, USA - East River metaG ERMLIBT47_16_10D | ecosystem: Environmental > Terrestrial > Soil > Floodplain ...
GCGCTGGGATCCGCGCCGTGACCTGCTCGACCTGCAGGACCGCGTGTCGCGCTTGTTCGAGGAGGCGCTCTCCCGCTCGGGCGGGGGCGTGGACGGCTCGGCGCCCGTCGGCGCATGGAAGCCGCCGATGGATCTGTTCGAGGAAGGCCACCGCTACGTGTTGCGCGCGGATCTCCCGGGGGTCGACGCGTCCGACGTCGAGCTGCACGTCGAGGGTGGCCGGCTCGTCCTGCGCGGCGAGCGTCGGGCCGACGCCGCCGTGGCGCGCGAGTCGTACCTGCGCGTCGAGCGACCCTACGGCAATTTCTCGGCGCAGGTCGCGCTGCCGCCGTCGGTCGACCCCGCGGGCATCCGTGCGACGCATCGCAACGGCGTGATCGAGATCGTCCTGCCCAAGCGCAAGGAGGCCGGAGCCAGCCGGATCGATGTGGCGTCCGATTGACGTCCGCGGTCGCGGATTCGGCCCGAGGCCCCTTCCGGACCCCGCGACGGGGTCGTGATCCGAGGAGAAACGAATGACGACGACGAACTACCTCAAGACCGCGCTGTTGCTCGGGCTACTGACCGGACTGATCGTGGTGTGTGGTCAACTGCTCGGCGGGACGAGCGGAATGGTGATTGCGCTCGTCGTGGCCGCCGGGATGAACCTGGTCTCGTATTGGTTCTCGGACAGGATCGTGCTCGCGATGTACCGCGCGAAGCCGGTCGAGCCGGCCGCGGCTCCGCGGTTCCACGCGATCGTGGACCGTCTCGTGGCCCGCGCGGGCATGCCCAAGCCCAAGCTGTTCGTCCTGCCCGAAGCCGCTCCCAACGCGTTCGCCACCGGCAGGAATCCGTCGCACGCCGCGGTCGCGGTGACCCAAGGGCTCCTGGAGCTGATGAGCGACGAGGAGGTGGAAGGTGTGGTGGCGCACGAGCTGGCACACATCAAGAACCGCGACATCCTGATCGCGTCCGTGGCCGCAACGATCGCCGGCGCCATCTCGCTCCTGGCCAGCATGGCCCGCTGGGGCGCGATCTTCGGCGGACAGGGCGGGCGGGACGAGCGCGGCGGGGGCGTGCTCGGGTTGATCGCGATGGCGATCGTGGCGCCGCTCGCGGCGCTGGTCGTGCAGATGGCGGTCTCGCGCTCGCGGGAGTACGCCGCCGACGCGACCGGCGCGGTGATCGCCGGAAACCCGTACGGCCTGGCCCGCGCGCTCGAGAAGCTGGGCCAGTACGCGCGCCGCGTGCCGCTCGCGGCTTCGCCGTCGACGAGCCACATGTTCATCGTCATGCCGCTCTCGACGAGCGGGCTGACGAGCCTGTTCAGCACCCACCCGCCGATCCCCGAGCGGATCCGGCGACTCGTCGGGCGTTGACGGCGATGGCCGACCAACCCGAGCCGCGGGACGAGGCGCCGGCAGCCGCCGACTCGCCCGAAGCCGAGGTCGAGCCGGCGTTTCGCGTCGAGGATCGCCGGCACGGAAGCCACGCAGCGGCGGAGCCGGGCGACGGCGAGGCCCAGGGGCGTCAGGAGCCTCGAGCCAGCGCGCCGTCGATCGTGAACGAATACCGCGAGCGCGCCGAGGCCGCCGAGGCCCGCCTGCAGGAGTACATCGAGGCGTTCAAGCGCTTCCGCGCCGAGCAGGAGGAGGTGAGGCTCCGCTTGACCCGTGACGTCGATCGCAAGACCGAGGTCCGCTTCGGCGAGCTCGTGTCCCAGCTGCTCGACACGGTGGACAACCTCGAGCTGGCGCTCGAGCACGCCCGCCAGACCCCCGCGGCCGAGGGCCTCGCGCGCGGGATCGACCTGGCCCGCAAGCGGTTCCTGGACACGTTGGAATCGCACGGCGTCGAGCGCTTCGGCCAGGTCGGCGTGCCGTTCGACCCGAACGAGGCGGAAGCGCTTCGCGTCGATCCGGTCGCGGCGGCTGCGGACGATGGCGCGGTCACCGAGGTGCTGCGACCAGGCTATCGACTCGCGGGGCGCGTTCTGCGTGCCGCACGCGTGGCCGTCGGTCGCTGCGCCACCGACTGAGCCCCCGGCGTGCCCGCAGCGCTGACGCTCGAGCGGATCCGGACGTACGTCCAGTTCACCCGCCCGTTCACGCTCCTTCCGCCGCTGCTCGGCGTGGTCTCGGGGGCGGTCACCGCGTGGGGCTCGGCATCGAATCCGCACGTCCTGCGCGGCGAGCCGCGCTCGTGGTCCTGGGCCATCCTCGGGACGGTGCTCCTGGGCTCGGCCTGCGCCGGTCTGCTCAACGCGGCCTCGAATGCGATCAACCAGTACTACGACCTCGAGAACGATCGGATCAACAAGCCGTCGCGTCCGTTGGTCACCGGCCGCATCCCGCTGCGCCACGGCGTGTGGTTCGCCGTGGTCCTGTACGGGATCGCGGTCCTGCCCACCTGGCTCGTGGTGGTGCATCCCGCCGATCGCCTGTGGGACAAGCTGCACGCACCGCTCGTGCAGCACGAGTGCTTCTTCCTGTTCGTCGCCGGGATGCTGTTCACCCTCGTGTACAGTGCCCCGGCCCTCGGGAGAACCAAGGCCGACGCGTTCCTGGCGAACCTGACGATCGCCGTCCCGCGTGGGTGCCTGTTGAAGGTCGCCGGCTGGTCGATGGTCGCCTCCGCCGCACACCTCGAGCCGTGGTTCATCGGCGCGATCTTCTTCCTGTTCCTGCTCGGGGCCTCGTCGACCAAGGACTTCTCGGACATGCGGGGCGATGCCGCCGCGGGGTGCCGCACTCTGCCGATCCGCTTCGGGGTCGCCCGCGCCGCCCGCGTCATCGCTCCGTTCTTCGTCGTGCCCTGGCTGCTCCTGCCGATCGGTGCGCTCGTGCCGAGCCCGTGGAGCGACGGCGCCGCGATCCTGACCGGGAACCGCTGGATGCTCACGGGTCTGGGGCTGCTGCTCGCGGCTTGGGGCTGCTACACGGTGCGCCTCATCTTGCGCGATCCGCAGGCGCTCGCCGAGTCGGAGAACCACCCATCCTGGACGCACATGTACGCGATGATGATGACCGCGCAGCTCGGATTCGCCCTGGCCTACGTGGTGTAGCGGTCGCCGCGCTCGCTCAGCCCAGCCCGGCCAGCGAAACGAGCGCCGCCGCGGTCGCCGCGCCGACGACGGTGTTGACGAAGTTCATCAGGTGATTGTCGAGGCGCGTGCTCGCGCGGAGCGCGCCGAGGTAGGACTCGACCGTCGCGCCGGCGAACGCCGCCACGACGACCAGCCCTGCTGCGCCGAGCGCGACCAGCCCCGCGATCCATGCGACGGCGGCCATGAGCGCGGCAGCGAGGAAACCGGCCAGCGTACCCTCGAGCGACACCCCGCCCTCGGTCCCGGGCGGGACCCGCCGGAACGAGGTCACGAGCACGGTCCGGCGACCGTAGGCCTTGCCGATCTCCGAGGAGACGGTGTCGAATGCCGCCGTGGAGAAGGCGCCGGCGAGCGCCGCGAGCGCGAGGGCTGGACGGCCCGTCGTTCCGGCGAGAAACGCGCAGACCACGCCGGTCGTCGAGTTCGCGAGCGCGTTCGCGGCGCCACGCCGACCGCCCCGTGCCTCCTCGATCCCGAGCGCCCGCTTGCGCGCCTGGCCCGTGCGGGTCGCCACGCTGCCCAGGACCACGAACGCGAAGAGCAGCGAGAAGGCCGCGGCCCCGCCCAGCGCATAGAGCGCGATTCCGAGTGCGAGCCCCACGAGCACGCCCGAGCGGCTGACGGCCCGCGCGAGGTAGGCCAGGGCGGCGAGCACGAGATTGACCGCGAGCGCCGGGACGAGCGCCGCGGACCAGGCGTGGGCCGATGCGGCGAGGCGACCGGGCTCCAAGGCTGCCGCGAGCCACAGCACGCTCGCGCCAACGAGGGGCACGACGAGGTTGTCGTCGACACCGCTGTCGACGGATTCGGCGAACGCGGCGGCGAGCGCGGCGACGAAGCAGCCCAGAAGCAGGAATACCGGATCGGGCAGCCACGCGTCCGCGGTGGACGTGGCGAGAAACGAGGCGCCGATCGGCGACCCCGCCGTGCCGCCGTCGAGCACGCCGCGCTGCGTCCAGCGCAGCAGGAACGCCGAAGCCGCGGTGCCCCACAGCGTGAAGGCGACGACCCCGAGCCAGCGCTTCGCCGGGTTCCACGGCAACCGCGGCCCGCCCGCCACGAGACCGACGACCGCGGCCATTCCGTCGCCGACGGCGAGGAGGCCCCACACCGCGGCCGCGAGCTCGAGCCGCCGCGAGAACACGAGCACCAGGACCAGCACGACCGCTGGGTAGAGGGCGATGCCCCAGGAGAACGCCCGCGACCGCTCGTGCGGCCGGAGCAACGAGCGCCGGGTAAGACGGTGCAGCAGCAGCAGGTTGAACAACAGCGCGACACCGGCTGCGAGCGCGGCCTGCGCCGGACCGATCCAGCGCAGCGCCAGCGCGAACGCGACGCTGCCGATGTGCACGGCCTTGCGCGGCAGCTCGGCCCGCAGCTCCGACGGCTGCACGCTCATGCGCGTGGACCCTGCGGGATCTCGCCGATCGAGCGCAGCCACTCGACCGTGCTGCGCATCGCCTCGTCGAACGGCGTGATGCGATACCCCAGGTCGCGCTCCGCGCTGGCCGAAGTGAAGGCCCATTCCTCGCGGTAGATCCGCACGACCTCATCGGTCAGCGCGGGCTCGACGCCCGAGCGCTCGGCGCGCCAGCGCGCGAGCCGGCCGACCAGCGCGGCCACGGCGAACGGGATGCGCCGCTTCGGCTCGGCGATGCCGCTCGCGCGCGCGAAGGCACGGAACAGCTCGCGCGGCGTGCGATTCTCGCCGCCCAGCACATAGCCCGAGCCCGGGCGCGCCAGCGCGAGCGCGAGCCGCACGCCCTCGGCCACGTCGTCGACGAACGCGAGGCACTGTCGGCGGTCGCCGCGGCCGAGCAGTCCGGGAAGCTCCCCTCGCGCGTGCGCGAGGAGCAGGCGCACGACATGGTTGCCGGCGGTCAGCCGACCCGGCCCGAACACCACGCCCGGGTACACGCGCACGATGTCCCGACCCGCTTGGCCGAGCGCGCGAGCGCGCCGATCCGCCTCGGCCTTGGTGCGCTGGTAGTCGTTGTGCCAGCTGCCGGGGGCGGCCGTCGCGGTCTCGTCGCGCGGCGCTCCGCTGCTCGCACCGAGCGCGAGGAACGACGACACGTAGAGCAGGCGCGCCGAGCGCTCGTGCGCGGCCTGCGCCACAGCCTCGAACCCCTCCACGTTCACCCGGTCGAACGCCCGTCGATCGGGCACCCACACGCGCACCAGCGCCGCCGCATGCACGATCGCCTCGCAGCCGCGTGCCGCCCGCAGGACCGACTCGCGGTCGGTCACGTCTCCGAGGATCGGCTCCGCCCCGCAGGAGGATGCGGGCCGGGCCCGCGGGTCCCGCACCAGGGCGCGGACCTCGTGACCCGCGGCGACGAGACGCTCGGCGATCCGTCCGCCGAGGAAGCCGGTCGTGCCGGTGACGAGTAGCCTCACGGCGCAGAGCGCCTCACGTAGGCCGCGATCGCCTCCTGCCAGGTGCGCATGCGCCGCCCCGTCAGGCTCTCGTAGCGCCGCACGTCGAGCACGCTGTAGCCCGGTCGGCGGGGCGGAGCAGGGTCCTCGGGCCGCTCCTCGACCGTCACCGATCCCGCAGCGCCGACCGCCCGGATCGTCTCGCGCGCGAGCTCGAGCCGACTGCAGCCACCCGCGTTGACCAGATGCACGACGCCCGTCGCGCCCACGTCGAGGAGCGCCAGAAGGCCCGCGGCGAGATCGAGCGAATAGGTCGGGGACGCGACCGGCGTCGCGACCACGCACAGGCGCTCCCGCTCACCGGCCTGGCGCAGGATCGCATCGACGTAGTGCGGACGCTCGCGACGCCCCGGACCGAAGAGCGTCGAGGTCCGGATCACGGTCGCTCCCGGGTGCGCCTCGAGCACGGCACGCTCCCCCTCCCACTTCGAGCGCCCGTAGACCTGGAGCGGCGCCGTCGGATCGTCTTCCCGGTACGGGCGGCGCAGGGCCCCGTCGAAGACGAAGTCCGTCGAGACGTGGGCCAGCGGGATGGAGCGCCGCGCGCAGGCCGAGGCGATCCAGCGTGGCCCATCGCGGTTGATGCCGAACGCGCGCGCGCGGTTCTCCGGATCCTCCGCCGCGCGAACATCGGTGAAGGCCGCGGCGTTGATCACCGCTGCAGGAGCACGCCGGTCCAGCCAGGCCTCGATACCGGGCGGATCGGTGATTTCGAGCTCCCCGTGCGCCGGAGCATCGACGATCCGCCCGCCCGCGCGCAGCGTGGCCACGACCGCCGCGCCGAGCAGTCCGCTCCCGCCCAGGACCAGCACCGGCCGCTCCTCGAGGCTCGGCGATCGAACGTGCAGCGCCATGCTCAGTACTTGACGTCCAGGATCTTGCCGATCCCGCTCAGGTCGACGCGGAAATAGTAGTCGTTGCGATCGACGTCCCCCGAGGCGTAGTCGCGATGCAGCCGCTCGAGCATGAAGGCGCAGCACTGGGTGCGATACTGCACCCGCCAGCGTCGCTCGGGAAGATGCGTGGCTCCACCCTGCGGATCGGAGTCGAACACGCCGTCGAGCAGGAGGGACAGCTTGCGTCGGTAGGCCGAGAAGCCGCTCGTGAGCCGAACCTGGGTCGTGTCGTCGTTGTTTGCGTAGATCGGCAGGCCCCCGGGGTCCGTGCCCACCTGCCGTACACCCAACCCGTTGCGATAGACGAACGACATCCGAGCCACCGCGAGGCTCCGGCGGAGCCCGCCCGACAGGCTCACCTCGCGGAACGCGTCGAACAGGATGTCGTACGTCGCTCGGGCGTCGAACGTCGCATGGGCGTCCGGATTGAACCGGCCGACGATCTGGACCGGCGAGAACGCGCTGTGGGCCTCGAGCGTCGCATCGCCGTCCAGGTCGGCCGTGCTGAGGTCCTTGTCGAACGAACGAAACTGACTCAACTCGAGCGACGCGATCTCGAGGGACTCGAGCGGCGCCGGCTGCGCATCGGCCACCGCCGGGGCCGGAGCGGATTCCGCGAGAAGGCCCAAGGCGCCCTCCGGGGCGGCGAGCGTCGGGGCAGACTCCGTTTCGGGTGCCGCACGCGGTCGCTTGCCGAAGAGCCGAGTCGTGAGGCCGTAGCTCAGTGCGTTCCCCGCCCCCGTGAACGCGTCGACCTCGTCGAAGATGAGCACCTTCTCCTCGAACACGGAGGAGTAGCCGTAGGACACACGCGGCTCGATCGCGTGCTTGTACTTGCGCTCGGCGTCCCGACCGAAGATCCGGTAGGCTTTGGGGCCGACGATGTCCACCGCCGCGTTCCACAGGTCGCGTCGCAGGTTCTCGTCCAGGGCCGCACCACCGCCGGGCGAGAGCGAGGGGCTTTGCGTGTAGTACGTCAGCCGATACGCCGCGCGCGGCGTGATGTCGAGCCAGGGCACGGGCGTCCACGGCAGCGAGAATTGCGGGAACGCGTCGCCACGCAGGTAGTCCGCGTCGATCGGCGCGCTGCCCTGGAACCCGCTCTGCCGGATCGACGCGATCGACGATTCGAACGACAGGTACAGCGGTGTTCGCCCGAGCTTGCGGCTGCGACCGCGCCACTCGATCTCGGGCAGCGACTGCTGCAGCAGCTCGGAGCCGTCGCTGAACAGCTGCGTGCGGCGCAGCTCCCGGGCGTTCATGCTGATCCACTTGCCGTTGCGCGAAAACTCCAGGCGCGCCACGATCGACGGGAGCGATACCAGCTGCAGATCGCGCTCGTAGTCGCTGTAGTAGTTGAAGTCGCTGATCTCGTTCACGTCGGCCACCATGCGGAAGCCGTTGCGGAACTGCTGGGTCTGCTGGTACGTGGCCGAGTAGCGGCCTTTCCCGGCGACCTGGTCGTCGATGTAGAAGCCGGAGATCCGGCCCGAGCCGGACTGGTTGGGCAGGAACCGCAGCTCGCCTCCGCCGCCGAACCCGGCACGGCTGTAGTAGGTCCCGAGCAGGGTCACGTCGGCGCTACGGCCGAGCGGCACGAACAGCTGCTGGGCCATCGAGTAGCCGAGCTTGTCCGAGCTGTGGAACTCGGGCATGAGCAGCCCCAGCGCGCGGTCTTCCTGCACCGGCCACACCAGATACGGTAGGTAGATCAGGGGCATGTGCCCGGCCTTCAAGCGCACATTCCACATGTGCGCGTACTGGTCGATGGTGATCGTCGCGCTCGACACCGCGAACGACCAGTAGGGCACGGGTTGGGTACAGGTCGTGACGCGCGCCTCGTGCAGCCGCACCGTGCTCGCGCCGATCTTCTCGGCCCGCTCGGCGCGGAATACGAAGTCGTTGCGGACCTGGCCCTGCGCGTCCTCGACCGTTCCGGTCTCGGAATCGAGGTCGTAGGTCAGCCGCGTGCCGGCGAGGCGGTTGCCTTCCCACACCACCAGGACGTTCCCGTCGGCCTCGATCGTCCGCCGGCCGGTGAGCGACAGATGGTCGGCCTGGATCCGCGACTCGCGCCACGTGATGGTGACGGGGCCATCGAAGACGAAATCACCTTCGGCGGTTTGACGCCAGGGGCCCCAGACGTGGATGTCGAGGTCCTTCAGCAGCTCGTCGCGCGTGAGCTCCGGAGGGGCAACGGGCTCGCCGCCCTCGGCCACGTCCGCCGCGGCGAACGTCCCCGGCGCGAGAACGCACGCCTGCGCAAGGAGGCACGCAAGGAACGCCCGCAGCGTCGGCACAAGGGCTGTCAGTTTGGAGCGCGGGGTCGGGACTGTCAAGCACGCGAAGCGCGCGGCTCAGTTCGCCTCGCGGTGACAGCGACAGCGCTCGAGGCGCCGACTGCACGTGAAGCAGTGCCCGTTGCGCTCGAAGAACTCGATCATCTCCTGGTGCCAGGCATCGAGGATCGACAGGCGATCCAGCACGGTCAGGCGCCCGGAGAGAGTCTGGTCGCCAAGCCATCCGCGCATGTTGGACAGCGAGTCGTGATAGGCTCGGCGCAGGTCGAAGATCGTCATCGTCCAGGACCGCGGGAGTCGCCCCGCCCGGCACGTATCTTACTTCGGACGACGGAGTTGGCCCAGGGCGCCGCCGTTCCGCGCGGTAACCGCCCCGCAGCGGGAAGGCCACGGGCCGCGACCTCGGGGGGAGGTCGCGGCCCGCTCGATTCAGCCCAGGAACTCGCGGAGCGAGCGGCTCTCCTCCGCGCTCTGGATCTTCTTCAGCGCCGTGGCTTCGATCTGCCGCACGCGCTCGCGGGACAGGCCCATGACCCGGCCGATCTCCTCGAGCGTATAGGGCATCTCACGACCGATCCCGAAGCGCAGGCGGATGATCTCCTCTTCCCGGTCGCTCAGGACCTTGAGCGTGCCCTCGACCTTCTCGCGCAGCTCCCGATCCACGGTCCGCTCGAGCGGCGACGGTGCGTTCGGATCGGCGATGAAGCGGAGCAGACCCGGGCTGTCGTCGTCCGACGACACGTCCTCGAGCGCCTGCGGCTCCGGGACCACACCGAGGATCTCCTCGACCTTGGCCACCGGCATGCGCAGCTTGCGCGCGATCTCCTGCGGCGTCGGCTTCCGGCCCAGCGTCTCGGCGAGCTCCTTGGACACCCGAGCGATCTTCTTGATCTTCTCGTTCACGTGCACCGGAATCCGGATCACGCGAGCCTTGTCCGCAATGGCGCGCTCGATGGCCTGCTTGATCCACCAGTAGGCGTAGGTCGAAAACTTGTTTCCGCGCTCGTACTCGAACTTCTCGACCGCCTTCATCAGCCCGATGTTGCCCTCCTGGATCAGGTCCATGAAGGCGATCCCATGGTTCAGGTACTTCTTCGCGATGTGCACCACGAGGCGCAGGTTGGCCAGGATCAGGGCGTCGCGCGCGTGGTTCACGTGCCGCTTGCAGTCCCGGGCCTGGGCCAGCAATCCGGCCACGCGAGCGTCACGGCGATTCTCGCGGCCGTAGCGCAACAGTCGACCGTAGAACCGCTCCAGATCATCGAGCGGCCACTCGCGACCGCGCTTCGGGCCGTCGACGTCGCCTTCGAGACTGTACGCTCGGCACGCGGCGGGAAGCCGCACGGCGACGCGGGCCAGACCCTCGCGCGCTTCCTGGAGCTCGCGCGCCAGGTCGACCTCTTGGTGCTCGTCGATCAGGGGCGTCGCACCCATCTCGCGCAGGTAGATCGGCAGGATCGCCGCGGTCGGCTTCTCGGCACCCACCACCCGCTCGGGCTGCCGGGTGCGCAGCTCGGGCTGGACCGGCTCGGTCTCCGGCGGTCCGGCCGGACCGAACTCGTCGGCCGCCTCTTCCATCTCGATCAGGTCCGCGAACATCGACTTGCGAGCCATGGCGTCTTGGTCTCTCCTGCGAGTCCGTCGGCGCGTGCTGCCCGGGTCGTCCCGGGATCGCGCACGTCCGGCCCCCACCGGGGTGCGCGCCGCCTCGGATCCGCGCGTTCGTTGAATGAAAGAACTGGGCCAGCGACTCGGAGCGGTGCCGAGGCCGCGCCACTCGCGTGTTGCATCGGGTAGGCTCGCGGCGTTTCCTGCGAAATTCCGGAGAATCAGGGGGCACGTCCCGTTCGGGCGCCGCTGCGCGGTCGTAGTCACGGATTGCCACACGCTGTGTGAAGAATCCCACCAAGGGGTCCAACTTGACGCACTTAGCGCAAGAGGACGCCAACCGTGCCGATTCGGCGCGTCGGGCGCGAGCGGCAGGTGCGGCTGTGGTAGTGTGCCCGCGACCTCACGATGCGCAATCGGACCGTCGCCCTGGCGCAGATCGCTCCGACGCTCGGGGACGTGCGAGCGAACCTGGAGCGCCACATCGAGATCGCCGATCGCGCTCGTGCGCTCGGCGCCGACGTCGTGGTATTTCCCGAGCTCTCGCTCAC
>Ga0180063_1000475_pt1 | contig 10882 bp, 9 predicted proteins | sample EasRivT47_16_10D_FD_121776 | JGI IMG/M metagenome (GOLD analysis project Ga0180063, IMG submission 121776) | Soil microbial communities from meander-bound floodplain in the East River, Colorado, USA - East River metaG ERMLIBT47_16_10D | ecosystem: Environmental > Terrestrial > Soil > Floodplain ...
AGTCGGTGGTCATGGCCATGCCCGCGATCTCGACCGCGTTCTTCTCGAGGCCGTGCTTCTTGACGAAGTCCTCGCTGGCGAGGATCGCCGCGCCGGCGCCGTCCGAGGTCGGGCAGCACTGGAGCTTGGTCAGCGGGTCGAAGACCATCGGCGCGTTCTTGATGTCGTCGAGCGAGTACTCCTGCTGGAACTGCGAGTAGGGGTTGTTGACCGAGTGCTTGTGGTTCTTGTGGCCGATCTTCGCGAACGCGTCCGGGCGCGTGCCGTACTTCTCCATGTGCTCGCGACCGGCGTTGCCGAAGAACTGCGCCGTCGGGGGGGCAGCCTCGAAGCCGCGGAGGTCGACCATCACCTGGAGCTGCTTGTCCATGGGGTTGGTACGATCCATGTACTTCGCGCCGAGCGAGCCCTTCTCCATCTTCTCGAACCCGAGCGCGAGCACGCAGTCGGCGAGCCCGCCCTCGACGAATTGCTTCGCCATGAAGAGCGCGGTCGAGCCGGTCGAGCAGTTGTTGTTGACGTTGTAGACGGGGATGCCGGTGCATCCGAGCTGGTAGACGGCGCGCTGCCCGCACGTCGAGTCGCCGAAGCAGTAGCCGACGGCCGCCTGCTCGATCGCCGTATACGGGATGCCCGCATCGGCGAGCGCCTTCTCGCCGGCCTCCTTCGCCATGTCCGGATAGTCCCAGGCCTTGGAGAACGGCTTCTCGAACTTGGTCATGCCGACGCCGACGACGAACACCTTGCGACCCATTCGGAGCTCCTTCTGCGCGGCGCCAGCCGCACCCGTGCGATCCGGTGGGTTCTAGGCGGCGGGCGGCGCCGTGACAAGGCGGCACGCCGGAATCGCGCACCACGGTCCGGTCCGGGAGAGCCTCCGTTCGCCGTCGGAGGCTCTCCCGGCCGCCTGGATACTGCGCTCGCTCAGTCGAGCAGCGAGCGGACCGTTTCTACGAACGCGCGGCTCGGCGACCCATAGAGCGTCGTCGATGTCGTGCTGGTGGTCGCGACGATCGTGCTGGTGGTGATCGTGCTGGTGGACGAGGTCGTCGCGGCCTGGCTGGTGGTGGTGACGGGTCCCGTCGACGACGTGGTCGTCGTCGCCTGGATGGTGGACGAGGTGGTCGTCGCCCCGGGGTTCTTCAAGGACGGCACACAGAGCTCGATCCGGCGATGTATCAAGAGCGGCCCGCTGCCAAACTGATCGGTCGCGAACACAGTCTGCCGCGTGAACGGCGAGTTGTTGCGCGACTTGTAGCACAGGAGGTGCTCAGGATGGCTGGGCGCCGTCGGATCCCCATTGTTCTTGTTGGCCGGTGCACAGAGGTATCGGGGCCGCATCAGATCGACGTTGTACGGTCCGAACTGGTCGAGGCCGGTGACCCCGGGGATCCTCGCGAACTTGGGCGCCCCACGCGTCCGCTTCACCTTGTAGCACTGGAAATGATCGGTCGGTGCCACGAGGGGCGGCGGAGGCCCGACCAAGCTCTTCGACGCCGGCACGAGCAGGAAGGCCGGGTTGGTGACGTCGAGCTGGAGGGAGCCGAACTGGTTTACGATGGTCTGGTTCAGCACCTTGGGAGTCTTGCGCTTGTCCTGCCACGACTTCAGGTGCTCTGGATCGAGTTCCGCGCCCGGATCTTCGTTCTGCTTGTTCGTGGGCGCGCACAGACGGTTGGGCTTCGAGAGCGGCACGCTGGGCGTCGTCCGGAATTGATCCTGCAACGAGACCGGACCCGCCGTGACGGGCTCGCGCTTCGCTTCGTAGCACTGGAAGTGGTTGAGCAGCGTCGTCGAGGTCGTGCTGCTGGTGGTCGGGGTCGTGGTCGTGGCGATGAACACGCACTCACAACTGCTGCATATCTGGCCCGGCGGGCAGAACGCACCGGCCGGCGAGGTGAGGTCGCAGTCTTCACCCACGTCTAACAGACCATTGCCGCAAGTAACCGGCTGCGCCAGCGTCGATTCGGCCGAGACGAGTGCCAGCGTCGCTGCCGTGGCGAGCGCGGCGACCAGCATGAGGAAGAGCCTCACGGACTGGTCCAGTCGCTCACCACGTCGAGGGCGACCCAGGACATTGTCGTTCTTCATCGTTTCCCTCCTTCAATTTGCGGAGAGGACCGGATCGCCGCGCTCGAGAGAGCGCGACGGGCGATAGCCGACAGCGAACCCCAGGCGGCGAGCGAGCCAAAAGACCCCCCCTCATTTGTTCTCCTTGGCGAATACTCAGGGGCTAACAGGAAGGACCATGCGCCGGCTAGCCCCTATTTCGGGAATTTTCGGGTCTCGCGGCCATCGATCGGTAGGCTGCGGGTGTCGGCGTCCGCGCAATTGCTCTACCATCGCAGTCGATGACGCCGCGGTCGGGGGGCGAATGACGCTCCGGGACTACCACCAGCTCACGAGTCACTCGGGCGCCAGCGTACGCTCCGCCGCGCACGGGCTCGACTGGGACAACCAACCGCTCCCATTCAAGATCTATCCGGATCTGCAGGGGATTCCGTTACCGAGCGACCTTCCTGGCTCCCAGCGTCCCGCCCTCGCCGCACTCGCGGGCTCCGGCTCCGGGCCCCCACGAGCCCCCGACGTGGCCACGCTGGCGCACCTGCTCTACTTCAGTGCGGGGGTGCTCCGCCGCCGGACGTACCCCGGCGGATCGATCTTCTACCGGGCCGCGGCGTGCACCGGCGCGCTCTATCACGTCGACGCCTACCTCGCGGTCGGGACCCTGCCGGGCGCCGACGCCGGCCTCTACCACTTCGGCGCGCACGACTTCGCGCTCCGACGGCTGCGCGAGGGCGATCAGCGCGCGCATCTGGTCGCCGCGACGGCGGCCGAGCCGCGGGTCACCGGCGCCCCGGCCCTCCTCGTCCTCACCAGCACGTTCTGGCGCAACGCGTGGAAGTATCGGGCCCGTACGTATCGCCACGCGTTCTGGGACGCCGGAACGCTGCTCGCGAACCTGCTCGCCGTGGCGGCCGCGCTCGACGTGCCGGCCCACGTGGTCACGGGCTTCGTCGACGACGCGATCGCGCGGCTGCTCGACGTCGACATGGCGCGCGAGGTGCCGCTCGCGGTCGTCGCGCTCGGCGCGGGCGGCTCCCCCGCCCCACCCCCGCCGCCGCTCGCGACGCTCGCATATCCGACCTTGCCGCTCTCGCGCGAGGAGGTGAGCTACCCGATCCTCGCCGAGGCGCATGCCGCGTCGTCGCTCGCCTCTCCGGAGGATGTGCAGGCATGGCGGGGTAGGCCGGAGGCGTTGCCGCCGGCGACGGGAACATCCCCGATCCCGCTGGCAGCCCTGGCGCCCGACACGGTCCGCGAGCCGATCGAGGCCGTGATCGTCCGGCGCGGCTCGGCCCGCCGGTTCTCGCACGCCGCGATTCCGCTCCAGGCGCTGGCGACGATCCTCCACGCCGCCGGCACGCCGGTACCGCTCGACGTGCACGCCCGCTCGACGTGCTACCTGATCGCGAACGCCGTCGACGATCTCCCGAGCGGGGCGTACGTCGTGGGGTCCGACGGCGGACTCGAGTGCCTCCGCCGCGGCGACTTCCGGCGTGACGCGGGCTTCTTGGGCCTCGGCCAGGAGCTTCCTGCCGACGCCGCCGCCAGCCTCTATTGGCTGATCGACCTGGACACCGTCTTCGCGCGCCTGGGCGACCGCGGCTATCGCGTCGCCCAGCTCGAGGCAGCCGTCGCCGGCGGCCGGACATACCTCGCGGCTTACGCCCTCGGCCTCGGCGCGACCGGCCTCACCTTCTTCGACGACGACGTGACGCGCTTCTTCTCGCCGCACGCGGCGGGCAAGAGCGTGATGTTCCACATGGCGGTTGGCCGACGTGCGGGTCGCGTCCGCGCCTAGTTTCCGATTACTACCTTTTTTGCGCCGCGCGCCGCGAGCCAGGGCGCGATGCGGGCCGCCATGTCGCCCTGCACGACGATCACGTCCCCATCGATCGACGCCCCGCACCCGAGCGCGCGCTTGAGCTCGCGGGCGATGCGCTCGAGAGCCGAAGGCGGTCGCTTGATGCCTTCCACGATGGTGGCGGTCTTCCCGCCGCGTCCCTTTTTCTCCCGGCGAAGAACGATCTTCTGCGTGCCGCCGAAGTCGATGGGTTCGACGGCCGGCGCGGACTCGGTCGGCGGCGGGTCCGGGGTCTCGCCGACGGCCACGCCGCGCTGTCGCAGCAGATCCCCGAGCGTCGGCTTGGTCGTCATGCGAACCGGCGCCGGAGCCAATCGATCATCACGGCGTTCAGCTCGGCCGGCTTCTCCTGCGGCGTCCAGTGACCGCACGCCGCAATCCGCTGGATCTCGAGGTCCGACACGAGCTCGCGCATCGGCTCGGCCATCTCCGGGCGCAACACGGGGTCCCACTCGGCCGTCACCATCAGCGACGGCACCTCGATGCGCGCGCCGTCGAGCTCCGGCGTCGCCTCCCAGTTGCGATCCATGTTGCGGTACCAGTTGATGCCGCCGGTGAATCCGGTGCGCGTGAAGGTGGCGACGTAGACGCGCAGCTCCTCCTCGGACAGCAGCGGCGCGCCGAGCGGCTCTCCCTCGTGGACGATCTCGACCATGTTGAGCATGCGACCCACCGCCGCCATGCGCGCCTCGACGTCGGCGATCGGCACGCCACGCCGCATGAGTCGGCTGAAGACCTTCGGTACGTCGCGCGCGAGCGCCGCGTCCGCCACGCCCGGCTGCTGGAAGTGGCAGACGTAGTAGTTGTCGCCGAAGAGCTGGCGGAAGATCGCGGTCGGCTGGGCGAACGCGCGCGGGAAGTACGGCGTGTTGACGCCGATGAGGCCCGCCGTCCGCGCCGGGTGCAGGAGCGGCATCTGCCAGACGACGAGCCCGCCCCAGTCATGGCCGACGAACACCGCGCGCTCGATCCCGAGCGCGTCGAGCACGCCCACGAGATCGCCGGTCAGGTGCTGCATGTCGTACGTCGTGACGTCGGCCGGACGATCCGTGCCGCCGTAGCCGCGTTGATCGGGCGCAATGGCGCGAAATCCCGCCGCCGCGAGCGCCGGCACCTGATGGCGCCACGAGTAGGCGAGCTCCGGGAAGCCGTGGCAGAGCACGACGGCCGGGCCGCGGCCCTCGTCGCGGAGCGCCATGCCGATGCCGTTCGTACGGATCGTCTCGTTCGTGAACGCCGACATGTGCGGCCACGTCTTGGCACGCCGTCGGGTTGACGCCAAGCGCACCGGCCGCCATAGCGACGACGATGTCGCTCGCCTCGGTCGCCGTCTACGAGCGGACCGTGCGCGCATCGCTCGATCGCGTGTGGGAGAACGTGCTCGACTGGGAGCATCTGCCGTGGCTGCACCGGACGACGTTCGGGCACATCCGGCTGCTCGCGACCTCGCGCGACGGCTGGCGTGCCGAGGCCTCGCTGCGCAGCGGTGGCGCGCCGTTCGTGCTCGACGTCGCGCTCGATCGGGCGGCCTGCCGCTACCACAGCCGTACGACCGAGGGTCCCGGGGCGGGCACCGACATCGTGACCACGCTCGCGGCGTCCGGCGAGCACGCGACGCGCATCCAGGTCGAGTTCCTGCTGCCCGGCGTCCGTGCGGAACGTCGCGACGCCGTCGGCGCCGGCTACGTGGCGCTCTACACCCACCTCTGGGACGAGGACGAGGCCATGATGAGGCGCCGCCAAGCGCTGCTCGACGGCCGGCTCCCGGAGGAGCTGCGCGACGTCGTCGTCGACGGCGTGCCGTGTCGCTTCTCGACCGTGTGTCCGCACTTGGGCGGGCCGCTCGACGCCGCCGAGGTCGACGCGGGCGGCGTCGTCACCTGTCCGTGGCACGGGCGCCGCTTCGACGTGCGCACGGGACGGCAAGTCAGCGCAGGTGGAGGCGGTTCTCCGTGATCAGTCCCGCCAGCGGCGACGTCGTCATGTCACGGCGTCCTGCGCGCGAAGAGGCGCATCGTCCACCCGGCGGGCCATATGTGCAGCGGCGTGCGCGGGTCGCGTTCCCACGCGGCGACCTCGTCGGCCCAGACCGGCCACGTCGCTTGCCAGCGCACGGTCTCGCGCCAGCTCCAGGCGCTGATGCCGAGACCGACGGCCAGCAGCGCCCCGCACACGAGGCTCTGCACCCGGCGATCGGGACGCACGTTCAGCAGCAGCAGCCACAGAATCAGGACGGAGGGCACGAAGAAGTAGCGCGCGGCGCCCTCGAAGCTCCGCAGGAGGCCGCGGAGGTCGCCAACCGCGCCGACGTACGACCCGACGGTCACGAGCGCGTAGCTGCCCGCGAGCCACCAGCGCACCTCCCTCGGCGCGCCGAGCGCCAGGATCGCGACGACGAGCGCCAGCGTCCCGAGCATCAGTCCGGAGAAGACGGGCGCCGAGACGACGAGCGGCGTTCCCATGAGCGCGAGCGTCGGGCCCAGACGGTTCGTGAACGCGAGCGCCGCATCGCGTCCGAGCACCGGCAGCACGACCGTCCGCGTCCACGCCAGCATCGCCAGCACCGGCGCCGAAAGGCCCTGCGCGCGCGGGGAGGCGGCGCCGATGCCGCCGAGCGCGATCACGCCGAGCTGGATGCCGCTGCAGACCGAGGACACCGCGGCGAGCAGCATCACCGAGCGGGCGCGCGTGCGCCACGCCTTCAGCAGGAAGAGCGGCGTCACGAACGACGCCACCGGACCCGCGAGCGTCGCGAGCGCGACGATCGCCGCGTAGACCCAGCGCCGGACGCGTCCCACGCCGGCCGGCTCGAGCAGCACGATGATGGCGGCGAGGGCGAGAAAATATTGGCTGTTGACGGTGTTGAGCCACATGCCGCCCGTGCGCGCGCCGAACAGCACGATCGCGATCGCCCCCGCGCGCCGCCACCACCCGCCCCAGGCGGGCGCCCGCGCGAACGCGAGCAGAACGACCGGTACCAGCTGGGCCAGGAGCGCCGCGACGGCCGTCACGCGCGGCGCCGTCGCGAGCGAGATCACGCCCGCCTGGACGAGCAATGCCGCGAGCGAGGTCGCGACGTTCGCATAGAGGACCAGGTAGCCGGCCGGCCGCTGCACGAGGCCCCGGAGCGGTCCCGCGTTCCACGCCCCCGCGAAGAAGAACATGCCGTCCTCGGCCCAGAAGCTCGGCGCGACGAGGTACTGCGGCGCGCGCCACACGATGAGCAGGGCCGCCACGACCACGAGGGCCCACCGTGCGAGACCGCCGCGTGGCGTCGTGCCGGTGCGCGCCATTGGACGGCCCGGAGCTAGCGGCGGCTTGCGCCGAACGCAAACCGCCGGGGCGCCATGGGCCGCTCGACCGATACTGCCCGTCCCGCCCCGCGGTGATAGAACGGAGGCCGGTGAGCCGTCCCGCCGAGACGCTCGACGTCGCGACCGAACCGGTAGTCGTTTCCGCCGTGCCCGCGCGCCGCAATCACGTCGGCACCATCTCGCTCGTGTGCGCGGTCGCCGGCATGGTCGGCTGTCGCGTCGCGCTCGGCGTCATGGACGCGCCCTGGCTCCGTATCCTGGCCGCCGGCTTCGAGGCCGCCACCGTGGGCGGGCTCGCCGATTGGTTCGCGGTGACGGCGCTCTTCCGCCATCCGCTCGGGCTCCCGATCCCGCACACGGCCATCATCACCGCCCGGCGTGTGAAGATCATCGAGAGCATCGCCAACGTGGTGGAGAACGACTGGCTCTCGCCTGGCGTGATCGGCGCGCGGCTGGCGCGCGTCGCGCCGAGCACGCTCGTCGTCGACTGGCTGCGCACGCCCGGCCACGTCGAGCGGCTCGGGGCGCCCCTGCGCGATCTCCTGCGCGGGCTCGCGCGCATGCTGACCGCGGACGAGACCGCGCGCTTCGTCGAGCACGCGCTCGAGCGCCAGCTCCGCGAGGTGCCGATCGACGCGTCGGCAGGCCGGTGGCTCGCCGGCGCCGTCGAGAGCGAGAGCGCCGGGGCGACGTTCGAGGCGCTCGCGACCTCGCTCGCGAACCTGGCCTCGCGTCCGAGCACCGCGGCCGACCTCTACTGGTGGCTCGACCGCTCGGCCGAGACGCTTCGGGCGGCCGGCAAGCGGTTCGTGCCGTTCGTGCTCCGGCGGAAGGCCGTGCAGCGCGCGCTCGTCGAAGCGGCGTGCGACTACGCCGCGCAGGAGCTGCGGAGCGCCGCCGGCGATCCGGCGCACCCGCTACGGCGCGCGACGCTGGACGCGCTCGGCCGCTGGGCGTCACGGCTCGCGGAGGGCGACCCGGCGGCGCGCGAGCAGGCCGAGCGCCTGCGGGCCGCGCTGCTCGAGAGCCTCGAGACGAGCCCGCTGGTGCGCGAGACGCTCCGCCGGATGCGGCATGCACTCGAGACCGAGCTCACCGATGCGCGCAGCGACCTCGCCGTCCTGATCGACCGCACACTCCACGAGGGCATCGTGGAGCTGCTCGACGACCCGCACCGGCGGGCCACCTTCGACCGCTGGGTACGCGAGATGGCGGACGACCTGCTGCGCCGCCACCATCATCAGATCGGCATCACGGTGCGCGAGAACCTCGAAGCGCTCGACCCGACGCGGCTCGTCGAGATGATCGAATCACGCGTCGGCAACGACCTGCAGTTCATCCGCTTGAACGGCGCGCTGGTCGGCGGCCTCGTCGGACTGCTCCTGGCGATGCTCCACTGGATTTTGTAGCCCCTACGGCGAGACGCAGAAGGACGGCGCCGGTGTCCTCGGCTGGGCGATGAACTTGTCGACCTGATCATTTCTCAGCGTCGACGGCGGGTCGCCGCTCGCCTTCGCGGGCGCATCGGAGCACCAGAAAAGGTTGCCGAGGAAGAGCGACGTCGCCACGCGCCCCTGCGAAGGCTCGTTCAGGGTATAGCTCCACGATGCCCTGCCGCCCTTGAAGGCGATCAGCGGTCAGTCGGCGGCCAGCCAGGCGGCGCCGATGACGCCCGCGGCGTCGCCGAGCGCGTTGCGGACGATGCGGGTGCGGAGCTCGTCGTTGAAGACGTAGCGGCGGACGGCGTCGACGCCGCGCGTGTAGAGGGGCTCGAGCTGCGAGAGGCCGCCGCCGAGGACGATCACGTCGGGATCGAGGATGTTGACGACGTTCGCGAGCGCACGGCCGAAGCGGTCGAGGTAGCGATCGAGGACCGCGCCGGCGCGCGCCTCGCCGCCGGTTGCACGCGCGGCCACCGTCGCAGCGTCGCATGCGTCGCCGTCCGCCGCTGCGTAGGCGCGCTCGAGCGCGGGGCCCGAGAGGAACGTCTCGACGCAGCCGCGTTGCCCGCAGTAGCACGCCGGACCGTCGTCGGCGATGCGGTGATGACCCCACTCGCCGGCCACGTGCTGCGGACCCGTCCACACGCGGCCGTCGACGACGATGCCGCCCCCGACGCCGGTGCCCAGGATCACGCCGAACGCGAGGCGCGCCCCCTGCGCCGCGCCCGCGCGCACCTCCGCCAGGGCGAAGCAGTTCGCGTCGTTCTCGATCGCGACCTCGAGGCCGATCGCCCGCGCGAGATCGTCGCGAATGCGGCGGCCGTTCAGGCAGACGGTGTTCGAGTTCTTGAGCGTCCCATCGCGCGCCGAGACCGCGCCGGGCGTGCCGATACCGACGCGGCGGCATGCCGGCGCGTCGGCGCGCAGCTCGGCCACGATTGCCGCCACGCGATCGACGATGTGCTCGTATCCGCGCTCACGCTCGGTCGGCACCCGCCGGCGCGCCACTTCCGTCCCGTCCGCGGCGAGGACGACACCCTCGATCTTGGTGCCGCCGAGATCGATCCCGACCAGCGAGCCTACGCCGGCCGCCACTGCGGCACGAGGTCGCCGTCGGGCGACGGCGCGAAGTCGACCACCATCGGCATGTCCATCCGTAGGTCGTCGGCGGTGGCACCGAGGAGATTGCCCATCGTGCGCGGCCCTTCCTCGCACTGCACGAGCACGACGACGAACGGCGTCCGATCCTTCCATGCCGGCAGCACCGGCGGATGAACGACGACCCACGAGAGCAGCGTCGCCTTGCCGGACGCCGGCGCCCACTCCGCGTCCATCGAGAGGCACCCAGGGCACATCGGACCCGGCGGATGCCGCCACGTCTTGCACGCCGCACAGCGCTGGAAGCACAGCTCGCGCCGGCGGGCCGCCGCCCAGTACGGCATCCACGGCTCGCCACCGGTGCGCCGCTCGAAGTCCGTCGTCGTCGCGTCGCTCATCGTCGCCCCGCAGGCGACATAGACCACAGGGCAACCGACCCGCGCAACGACCGGCGTTCACGAGCTTCAGCTAGGCAGCGTGCGGGAACGTCTCTTGATAGCGGAACTCGGCCATGTCACCACACTACGGCCAATGGGATCGACACCGCACACGATGAAAGGACGATACGGTCGGACGCGCACGAATTGGATGACGTGACGAAGACCAGTGACTCGGACGGCCGCGATGGACGCGTCGATGAAACACGAAGGTGCGCGCTGACCCCACGCCCCTGGTTCCTGTTGCTCGCCGCACTCGGCGCCGTGCCGGCGTTTCCGGAGTGCGTCGCCGCCGAGGCGCCTCGACCGAACGTCGTCTTCATCGTCGCGGACGACCTCGGCTACGCGGACCTCTCGTCCTACGGGGCGACCGACCTCGAGACCCCGCACATCGACCGCCTGGCCCGGGAGGGCGTGCGCTTCACGGACTTCTATTCGGTGGCCAACACCTGCTCGCCCTCGCGTGCGGCGTTGATGACCGGACGCTACCCGCCGCGCTCGGGCGTCAACGCGGTGCTCTTCCACGACACGCCCGAGGGACTCCCCGCGGGCGAGATCACGCTTCCGGAGCTGCTGCGCGACGCTGGTTATCAAACGGCGATGGTCGGCAAGTGGCACCTCGGCAACACCGACGAGTTCATGCCCTGGAGCCACGGCTTCACC
>Ga0180063_1000476_pt1 | contig 10878 bp, 7 predicted proteins | sample EasRivT47_16_10D_FD_121776 | JGI IMG/M metagenome (GOLD analysis project Ga0180063, IMG submission 121776) | Soil microbial communities from meander-bound floodplain in the East River, Colorado, USA - East River metaG ERMLIBT47_16_10D | ecosystem: Environmental > Terrestrial > Soil > Floodplain ...
CCAGAGGATCTCGCGGCTCGCCTCGGCCCCGCCGCCCGTGAGCGCGCTGAACCATTCCCCAGAGGGCACGTCGACGCTGCCGAACCACAGGCCGGCCGCGAGGGAAAGCGGCGCGGCGAAGAGGACCGCTATCGCGGCGAGGCGGCGCATCGAATCAGCGCAGCGAGATGATCGGCCACCCGCGCGCGGTCGCGAGGCCGCGGAGCCGCTCGTCCGGATCGACCGCGACCGGATGCTTCACCATCTCGAGCAACGGCAGGTCGTTGTGCGAATCGCTGTAGAACCAGCTTCCCGAGAAGGTCGCCAGCGGGCGCCCCAGCCCGCCGAGCCATTGCTCGAGGCGCGCCACCTTGCCCGTGCGGAACGCCGGGATGCCGGTCACCTTGCCGGTGTAGGCGCCCGCGTGCGCCTCGGGCTCGGTCGCGATCAGGTGCGCGACGCCGAACTCGCGCGCGATCGGACCGGTGACGAACGAATTGGTGGCGGTGACGATCGCGCAGAGGCTGCCGGCGTCGAGGTGGCGCGCCACGAGGCGGCGCGCCGGCGGCCCGATCATCGGTCGGATCTTCGCGTCCATGAACTCGGCGTGCCACGCGTCGAGCTGCGCGCGCGGGTAGCGCGCGAGCGGCGCGAGCTGGAAGTCGAGGAACTCGTAGATGTCGAGCGTGCCGGCCTTGTACTGCGCGAAGAAGCGGTCGTTCTCCGCCTCGTAGGTTGCGCGGTCGAGCACGCCGCGGTCGATCAGGAACTGCGCCCACTCGTAGTCCGAGTCGCCGGCCAGCAGGGTGTTGTCGAGGTCGAAGAGGACGAGCTCCATCGCGCGTCACTTCAAGCCGAGCGCCTCGAGCGCCTCGCGCACGAGCGGCAGGGTGAGCGCGCGCTTCTGGGCGAGCGAGTAACGGTCGAGGGCGTCGAGCACCGCGAGCTGCGTGCCCAGGTCGCGCGGCAGGCGGCGCAGTAGGTATCCCGCCACTTCGTCCGGGAGCGTCATGCCGCGGCTCGCAGCCTGGGCGCGGAGCGCCCCGGCCTTGGCCTCGTCGCCGAGCGCGTGCAGCTGGAACACGAGGCCCGAACCGAGCCGCGTGCGCAGGTCCGGACGGACGGCAAGCCGCGCCGGCGGCGCATCTCCGGCGGCGATGAACGCGACGCCGGCGGTGCGCGCGCGGTTGAAGGCGTCGAAGGCCTCGATCTGGCCCGCCTCGTCGAGCAGGTGGACGTCGTCGCACGTGACGACGCCCGCGGTGCGCGCGGCGGCGGCGAGGAGATGGCTGCGACCGCTGGCCGCGTCGCCCCAGAGGTAGACCGCCCGCTCGCCTGCGCCGCGCACGGCGGCGCGCACGGATGCGACCGCCGCCGCGTTCGCGCCCGCGACGAAGTTGTCGAAGGTCGGCGGCGCGGGGGGGCTGAGCTCGAGGATCAGCTGGCCGGTCACGTGGGGTAGAATCGATCGGGGAAAAACGCGCAATTCTAGCTGCAAGCGCGGCCCGCTCCGAACCGATCGATGTCCCGCCCGACCGATTCCCTCTCGTACCGCGACGCCGGCGTCGACATCGACGCGGGCGATGCGCTCATCGAGCGCATCAAGCCGTTCGCGAAGCGGACGATGCGGCCGGAGGTCCTGGCGGGCATCGGCGGGTTCGGCGCGCTCGTCGAGCTGCCCAAGCGCTACCGCAACCCGGTGCTCGTCTCGGGCACCGACGGGGTTGGCACCAAACTGAAGCTCGCCTTCATGCTGAACCGTCACGACACGGTCGGCATCGATCTCGTCGCGATGAGCGTGAACGACGTCCTGGTGCAGGGCGCCGAGCCGCTCTTCTTCCTTGATTACTTTGCGTGCGGCAAGCTCGATGTGGCCGTCGCTGCCGACGTGATCAAGGGCATCGCGCAGGGCTGCGAGGCCGCCGGCTGTGCGCTGATCGGCGGGGAGACCGCCGAGATGCCGGGCATGTACCCCGACGGCGAGTACGATCTCGCCGGCTTCTGCGTCGGCGTTGTCGAGAAGGACCGTGTCATCGACGGCCGCTCGATCGTCCCGGGCGACGTCGTGCTGGGGCTCGCGTCGAGCGGCGCACATTCGAACGGCTACTCGCTCGTGCGCCGCATCCTGGAGCGCGCCAAGCCGGATCTGTCCGCCGACTTCCACGGCCGGCCGCTCGCCGACGTGCTGATCGAGCCGACGCGGATCTACGTGAAGCCGGTGCTGAAGCTGCTCGGCGAGGTGAAGGTCAAGGGCCTCGCCCACATCACCGGCGGCGGGCTGGTCGAGAACGTGCCGCGCGTCCTGCCCGACGCCGTCTGCGCGGTCCTGGACGCCGCCGCCTGGCCGCTGCCGCCGCTTTTCCGGTGGCTGCAGGAGCACGGCAACGTCGCCGCGGCGGAGATGCACCGCGTGTTCAACTGCGGCATCGGCATGGTCATTGTCGTGGCGTCCGGCGATGTCGACCGCGCGACGACGCTGCTCCGTTCCGCCGGGGAAACCGTCTACCGGATTGGCGCCATCGAGCCGCGGCCGGCACAGGGCGCGGCCACCGTCGTTCGCTAGCCGGCGCCACTGGTCGGGTCCCGGGCGCCATTCGCCGGGTTTTGCTCCGTTTCTTCGCGTTCCTCGTGAGAAAGTCCCGCGCGCGTGCGTGCGAGGTGCGTGCTTTGCTTGTCTCATGCGTTGAACGCGACCGGAATACAACGAGCGGAAAAATGACCGGAATGACGATGAAGCCCACCTTCGAGCGCCAGGTGATCGGCCTGGCCGTGGCCGCCTGCTTTGCGGGCATCGTTCACGCCAACCCGACGGGCCCCGCGGTGGCGAACGGCACGGCGAGCTTCGCGACGACCGGCAACACGCTGACCGTCACCAACACCCCCGGCGCGATCATCAACTGGCAGGCGTTCTCGATCCGCCCCGACGAGGTGACCCGCTTCATCCAGAGCGGCGCGGCGAGCGCGGTGCTCAACCGCGTCACCGGCCCCGGGCAGTCGGCGATCCTTGGCCAGCTGCTGTCGAACGGTCGCGTCTTCCTGATCAACCCCAACGGCGTGGTGGTCGGTGCGGGCGCGCGCATCGACACCGCCGGCTTCGTGGCGTCGAGCCTCAATCTGTCGAACGAGGATTTCCTCGCCGGCCGGTTCCGCTTCACCGATCCGGGCAGCGCCGGGAAGGTGACCAATGCCGGGTCGATCAACGCGCACTCCGGCGGCCCGGTGTATCTGATCGCGCCGACGGTCGAGAACCACGGCGTCATCACTGCGCCGAACGGCGACATCCTCCTCGCTGCGGGCAAGAGCGTGGAGCTCGTCTCCACGGGGAGCCCGCACCTGCGAGTGCAGATTGAGGCGGGCGGCGAGGCGGTCAACGTCGGCCAGCTCCTCGCCGACTCCGGCCGCGTGGGCCTCTACGGCGCGGCGATCCGCAATGCCGGGACGGCGAGCGCCGACAGCGCGAGCGTCAACCCCGCGGGCAATGTCGTGCTCAAGGCTTCGCGCGACGTGACGCTCGAGCGCACGAGCGTAGTGAGCGCGAGCGGCGCGCAGGGCGGCGCAGTGTATGTGCAAGCGGAGCAGGGCACGCTGCTCGTCGAAGGACGTGTCGCCGCGACGGGCGCCGTGGAAAAGGGCGGGGAGGTGAAGCTGCTCGGTGCGCAGGTCGGACTCGTGGGCAGCGCCGCGGTCGACGCTTCCGGCGCGATGGGCGGCGGGACGGTCCTGGTCGGCGGCGACTACCAGGGCAATAATGCGGAAGTCCAGAACGCGCAGCGCACGCTCGTGGCTCCCGGTGCAACCGTTGTCGCCGACGCGATCGAGCGCGGCGAGGGCGGTCGCGTCGTTGTCTGGTCCGACGGCGCGACGCGCTTCGACGGCGCGGTCTCCGCAAAAGGTGGTACGCAGGGCGGCGACGGCGGCTTCGTCGAGGTCTCGGGGAAGCAGACGCTCGGATTCTCCGGCAGCGTCGACACGTCCGCTGCAGCCGGACGCGACGGCACCCTGCTCCTGGATCCGACCAACATTACGGTCGTCGCCGGCGCGACCCCCAATCCCCCGAATGCCGCGGACGGGCTCTGGTCGTTCGCCGAGAACCCCGGCAACCAGAACATCGGCGCCGGAGCGATCAACACGCTGCTCGCCGCGAACAACCTGACGATGCAGGCGACGAACAACATCACCGTCGGCTCGGCGATCACGTACACAGGCGCGGCGAGCCGCACACTCACGCTGCAGGCGAACAACAACATCCTCGTCTCGCGGGCAGTCACGACCACCGGCGGGCAGCTCGGCGTCGTGCTGAACGCCGACTTCGATGGCAGCGGCGCAGGAAACACCGCCATCAACAACACCATCTCCACCCGCGGTGGCGCGTTCACTGCGACCGGGCAGAACGTCACCGGTAATGGGACCGGCACGCTTTCCACCGCGGGCTTCACCGGTCTCGCGGGCGGGAACATCAACATTACCGCCGCGGCCAGCGGGAACGCCACCCTCGCAAAGGCTGTCACCGCCACAGGCGGCACGGCGGCGGCGGGAACGAACGGTCTCGCCGCAGGGAACGTTTCAATCACTGGCGGCACCGTTTCCGTCGTTAACGTCACCGCGAGTGGTAGCGCCGGTGTCGGTCCGGGTGCGCAGAACGGCGGCGCGGCAGGCGCCATCGCGCTCGACGCGACGGGGGTTGCGCCCGCGATCACGCTCGGCGGTAATCTTGACGCGCGTGGCGGCAACGGTGTCGGCGGCGGCGTCGGCGGCGCGGGTGGCGCGATTACTGCGCTCGACCCGATTTCCTTGACCGGCAACCGCCAGGTGCTAAGCGCGGGCGGCACGGGTGGTGCGCCTGTTGGCGGTGCAGTGCAGCTTGGCACGGTGAACAGCAATCTCGCTACGGTTCGCCGCCAGCTCACGGTCACCGCCGGCAATGCGCCGGTAACGCTCGGGAATCTCGGGGCGATCAACCCGCTCGGTACGGTAAACGTCTCGGGCGTCGGGATCACGGCAGGTGCGGTGAGTACGGCAGGACTCGCGAACGCGGCCGGCGCGAGCGTGACGCTCAACGCGGGCGCCGGTGCGCTTACGGTCGGCGCAATCGACACGCGCGCCGGCGCCCGCTCGTCGAACGGCGCCGGATCGAACGGCGGAGCCGTCACGCTCACGGGCAATGCCGTCGCGCCGGGCGCAATCACCACGCGAGGTGCGGACGGTCTTGGGGTGAACTTCGTCGGGGGCAACGGCGGCGCGGTTCAGATCATCGGCGCTGGAGCGGCCTCCACCATCTCGCTCGCTAGTGCGGTCGACACTCGTGGCGGCAACAGCGCCGGCACGGGCAATACCGGGAACGGGGGCGCAGTCACACTGCGCGCGACCAACGGCGGGACGATCACGAGCACCGCCGCCGGCACAATTACTACCACTGGAGGGCGCGGCCAGACCGGCGGTAACTTCACGGTGACCAGCGTTACGCCGGCCACCGACACTGTGGCGACCGTGAACCTCGCCGGCTCGATCACCACGGACGGCGGTGCCACTGCGGCGTCGGGCACGCTCGGCGGCAAGAACGCAGGGGCCGTGAGCATCGCGAACGCCAACGCGATCAGCGTTGGCGCGATCTCCGCGCGCGGCAGCAACTCCGGTGGCGGCAACAACGCGGGGGGCAACGGCGGCCCGGTCACCATCGACGCCCGCAACGCGACGCCGAGCATCGCCCTCACCGGCGCGGTCGACACCCGCGGCGGCGACGGCACCGGCACCGCGAACGCCGGCAACGGCGGACTCGTGCGGCTGCGCACCGCCACGGGCGGCAGCGTGACGAGCACCGGGGCGGCCACGATCAACACGACCGGCGGGCGCGGGCAGACCGGCGGGGCGGTCACGGTGAGCGGGATCGCGGCCGGGGACACGCTGGCTAACGTGAACCTCGCGGGTGCGATCACTACGGACGGCGGTGCCACCGCGGCATCGGGCACGCTCGGCGGCAAGAACGCGGGCGCGGTCGCGATCGGCAACGCGACCACCATCGCGGTCGGCGCGATCACGGCCCGTGGAACGAACGCCGGCGCGGCCGTCGGCAACAACAATGTCGGCGGGAACGGCGGCCCGGTGACGGTCAATCGACTCGGCGCCGCCTCCACCGTCGGGCTCAACGGCACGATCGACACCCGCGGCGGCGACAGCGCCGGCACCGGCAACGCCGGCGCCGGCGGCAACGTGATCGTCGACGGCGGCACGGCGCCCGACCGCGGGAGCTTGACGATGGCCGCCGGGACCAGCATCGACACGCGTGGCGGCCGCGGTCAGACCGGCGGCACCGTCACGATCCGCGACTTCACGACGGTCGCCATGAGCGGCACTGCGATCGACACTTCGGGTGGTGCCGCGTCGTCCAATGGCGCCGGCGTCCTCGGCCAGGGCAAGAACGCCGGCGCGGTGGCGATCACTTCGACCGGCGCGTCGTCGGTGGGCGCGATCACGACGCACGGCAGCGCGGCGGTCGCCGGCTCCGGCAAGGTGGGTGGCAACGGTGCGAACGTCGGCATAACCGGCGTCGGTGTGACGCTGAACGGCGCCATCTCGACGCGGGGTGGAGACAGCGACGGCGCAGGCGCCGGCGGAAGCTCGGGGACCGTCACCGTGAACGGCGGTGCGGGCGGGGTGAACGGCCTCGCGGCGGCGACGATCACGACGACCGGCGGCCGCGGGCAGGCCGGGAATGCCGTCACCGTGAGTTCGGCCGCGGCCGGATCCGTCAACCTGGCGGGGGCGATCATGGCGACCGGCGGCGCTGCGCCGACCAATGCCGCGGGACGTGCAGGCGGGAACGTGAGCGTGACCGGCGGATCGGTCGCGGTCGGACCCATCGACACGAGCGGGAGCGCAGCAGCGGGTGCCGGCGTGCTGGCGGGCGGCGCGGCCGGGACGCTCACGCTCAACGCGACCGCGGTGGGCGGCACGATCACGCTCGGTGGCGATCTCACCGCGCGCGGCGGCGACGGCGCGGGTGGCGGCGTGGGCGGCGTCGGCCGAAACGTCGCGGTGCCGGACCCGGCACGCCTCTCGTCCACCGTCGTTGTCGACACGCGGGCCGGCTCGGGCGGTGCGCCGGCGAATGGCAACGTCTCCTTCGCGAGCACGGTCGACAGCGCGACGGCGGTGCCGCGTTCGCTCACGGTGCGCGTCGGCACGGGAACCGCCACGTTCGGCGGCGCGATCGGGGCCACGAACGCGCTCGATGCTCTGGACGTCACGGCGAACGGCGTGGCGCTTCCGGCCACCCGCGCGGCGTCGCTGACGCTCACGAGCACCGGCGGCAACATCACCCAGACCGGCGCCGCGACGATCGCCGGTGCGACCGCGATCACCGGCGGCGCCGGCGCGATCACCATGATGAACCCGGGTAACGACTTCAACGCGGTGACGGTGGCAAGCGGCGCGAGCGCCTCGCTGTTCGACTCGAACGCGGTGAGCGTCGGGCCGGTGACCGTGAACGGGAACGTGCTCATCCAGACCGCGGCCGGCCCGGGCAACGATGTCACGCTGACCGGGGGAATCGCATCCGCCGCCGGCAACGTGACCGTCGCGAGCGGCGAGGACATCCACTACGGCGCGAGCACGCTCGCGGCGGCGGGGCGCTGGCTCACGTACTCGCGCAGCCCGGCGCTCGACACGGGCACGATCCCGAACCCGGGCAACGCCAAACCGAACCTCTACAACAGCACCTTCGGCGCCCTCGGGCCCGGCGTCGTGCTGCCGGCAGCCGGGAACCATCACGTCTACAGCTATCAGCCTGTGCTCGAGTACACGGCGACGCCGGTGAATCGGCCGTACGGCGATCCGAATCCGGCGGTCAGCGGAACTATCGTCGGGCTGGTAAACGGCGATACCGCAGCCGATGCGTACTCAGGAACTGCCACGTGGACGACGACCGCACTTCTCGCCTCGCCGGCCGGGGCGTACCCGATCACCGGTGCGGGTCTAGCATCCGATATCGGCTACGGCTTCGCGCAGGCAGTGGGAAATGCGACTGCGTTTACGGTCGCGCCCGCCGCATTGACCATCACGGCGAACGATGCCTCCCGGCAGCAGGGGCAGCCGAACCCGCCGTTCACGGCCGCCTATAGCGGATTCAAGCTCGGCCAGACGCCGGCGGTGCTTGGCGGCGCGCTCGCGTTCTCGACGCCGGCGACGGTTGCGTCAGCGCCCGGACCCTATGCGATCACGCCCCTAGGGCAGACCGCGACGAACTACACGATCACGTACGTCGACGGCGTCCTCACGGTCACGCCGGTGCCCGTCGTACCCGTCGTCCCAGTGCCGCCGGTCGTCAGCGGCGTCGCGGCGGCCGACAACGCGTTCATCACCGCCACGCAGCGCAGCGGCGAGGCGGAAGAAGAGATGGCGCCGCGCGTGCTTGACGCGAACGGTGTCGACTGCCTCGCGCTCGAGCGCGCGGGACAGCGGCGCGTGCTCAACCGCTGCTACTAGCGGTCAGCTCCCCTTCCGCGCGAGCCAGATCCCGGCCAGGATGACCGCGCCGCCGGCGAGCTGCGCAACGCCCGCTCGCTCGCCGAGAATCGCCCACGCGTAGAGCGTCGCCATCGCGGGCTGCAGCAGCAGGCTGACCGACGAGAACGATGCGGGCAGGTGCGCCATCGCGTAGGCGATGAGGCTCTGTCCCGCGGTCTGGCACACGAGCGCGAGGCCGAGGAGCGTCAGCCAGCCGGCGCCCGTCGCAGGCAGCATCGTCTCGCCCGAGACGAGCGCGAGCGGCAGGAGCGCGACCGCGCACACTGTCGTGCTCACCGCCATGATGCGCGCGGTCGAGCGCGCCTCGCGCAGGTGCTTCACCGTGAGCATGTACGCGCCGTAGAACATCGCCGTCACCACGCCGAGCGCGTCACCCAGCAGCTGCCGCTCTCCCAGACCGAAGCTAGGGCCGACCAGCACGAACGCGCCGGCCATCGCGATCGCCATTCCCGTCAGGAAGGTCCGGGTGACCCGCTGTCCGAAGAGCAGCCACGCGCCGACCGTGACGAAGATCGGCGCGAGGTTGGCGAGCAGCGTCGAATTGGCGACCGAGGTGAAAAGAATGGAGTAATGCCAGACCGCGAGATCGCCGGCGAAGAACAGCCCGGCGAGAAGCATGGGCGTCGCGAGCGGATTCGCGCGGTCGCCTTCCGCGCGCGGCGTCGCGATCGCCCACGCCCAGAGGAACGGAACCGCCAAAGCCGTGCGCCAGAACGCGCTGGCAGTGGGACCGGTCTCGGAAAGCCGCACGAAGATCGGCGCGAACGCGATCGAGCACGCACCGAGGAGCAGCGCGGCGAGGGCGATCGTCTGCGCGGTTCCTGCTGCGCGCGGCGTGCTGGCGGGCACGCTCATCCGGCGGAACGTCCGGTGACCGGCCGCGCCTCAGCGCAGCTCGATGAGCGCCCGGCGCGCGCGTTCGAGACGCGCCTGCGCCTCGGCGACCGCATACTCGTTCGCCGCCTGCCGTGCCCAATACTCATCGGAGAGACGCGTCCGGCGGTTGCCAGAAGTGATGCCGATGCGCTCGCCTTCGAGCGGCTCGCGGCCCGCTTCCAGCGCCTGCTGCCCGCGCTCGATGGCCGCCGTGGCGGCGCCGATCTCCGCGGTGACCGCGTCGAGTGCGCGGCTGCGCTCCGCCGCGCGCTCGTTGACCTCCCGCGCCCGCGCGCGGGCCGCCTGTTCCTGCGCGGACGCGGCCGCAGGGTCCGGCGCCGGCGCGCGCTCGAACTCCTCCTCGAGGGTCGCGCCCGCCACGGTCCTGTCCGAGTAGACGGTCCTGCCGTCGGGCGTGCGGTACTTGTAGATCGTCTGAGCGGGCGCGGCGGTCGCGCAGACGAGCGCGACCGCTGCAATGAGCCGCGACGTCGCGCGCACCATCTCAGCGCGCCGCGTTACGCGCCGCGACGGCGCGCTGCAGACGCGCCTCGGCGTCGGCGACCGCGCGCTGGTTGGCGGTCTGTCGGGCGTCGTAGGCCTCGTTGAGCCGGCTACCGCCGCCTTTGGTGCCGGTCCGCTCGCCCGGGAGGGGCTCGGCGCCGGCCTGGAGCTGGGCGCGCGCCCGTTCGAGCGCCTCGGTCGCGGCGCGGACTTCCGCATCCGCCTGGTTGAGCCGCTGGGCGTGCGCCGCACCGGGATCGGGTCCGGGCGCCGCGGGCTTGCCCTCACGGATCGGGGACGGCGACGCCGACGGCGGCGGAGGCGGCGCAACCTCATTGACGAGTTTCGCGCCGGGCACCGGCTGATCCGAATAGACGACGCGCCCGTCGGGAAAGACGTAGCGGCCGATCTTCTGCGCCTCGACGGCAGTTGCCGCGGCCAGGGCGAGCACGACGAGAAACAGGCGGGAGGTGCGCATGGGTGAGCCTGATAGTGAATCCGTTAGGATGAGTTGTACACGACGCGCCGTGACCAGGCAATCGCGGCGCGGGATGAACGGCGCTAGAATCCGACCGCCCCCCGCACGACCATGCCGCAGCCGTCGTTCGTCCATCTCCGCCTGCACAGCGAGTTCTCCATCGTCGACGGGATCGTGCGCCTGGACGATGCCGTCGCGCGCGCCGCCGCGGACGGGATGGGCGCCCTCGCGCTCACCGATCTCGGCAACGTGTTCGGGATGGTCGACTTCTACAAGGCCGCGCGGAAGGCCGGGATCAAGCCGATCGTCGGCTGCGACGTGTGGATCACCAACGACGCGGAGCGCGACAAGCCGCATCGCCTGCTCCTGCTGGTGCGCTCCCACGCCGGGTACCTGGGCCTGAGCGAACTGCTCACGCGCGCGTACCGTGAGAACCAGCATCGCGGCCGCGCCGAGCTGCGCCGCGAGTGGCTCGCCGGCGGCGGCGCGGCGGGCCTGATCGGGCTCTCGGGCGCGCA
>Ga0180063_1000477_pt1 | contig 10877 bp, 11 predicted proteins | sample EasRivT47_16_10D_FD_121776 | JGI IMG/M metagenome (GOLD analysis project Ga0180063, IMG submission 121776) | Soil microbial communities from meander-bound floodplain in the East River, Colorado, USA - East River metaG ERMLIBT47_16_10D | ecosystem: Environmental > Terrestrial > Soil > Floodplain ...
GAAAATTAAAGGAGAAATAAATTGGCCTCAGTAACAATTGCAAATTTAACTGATCTTGGACGTGGGATTCCTGCGGCCGGATCTGCTGGAGCAAGTAGATTCATCACTGCACAAGGACCACTTAAGATTGAATATAATTTTTTCTTTGTGGCAACGGCCGATGACTTTACAAATGATGATACTTTTACATCTAGATTGGCTCATCCCTGGGCTGTAACGGTTCAATCTATTAGTGAAGATCTTACTGGAACAGCTTTTGTTGGTTCAGTAACTCTAGATAAAACTGAATCGTCTTCAACTTATAAGACAATTACGTTGAGAGATATTACTACAGCAACAACGGGGATTCTAGTTACAGTATACGGTTACTAAAGGTAAGCGAGGGGAGAAATGCGTTTACCACAACTAAATAAAAAATTCCACCCTGGGGTTGATCTTCCATCGTGGTTCTTTTTTAATCTCAAAGGGATTGATAAAGATTTCTATTTGATCTGGCATCCTTATCGGGTTCTTTACGATAATATAATTAACGAATACGAGGGTCTTCTCGAAGACCCTCGGTATACAATTAATAAGAAATTTGGTGAAACAAATTTTGGATTTGTTTTAACTGATAATATAGGAAGACCCTTGTCCGATTGTTCATGGCATCTCTGGAGATACTGTGATCCGTTTGGTTTTGCTCATATTATTAAAATAGAAGATCATCATGATTATTATCTTAAATTGGTTCAAAAAAGATTATATCTCCAGGCTAAATTTACTGATCGTTATGGTGCTAGAGCTTGGGCACATAAATTGGATGAAGATCAAACAAAAGAACAAAATAACCAGCAAAAGGATCGTGAATATATGTTCAAATCCTTTCAAGAAGAAAATAACTGGTTGATGAAACGCGCTATGGATGAATTTGGACGTGGAAACATTAAACCAACAAATCCTAAGTACGAGTCAATTATCAGCTATTCTGGACAACGAAATAGAAGTAGGATTATTCGTCCGTTAACAGATAAAGAGGGTGGTTTGGTAATTGAGTAATGGCAAGAAAACTGCTAACACATTGTAGAAAAGGACATGAGTTTACAGAAGAAAATACTTATGTGTTCTACAATAAAAAGCTAGATCTTTATACTCGTATTTGTCGCAAATGTAGAAACGGTCGAGTTAGAAAATGGGAGCTAGAAAATTCGGAACTTCATGGGCAAAAAAGCCGGGAATATGCAAAAAATTACTGGCATGAGAACAAAGAAAAAGTAATGGAAAGAGAACGAAAGAACCCACATAGAAACCCATTACGATCCCGTAAATATAGGTATAAAATTACCAATGATGAATTTATGGAAATGTGGGAAAAGCAGAATAAAGAGTGCAAAATTTGTGGCACTTTATTAGATTCTTTTCCTAAGGTTGCAATTGACCATTGCCACAAAACTGGAAAGATTCGTGGATTTCTATGTAAAAAATATAATACGGGATTGGGAATGTTTCAAGATAATATAGAAATTCTAATAAAAGCTGCCGCATATTTAGCTCAAAATCATGAGGAGAAAGAAATATGCCCAGTCAACTCAGCGGAACCCTTGCGAACTTTTTAATTAGGGTTAGACGCTATCTAAATGAAGATGATGCGACAGTATCTCGTTGGACAGATGATTTTTTAAAACAATTATTTAATTCACAATATCGAAAACGTTGTGCTGAATTGTTTATGAGTCATGAGGGATACTTTACCCTTATTGCGGAAAGAAGTATTGTTGCTGACCAATCACGATATACATGGCCTGACGGATTTTCTAGACTTCTGAGATTGGAAGTTGTCCGAACAGACGGGCGACGTGTGCCAATTCAAAGAAACGAAAGACATTATTCTACTCTCCCTGCTACAAATGATGGCGGGGACTCATGGACCCCGACTTACCGCCCGGTAGGATCGGGGTTTTTGCTTGAACCTACCCCGGCATCTGATATTACTAATGGACTTAGAATGGAATACACGGGGGTTCCTGAAGAACTTACCGCAGATGACGACCGATTGCACACGGACTTTCCTGGATTCATTGATGAAATTGTGGTTTTAGACTGTGTTGTTGCTGCTCTTGACGCGGAAGGTTTACAGGAAACAGGGCAAATTCAAACCATTCTAAGACAAAGAGAGGAATGGCAGGTTCGTTGGGAACGATTTATTGATGGTCGTATGGTTAGTGGACAAGGTATTGTACCGTGGATTCCTCATTATTTGGATGCATAATGCCCCGAAAAAAAGATATAGGATTAAAAAGAAAGGTAAGAAATAATGGCAAACGCAGTTAAAGTAAAAACACAAAAAAATATTATTGACCGAACTAAAATAGATCGGCGATCAAAACTCCCTGAAGTTTCTACTCCTATTGGTGATAGAGCAGAACGACGTAGTAACATTTCAGATAGACGAAATGAATTAAAGATTAAACCTAAATCAAAAATGGCCCAGGCTGAAATGTCAGATAAACCTCGGCCAACTATGGCGGAAGAATTGTCTTCTGATCCAAAAATTCGTACAGAACTTGAAAAAGGATTTGAAGAAGCTTCAAAGAAAGTAAAAGAAAGACGATTTGAACCAGATCGTAGAACGGGTCAAAGAATCTTTGGAGGACCTGATGATGATCTTGGACGTTCGCAAGAACGTAGAAAATTAGATCGTAGACAATCTATTGATGAAATTAAAAGATTAAAGGGAGAACTTCAAAAAGCAAAAACTCCTGGTGGACGTGATACATTGGAAAGAAATGTTCCGAAAATTCAAGAGAGAATTAAAACAGAACAAGCTAAATTAACTGGGGGGGCTAAATTATCAATTAAACCATCCAATATTGGTCGTGCCTTGGGAAGAATGGGGACAAAAGCTTCTGCAATAGGAGCAATTTTACAATTTGGTGATTTTTATAATACAATGGAAACAGCCAAAAAGAAAAGAGAGAGGGCTAAACAAGGATTTTTACCGGGTGGATCTACATAATGAGAGAAATGACTAGCCTTATTAGAAATCGTTTATTAGGAAAAGTACCATCTGCCCAGGATAGACCCAATCAAGTTGAAATAATGAAAAAAGATAAAAAGAACGTTTGGAAAAACTTGGGAACTTCAGCCGCTTCTGGTGCAGTAGATGCTGCGATCCCGGCTGTAAAGGAAGGGTTTTCTTCTTTTTGGAAATCATTCAAGGAAAGAAAAAAGACTAGAGCTAGAAAAGTTGCATAGGGGATAAGTCATTCGACCAAAGCTTCCATATATTGATCTAATAAATCTTAAAGGTTTATACACAAAATCTTCGCCCGAAGTTGTAGAACATGAGCAGCTTCGTATTGCGGAGAATTGTGACTTTTTCGAAACATATGGCGCGCTTTCCAAGGTTCGTGGAAATGCAAGAATTCTAGCAACCCCTTATACAGAGCTTTCAGTTGCTAAGGCAATTCCTTGGATTCAATTCTATAAGTCACCCAATCTTACCGGAGCTACAGACAGACAAGTTTTGATGGCTGCCGGTACAACTTTGAGAAAGTTGAACGGAACTTCCACAACATTATTGATGGAAAACCGAACGGCAGATTTGTTTTACACATCTGCTCAAGTGGGTCGATTCATGTATATTACCAATTGGCATCCTGAAAAGGCTGGAGTTGGTGATCCAAATGTTAAATACGATGGATGCGTAATGACATATTGGGGAATCACTGCCCCAGGATCTCAAGAACATTTAATTGAACAATTCGATAGTGCATCCGAATGGACAACATATAATTCTACTGTAACAGATGAAACAGTCGTAACTCTAGAGGGCGAAGATGCCATCAAGATTGATAAAGCTGCGGATACAGATCGAATGTTCTCTGTTGAAAAAGCCTTTGACTTCTATATTACATTAGATGGAAGAGATACCAGTGTAAGCCCTGGAAATAGAGTCAATTTTTGGACTTTTATCCCTTGTGGTGGATTGACAGATGACTTCTTAACTACAAATAGTTTTGATCCATATGATGCAGCTATGGTGGTTTGGGTTAGCCCAACCGCAAGTGATTCTTCCTTCTCAACTTTTTGGAAGTTTTATTTCCAAATTGGAGATCTTGTTGAAGGTTGGAATAATTTACAACTTGACTTCTCAAGCAGACCACTTGGAAACTTCTATCCCAGTGGGCCTGGAAATAGAATGGTTAGAAGAACAAAATTCGAGTACAGGCTTGAAAACCGATTTAATACTAAAACAGATATTCGCTTGGACAAAATGGTTCAATTGGATGAAGGAACTCCTCTTGTCTCGCCTTCGGGAGCAGGGACCTTCAATGGAGCTTATCAATATAAAGTAACATTTATTTCTAAGTATGGAGCCGAAAGTAATGCCGGTCCAGCTAGTTCATCTATTACTACAGATGATCATGGACAAATTGATTTAACCAATATTCCCACTTCTACAGACCCTCAGGTTACGGCGCGAAGACTTTATCGCACGGTAGCCGGTGGGTCTATTTTTCTTTTCTTAGACGAAATTGAAAACAACCGATCCACAACTTATACAGATACAACTCCAGACGGAAGCCTAGGAAATACGACCCCCCCAGCAGCAGGAGATTTCTCTGATGATAATTCACCACCACCTAAAGGTGGAATTGTATACCGCTGGAAGAGAACATTGTTCATGGCAGGAGATCCGTTAAATCCAGAAACTCTATATTTCAGTGAAGACGACGACCCGGAATCCTTCCCGTTGATTAATACGTTTGTGTTTGACGATAAAATTACAGCCATTTTTGAGACTTATTCAGCTTTGATCGTAGAAACTGAAACAAGTAAATGGCAGGTTTTGGGGGATAATCCTGATTATAGTGTAGATAAGGTTGTTGACAACATTGGATGCGTAGGTCGTCGCGCGGCCGGTGTAACTAGATTGGTGGGATACGCGGTTGACCGAGACGGTCTAAGACTGTTCGATGGAAACGAAGTAGAAAAAATCAGTGAACCTATTCGAGATAAATATGATTCAGATATCAATAAAACAAATATTGAACTTCTGCATACTGGTCATAGTCATGCTAGAAATTCATTATTACAATTTAATCCTACGGATACAACTCTCCCCATTCCAACTTATGGATCTATTTTTCACTACATGTATTCTATTGATGATATTAGAAAAGGATTCTGGGCAACTCTTGAACTTCCTGATGGGTTAAATCTCATTGATACAACTGAAATCGAAGATGACAACGGAGACTTGAGGCTTTACGCATCGGATGACGATGGTATGATTTATGAGTTGTTTAAAGAAGGCGAAAAGAATTTCGTTACTTCGAACGGAACCGAATCGGCTATCCGAACAAGATTCCAAACACCTTATATTAGATTGGGTGAAATGGGTAACCAAGATGGTCAAGGAACAGAAGCCGGAACCGGAAGAGTTACACCAAGATTTTTTGAAATGAGATTAAAGAATAATACAGCAATAAATTGGACGATTACAATCGAATCAGCAGATGGACCCTTCCAAACGACTGCTAGAGATTCACAAACACTGACTTTGGAATTCGCAGAAGGACAGTCAACAGTAAGACAGTCTATTAGACAGAATTTTGTTGGTGGAGATTGGATAAGATTTACTATTGATAATAATGAAGAAGACGTATTTGCTGAAATTACAGGAATGAGACTATACTTCCACGTTAAACCGTTCGAGGGTGAGAAGCTTACTCTTTTAAATAATTAAATGGCCAAGTTTACTAAGGGAGTAGCAAACGAGGAAACTGCAAAGCTCAAAGAATGGGAGCCTGGGCGGTATGCTCAATTAAAATTATGGATCAAACACTTGGAAACAGCGTTTGACTTTAATAGCCTTGCAGCCAGTGTTCAGCAGTCAAATAAAAGAAAATTTTCTGAATTCGTTCCAAATATTGTACCCCAAGATATAAATGTAGAAACTGAATATAGAGAAATTAGAGTAACCTGGGAACATCCACGAGGATTGAGGTTTCTTCTTTTCTATGAAATTCAAATTAGTGAATTTTCCAATTTTGCGCAATTTGATTCGTTTGTATCATACGATCCGTACTATGTATTTGTCAATCTCGCAGACGGAGTTACTTATTATATTAGGATACGGGTGGTTAATAAAGATGGTCTTTTTGGTCCTTGGTCTAATACATTGGCAGCAACAACCCCCTTCACCCAAGGGTTTGGATTCACCGATGGAACAGCAATTGAAGCCGTAATCCTTGCAGGAGATCTATTTTTTAGAATATGGAATCAGACATACAATGCAATTGGTGGAAGCATAATTTATTCGATTGATTATGAAATAGAAAATTTTGAAGTAAGTTCAGATAATAGACCCGTTCAACTTGATTGTGAATTTAGATGGATTGTAGATGATGAACAAATAGGACAAAATTTTTATACTACAACTTTTTCAGCTTCTTCAGAAGCAGAAAATATAAATGTTAAAACAGCCGATATAGGAGGACCAGGGGATTCCCTTATTTTACAGTCTCCGTTTTTTCTAAATAGAAGAGGAACTTTTAGACAAAAATTACATACAATTACTCCAGGAATTCATGAAATTTCTTTGGAGGGTCGAATTCCTGTTGCACAAATTGATAAGTTTTATTTTCCAATCGGTGGGTCCCATCCAAGTCCAAATGATTGGGTTGTTGTTTCCGGTGGTCCCTTTATCTATGGACATGAAGGCACAGTTGGATATCCAGAATCAATGGCAAGAGTAAGATTAAGTAACTTTTCGATCTTCGAGGTACTTGTCGATGAATTTGAGGGTTAAATGGCTAGTCGGAACAACCAGACGAACGACTGGGTGGGGACGTTCGCAAAGTTTTTCACTCACCTTACGGATAATCAAAGATTTCAATTAGATAGAGCCCTTGGAGATGTTCAAAACTCCAAAGAAATCACAAATTTAGAATCCTCTATTAAACTTCTACGAAGAAAACCAGATCAGCAGCTACCCATCCCCCAACCGACTGCAAGAATCGTGGTGCGTGGAGCGGTAATTGAATGGCCAAATTTATTAGATCAAAGAATTAGCTTTTACGAAGTAGAGGTATCAGAGAATCAAAATTTTGCAACTTTTGATACTTTTCCCACATTCGGAACCGTAACTGTTATTGACGGTTTAACTCAAACAAAATTTATTCGGGTGCGTGGAGTACGAAGAGACGGAACCTGCACACCATATTCCGAAACTTTACCCATTGCGCCCAGACTTTTTGGATTAAATTCACACGAAACAGAAGGCTTTTATATTTTAATTGTAGGAGACGAACCAAACATTATTCTTGGAGGAGAAGGAACAGATCTTGACTACATACCAATCAATGAAACCGGAAATTCTGTATGTTGGGGATTTATATCTATGTATGCTGACCCTGCTGTCGGCTTATTTGGGTTGGACCATATTTTTGCTGATGTTGTGGTTAAGAAACTTGATGATGATGGAGATTTAATTTCAGAAGATATTATATGGAGGGTAACAATGGGAGAATTTTTCAATTCACAAAACATCGGACCATTTACTATTGATCATCCTCCACTTGGATCTTCTATGCAAATAAGATTGGAAGTAACAGATAAAACAACCAAAGCAGATGGAACTACTAGAACAGAAGATAGTTCGACTGTTTACTGGTGCCATTTATCATGTATCGAGCTTGGGGTCTAAATGTTTGTATATTTAATTAAAAATATTATTGATAATAAAGCGTATGTTGGTATTTCTTGCGATCCTGATCGAAGATGGTATGAACATTGTAAACCTTGTAATCGCTGGAATTCCTATATTTCAAACGCAATAAATAAACATGGCCGAAAAAATTTTGATTTAATATGTTTGGGGGATTATGAGCTATTAAATGAGGCACAACAAATTGAAAAATTTTGGATTGAATTTCTAAATACTATGTCCCCAAATGGGTATAATTTAAGAGAAGGTGGAGAGGCTGGTGGAACTCCATCCTTAGAAACTAGACAAAAAATTAGTAAAGCTAGAAAAGGAAAACCAAGAGGTCCTATTTCTTTAGAAACAAGAATTAAAATAGGAAATGTTCATAGAGGAAAGAAACTCTCTTCAGAACAAATTGAGGGAATACGAACAAGAGCTAAAATAAGATTTAGCAATCCAAAAAATAATCCAATGTTTGGAAAAAAACATTCCCCCGAAACCAAGGAAAAAATCAGACAAAGGGCACTTCAGAGAAATGGCAAGACGACGATCAAGTATTGCTAGAAGAATTGCTTCTCTGCGTGGAATATCTACGGCAGAAAAAAGACTTTTAGAGAGAGTAGGAACTCTTGTTGATGCCCAAATAAACAATCGAGGGCCTGCAAATCCATTTGCAGAAGGTAGACGCCGAGCAAATAAAAAACTTCCTCCCCCAAAAGTAATTACTTCTGATCCCGGAATTAAGACTTCTAAGCTTTCATGGGAAGCAGTAAATAGTTCAATTTTATCTCATTATGAAATTGTCATCATTAATATGGATGATGGAACAGATGAAACTATAAAAACTTTTACAAATGTTTATTTTTATAAAGGAAGGGCCGGAGGAAATTATAAAGCTACAGTTTGTTCGGTAGGTAGAGATGGGACCAAATCTCCCATTGTTGCTGAAAAATTCTTTTCTATTCCAGATAATATAATGCTTATAGAAGGAAGTAAAAATAGCTATCAAACAGAAGGAGATGAAGTCGCTGAGGATTTACAATTTCTTACAAATCATAAAATTTTTGCCTTTGCTGCTTTTACTATTGATCATTTGATTGGAGAAAGTGGATCTGATAATCCTGTTCCTTCTGTACAACTTAGACTTGCTACAGGAGAAGCCCAAACATTCGCTAATTCTACTCTAATAGAAGAAATCCCTCTTTTTGCAGCTACCGAGTCAGCTACTTCTCTAGATAATACTACTCTCGGAGGGATATCTAGACCGGCTGTTCAACCCCCTGCTAGCTCAGATCTTAACTTTACACGAGGAACTACATTTGAAACTTCTTTTTCTGTAATGTTTTCTGCAATAGAAGTAAATGAATATGTTGACGCAGGAATCGTAACAGAAAATTCTACTAATACTCTTTTTCTCAAAGTCATAGGTAGAGAAGATGAAAATGATATTATAAGTCTTTCTTTAACCTTATGGAGTGTTCCGGCTGGACAATCTAGTCAGATTCCGGCAATTACTTTAAGTACGGAACCTGAACTTACATATCCTTGGTTTACTTCTGTATCATTAAATGCAGATAGAGCCGAAGGAACATCAGGAGCACCAACAAATCCTACAGCATTGACTTGGTATCATTCTCCTGCTTTGCAGGGATTGGGTGAAAATATAGGACGAAAACGAATAGGAAGACAATGGACTTTTGGAATTTGGATTAAATTTGAAAGACTTATTTTTGCATCATCAAATACTGGAGCATATTTTTTCGAAAGATTTGAATCCCTTCCAAACGCAGATTTTCCAACAAGTTTTGGATTTGGATATAATCGTAATCATGGTTCTGTAACATATACACCGTTAAATGGATTTGGTATAAATATAGGAAGACAAGAACCAGCAGCAGGAAATACTCTTTTTGCGCTTCTTTTAGGTGGAAAAGAACGTGCTTTATTAGATGGAAGCAGTGAAAGAGTTCAAACTTATATTTGGCAAGATTCATATAGTAATATAGATAATGATGAATATTCTCAACCTGTATATACTGCGGCTGATCCAAATGAACCAATAATTACAACCCTTAATACTTGGCATTTAATTTTACTTAGTTATAATGATGTTGACGGGCCAACTCTTTGGGTTGATGGAGTTAGAAAACGAGATGGTACACTGTCTGGAGATGTTATCAATCCTGTATTTGAAAAAGGAAGAGGGCATCTTGCTCATACTATTGGGTCTAGAGGATCTATTGGACTTTACCGTGAAGATGCTCCATATTTAGGTTCCTGGACGGGACTACAAAATTCAAGTGCTGGAGTTAATGGAACCAATAACGGGTGTCCATGTTTAATTTATGCAGTAGGATTGTGGAATGTATCGACTCCAATTTTTACAGATGCAGTTGCGGTAGAATTGTCTAATCAACCAACAGTTAATTGGAGAGAACCTATTATTGGTGGAGCATATAGGATGAATGGAAATCTTGCACATTATTGGCAAATGAGTGCAACTTTAGAAGATTACCCAGATTGGGTAGCTAGAGATACGGGATGGTATATTCCCCCCAGTGGGGGATTTACCGGAAGGGCTAATGCTTCAACCGAAGGATATCACGGAACTGAAGCTAATATGCCCCAATCAACCATTGTTGTGTTGGATGCCCCGTAACTATTGAAAAAAACTGAAATATTTCATATAATATAATAGGACAGGAGTTAGGAAAATATGGCTCTTTTTTCAAACAAAAAAGAACGAGATAGGGCACGCGAAGAACAAGCCATGCAGGGTTTGTTGGGAGCTACTGCGGTTGAAGCTGTTGATCGTGAAAAAGCACGAACTACAGCAGCCGAGTCGGCTCGGGCTGAGGTCTTTGGCGCTCTAGGATCGCCTGGGAGCTACGATATGCCGGGTGCGGCTGGTGCAGGGTCGGGTGCTGACTTTTCAGGGGTCTACGACGAATCTCAGGGGTCCTCAGAGGCCGCTAAATCCCTACTCAAATACGGACACAAGGCTGGAGAAGGAGCCCAGGAACTTTTAACTGGAAAAAGAAAAGGAATTCTAGATCCAAAGAAATATGCAGCCGAAATTAAAAAAACGGCTGGATTCCGTATCCAAAGCAAATTAACTGCTGATGCTGAGTCACTTTTGAATAAAGAAGGAAAAGCTTGGGAAGAACTAGATCAAGCTACCCGC
>Ga0180063_1000478_pt1 | contig 10873 bp, 6 predicted proteins | sample EasRivT47_16_10D_FD_121776 | JGI IMG/M metagenome (GOLD analysis project Ga0180063, IMG submission 121776) | Soil microbial communities from meander-bound floodplain in the East River, Colorado, USA - East River metaG ERMLIBT47_16_10D | ecosystem: Environmental > Terrestrial > Soil > Floodplain ...
ATGTGCCCGCGGCGCAGGCACTGCTCGGCTACGATCGGCGCGTCGATCGAATTGCCGTGGAGCTCGCCGACGGCGCGACGGCGGCGGAGGTGGAGGGGCGGCTCCGGGAGCGTCTCGGGCCGGGCGTCGAGATCGCGGCGCCCGAGGCGCGCGGCCGGCAGGCGGAGAAGCTGCTGCAGTCGTTGCGCAGCATGCTGGCGACCTCGGGCGCGCTCGCCGTGCTGGTCGGCATGCTGCTCGTCTTCCAGGCGGTGAGCGTCTCCGTGCAGCAGCGGCGACGAGAGTTCGCCCTGCTCACGAGCGTCGGCGTCACGCAGCGCACGCAGCAGCTCCTGTGTCTGGCGGAGGTGATCGTGCTGGCCGGGATCGGCGCACCCCTCGGCCTGGTGGGTGGCCGGTGGCTCGGCGAGCTGGCGACCGGTGTCGTGACCGCGGCGACGGGTGAGATCTGGATGCACATCGGCGGGCATGCCCAGGTGCATTCCGTTGCGGGCGCGCTCGTGGCCGTCGGCGCGGGCGTCACGGTCGCGCTCGGCTCGGCGGTACTGGCACTGCGGGCGACGTTCGCTGCACCCACCGTCGAGGCGCTCCGCCCCGTCGAGGTCGCGCTCGAGCCGTCGCCACGACCCGCGCACGCCCTGGGTCTGGCGGCGGCGGTGTGCGCCTCGGGCTACGCGGTGTACTTCATTCCGCCCCGCCACCCGACCCTCATCGAGGGCGGCATCACCTACGCCACGCTCTCGGGCTTCCTGACGGCGGCGCTGATCGCGCCGACGCTCGTGGTGCTCGCCAGCGCCCCGTTGCGCGCGATGTTCCGACGATCGCCGAGCCTCGCGCTCCGACTCGCCGTCGCGAACCTGGCGCGCGCGCCCCGTCGCGCCGGCATGACCGTGGCGGCCATCGGCGCCGGGGTCATGCTGGTGGCCCTGCTCATGGGCCTCGTCGCCAGCTTCGAGGGCGCGTGGCTTGGATGGATCGAGGATCACTTCGGGGCCGATCTCTTCGTCGGGAGCGGGGCGCAGGTCCGATTGATCTCGGGACCGCCGATGGGGCCGGACGTGCGCGCGGCGATCGCCGGCATCGACGGCGTCGAGTCCGTGGAGCCCTTTCGGCTCCTCGCCGGCCGCATGGGCGAGACGCCGGTGTGGATCCAGGCCATCTCGCTCGACGATCGCCTGGCTCACGGAGGGCTCGCCATGGTGGACGGGGATTTCGCCGCGGCGGTAGCGACGTTGCGGAGCGGCAGAGGCGTCCTCGTGAGCGAGAACCTGGCTTTCCTCGAAGGGCTCCGTCCCGGCGACATGCTCCCGGTCCCGACGCCGGCGGGCCCGCGGGCGATGCAGATCGCGGGCGTCTTCGTGGACTACCTCGGTTCCCTCGATCAAGGCGCCATCGCGGTGTCGACGGAGCAGATGGCGGCGCTCTGGGACGATCGATCGGCCAACCTCTATCGCCTGTGGCTCCGCCCCGGGGTCGATGCGTCCGCGATGCGGACCACGGTGCTGAAGCGGCTGGGCGCCGGCTACTACGCCATCACGTCGCGACAGTTCCTGGACGCGGTGCGCGCCATCCTCGACGCCTTCTTCGTCGCGACCTGGGCGCTCGTCGCCGTCGCCGGCATCGTGAGCATCATCGGCGTGATGAACGTGCAGCTCGCGACGGTCCTCGACCGTGCGGCCGAGATCGGCATGCTGAGGACGATCGGGGTGACGCGCGGAGACGTCGTGCGGTCGGTGCTTCTCGAGTGCGGCGCCCTGGGGCTCCTCGGCGGCATGCTCGGCTTCGCCCTCGGCGGGCTCTTGAGCGCACAGTTCGTCACCATCTCGCTGCGCCGGGTCACGGGGTGGCGGATTGCGTACGAGCTGCCGATCGGTCCGCTCCTCGCAGTGGTCCTCGCGGCCGGGCTCGTGTCGGCCGTGGCTGGTTGGGTGCCGGCGCGGGCGGCGGCACGCAGCGAGGAGCCTCAGCGCAGCGTCGACTGAGCTCGCTCGGGAAGCGACGCAAACACGGCGGCGGCACGCCGGCCGACCGCGTCCGCCATCGCGAGGATCGCGTCGTGGTCGTTGCCGGGCCTGGACTCCGCAACGGCGCCGGTTGCCGCCTGCGTGAAGAACGTCACCGACGGATCGATGACGGCCACCGCGAGCGCTTCCGACATGGTCGCGAGCAGCCCGAAGAGCTCGGCGACCAGGAGGTCGATCGCGCCGACGCGCAGCGCGACGTCTCCCGCGCCCACGTCCACTTCGCGCGCCAGCAGGCGCAGCTCGATGGTGAGGCCGATGGCCGACGCAAGGGCCCGGACGTCCGCACTGCGGGGATCGGTTCCCGCGGGCAGGTGGTGCTCGAAGCGCTCGAGCGCGGCACGGATGAGGTGAGGCGGCCGGTGCTGCAGGTCGGCCAGGACGTTTGCGATCAGGGGCAGATGCGAGGTCGCTACCGCACGGCGAGCGGCGGAGACATCCGTCGGCGCGCCGACGTCCCCGAGCGGCGTGGAGACCAGCACGCCGCGGGCGAGCATCTCGAGCTCGGCGGTGATCGCCGACGTGGGGAACCTGCGCAGGAGAGCCACCGCGTCCCTCACGGCGTCCGCGGCGACACGCGCCGTCTGCTCGAGCGCGCCGTTGTGGCGCAGGATCGCCACGCATCGCGCGACGGAGTCCTGTTTCCAGGGTTCGCGCAGTGCCTGCGCGAGCGCGTCGGCCCCGTGGCATCGTCCGGAGAGGGTGAGAAGGACGGGGAGCGTGTACACGCCTTCGCGCAGATCGGTTCCCGCCGCGCGCCCGAGCTCCGCACCGCCGACGAGATCGCGGAGGTCGTCGGCCAGCTGGAAAGCGACGCCCACGCCGGCGGCGAACTGCCGCACCGCATCGGCGGCCGAGCCGGACAGCGCTCCCGCGGCGGCGCCGAGACAGCCCGCCAGCTCGTAGAGCGCGCCGGTCTTGGCGTAGGCCCGTCGCAGATAGGCCTCCGGGGAGATGCTCTCGACGAAGAGGTCTCCGACCTCGTCCGTCTGTCCCCGCGCGACGTCGCGGATGGCGCGCGCCACGAGGCGACGTGTTGCGAGCGGTTCCGTCGCGACGAGTGCCGCGGCCCGTACGATCAACGCCAGCCCGGACAGCAAAGCCGCTTCCGCGCCGTGCTCGGCTGCCACCGTCGGCCGTCCGCGGCGGGTGTCGGATCCGTCGGTGACGTCGTCGTGGCAGAGCGCTCCCGCGTGCACGAGCTCCAACGCCGTCGCGCCACGAATGGCTCCCTCTCGCACGACACCGCCCTCGACCGCCGACACGAGCAGCGTGAGCCGCCCGCGCAGGAGCTTGCCGCCTGTCAGGTGTCCGCCGAGATCCGCGCCCCCGAGGACCACGCAGGCGCCGGCGTCGTGCAGACGAGAGCGCAACTCCTGCTCCGCCGCACGCGGAGTCATGTCGACGGAGGTGACCGGTCCGCGCGCGCCGTCAGGACTCATCACGCCCATAGCTATCGGACACCGCCCCCGAAGCGCCAACCGTCCGCCATGGCCGCTTGACGGGCCGCTTCCCCTCGTGAAACTTCGTCCTTTCATCCTGCGCACCCATCCCATGCCTCGCACGAGCCTCGCCCTCGCGACCCTCGCGCTCGTCATCGCCGTGCCTGCGCTCGGCGCGCCCGAGCGCACGAAGCCCGCGGCGAAGCCGCCGTCGACGCTGCCCAAGCCGCCGGCCGGCCACTTCGATTTCGCGACCGTCGTCAAGAAGGCCGAGAAGCTCGCGGCGAGAGGGTTCCAGGATCTACCCATGGCGCCGGACTGGCTCGTCGGCATCAGCTACGACCAGTGGCGCGACATCCGCTTCAAGGCCGACCAGGCGCTCTGGCGCGATGCGAAGCTGCCGGTCCAGGTGCAGTTCTTCCACCCGGGCCTCTTCTACAGCCGGACCGTCAAGGTGAACGTCGTGCGCGACGGCCACTCGACCGCCGTGCCGTTCTCGCCGAACGCCTTCGACTACGGGCGCAACGACTTCGCGAGCAAGGTCCCACAGAACCTCGGCTTCGCGGGGTTCCGCGTGCACGCGCCCATCAAGACGCAGGACTACTACGACGAGGTGATCGTCTTCCTGGGCGCCTCGTACTTCCGCTCGCTCGGGCGCGACCAGGTGTTCGGGCTCTCGGCGCGGGCGCTTGCCGTCGACACGGCGGAGTCGTGGGGCGAGGAGTTCCCGGCCTTCCGCGAGTTCTGGCTGGTCGAACCGAAGCCCGGGGACAAGAGCCTCACCATCTACGGGCTGCTCGACAGCCTGCGCGTGACCGGCGCCTACAAGTTCGTCGTCACGCCCGGCGAGCAGACGACGACGGGCGTCGATTCGCACCTGTTCGTGCGCAAGGAGATCGCGAAGCTCGGCATCGCCCCGATGACCAGCATGTTCTTCCACGGCGAGAACACGGCGCGTTGGTTCAACGACTTCCGGCCGGAGGTGCACGACTCCGACGGCTTGGTGGTCGCGTTCAAATCGGGCGAATGGCTGTGGCGGCCGCTCGACAATCCGAAGACGCTGTCGCTGAGCGGCCTCGGGGTGGAGGACCCGGCGGGGTTCGGCCTGGTCCAGCGCGACCGCGACTTCGCGAGCTACCAGGACCTCGAGACACTGGCCGAGCGCCGGCCGAGCGCCTGGATCGAGCCGAAGGCCGCGTGGGGCAAAGGGCGGGTCGAGCTGGTCGAGATCCCGACCAACAACGAGCTCAACGACAACGTCGTCGCGTACTGGGTCCCCGAGCGGAAGATCCAGCCGGGCGAGCCGCTCGCGTTCGCCTACACGATGTCCTGGTACGGTGACGACGCGGCGCGACCGGCCGCCGGCCGCGTGCTCGCGACCCGGCGCGACGGCGGCACGATCGAGGGCGCGCAGCGCTTCGTCATCGACTTCGTCGGCAAGCAGCTCGCCGCGATCCCGGCCGACCAGGTCGTGCGCGCGGTGGTGACGATCGGCGGCGCCGAGGTGGCCGGCGAGATCCTCGATCAGCACGTGGTCAAGAACCCGCACACGAACGGATGGCGATTGACGTTCCAGGTACGCCCGAAGCAGCGGGAACCACTGGAGCTGCGTGCCTACCTCGATCAAGGTAATACGGTGCTCAGCGAGACGTGGTCGTACGCCCTGCATCCCTGAGCGAGACGCCGCCCGCGGCCGCGACGAGCGAGCGCGCCGGACCCGTGCGCCTGCAGGTGACGGCCGACCGGCTGCTGCAGGACTGGAAGGCGGCGCACGACCGCGCACACGCCTATCTGGCCGCGCTCGGCATCTCGCGCGGCGAGAAGGCGCGCCTGGCGGACACCGCCGTCGCGCGCGCGGTGGAGCGCCCGTGGGAGCCGGACGGCGACGCCATCCACGAGACCTTGCGCGCCGTGCGCGAGCTGGTGCGGGAGGGTGCGGACGCCCGCGAGGGGACCTTCCTCGCCTGGCGCATCGGGCGCATCGACTCCGGCATCGACGCCGTGCGGGAGGACGACGGGGTGGTGTGCGCCACGCCGCCGATCACGCGCCGGAGCATGATCCACGAGCCCGTCGAGCGGAGCCTGGTGGCGCGGCTGCTCGGCCGCCGCGCCGCTCGCGATCCGGCGCGCGACGCCACGCTGACCCGCCGCCCGCGCCGCCAGCGCCGCAAGGCGCTCCCCTGGGTGCGGGCGGCGCGCCGCCGCCGCCTGCTCCTGCTGCTCCTCGTGCTCGTGCCGACCGTCATCGCGAGCGGCTTCATGGTGAACGTGCTGCCCTATCAGGGGCGCACCGTGCTCGAGGTCGCGATCGTGATCTTCTTCGGCGCGCTCTTCGGGTGGATCTCGATCGGCTTCTGGACCGCGATGCTCGGCTTCTGGGTGCTCCTGCGCGGCCGCGACCGCTTCGCCATCACGAGCGCCGATCCGGCACGCATCGACGGCGAAGGACCGCTGCCGGCCGACGAGGCGGCGGCGGGGGAGGGCCCCGACACCGCGATCATCATGCCGATCTGCGCCGAGCCGGTGGAGCGCGTGTTCGCGGGCCTGCGCGCCATGTGGGCGTCGCTCGAGCGCGCCGGCGCGTCCGCGCGCTTCCACGTCTACGTGCTCTCCGACACGGTCGAGCCGGGCCTCGCGGTCGCCGAGGAGGAGGCGTGGGCGGACTGGTGTCGCGACGTGCAGGGCTTCGGCCGCCTCTTCTACCGCCGGCGCAAGGCGCGGATCGCGCGCAAGAGCGGCAACGTCGCCGACTTCTGCCGCCGCTTCGGGCAGCGCTACCGCTACATGGTGACGCTCGATGCCGACAGCATCATGGCGGGCACGTCGATCACGCGACTGGCCGAGCTCATGGACCGCCATCCGGCCGTCGGCATGATCCAGACGGTCCCGACGGCGGTGAACCGCCGCTCGCTGCTCGCCCGCATCACCCAGTTCTCGAGTCGCGTCTACGGGCCGATGTTCGCGGCCGGGCTCCACTGGTGGCAGCTCGGCGACGGCCAGTACTGGGGCCACAACACGATCGTGCGCGTGAAGCCGTTCATGGACCATTGCGGCCTGCCGAAGCTGCCGGGTCGCGAGCCGCTCGGCGGCGAGATCCTGTCGCACGACTTCGTCGAAGCGGCGCTCATGGGCCGCGCCGGATGGGGCATCTGGCTCGGGTACGATCTCGGCGGCAGCTGGGAGGAGGTGCCGTCGACGCTGCTCGAGGAGATGAAGCGCGACCGGCGCTGGTGTCAGGGGAACCTGCAGCACCTCCGCCTGCTCTTCACCGAGGGGCTCTTCGGCGCGCACCGCATGCTCTTCCTGAACGGCGCGCTCTCCTACGTGTCGGCGCTCCTGTGGTTCGTCTTCCTCGTCCTGTCCACGGTCGAGGCGATCCTGAACGTGCTGGCCGAGCCCGACTACTTCCCGCACGGCCCGAGCCTCTTCCCGGAGTGGCCCATCTGGCGGCCCGACTGGGCGATCGCGCTCATGGGCGTCATCGGCATGATCCTCTTCCTGCCCAAGGTGCTCGCGATCGCCATGCTCGCCGTCGGGCGCGGGCGCGCGCGCGGCTACGGCGGCGTGCTGCGATTGATCGCGAGCGTCGTGCTCGAGGTCGTCACGTCGAGTCTGCTCGCGCCGATCCGCATGGTGTTCCACAGCCGCTACGTCCTGCTGAACCTGCTCGGGCGCACGGTCGGATGGAAATCGTCGGGGCGCGACGACGCGGAGACGTCGTGGCGCGAGGCGTTCCGGCACCACGCCGCCGACTCGCTCTTCGCGAGCGCGTGGGGCGGGGCGCTCTACTGGCTGAACCCCGACTTCTTCTGGTGGACGACGCCGATCATCGGCGCGCTACTGCTCTCGATCCCGGTGTCGGTCTTCACGAGCAACCTGCATCTCGGCGATCTGACGCGCCGGTGGGGGCTCTTCCGCATCCCGGAGGAGGTCGAGCCGCCGCCCGAGCTGCGCGACCTGCAGGCATTCCACGAGGCCGGGCTCGCGAAGATGCGGGCGTTGCCGCCCGCCGAGCGCGACGGCTTCGTCCGCGCCGTGGTCGATCCGCTCGTGAACGCGCTCCATCGCGCGCTCCTCGGCCGCCGCCGCTCGCTGCGCGCCGAGATCCGGGGGCATCGCGCCGCGCTGGTGACCCGCTCGCTGGCCGAGGGACCGCACGCGCTCTCGGCGCGCGAGCAGCGGGTGCTGCTGAACGACCCCGACGCGGTGGACACGCTCCACGAGCGGGTCTGGGCGCTCGGCGATGCGAGCGCGGTCGCCCGCTGGGGCCGGCCCGCCGGCAAGGCCGCGAATTCGGCCGCATGAGCGGATCCGGCGTCGCGGCCGCGCTGCTCCTCCTGGTCGCATCCGGCGTCGCCTCGGCGACGTCGCCCGTCGAGTTGCGCGTCTGGGGGATGGGCCGCGAAGGGGAAGTGCTGCGCGACCTGGTGGCGGTGTTCGAGGAGGCGCATCCCGGCGTCCGCGTGCGCGTGCAGCAGATCCCGTGGAGCGCGGCGCACGAGAAGCTGCTGACCGCCTTCGTGGGCGGCGCGCTGCCGGACGTCATTCAGGTCGGCAACACGTGGATCCCGGAGCTCGTCGCGCTCGACGCCGTGCTGCCGGTCGACGACCAGATCGCGACGATCCGCGACGACTTCTTCCCCGGCATCCTCGACACCAACGTCCTCGACGGCCGGACGTGGGGCGTCCCGTGGTATGCGGACACGCGCATCCTCTTCTATCGGCACGATCTCACGGCCGCCGCGGGAGTCGATGGGCCGCCGGCGACCTGGGCCGAGTGGCTTGCCGCGCTCGAACGGATGCAGCGGTCGGCCGGGCCGGGCCACTCTCCGATCCTGCTACCGCTCCGCGAGTGGCAGACGCCGGTGATCCTGGCGCTCCAGCGCGGCGCGACGCTCTTGCGCGACGAAGCGACACGCGGTGATTTCGCGAGCCCACCGGCGCGCACGGCGTTCGACTTCTACCTCGACCTGTTCAGGCGCGGTCTCGCGCGGCGCGACGCGGCCACACAGGTGACGAACGTGTACCAGGACTTCGCCGCGGGACGCTTCACGTTCTACGTCACCGGACCGTGGAACCTGGGCGAGCTCGCGCGCCGGTTGCCGCCCGCGCTCGAGGACGCCTGGCGAACCGCGCCCATGCCGTCCCCGGCGCCCGGCGTGCCCGGCGTCTCGCTCGCCGGCGGGGCGAGCCTGGTCGTCTCCCGCAGCACCACCGAGCCCGCGCTCGCGGGCGCGCTGGTGGCGCACCTGACCGACATCCCCATGCTGTGCCGCCTCTACGACCTCGCGGGCGATCTGCCGGCCCGGAGCTCCGCCTGGAACGGGTGTCCGATCGCGCGCGACGGCCGTGACGAGGAGCGCACGGCGGCCTTCTGGACGCAGCTCCAAGCCGTGCGGGCGACCCCCAAGATCCCCGAGTGGGAGCGCATCGCGACCCGCCTGACGCATCATCTCGAGCTGGCGGTACGCGGCGACGTGACGCTCGACGTGGCGCTCGCCGCGCTCGATCGCGACGTCGACGCGATCCTCGAGAAACGCCGCTGGCTCCGCGCCCGGGAGGCCGAATGAGGCGGCGGCGTGGCCTCGATCCGGCGTGGCTCCTGGTCGGGCCCGCGCTCGCGATCCTGGCCGTCTTCTTCGCCGGCCCCGTGCTGGCGTCGTTCGTGCTGTCGCTCACCGACTTCGATCTGTACGCGGTGGCGCGGCTCGATCGCCTGCGCGTGATCGGCGCCGGCAACTACGCGGCGCTGCTCGCGAGCCCGCGCTTCTGGCGGGCCGTCCGCAACACGGCCTACTTCGTGCTCGTCGGCGGGCCGCTGTCGATCGCCGTCTCGCTCGTGGCGGCGCTCCTGCTCGATGCCCCCGCCGTGCGCTGGAAGCCGTTCCTCCGCACGGTGCTCTTCCTGCCCGTCGTGACGACGCTCGTGGCGGTCGCGATCGTGTGGCGGGCGATCTACCACCCGCGCGCCGGGCTGCTGGCCTGGCTCTGCACGCAGCTCGGCGTGACGCCCATCGATTGGCTGGGCGATCCCGTGTGGGCGATGCCGGCCATCATCCTGCTCGCCGTGTGGAAGAACTTCGGCTTCAACATGCTCGTGTTCCTGGCCGGGCTGCAGAGCGTCCCCGAGCGGCTCTACGAGGCGGCCCGGCTCGACGGCGCCGGTGCGTGGCCGCGGTTCCGGCACGTGACGCTGCCGGTCCTGGCCCCCACCTTCGGCTTCGTCGTCGTGACGACGACCATCGGCTACCTGCAGCTCTTCGCCGAGCCGTACGTGATGACGCAGGGCGGTCCGGCCGAGCACACGCTCTCGATCGTGCTCCTCATGTACGAGGAGGGTTTTCGCTGGTGGAACCTCGGATTCGCGGCGGCCGTCGCGTTCGTCCTCTTCGCCATCATCCTCGTCGTGACCGGTGCCCAGGTGCTGCTGCGCCGGATCTTCACGCGGGAGGTGGCGTGACCGCGTCGCGGGTCGCCTCGATTGCGCTCCACGCGGCGCTGCTCGTGCTGGCGGTGACGGCGATGCTGCCGCTCCTGTGGATGGTCTCCGCCTCGTTCATGCCGGTCGGCGAGGCAACGGCGGTGCCGCTGCGGTGGATGCCGAGCCGGCCGACCCTCGAGCACTACCGGACGTTGTTCGAGCGGATGGATCTCGGGCGGCAGCTCGCGAACAGCTGCATCGTCGCGGGCATCACGACCGTGCTCGCGGTGCTGGTGAACGGGATGGCGGGGTATGCGTTCGCGAAGCTCCAATTTCGGGGGCGCGATCGGATCCTGCGACTGATGCTGCTGGCGCTCGTCGTGCCGGGGCAGATCGGGATGCTGCCGCTCTTCTTGCTGGTGCGCGAGCTCGGGCTCGTGAACAGGCTCGGCGGCGTCGTCGTCCCCGGGGTCGCGAGCATCTTCGGGATCTTCCTGGTGCGGCAGTACGCGCTCTCGATCCCGGACAGCATCCTGGACGCGGCGCGGGTCGACGGGGCGGGCGAGCTCGGGATCTTCGCGCGGGTCGCGTTGCCGCTGGTCATGCCCATCCTCGCCACGCTCGCCGTGTTCACGTTCCTCGGCGCGTGGAACGATTTTCTCTGGCCGCTCGTCGTGCTCGCCGACGAGACGCGCTATACGCTGCCGGTGGGGCTCGCGAGCCTCGCGGGCGAGCACGTGCAGGATACGGAGCTCATGATGGCCGGGGCTGTCATTACCGTGGCGCCGGCCGTGCTGCTCTTCGTGGCGCTCCAGCGGTACTATCTGGCCGGGATCATGGGGGGCGGGGTGAAGGGGTGACGTCCGCCGCCGCGGCCCGGGCGAACGCCGAAGCGAACGCCATGCCGGACGCGGTCGCAACTCGGGCGGGGACGAAGCACAATCGATGGGGGGATCCCGTATGCGAGGAGCGGCGCCGGCGATCGGGGC
>Ga0180063_1000479_pt1 | contig 10865 bp, 13 predicted proteins | sample EasRivT47_16_10D_FD_121776 | JGI IMG/M metagenome (GOLD analysis project Ga0180063, IMG submission 121776) | Soil microbial communities from meander-bound floodplain in the East River, Colorado, USA - East River metaG ERMLIBT47_16_10D | ecosystem: Environmental > Terrestrial > Soil > Floodplain ...
CGCCGCGTGGTACATGAAATCGAAATAGTCGCTGGCGTAATAGAGATGCGGCCCCCAGTCGAAGCCCAGCCACTTCACGGCGGCGATGATGGAGTCCACATACTCCTGTTCCTCGGCTTCCGGGTTGGTGTCGTCGAAACGCAGGTGGCAGGCGCCGCCGTAGTCGAGCGCGAGGCCGAAGTTCAGGCAGATCGACTTGGCATGGCCGATATGGAGGTAGCCGTTCGGCTCCGGGGGGAAGCGCGTGCGGATCTTCGCCGGATCCGGCGCTGCGCCCTCATGCGTTTTCGCCGGGCCGGGCTTGCCGGCCCAGCCGCGCGCCGCATACTTGCCGCTCGCGAGGTCGGTTTCGATCGCGGTGCGGATGAAGTTCGATGCGGAAGGCGGCTGCGCAGCGTGCTTCTTCGGTCTGGCGGCGGAGGACTCGGACATGAGATCGCTCGAAAACGGTATTCTAGCCGAGCGCGCAGCCGCCTCATGGGCTTGGTAGACTGCCGCGAGCCCCGCATCGCGCCGGGCTCAAACGGACAAGGGGAGGGGAAATGCATGGCGTGACCATTTTGGGCCGCGCGGCAGCGGCGGTCCTGATTTCTGCGGGCGTCGCGAGCGCGGCCTGGTCCCAGCAGTATCCGACGAAGCCGATCCGCATTGTCGCGCCGTTCGGGGCCGGCGGGCTCGTAGACGTGCTGGCGCGCGCCGTGGGCGAGAAGCTGCGCGCGAGCCTCGGGCAGCCCATCATCGTGGACAACCGTCCCGGCTCCGGCGGCAACATCGGCGCCGACATCGTCGCCAAGGAGACCGCGGACGGCGGAGCAGGTTCCGCGCGCCTTGGCGCGTGGATGCGACCCGGAAGCGGGCTGTAGCGTGCCGGTTATAACCGCGGTCTCTACACGTGCCTTCACGGTCGCATCCCCTAAGAAGGGGCCCCTGCTCCACGTTCCGGCACGCAGCCCGACGGCTACACGCTTCTCATGTCGTCCGCCGGGATACTCAGCATCAACGAGGCGCTCTATCCGAAGATGCCGTTCAACCCGCAGACCGCGTTCACACCGGTCACGCTCGTCGCCGAAATGAACATGCTCGCCGTGGCGAACGTCGCCTCGCCGGTCAAGAACGTGGGCGATCTCATCGCCGCCGCGCGCAAGGACCCCGGCAGGATCAACTTCGGCTCGCCGGGCAACGGCACCACCGGCCACCTCGGCATGGAGTTGTTCCAGCATGCGGCCGGAGTGAAGCTCACCCACGTTCCGTACAAGAGCGCCGCGGAGGCGGTGCTGGCGGTGATCGGCAACCAGATCCAGGGCGTGTTCGACAACCCGCCCACCGTGCTGCCGCACATCCGCGCCGGGCGGCTCCGCGCGCTGGCCTACGCGGCGCCGAAGCGCTTCGCGCTGCTTCCCGACGTGCCCACCTTCGACGAGTCAGGGCTGAAAGGGTTCGAGGCCTCCTCGTGGTTCGGGCTGGTGGCGCCGGCGAAGACGCCGCGGCCGGTCGTCGCCCTGCTCGCGAAGGAAACCGGGAAGGCGCTGCGCGAGCCCGACGTGCAGAAACGTTTTGCCGATCTCGGCGCAAACCTCGTCGGCAACACGCCGGAGCAGTTCGGCACGTTCATCCGCGCCGAGACGAAGAAGTGGCACGCCGTCGTCGCTGCAGCAAATATTCGGCTGCAGTGACGAAGCAAGTAGTGACGAGATACAGGTGACGAGGTACGGGTGACGAGGTACGGGTGACGAGATACAGGTGACGTGGCTCCACTTCTTAACGTTTTTCGTCACCATTATTCGTCACCCTTAATCGTCACCATTATTCGTCACTGTTTAGACCGCTATCGTCGCAATGGCGCCGGTGATGGCGTAGGCGGGAATCGGCTCGAAGCACAGCGTTTCGCCGGACGCGCCCTCGGTGGCCGCTGAAACCACGATCCAGGCGCGCACTTCGTGCCCGCCCGGCCCGGCGTCGCGCTCGATCTCTTCCTCCGTGTAGCGCGTGAGCGCGTCGCGCCGGTGCGCGAGGAAGTCTTGCAGGAACGCGCGGTCCCACTCCACGTTGAGCTTGCCCGACTCCGGCACCGCCGGCCAGTGGGAGAGCCCGCCGCACGCAAGCAGGCCGATGCGCTCGGCGCGCGCGTCGATCGCCCGCTTGAGCGAGCGGCCAAGCGCGTAGCAGCGTTTCAATGCCGGGCGCGGCGCGGCCAGGCAGTTGACGACGATCGGCACGATCGGGAGCCGCATGCCGGGCGTGAGCAGGTGCAGCGGCACCATGAAGCCGTGATCGAGCACGAGCTCCTCCGAATGCGCGACGTCTACGTCCTCGCTCACCGCGGTCGCGAGCGCGCGTGCGAGCCGCGCCGCCCCCGGAACCCGGGTCTTGGGAATCTTGAGGAAGGGCTCGTCCTCGGCCGGACCCGGATAGTCCTCCGCGAGCCCGAAGCAGAAGGCCGGCATGTTGTCCATGAAGAAGTTGGTGAAGTGCTCGGCGCTGACGATGACGAGCGCATCGAGGCGCGCGGCCTCGAGACGCCCCCGCAGCCGCTCGTAGGCGGCGAAGAACACGGCGCGCTGCTGCTCGGTCGCGTTCTGAGTGCGTCCCGTGATGCCGGGCGCGTGGACGGCCGCGGCGGCGAAGGTGAGTGGCATGAGCTGAGCCTGCTCCAAAGCAGATAATGGACAGGATTTACAAGATTAACAAGATTGGACTTCCGAAGAAATCCTGTAAATCCTGTTAAGGAAGCTCTGATTAAGTCCGTTCGTGGTGAGCTTGTCTAACCACGAACGATTCGGAGTCTCAGTATTTCAGGGAGAGTTGCCGTTCGCCCTTCGACAGGCTCAGGGCGAACGGCAGACTTGTTCAGAGGTTCCCTAATCCTGTCTATTCAGGGTTTGGGCTTTCGCCTCGCGGGCGCGCTGAAGCGCCGCGAGATAGTCGGGCCACTTGAGGCCGGAGCGACCCGCGAACGGGGCCAGCAGCAGCGGGTGCACGCCCATCAGGTGGAGCCGGCCGAAGTCGGCCGCGGCGAGCGCGCGCCGTTCCTCGTCGGTGAGCGCGTACTCTGCGAGCAGCGCGTCGCGCTCCCGAGCGAAGCGCTTGCGCGCTCCCGCGTCGTTGTTGAGGTGAAAGAGCAGCTTCTGCACGCTATACAAGCTCATAAAGGCGTGAGTCGTGATTCGTGAATCGTGATTCGGGCCGGTTTCAGATCATCCTTCACCCTTCCGCCTTCATCCTTCGCGCGATTGGCGCGCTACTGTGGCTTGTAGCCGGTTTCCCTCGTCAGCTTCGTGAAGCGATCGCGCTCGTCGCGCAGGAACTTTGCGGCTTCGGCGGGCGGCGTGCCGAGCGCGTCGGCGCCCTGGGTCGAGAGCCGATCCCTGATTTCGGGCGTGGCCAGGATGCGCGCCAGCTCCGCATGCAGGCGGGCGGTGATTTCGGGCGGCGTGCCGGCGGGCGCCAGCACGCCTTGCCACGAGCCGGTCAGAAACCCCGGCAGGAATTCGCCGACGGTCGGCGTGTCGGGCAGGTTGGGGTTGCGCTTCTCGCTCGAGACCGCGATCAGCTTGAGCTTCCCGGACTTTACCGGCGGCAACGTTGCCAGCATGCCGTTGAAGAGCACATCGGCCTGGCCCGTCATCACGTCCATCACCGATTGCGCGCCGCCGCGGCCGGTGATGTATTCCCACTGGATGCCGGTGCGATGGGCGAACTGCACGCCCGCCAGGTAGGGCGCGCCCGCCGGGCTGGATGCGTAATTGAGCGCGCCGGGGCGCTTCTTCGCCAGCGCGATCAGCTGGGATACGGTGGACACCGGCACGTTCGGGTGCACGCACAGGAGGTGTGGCGAGTAGGAAATCGTGGTGATCGCCGCGAAATCGCGCGTGAGGTCAAAGTTCGTTTTGGGGTAAAGGACCTGGATGATCAGCAGCGACCCCACGTCCGAGAGCAGCAGCGCATAGCCGTCGGGCGGGGACTTCATGACGACCTCGGCGCCGATCGCGCCGGCCGCGCCGGGGCGGCTCTCGACCACCACCGGCTGGCCCCATTTCTCGGTGAGCTTGGGGCCGAGCGTCCGCGCCAGGATGTCGGACGTGCCGCCCGGCGGGAACGGCACGACGATGCGGATCGGCTTGACGGGATAGGACTGCGCTCCGGCCGGCGTGCTGGCGAACGCAACTGAGCATAGCGCGATGACCGCGATGGCAAGGGTCTTCATAGGCCGGTCTCTCCCGCGAGGTAATCAGCTATTCTATACCGGCCTATGAAGGCCTTGACTTCCAGCGTATTGAAGCGGCTTGCCGACGGCGATTTCCACTCCGGCGAAGCGCTCGCCCGCGGCCTCGACATCTCGCGCGCGAGCGTGTGGAACGCAGTCCGCGACCTCGAGACGACGGGTATCGAAGTCTACAAGGTGCACGGCCGCGGCTACCGCTTGCCGTATCCGGTCACGCTGCTCGATCGAGCCGCCGTCGAGCGCCACCTCGGTACGAATGCGAGCCGCTTCACGCTCGACGTTCGTGACACCGTGGATTCAACCAATTCACGGCTCCTTGAGCGCGCGGCTGCAGGGACTCCGGGCGGAACGGTGATCGCCGCGGAATGGCAGTCGGGCGGCCGCGGGCGTCTCGGGCGCCCCTGGCATGCGGGCGTGGGCGAGGCGCTCACGTTCTCGCTGCTATGGCGTTCCGCCCGGGGCGCGGGCGCGCTTTCGGGGCTCACGCTGGCCGTGGGGGTGGCGCTTGCCCGTGCGCTCGCGGCGGCCGGCGCGGGAAGCGTTGCCCTCAAGTGGCCGAACGACGTGCTGTGGCGCGGCGCGAAGCTCGCCGGGGTCCTTACCGAATTGCAGGGAGACGCCCTGGGTCCGACCGCGGTGGTGATCGGCGTCGGCATCAACGTGCGTCTGTCGGAGGCAACGCGCGCGCGCATCGGGCAAGCGGCAGCCGACCTCGAGACCGCGTGCGGGATCGCGCCCGACCGCAACCGGCTGCTCGCCGGCGTGCTGATCGAGCTCGACCGCCTGCTGGAGGCGTTCGGCCGGGCGGGCTTCGCATCGCTGCGCGACGAATGGCAGCGCCGCCACGCGCAGCAGGGCCGGCGCGTGACGCTCACGCTGCCCGACGGCACGCGCCGCAGCGGACGCGCGCGCGGCGTGGCGGAGGACGGCGCGCTCCTGCTCGAAACGCGGGGAGGGACGCAGCGCTTTCACAGCGGAGAAGTTACGCTGCGCGCCGCCTCAACGGATAAAATCAAGAAACAAAAGCATTAGCCACAGAGATCACAGAGAACACAGAGATTTAGAATGAGAAAGCTCATGCAAGTTTGTTTTTTTCTGTGTCCTCTGTGTCCTCTGTGGCCGAATTTCTAGCCTTTGCATGAGAATCCTGGCCATAGACGCCGGCAACAGCCGCATCAAGTGGGGCGTGCACGATGACGGTTCGTGGCTGGCGCAGGGCTGGGTGGCGACCGACCGGGTCGGGCGGCTTGCCCGCGCGTGGGCCGGGCTCGAGGCCCCGGGTGCGATCATCGCCGCCAACGTCGCCGGTGCGCGCGCCGCGCGCGCCCTCGCCACCGCCGCGCGCCGCTTCAAGTGCCGCATCCGCTTCGTCAAGAGCGTGGCGGCGCAATGCGGCGTGCGAAACACCTACGCCGACCCCGGCCAGCTCGGGCCGGACCGCTGGGCGGCGCTGATCGGCGCGTGGAACCTCCAGCATGGTCCGTGCGTGGTGGTCAACGCCGGCACGACGATGACGGTGGACGCGCTCGACGGCGGGGGCGTGTTCCTCGGCGGCATGATCGTGCCGGGCGCAGACCTGATGCGCGGCGCGCTTGCGCGCAATACCGCCCGGCTGCGGCCACGGCCGGGCCGCTTCGCATTCTTTCCGTCGCGCACGGCCGACGCGATCGAGAGCGGCGCGGTCAACGCGCTTGCCGGCGCCGTCGAACGCATGCTGCGCTTCATGCAGCAGGCGGGCCAGGCAGCGCCGCTGACGTTGCTCTCGGGCGGGGCTGCGCAACTCATCGCGCCGCAGCTTAACGGTGCGGTGGAGGTGGTGGATAATCTGGTGCTCGAAGGAATCGTGCACATTGCGCACGATTCCTTAAAGTGACACCAGTTCACCGTTCACCGTTCACCGTTTACCGTTCACTGTTCACCGGCGCGTGTATGCGAGCATTTTTCCTCCTGCTGGTGCTGGTCAACCTGGCGTACTTTGCCTACGGGCGCGTCGCGCTCGAGGGCGGCGGCGTCGAAAGCCGGATTCCGCAGCTGCAGGTTGCACCGGAGAGAATTAAACTGCTCAACGTGACGGAGCGGGCGCCGGCCGAAAAGCCGCAGCTTCCGCTCAAGGCCCTGCCTCCTGCACCACCGAAAACCGCGACCGCCGCTCCGGCGGCCTGCCTCGAGTGGGGTATCTTCGCCGGCCCTGGCGTTGCCCGCGCGGAACGCGCGCTCGCGAGTCTCGAGCTGCCGGAGGGACAAGTGGAGCGCACGGTGACCGACGCGGGCGGCTACTGGGTCTACATGTCCCCGCTCAAGAACAAGGCCGAGGTCGACCGCAAGGTACGGGAGCTGAGGGATCTCGGCGTCACCGAGTTCTTTGTGGTGCAGGACGCGGGCCAGTGGCGCAACGCGATCTCGCTTGGCATCTTCCGTACCGACGAGGGGGCTCAGGCCTTCCTCGCGGGCCTCAAGCAGCGCGGGGTGCGCTCGGCGATTGTGACGCGGCGCGAGAACTTCCTCAGGCAGGTCGCATTCTATGTGCGTGAACCGAGCGCGGCGACCGTGGCGCGGCTCACGGCACTGCAGGAGGAGTTTCCGGGAAGCGAGATGAAGGCGGGGCCGTGCCCGCCTGCCGCTGATAAGGGCTGAAATTCCTGAACCACGAAGGACACGAAGGAAACAAATATTGAACTGCCAAGGCCTGTCCTGAGCCTGTCGAAGGGACGCCAAGAGGAACAAAATAACGGCAAGGACTCTGAACCGCCAAGACGCCGAGAGAAACAAAATAACGGCGAAAATATCCGAACCGCCAAGCGCGCCAAGTGCCGTTAAATCCGGACGCTATGCGCTGGTCTAACTCCGCGTGTTCGAACGGACGACATGATCGCCGTTCAGCACGCGGATGTTCCCTCATCCCTTGGAAGGAATCGCAGATAAACGCCGATAACTTCAGGAACAAAAAGCCACAGAGAATACAGAGTTCACAGAGAAAACACTCTTTCGGTTTCACTGTCCGAAAGACAGGTCCTGATAATACATTTCCCGCCGTAACTCACTGATTGGCTTGAAGGTGCGCATCCCGCGGCGCACAATGCCGCCTTATAAGACGGCTTTTCGGCCGTCCACTTCAAAGTTGGGCGTCAGATTAGCGTTGCCGCGCCAGCCGTTTCGTCCATGAGGAGACGATGATGGATCAGATAACCGGTGATATGAAGGTGGCTGAAGTCATCCACCGCTGTCCCGCAGCCGCTGACGTGTTCCTTGCCCGTGGCTGCCCCGATATGCGGCGCGGCTTCTTCAACCTGATGGCGCGACTCATGAGTGTCCGCAATGCGGCACGTGTTCACAAGATCGAACTGGGACCACTGCTCGAAGACCTGAACAAGGCTGCTCATGGCGTCGCGGGTCGTCAACAATGATCGCTTGAGGCCCCGTTCTGATGCCCAACCCATCGATGCACCGGACCGTTTGCCAGCGGGCTCGCGCCCACCGGCAAACGGCCGGTGATCTCTAGCGTTGAGGCTGTAGAAAAAGTCCCTTCGCGAAATCGACCATGCGTTCCAGCAGAAATCGGCTTCTCAGGATCGCCCACGATCGACGATCGGGCTCCTGGGAGGGGTTAAGTGACCCCCGAAAACGGCGTGTCTCGACCCCTCAGAGACTTTTTCTACTGCCTCGTTAGGAATCACAAGGAGACATCCGTGATATCGCATAGTCGGTTCCCTCTCGTCACACGCGCCCTCATCGTCGCCTGCGTCGTCCTTTTAGTTGGATGCGCAACCGCGCCAAGTCCGAGCGCCTCTGCCGCTTGCCCAATTCCCCTCAACTCGAAGGTCGCTAACTCTTGCATAGTGACTGCTCAAGCCCTTTGGCGTGGAGCACGGCCGGATGCGGCTGCGGCTGCGGCGCTGGTTGAGATGGGTGTAAAGACTGTTGTCAATCTTGAATGGCTCCTGGATGATCGAAAGTCATTCGAAGAAGCCAGTGTCGCTGCCGACAAACTTTATGAGGTACAGTATTTTCGCGTTCCCGATTGGGAACCCTTGGTAGTAATAGCACCAAGCAAACTCGACAATCACGTCGCACACTTCATCGCTATTACTCGGACCCAGCCCAAGCCGATATTCGTCCACTGCCGCTCGGGGCAGAACCGGACCGGTGTAATGGTTGCGGCCTACCGAGTCTTCAACGGCGGCGCCATTGAGGAGACGATCGCTGAAATGGGAGGATACGGTGGCATCTGGTTCAAACACGATGCAGAGTACATTCGAACCCTGACGGTGCAACGACGAGCGCAACTCGAAGGGCGCATTGAAGAGTGGATTCCAAAACTTCGACGAGATGCCCAGATCCTGTGCTCGAATACGAAGTGCACCGCAAACCCAAGCTGAACGCGATGCCTAACCCCGTCATCAACCGGACGTCAAGCTTCCCCCGAATTAGTTGACACTTTGGTCAAACGAGAGTGGAGGTAGTGAACAGCAGCGGCGGACGCGCTGAGCGGGCACGCTCATGTCGTGGACTTCGAATTTCTTGGCGTTCCCGGCGTCTCGATTCATGTTATTGCTTCTCTCGGCGTCTCGGCGGTTCAATTGTTTTTCTGAGTCTCCCTTGGCGGTTCAGTTTTTCCCGCGGATACGCCTGATCAGCGACGTCGTCGACCGCCCTTGCAGCAAGGGGATGGAATGTACCGCGCCACCCCAGCTTTTCACGTCCTTCGCCCCGACGATCGCTTCGGGCTTCCAGTCACCGCCCTTCACCAGCACGTCGGGCTTCACGGCGAGGATGAGTTCGAGCGGCGTCTCCTGCTCGAACCAGGTGACGAGCGTCACCGCCTCCAGCGCCGCCAGCACCGCGAGCCGGTCTTCAAGGGTGTTGACGGGTCGGTCGGCACCCTTCTCGAGTCTGCGCGCCGAGGCGTCGGAGTTGGCGCCGACCAGCAGGCTCGCACCCAGCGCGCGCGCCTGCGCGAGGTAGGTGACGTGGCCGCGGTGCAGGAGGTCGAACACGCCATTGGTGAACACCAGCGGCCGCTTGAGGCCGGCGACGCGTGCAGCAAGGTCCTCCGGCTTGCAGATCTTGCGCTCGAACGCGTTGCCGGAGACAACGTGATTCGTGATTCGTGAGTCGTGATTCGACCGGGTCTTATTCCTCATCCCTGGTCTCCGACCCCGGCCCGTCGCGCTGCATCGTGTCGGGCGTTCGCCGGCTCAAATGTGCTCAGGCACATTTTTCGAAACCCCGGCTCACCCCTCAGTCAAGGAACTCGAAGACGCGAACGACCTTCTGCACGCCGCTGGTGGTGCGCGCGATCTCCGTGGCGTCGTTCGCCTCCTGCTTCTTCACCATCCCCATGAGATAGACGATGCTGTTCTCGGTGACCACCTTCACGTGCAAGGGGTTGAATTTCTGGGAGTCGAGGAAGCGCGTCTTGACCTTGGAGGTGATGACGGCGTCGTTGCTGCGGACGGTGTAGGAGCTCGCCCCGGCGACGGCGAGTTCGTTGTGCACGCCGCGCACGTTCTCGACGGCCCACACGATGCGCTCCGCCTCGGTCCGGGCCGCGGCATCGGGAACCTCGCCGGTCAGCAGGACCATGCGGTTGTAGCTCGTCACGTTGACGTGCACGCCTTCCTTGAAGCGCTCGCCGATGCGGCTGGCGGCCTTCAGCTCGATGCCTTCGTCTTCGGTGAGAGTGCCTACCGTCCGGCGGTCCTGCGCGACCAGGATCCCGGTGGCCGCCGCGCCGCCGGCGATGAGCGGCGCGCAGCCGTGGAGGAGCGGCAGAGTTGCAAGCAGTGCAATGATCGCCAGCAGCCTGCCGGACTTGTAGGATGGAAATGAGGTTTTCACTGTCATGGACTCCCGTTATCGTGCGGGCGGTTTCGCATGAGGAGTTTGCCGGACCTCAGTCCGGCAAACTCCTTGGCGCATCATTCGACTCCCAGTAGCAGACAATCGATTGCGTCGCACAGGCAGTGCAGCGTCAGGAGATGGACCTCCTGGATGCGTGCGGTGCTCTGCGCGGGAACGCATATATGTATGTCAGCGGGCCGCAGCGCCTCGGCCATCTTGCCGCCGTTGCGGCCGGTCAACGCCACCACGGCCATCTGGCATTCGTGAGCGGCCTGCATCGCTTCCACCACGTTGCGCGAGTTGCCGCTGGTCGAGATGGCGAGCAGCACGTCGCCGGCGTGCCCCAGCGCGCGCACCTGCTTGGAGAACACCTGGTCGTAGTGGTAGTCATTGGCGATCGAGGTCAGCGTCGAGGTGTCGGTGGTGAGCGCGATCGCGGCCAGCGCCGGCCGCTCCCTCTCGAAGCGGTTGACGAGCTCCGCCGCGAAGTGCTGCGAGTCGGCGGCCGAGCCGCCGTTGCCGCAGCTCATGATCTTCCCGTCGCTTTTCAGGCACTGCACCATGCGCTCGGCCGCCGCCGCAATCGGGCGCGCGAGCGCGTCCATCGCCTGCAATTTGAGGTGCGCCGACTCCGAAAAGTTCTCGCTGATGCGGGTGATGAGGTCCACTAAGTGCCGCCGCTAAGAGCCCCTAACACGATGAAACGCGCGATGCGCTGTCACGATTTTGGCTCAGGGCGCGAAGCAAGTCCCGCCGCTTAGACCGACTAAGCAAGGGACTTGCGACAAAGCCATGGGCCAAA
>Ga0180063_1000480_pt1 | contig 10842 bp, 8 predicted proteins | sample EasRivT47_16_10D_FD_121776 | JGI IMG/M metagenome (GOLD analysis project Ga0180063, IMG submission 121776) | Soil microbial communities from meander-bound floodplain in the East River, Colorado, USA - East River metaG ERMLIBT47_16_10D | ecosystem: Environmental > Terrestrial > Soil > Floodplain ...
CCGGCGATGCAGGACCTGATCGCCGGACAGGTCAGCGTTTCGTTCGCCGGCATCCCGAACGTGCTCGGCCACGTCAAGTCCGGGCGGCTGCGCGCGCTCGGCGTCACGACCGCAAAGCGCTGGAGCGAGTTGCCCGACATTCCGACGCTCGCGGAAGCGGGCGTCGCCGGATACGAGGCGACCCTGTGGCTCAACATTTCCGGCCCCGCCGGCATGCCGGCGGATCTCGTGCAGCGCCTGAACGCCGAGATCGCCAAAGCGCTCCGCGACCCGGAGGTGCAGGCGAATTTCCGCGCGGCCGGGGTCGAGGCCACCTCCATGGGGCCGCAGGAATTGAACGCTTTCATACGCGCCGAATACGAGAAGTGGGGCCGCGTGGTGCGCGAGACCGGCGCGACCGTCAATTAGAAGATATTGCCTGCTCGTTTGCCTGGCGGCGCTCGCCGCGGCGGGCGAGCCGTCCCTCGCGCAGCAAGCTCCGCCCCCGGAGCGCGTCCCGACGTTCGCCGAGCTCGAGGCCGCGGGAGCGCGCATCGGCCGGATCCGGGTCTTGACCCAGAACATCTTCGACCTCGACGACCCGAGAGAGAACTACGCCCTGTATCGCCTGGCGAACTGGATTCACATCAATACCCGCCCGGAGGTCATCCGGCGGCAGCTGCTGTTCGAGACCGGGGAGCCGGTGTCGGTGCGCCTCATCGAGGAGACCGAGCGGCTGCTGCGCGCGAGCAACTATCTCTACGACGTGAGCATCCAGCCGATTGCCTACCGCGACGGCGTGGCGGATATCGAGGTGACGACGCGCGATACCTGGTCGATCGACCTCGGCATCAGCGTGAGCCGGGAAGGCGGCGAGAACAAGGGCCGGCTGTCGGTCAAGGAGGACAACCTTCTCGGCAGCGGCATTGCGCTCGGGATCTCGTACTCGTCCGACGTCGACCGCAGCGGCACCACGTTCGAGCTCGCCGACCGCAACATCCTGGGAACGCGCGGCGCCGCCGTTTATTCGCACGCCAACTACGACGACGGCAACATTCAGTCGCTTTCGCTGCAACGGCCGTTCTACGCCCTGGACGCGCGCTGGGCCGCGGGGTTCAGCGCTTCCGAGAGCGACCTCCGCGATTCGACGTACAACGCGGGCAACGTTGTTGCCGAGTACCGCCACCGACGTCGGGCAGCCGAAGCCTTCGGGGGCTGGTCAGCCGGCTTGATCGCGGGTTGGACCCGGCGCTATTCCATCGGCGTGCTTCACCAGGACGACGACTATGATCTCGAGCCCGGCAAGACGGCCCCGGAGCGCCTGCCGGAGGACCTCACGCTCGCCGGGCCGTTCGTGCGTTTCGAGCTGCTCGAGGACGCGTTCCGCACGGACGTCAACCTGAACCTGATCGGCCGCGTCGAGGACTTCGCGATGGGCGTGCAATCGCAGCTCCAGCTCGGGCGCGCGCGGACCGAGTTCGGCTCGACGCGCGACTCATGGCTCTACAGCGCGAGCGTGAGCAACGGCTTCGACGTCACGAGGGACAGCTTCCTGCTGGCCAATGTCGGCGCCTCCGGGCGCTACGCCGAGCACGGCGAGAATCAGTCGCTCGGCGCCGCGGCGAGCTACTACCACCGCCGCGGGCGGCATCTGGTGTATTACGCAGCCCTCTCGGCCGATGCGGTCCACAACCCCGACGTCGTCGACCCGCTGGAGATCGGCGGCGACAACGGGCTGCGCGGCTACCCGTTGCGCTACCAGAGCGGCGAGCGCCGGGTGCTTTTCACTCTCGAAGCGCGTGCCTATAGCGACTGGTATCCGTTTCGCCTGTTCCGCGTCGGCGGCGCCGTGTTCTACGACACCGGCCGCGCCTGGAAGGGCGAGAACCAGAATACCGTCAACTCCGGCTGGCTGAGGGACGTCGGCTTCGGGCTGCGCCTGCTCAGCGCGCGCACTTCCAAAGGCAACGTACTGCACGCGGACTTCGCCTTCCCGCTCGATGTCGACCCCAGCATCGACTCGATGCAGTTTCTCGTGAAGACCAAGGCAACCTTCTAGACTCGCGCTCAGCGCTTGCCTTCGAGGCGGAGCAGCGCGATCACGAGCTCGACGATGATGCGCTTATGCGAGTCGCTGAGCGCGTCGTATTTCTTCGACACCCACGCCGGATCCACGCGGTAGCCTGCCGTCTCCTGCCGGGCAGTGCGGCCGGGGGGAGCGTCGGGCTCCCCGAAACGCAGCCATTGCGGGGAAACCTCGAGCCACAACGAAAGAGCGCGCAGCTTGTCCTGCGAGGGCAGCGCTTTTCCGCTTATCCATTTGTGCACTGCCTGTACCGTAACGGGCGTGCCCTCGTAGCGGAGATTGAACTCGCGCGCGATCGCCGCGGGCCCGCGCGCGCCGGTATCAGCGCGCTTCAGTGCCTCGCGTAAGCGCCTGCTAAAGCTTTGTTTTTCATTGCCAAGCGCCATCCGGGCGGACAGTAGCACCAAGCCCGGCCGTTTATCTCTACTTCCAGTTGTTAGAACTATCAACCGTTAGTAACATACGGTGGTGCTGCCGTACCAGGACCTGCTAACGGGTTTGCCGAACAAGGCGTTCTTCGAAGCGCGCGTAGCCGAGGCGATCCGCTGGGCCCGCCGCTGCGGCAGCGGGCTCGTCGTGCTCTACGTGGACCTGGACCGGTTCAAGGAGCTCGACCGCATCCTCGGCCGCGCCGTCTGCAATCGCCTGCTGCGCGATGCCGCAGCGCGGATGGCGAGCGCGCTCGGACCGTGCGATCTCCTGGCGCGGATCGGCGACGACGAGTTCGGCGTGCTGATCGAAGGGACCGGCGAGCTCGGCTGCGCCGCCCAGGTGACGCGAAGGCTGCTCGCGCAATACAGCAACCCCTATGTATTCGACTGCTTGTCGGTCCGCGTCACGGCGAGCATCGGGATCGGCCTCTTTCCGGGCGATGCCGAGGACGCGGTCTCGCTGATGAGCCGCGCCGACCGCGCGTTGCACAAGGCGAAGATCGACGGCCGCGGCCGGTCCTATCCGCCTGGTTAGCTTCGCGAGCGCCCGTCCCCGAAGCGCAAGTTTTTGCAAGAACCCCGGGGGACGGGATCTTCCAGTCTAGGATTCAGAGACATAGCGCAAGAGGCCTTATGTCCTACCTGAAATTGCTCGCGGCCATTGCGGCGCTCCTTGTCGCCGCCACCGGCGCCTGCGCACGCCCGCTCGTCATCGGTGCGATCTCGGGCAAACCCACCGAAGAAGTCGCAATGTTCCATCCGCTGGTGGAGCATCTCGCGCGCGGGCTCGGCGAGTTCGGCATCGATCGGGGCAAAGTCGTCGTAGTACGTTCGATCTCGGAACTGGCCGCGTTGATGAAGGGCGGCGGCGCCGACCTGATGTTCGACAGCCCGTACCCGACGCTCGCCGTGGGCGAGCTCTCGGGCTCGAAGGTCCTCCTCAGACGCTGGAAGGGCGGAAAGTCCGGCTACCGCTCGCTCGTCCTGGTGCGCGCGGACAGCCCCATCGTCTCCGCCAAGGACCTGCGTGGCAAGGTGATCGCGTTCGAGGACGCCTACTCGACCTCGGGTTACTTCCTGCCTGCGGATGCTCTGCAGCGCTCCGGCCTGACGCTGCGCGAGCTGCCGGCGCCGCACGCCCCCGTCAAGGCGCACGAGACGGGATACGTGTTTTCCGACAATTACGCGAACTCGCTGGCCTGGCTGATGCATGGCCGCACCGACGCCGCCGGTGTGGGCGAGCACGATTACGAGCGTTTCCTGAAGCGGGAAACCGCGCAGATGCGCATCGTGCTGGAAACGCCGAACGTTCCGCGCAACCTGGTCAGCGTGCGGGGCGATCTTGCGCCGGCGCTCGTCGCCCGCATCCGCGAGCTGCTGCTCGGGCTGGACCGCACTCGCGACGGCCAGACGCTGCTGAAGTCGCTCGAGCGCACGACGCGCTTCGACGCGCTACCGGCGGACGATGAGCAAACGCTGGAATCGATGCGCCGCCTCCTGAGGCGGTCGGCCTCCGGCGCGACACGCTGAGATGCGACTGCGACTCGGCATCCGCTGGCAGCTCGTTCTGTACACCCTGGCGCTCGTCGCCCTGACAGGCGGGCTGCTGACCTGGTACAACATCGAGCAGCTGCATCGCGTGAACCTGACGCGCGCGACCGAGAAAGGCGTGGCGATCGCGGAAAACCTCGCGCATAACCTGTCGGACCCCACATACCTGCTTAAGGTCGATCGCATGCGGCTCGCCCTCGGGGCCGCCCGCTCCGACCCGGCTATCGTCAAGGCGCTCGCCCTCGATCCGGATGGACGAGTATTTTCGGATGGAACCCGGGAGAACCCGGATCGAGGCTCGCGGCTCGCGCTAACGCCCGCCCTGGAGCAGGCCCTCGCCACCCGCAGCGCGCGCACGGCGCGCGAGGGAGAAAGGCTCGCGATTCTGCACCCCACGGCGCTCGCGGGGGGCGAAGTCATCGGCTACGCGTACATCGAGCTTTCGCTCGCGCGCACGGAGGCGCAGGACGCGGCGCTCGCGCGCGATTCACTTTTCCTCGCCTCGCTGATGCTCGTCCTCGCCGCGCCACTCGCGGCGTTGCTGGCGCGGCGGTTTTCGGCGCCGGTGGAAGGGCTGGCGAAGGCCGCGCAGAAGGTTGCCGGTGGCGAGCTCGACACCCGCGTCGACGTTCTGCGCAACGACGAGCTGGGACAATTGGCGCGCGAGTTCAACGCGATGGCGACGAGCCTGCGGACGCTGACCTCCGACCTGCGCGGCGCCAAGGACAAGGCCGAGGCCGCGAGCCTCTCCAAGTCGCAGTTTCTCGCCAACATGAGCCACGAGATCCGCACGCCGATGAACGGCCTGCTCGGCATGACGCAGCTGATGCTGGGCACGCGCCTCGACGCGCAGCAGCGCCGCTACGCGGAAATCGCCCACCAGTCGGGCAATGCGCTGCTCGGGATCCTCAACGACATTCTCGACTTCTCGCGCATCGAGGCCGGACGGCTCGAGTTGGTCGAGTCCGAGATCGATCTGCGGCGCCTCGCGGCCTCGGTGGCCGAGCTCTTCGGCGAGAGCGCACGGGTCAAGCGGCTCGGACTTCAGGTCCGCGTGGAGCCGTCGGTTCCCCGGCTGCTTCGCGGCGACGGCGGGCGCCTGCGCCAGGTTCTCGTCAACCTGGTGGGCAACGCGGTCAAGTTCACGGAGCGGGGCACGGTGACCATCGCGATGCGGCTCGAAGCCGATGCGGGCGACCGGGCGCGAGTCCGCTTCGAGGTCGCCGACACGGGAATCGGAATCGACCCGGCGACGCAAGCGCGCATTTTCGAGCCTTTCGTTCAGGCCGACGGCACGGCGACGCGGAAGTACGGCGGCTCCGGGCTCGGGCTCGCGATCTGCCGCCAGCTCGTCGCGCTGATGCAAGGGGAGCTCGGCGTCACGAGCGAGCCCGGCCGCGGGTCTGTGTTCTGGTTTGTCGTGCCGCTCGCGCACCCGGCATCCACCGGCGAGATCGCCGCCGGCATGGGATCCGAGAGCCGGACGCTGCGGCTCGCCGATGCAAGAGTTCGTCCTTCCGGCTGTCGAATTCTGGTTGTCGAGGACAACCTCGTGAATCAGGCGGTCGCGCAGGGGCTGCTCGAGGCGCTCGGCCACCGCTGCGACATCGTCCCGGGCGGCGAAGGGGCGCTTGCCGCGCTGCACCGGCAGCGCTATGAGGCCGTGCTCATGGACTGCCAGATGCCAGGCATGGACGGCTTTTCGGCGACGCGCGCGATCCGTGAACTGGAAGCGCGGGGCGTCCTCGCGCCCCGGGTCCCGATCATCGCGCTCACCGCACATGCCCTCGCCGGCGACCGCGAGCGCTGCCTCGATGCCGGAATGGACGGCTACCTGAGCAAGCCGTTCACGAGCGCCAGCCTCGCGGCCGCGCTGCACCCGTTCCTGGACCGCGAGCCTCGCCCGGAACCCGTGCGCGCCGCGGGATAGGAGAATCGATCCGGTCCGGTCAGCCGGACACGGTGCGCGCGCCCTCGAGGGCCGGAGCTTGCTGCGGCAAAGTGAACCGGCCCACGAGTCCGAACAACTCCTCGGCCTGTGCTGCGAGCGCGGCGAAGGAGATCAAGGGCCTCTGCGGTACTGCCCGCCCACCTCGAAGAGGGCCTGGGTGATCTGGCCGAGCGAGCAGTCTTTGGCATTCCTCTGTTGAAAGTCTCTTGAGCGTTTCAGTCTGCGACTGCCTCTCCGCCGCGGATCCGCCGGGCTAGCTTCGCGGCGCAGGGTCAACTTGTGTCAGGCCGGTCGTCCGACCGGCAACCACGCAAGCGGATCGAGCGGCAGAAGCCGTGAGATTTACATTTGCTCACCGGGCGAGGACACGGGTTGACAGTCGCTCTCCGCACCGCCCGTAGCCTCCAAGCCCGCCGATAGAAAGAAGGGGCGCAGTTCAGGAGGCAGGGAGATGAACTGGATCACCGACAGCATACGGGGCAAGCTGATCGCGGTATTCGCGCTCGGGATGGCGATCGTATTCGCCGCCTCGCTCTATGGCTTTGCCGGGGCGCGCGGCGGGCTCGACGCGGTCGGCCGCGTCAACGACACGCTGATCACCCAGGCAATCCAGTCGCAGTCGCTGCAAGCCTCCTTCAAGGAGCAGGTGCAGGCCTGGATGAGCGTGCTCGTGCGCGGGCACAACGCCGATGCGCTGGAGAAGAGCTGGAAGCAATTCGCCTATCGCGAGCGCGAAGTGCGCCGCCTCGGCGAGAAGCTCCAGGAGGACGTCGCGCTGGCGCAGGCGAAGGATCTCCTCGGCCGGTTCCTCAAGGCGCACGCGGCGATGGGCGACAAGTACCGGGAAGGCCTGGAGGCGTTCAAGGCCTCGGGCTTTGACGCAAAGAAGGTCGACGCCGATCTGAAGGGCCTGGAGAACGCGCCGACCGACCTGATCGAGGAGATCGTCGATCTGCTGCGGGAGGAATCCCGGGCGGCAGTCACCGCTGCTCGCGCCGACTCGGCGCGCAGCCTGCAGATCAGCCTGGTGCTGATCGTGGCTGCGACCCTGGCGGCGCTGCTCGCGTGCAGCCTGCTGCTCATGCGCGCGGTCGTGCGGCCGCTTGCCCACGCGGTGCGTGTCACCGAGCGAGTAGCCGAGGGCGATCTGACGGTGCAGGTGGCCGCCTCGTCGCGAGACGAGACCGGGCGGCTGCTCCATGGGCTGCGGACGATGCGCGACGGGCTCGCCGAGGCGGTCGCGGTGATCCGCCGGGCGGCGCAGCAAGTCGGCGCGGCGTCGAAGGAAATTGCCACCGGCCACGCCAACCTTTCCGGCCGCACCGAGGAGCAGGCGTCGAGCCTGGAGGAAACCGCAGCCTCGATGGAGCAGCTCGCGACCACGGTCAGGAACAACACCGAGAACGCCCGCCAGGCGCAGCAGCTCGCCTTGGGCGCGTCGCAAACCGCGGCCGAGGGCGGCAAGGTGATGGCCGAGGCCGTCGGCAGGATGGGCGGCGTCTTCGAGAGCTCGAAGAAGATCGCCGACATCACCAGCGTGATCGACGCGATCGCGTTCCAGACGAACCTCCTTGCGCTCAACGCGGCGGTCGAAGCCGCGCGCGCGGGCGAGCAGGGCCGGGGGTTCGCGGTCGTCGCCTCCGAAGTGCGCGCGCTCGCGCACAGGGTCGCCGACGCTGCGAAGGAGATCAAAGGGTTGATCCAGGGCTCGGTCGAGGAAGTCGGCGCCGGCACCAAGCTCGTCGGGGCGGCCGGCCGCAAGATGGAAGACATCGTGGCGTCGGTGAAACAGGTCACCGACGTGATGTCCGGGATCGCCGCCGCGAGCACCGAGCAGCTCTCGGGGATCGAGCAAATAAACCGCACGGTGACGCACATGGACCAGGTCGTGCAGGAGAACGCGGCGCTGGTCGAGCAGACCGCGGCCGCGACGGAGGCCATGGCGCTCCAGGCCGAGCAGCTGGTCGAGGCCGTGGCCCGATTCAGGCTGGAGGAAGCCGGCGACGAGGAGGCGGCGCCTCCAGTTGCGGCACCCGAAGCCGAAGAGCAACTGCCCCGACCCGGCAACAAACACCAGGGAGATCGTCTCCATGAATCGCCTTCCATTAGCCAAGCGTTTGGTTGAGGTCGCGGCGGGCATCGCGATCGGCCTGGGCGCCGGACCGGCGCTCGCGGCCGACGGCGCCGCGGTCTTCGAGCAGAAGTGCCTCGCCTGCCACGGCGCGGGCGGCGCGAGCCAGGACTCGTCGATCCCGACCATCGGCGGCTATTCGGCGAAATACATCGTCGACAGCCTGGGCAACTTCAAGAAGAAGCTGCGCCCCTGCGCCGACGTGACCGTCCCGTCCGGGCCGAAGAAGGGCACCAAGTCCGACATGTGCAAGGTCGTCGCCGAGCTGAGCGCCGCGGAGCTCGAGGCAACCGCCCGCTACCTCGCCGGCAGGAAGTTCGTGCGCGCCAAGCAGCCCTTCGACGCGACAAAGGCGGCAAAAGGACAATCCGTCTACGGCAAGCTCTGCCGCAGGTGCCACGAGGACGGCGGAAGCTCTCCGGACGAGGACAACGGCATCCTCGCCGGCCAGTGGACGCCCTACCTGAAGGGGCAGCTGGTGGCGTTCCGCGCGGGCAAGCGCACGATCGACGACAAGATGAAGGCCCGGCTGGAGAAGGTCAGCGCCGAGGACGAGGAAGCCCTTCTCCACTTCTTCGCGAGCCAGCAATAGCGATGCGTCGCTCGCTCCTCGCGATCGGCCTCGCGCTCGCCCTGCTCGGCGCTGGCCTCGCGCGCGCTGCGCCGCCCGAGGCGCAGTACGTGGGCGAGAAGACGTGCCTCAAGTGCCACGACATCGAGGACCGGCACTTCGGCCATACCCTGCATGCCAAGGTCTTCCGCCAGAACCCGAGGAATGAAAGACAGCGGCAGGTCTGCGAGGCCTGCCACGGCCCCGGTTCGCTGCATGCCGAGCGCGGCAACCACAAGAACCGCGACTACCTCACCGGCTTCACCCGGAATTGGGGCACCCCGGTCGAGAAGCAGAATGCCGCCTGCCTCTCCTGCCACCAGGGCGGAGAGCGGCTGCATTGGTCCGGCTCGGCGCACGACACGCAGAAGCTCGCCTGCTCGGACTGCCACAACACGATGGCACGGTTTTCCGCGCGCGGGCTGCTGAAGAAGCCGAGCGTGTCGGAAACCTGCCTCACCTGCCACGGCCAGCAGCGCGTGGAATTCAGCAAGCGCTCGCACATGCCGCTGCTCGAAGGCAAGATCGGCTGCGACGACTGCCACAGCGCGCACGGCTCGCCGACCACGCCGCTCCTCAAGGCCGACAGCGTGAACGAGGTCTGCTACGCCTGCCACGCGGAAACGCGCGGGCCGATGCTCTGGGAGCACGCGCCGGTGCGGGAGAACTGCAGCAACTGCCACCATCCCCACGGCTCCAATCACGACAAGCTGCTGGTCGCCGCGCGGCCTTTCCTGTGCCAGCAATGCCACAACTCGGCGGGCCACAACAGCACCTTCTACCGCGCCGATCAGACCGCCGCCGGAGCGCTCATGGGCGGCACGCAGAGCCCGCGGGTGATCGGCCGCTCCTGCCAGAACTGCCACTCCCAGATCCACGGCAGCAACCATCCCTCGGGAGCGCGCTTCCAGCGCTGAGCACGCCAATGCGCATCCCTTTCCGCGCAATTGCCTTCGCCCTTCTCGCAGGCGCCGCTCTTTCCCAAGGGGCCCTGGCCGACCCGGTCAATCCGGTCAATCCGTCGACCGCCGGCGGCTGGATGGACGAAGACGGCATGGGCACGCGGATGCCGGCAGCGAGGACACCCAGCGGCCAGTTCTACGACATCCCGCGCACGCCCGTGGACCCGGAAGAGCGGTCCTTCGGCCACATCGAGTTCGGCGCGATCGGGGTGGACGGCGAAAAGCGCCAGGGATTCGGAAATTACCAGGACCTGGAAAGCGGCGCGCACATCGAGAGCTTCGGCTACTCGGCCGAGCAGCCCGACCCCGCGCGCTATGTGGAGATCGTCGGCAGCAGGCTTGGCCGCAGCGACCAGTCTTACGGGCTGCAGCTCGGCCGCTACAACGACTGGAAGCTGAATCTCTTCTATGACGAAACGCCGCACGTCTACACCACCGCCTATCGCTCGCTCTGGAGCGGCCTGGGCACCGAGCGTTTGACGATCGAGAGAAGCCTGCCCCTGGGCGGAGCGGCAAGCGCCGCGGCCACTAGGACCGGGATCCTCAACGCGCTGTCCACGACCGAAGAGACGGAGCTCGGCGTGACGCGCAGGAAGGCGGGCCTGCGGTTCGACAAGACTCTCTCCGAGTCGTGGAAGTTCTATACGAGTTATTCCGAGGAACGGCGCGAGGGTGCGCGCCCCTTCGGTGCCGTATTCGGCGGCGGCGGCGGCGGCGGCAACATCGAGGTAACCGAATCGATCGACTACGCGACGAGCGACCTGCTCGCGGGCATCGAATACGCGGACTCCGTGAACCGCTTCAACCTGAGGGCGACGGCGTCGATATTCCGCAACAACGTCGACACCATGACGTTCGACAATCCGCTGTACATCACCCTCAACGGCGTCACGGGCTTGACCAGCAGCAACTTCCCGCAGGGCCGCTTCGACCTGGCGCCGAGCAACGAGCACTACAACCTCAGGGGCGAGTACGGCCGCTCGCTGCCGAGCTTCTACAAGGGCAATTTCACGGCCACCCTGGCGCTGGGTTCCATGCGGCAGGACGACGCGCTGATACCGCCGAGCCCCTATGCGCTCACGGGCGGCACGGCGCAGGGCGTATCCCTCGCGAACAACTGGAACACCGTATCCGCCTTGAG
>Ga0180063_1000481_pt1 | contig 10836 bp, 12 predicted proteins | sample EasRivT47_16_10D_FD_121776 | JGI IMG/M metagenome (GOLD analysis project Ga0180063, IMG submission 121776) | Soil microbial communities from meander-bound floodplain in the East River, Colorado, USA - East River metaG ERMLIBT47_16_10D | ecosystem: Environmental > Terrestrial > Soil > Floodplain ...
GGAACCCGCGACTACGCGGTGCGGGCGGCGGCGTCGGGCAGCACGCGCAGGGCAGGGCGGTAGCTCGGAACGAGGGCGGCCAGGAGCTGCAGCACGCGCGGGGCGTGGTCGAGCCGCGCCGCGGCCACGAGCTCTTCGAGCCGGGCGTCGAGATCGAGCGGCGGGGGCGGGCAGTCGGCGACGAAGATCTTGTCGTGCACGCGCCGCGAGCTCTCCTCTTCCTCGGTCAGCAGCTCCTCGGCCAGCTTCTCTCCGGGGCGCAGGCCCGTGTACTCGAGCGCCACGTCCACCTCGGGCACGTGGCCCGCCATCGTGATCATGTGCCGCGCCAGATCCACGATCTTGATCTGCTCGCCCATGTCGAGCACGCACAGCTCTCCGTAGTCGCCGTAGCCCGCGGTCAGCACGAGCGCCACGGCCTCCGCGATGGTCATGAAGTAGCGCCGCACTTCGGGGTGCGTCACCGTCACCGGTCCGCCCGCGGCGATCTGCTCGCGGAACAGCGGCACGACCGAGCCCGACGAGCCGAGCACGTTGCCGAAGCGCACGGCCGAAAAGCGCGTTTGCGAGCGCCGCGCCATCGAGCGCACGATCTCCTCGCCCAGCCGCTTGGTCGCCCCCATCACGCTCGCCGGGCGCACCGCCTTGTCGGTCGAGATGTAGACGAAGCGCTCGGCGCCCGCGGCGTCCGCGGCGCGGGCCACGTGCAGCGTCCCGCCCACGTTGTTCTTGACCGCCTCGCACGGCGCCGCCTCCATCAGCGGCACGTGCTTGTGCGCTGCGGCGTGGAACACGTCCTGCGGGCGGTAGCGCTCGAACAGCACCTCGAGCCGGCGTGGATCGCGGATGTCCGCGACCTCGACCTCGATCCGCGCCCGCGGATAGCGCCGGGCCAGCGAGCGCAGGCCGAGATAGAGGCCGTTCTCGTTCAGGTCGACGAGCACGAGCGTCCCGAGCCCGGCCCGCAGCAGCTGCTCGCAGATCTCGGAGCCGATCGACCCCGCGGCGCCGGTGACGAGCGCGGTGCGCTCGGCCATCGGCCCGCTGGCGTGCGCCTCGCCGAAGGCCACGGGCTCCCGCGGCAGCAGGTCGTCGGGGACCAGGTCCTGCATCGCCGCGCCGGCCCCGCGCTCCTGGAAGTACAGGAACGACACGGGCAGGATCTTGAAGCGCAGCTTGAGGTCGGCGCAGAGCGAGAGGATCTCGCGGATCCGCCGGCCGGGCAGGCGCGGAATCGCGATCAGCAGCTGCTCGGCGCGCGTCTCGCGCACGATCCGCGGCAGGTCGGCGATCGCGCCGAGCACGGGCTGCCCGCCGACCACGTGCTGCAGGCGCGACGGGTCGTCGTCGGCGAAGCCGACCACGCGGTAGGAGTGCTCGTTCGAGCGCTGCAGGTCGCGCAGCAGCATCTCACCCGCGGCGCCCGCGCCGACGATCAGCGTGCGCAGCGTGCCGTCGCGCCGGCTGAGCGTCCAGGAGCCGATGTACAGGCCGGCCAGGCGAGGCGAGAAGCGGGCCGTGGCCATCAACAGCGTCGAGAGCAAGAGCTCGAGCACCACCACCGAGCGCGGCGGCCCGGAGTTGCGCAGCAGGTAGAGGATGGCGAGGAACAACCCGGTGCCGAAGGCGCCGGCCATCGCGATCCGCGCCCCGTCGGCCAGGCCCGAGAAGCGGAACGACCAGCGGTGCAGCCGGAACGCCAGGTTCACCAGGATGCGCACCGAGGCCAGGATCAGCGCGAACCAGGGCAGCGTGATCCGGTAGTTCTCGGGGATCGCGCCCTCGAAGCGCAGCAGCGTGGCGAACCAGAAGCAGGCGAAGGCGATTCCGCCGTCGAGGGCCAGCACGAGCACCTGCCGCAGCTCGGCGCTGTGCAGGAGCCGGGGTATGCCGTGGCGCGCGGTGGCGGCTCGTTCGGGCGTCGTGTCCACGGCGTCCCACTATAGACGGGTCTGCCGCTCCGGGGAAGCGGGGCGTGTCCGATCGGCAACCCCGACCCCTTGGCGGCAGCTCTCGTCAGGCCGCCGACAGCGCGCGCCCGAGCGCGGCGACCACGCGATCGATCGCGTCGTCGTCCAGGCGGTTGTGGAACGGGAGCGCGATCGTGCGCCGCGCGATCGCCTCGGTCACGGGCAACAGGCCCGGACCCGTGCCGAGCCGCTCGCGCACGTAGCGCTGCAGGTGCACGGGCGGGAAGTAGCCGCGCACCGGGATCCCCTCGGCCTCGATCGCGCGCATCACCGCGTCGCGCTCGATGCCCTGGGCCAGCGTGACCACGTAGACGAACCAGCTCATCGTCACGTGCGGCCGCACCAGCGGGGCGCGCACGCGATCGAGCCGGGCCAGGCGCTCGCCGTAGGCCCGGGCCACGCGCTCGCGCCGCGCGAGGAACGTGTCGATCCGCGCGAGCTGCGAGACGCCCAGCGCCGCGCTCATCTCGTCGAGCCGGTAGTTGGTGCCGAGCCGCTCGTGCTCGAGCCAGGCCCCCATCTCGCCGCGCCCCTGGTTGCGCAGGCTGCGCGCGAGCGCCGCGAGCCGGTCGTCGTCCGTCACCAGCACGCCGCCCTCGCCCGTGGTGATCTGCTTGTTCGGGTAGAACGCGAACGTCGCGGCGTCGCCGAAGCTCCCCAGGCGCACGCCGCGGTAGCTCGCGCCGAGCGCCTCGCACGAGTCGTCGATCAGGCGCAGCCGATGCCTGGCCGCGATCTCGGTCAGCGCGTCCCACTCGGCCGGATGACCGAACACGTCGACGGCCAGGATGGCCCGCGTGCGCGGACCGATCTTTCGCTCGACGTCCGCGGGATCGAGGTTGTAGGTGTCGGGCTCGACGTCGACGAACACCGGCTGCGCGCGCTCGAACAGCAGAACGTTCACGCTCGCGGCGAAGGTGAAGGACGGGACGAGCACCTCGTCGCCCTGCCCCAGGCCGAGCCCCTGCACCGCGAGGTGCAGGGCCGCGGTGCCCGAGCTGACGGCGACGGCATGGCGCGTCCCGGCATAGGCGCCGATCCGCGCTTCGAGCTCCTCGGTCTGCGGCCCGAGCGCGAGGCGGCCCGAGCGCACGACCGCGGCGACCGCGGCCACGTCCGACTCGTCGATGTCGGGCGACGACATCGGAATCGGGGGCTCGCGGCGGATGCTGTCGTCGCGGTTCACTCAGGATCCCTGGAACGGCGGCATCGTCGCGTGGCCGCGGGCCGAGATCCCCTGACGCCTGAGCACGAGGCCCACCGTGCGCAGCAGGATCCTCAGGTCGAGCGCGAAGCCGAGGTGGTCAACGTACCACACGTCGAGACGGAACCGTTCGTCCCAGCGCACGGCGTTGCGCCCGTGCACCTGCGCCCAGCCCGTGATCCCCGGTCGCACGTCGTGACGCCGCCGCTCCTCGCTCGAGTAGCGCGGCAGGTACTCGAGCAGCAGCGGCCGCGGCCCGACCAGGCTCATCTCGCCGCGCAGCACGTTCACCAGCTCGGGCAGCTCGTCGAGGCTCGTCGCGCGCAGGAAGCGTCCCAGTCGCGTCAGGCGCTCGGCGTCGGGCAGCGGCGCTCCGAGTGCGTCCAGCGCGTCGCGCATGGTGCGGAACTTGAGGATCTCGAACGGCGCGCCGCCGAGCCCCGGCCGGCGCTGGCGGAACAGCACCGGCCGCCCGAGCGCGATGCGCACCGCGAGCGCGAGGCCGAGCAGCAGCGGGGACAGCGCGACCAGCAGCAGGGTCGCCAGGACGGCATCGAGCGGACGCTTGAGCCAGCGGCGGTACACACCGGTCACGGTTCTTCGCCGACCTCAGCCAGCGCACGATCGAGCAGATCCTCGACGCCGAACGTCCGAGCTCCGGCGCGCAGGTAGTCGCGATCGAGGTCGGCGCCGCTGAGCCGGAGCACCGAAAGCACGTCGCGCCACTGGCGATCGGAGACCTCGTGGCCCAGGCGGAACCAGCGCAGCTTCTGCAGCACGATATCTTCCGGCGCATAGGCCCACAGAAACCGATCCGGCGAGCTCGCGACCCGCATGCGGCGCCGCCGTGCCATCTGGCCCTGCTCGAACGGGTGCGCGCCGAGGAGGAACAGGTCGTTGGCGCTCGAGCGCTCGCGCACGGCGCGGGCGAGCGACTCGGGATCAGCGAAAAACTCCCGGCCGAGTCGCTCGACCAGGGGACGCACGTGGGATGCGTCGAGGCGCACGCCGAGGTCGACGTCCAACGTCGACCTCGGCTCGCCCACGAGTGAACTTGCGAGCGAACCGCCGACCAGGTATTCGACCCCGATCGACTCGAGCGTATCCGCGACCTGCAGGGCGACCGCGATCGCGTCCATGCTCAACCGCGCGGGGGCTCGATCTCGGCCAGCTCGGGATAGGCGCGTCGCGCGAGATCGGATCCGAGCTTGCGCAGCGCGAGGCGCAGGAACCCCTCGCGCTCGGAGGCCCCGGGAAAGCGCGCACGGATCCCGGCGATGGCCAGCGTGTCCGCCGCTCGGTTCAGATCGCACACCGTCCGCAGGCGCTCCGCGGGAGTCATGCGGCGGAGGATGTCCCGCTGGATTCGCAGCATCGCGGGATCGGTGTCGCACAGTCCCGTGGTCCGGACCTTCGTTCTCATGGAGATTGCGATCGTACGCGCATCAGATGCGTGGCGCAAGGTTCTGCCGGGGGGGCACGGACTCATGGAGAGGCCATGGTCACGGTGAACTTCAGCGTACCCGACGAGGTGAAACACGCGTTCAACAAGGCGTTCAAGCAGCGCAACAAGAGCGCGCTGATCGCGGAGCTGATGCGCGAGGCGGTGGCGCGACAGGAGCGGCTCGAGATCCGTCGCGCCGCGCTCCGCCGCATCGCCGCGCGCCAGAGCGGCAGAAAGCCCGCCAGCGTTCGCACGATCCGTTCCGCGCGCGAGAAGGGTCGGGTGTGATCCCGCTGACGCTCGACGCGAGCGTGATCGTGAGGTGGTTCCACCCGACGCTCGAGGAAGCCGACCTGCGAAAGGCGCAGGCCCTCCGGCAGGCGTACGCGGAGGACCGGATCGCGCTGTTCCTGCCACCGCACTGGCGCGCCGAGGTGGCGGCCGTCCTGTCCCGGCTATCCGGGGCCGCCGCGCAGCGCGATGTGGCCGACCTGTGCCTACTGGACGTCGAGACGCTGGACAGCGCCGAAACGTACGTCCACGCGACGCGCCTGGCGGCGAGCCTGTCGCAGCACGTCTTCGACACCTTGTACCACGCGGTGGCGCTCGCGGTTCCCGGGTGCCGGCTGATCACGGCCGACACGCGCTACCTGGCGAGGTCCGGCCGGATCGTGCACCTGTCCGACTGGTCCGACTGAGCGGCTCACAGCTTGATCACGAGCGAGGTATTGAAGATCAGGTCGGTCGATTGCTTGTGGACGTCCGTCTCGTCGTCGAGCTGGATCGCCCCCGGGATCGTGCAGTTCACGATGAGGCCCGCGGCGTCCACGCACAGCAGGTTGCAGGGGATCGTGGCCCGCGGGTCGCCGGGGATCGGGTTCGCACAATCGAGGTCGACCGTCTCGAGCGGCGGCAGGTTGTTGTACAGCCACTGCAGGCTGACCTTGAGCGCGACCCGCTCGCTCATGCTGACGCTGATCCCGTTGGTCATGTCGGAGCCGAAGTCCTGGCTGTCGCTCAAGCTCGCACTGACGGTCCAGCTGTTCGAGTACGTGACCGACTTCGACAGGTCGTTGCTGTACGACAGGTCGAAGCGGAGACCGGCGAACGTGTCGTCCTTCTCCGGGTCGGGTGTGGTCTCCACGCGGTCGGTGTACGAGAGGCTGTAGTTCGTGTTGAACTCGAGATCGTCGCGGTCGTACCAGATGTGGCCCAGGCCGCCGAAGACGATCGATCGGCTCTCGACCCCGGACCCGTCGGTCAGATTGCGGTCCCAGCTCGCGCCGGCGTTCCAGACGACCTTCTCGCTGAGCTTGCGGTCGAAGCGTCCCTCGGCCAGGTAGCGCTCGACGCTGTCCTCGATCAGGGGCTCGACCGTGGTGCAGGACACTCCGGCGCTCGAGCAGGGGTCGAGCGGGTCGATCGGCTGTGGCGGCGTCGTCAACGAGGCGACGACGAACCGGTCGTCCGCTTTGTTGGCGAGCGTCCCCTCGAACTTGAACCGGACGTGGTTCCTTCCCTTCTGGTCGAGCGCCTGCTCGTAGCGATCCTTGAAGCCCAGCGTCAGGGTGTCCGAGTTCCCCTGCGTGGCTACGATGCTGAACTCGGCGTTGTTCTTCCAGGCCTTCTTCTTGGCCGGCGGCGCCTCTTGCGCGAAGACAAGGCCCGCGGCGACCAGGAGCACCACGACCGAGCAGGCGCCAAGCGCACGGGTTCGTCGCACGGGCTAAGAACTAGCACAAGCCTCGCCGTGCTCCAAGGACCAAAACGAGCGCTCGCTTGACGGAGTCGGCTACGCCGGCGCGCCGAGGTTCTCGCGCAGGACGCGGGGATGGCGGGCAGCGATGCGCAGCCTGTGCGAGCGCCGGTCGGGAATCACTCGCCGAAGAACTCATGCCATCGCTCCAACAAGGTCTCGGCGTTCCCTCTTCGGCCGTCGCTCTTCGACGTGGACGTGCGGCGGCTCATTTCGATCCGCTGAGTCCCGGCGGTTGCCGAACCGCCACTTCGGAACCGACCGCTCGATCCACTTCCGCCACGAACCCCGCGGCGGCAGCGTCGCTTCGCGCTCGGTACCAACGTTCGGCGGCCAAGGACTCGCCGGGGCTTCACCCGCGAGCAAGTCGACGCCGGGCTTCGGCCCACGGGACCAGCTTGACCTTGCCCTCGTCGAGTTCACGAAGGCGCCGGGCAATCTCCTGGTCCCACGCCGCTTCCGCGCCTTCGTCTATCTGCTCGTCGAGGCTGTCGATGAGGGAACCGGCCAGGGAGGCTCTCGCCTCAGGCGGTACGGCCGTCCGCAGCCATGCCGGCACCGCGCGTTCGAGTGTACGAGGAGCCGCACCGGCGGGCTCCACGGCGGACCCCCGGCCCGTACATTCCGCAACCTGCAGGACGACGACGGTCGACCGCAGTTCCGCCCCTACGTCGACGACTCCTCATCACTCGCGCGCTCACGGCCCGCCCCCTCACGCTCGATCTCGACGCGCACGCGGTAGCGCGCATCGCCGATTTCGAAGAACGCGGCCTCCTCGGGCCGGCTCGTGGTCAGCGCGCGCAGCTGGTCGAGCACGCGCGCGACCGACATCGTCCGGCCGAGGTCGAGCCGCCGTGCATCCGCGAGATCGCCCTTGCGGTGGAGCGTGCCGTCGAGCGATTGCGGCGTGCGCCCGAGCGAGCGGCTCGCGAGGAGCGGCACCGCCTCGCGCAGCAGCTCGATCTCGAGGTCGAGCACGCGAGCGTAGAGCGAGTCCGCGGTGTCGTCGGGCCGGACCTCGAGCGGGCGCTGGAGGGCGATGTCGCCAGCGTCCGGCGCGTCAGCCATCCAGTGCAGCGTCGCGCCGTAGGGCGTGCCCTCGAGGATCGCCCACGACGGCGTGTCGGTCCCACGGTTCCACGGTAGGAGCGCGGGGTACAGGTTGAGCGCCCCGATTCGTGGCAGGGCCCGCACCTCGGGCGGCAGGATGTGGGGGTAATGGACGCTCAGGAGATAATCCGGCGCCAGATCGCGAAGGCGCGCGAAGCCTTCGTTGCTCTGTAGCTCGGATACCCGCAGGACCGGCGTCTCGGGGCAATCGCGCACCAGGTCGCCCACGTGATCCGTGATCGGCCCCTCGGGGACGAGCAGCCCGACCGGTGTCCATCCGTGCTCGCGCAGCGCGTCCAAGCCGCGCACGCCGATCCAGCGGTTCGCGGCGTAGATCAGGCGGGGTGGGGTCATGGGGTCGCCTCGTTGGTCCAAACATCGGTCGCCGACCGGCTGCGAGGCAAGGGACGCTCCGAGCGCCGTCAGCCGCGCTTCGGATCGGCCGGCTTGGCCGGGACGCCGAGCGCTGTGCAGTGCTCGCCGAGATCCGTGACCACGGCCGCTCCCGCGCCCACGGTGCACCACGCGCCGATCGAGACACCCGGCTTGGCCACGCTGCCGATTCCCAACAGCGTGCCCTCGCCCACGTGGACCGCACCCGCGAGATGGACGCCCGGGCAGACGTGGACGAAGTCGTCGACGCTGCAATCGTGGTCGATCGTGGCCCCGGTGTTGACGATCACGTGCCGTCCCACGCGGGCACCGGGCTGGACGATCGCGCCGGCAAAGACCAAGCTCCCGGGTCCGATGGTTGCGGAGGGATCCACGTACGCCTGCGGGTGGACCGCGCTGATCCAGGTCGTGGTCTCGCAGCGCCGCGCGAACTGCGCCCGAAGCCGGTTGTCTCCGATCGCCAGGACAGCCGATCGGCCTTGCAGATGGCTCGCTGGCGCCTGAACCCTCAGCCCCAGCCACTCGCGGCCCTGCTTCGCCGGATCGTCATCCACGACGAAGTCGATCGCGAGCCCACACGCCCGGAGCGTCGCCACGACCACCTTGGCGTGGCCGCCCGCTCCGACGACGAGGATCGGACGATCGGGAATCATGCCCGAGAGCCCGGGACGGCTTCGCGCAGCGCCCGCGCGTACAGCTCCTCGTGCAAGCGCACGATGTGCCGCTCGTCATAGGCTTCGATGCGCTGCCGCGCGCGGGTGGCCAGCTCGCGTGCCGCCGCGGGGTGGTCGAGCACCCAGGCCATGTGTCGCGTCAACTGTTCCACGTCCCCGACCTCGAACAGCAGGCCACAACCGTTTTCGAGCAGCTCCTCGGTCCCGCGAATGCGGGTGCCGAGGACCGGGGTCTCGAGCGCCATCGACTCCTTGACGACGCGGGGTAGTCCTTCTTGTCGCGACGTCAGCACGGTTGCGACGGCGGCTCGCATCAGCGCCGGAACGTCGCGCCGTCGCCCCAGGAGCAAGACTCGACCCGCGAGGCCGAGCGCGCGAATCCGCTGCCGGACCTGCGCCTCGAGCGGACCGTCGCCGGCGAGGGCCAGGCGTGCCTCGGGTCGGGCCAAGCGGTGAAAGGCCTCGACCGCGTCCTCCGGGCGCTTGCGTCGACTGAGCTCGGCGACCATCAGGAACAGTCGATGCTCCGGCCCGAGCCCCAGCTCGCCTCGAATCGCCGAGGTCTCCGCGTCGGATACGCTCTGGGCGCTGTAGTGGCGCAGATCGATGCCGATCCCCGGCATATAGCACAGGCGGTCCTCGGGCACCAAGCGATAGCGCCGGGCGGCAGCATGATCGTCCCGGTTGACGACGACGAGAAAGTCGGTCCAGCGCCCGGCGAGCCGCTCGAGCGAACGAAAGGCCAGGTTCGCGGCCGCCGAGTTCTGTCCGTGGAAGTGGAAGCCCTGCGCCGTGTAGATCAAGCGCGGGCGTCCGCGCCGGCGCAGCGTTCGCAGCGCATGACGCATGACGAAGGCGGCGACCGGCGTCGTCGCGTGAACCAGGTCGTAGTCGCCGGCCGCGACGACGCGACGCAACACGCCGGGTGCCGAGAAGAGGTTCGACGGTCGCAGCGGGCTCCGAGACCAGGGGATGTCGAACACCTGGTCGAACTCCCTGCGGCAATCGGGGCAGTCCGAGACCTGAGCGGCCGCGCCGTCGACGCGCCAGCCCAGGGCACGAAAGTGCCGAGCGTACGGGAACAGGAACGAGCGCAGCGTCACGGGAACCGTGGCCACGAGCAGGAGGCGCGGTGGACGCGCGAAGGCGCGCAGGGGCGCGGCCGAGTCGATTGCCGTTGGCTCGTCTTGGTGCGCGGTCGACGGAGGCATCGGCACGATCGTACTACGATCGGCGGGCCAGCCACGACTCGGTGCGCCTGCGCACTTCCTCGTAGAAGCGGTTCCTCCGCTGTTGCAGCTCGGAATCGGCAAACTCCCGGGAACGCAGGAGATTCCGCGCCGACATCCGCGCCAGTCGCTCCGGGTCCGAGAGAACGGACGCGATCCGCTGCGCGAGCACGCCGACCGCGCCGGGCGGAACGAGGTCGTCGGTCTCGAGCAACTCCGGGATTCCCCCGACCGAGGTTCCGATGCAGGGCAGCCCTCGCGCCATGGCCTCGATCATCGCGCGCGGCAGCCCTTCCGTCCGGGAGGGCAGGACGAACAGGTCGGCGGCGTCGAGGAGCTGCCGTACGGCGTCGCCCGCCCGAACCTCTCCGGTGAACCGCACACGATCGGAGAGGTCGAGAGCCGCCGCGCGGCGCTCGAGCTCGAGCCGATGACGACCGTCCCCGACGATCGTGAGCCGCAGGTCCAGACCCTGTCGCCGACAGGCCGCAAGCGCGTCGAGCAGGATGTCCGGGCCCTTGTACATCTGCGCCAGCGAGCCGACGAAGATCAGCCGCGGCGCCTCTGGCCGAGGGGAGACCGGGCGGGGCGCCGCGACGAAATGGCCCTCCTCGAGGTCGATGCTCGAATAGTGCGTCGTGAAGCTCGCCGCGGCGGCGGGGTAGCGGCGCTGCAGGCTCTCCCGCGTGACGTACGCGACCGCACACGCCTCGGCGCACTGTCGCCGCAACGAGCGGGCGAACCACCAGCGAAATGCCCAGCGCAGCGGGTGTCGCACGGCACCGGGTGCGAACGCATCGTGGGGATCGCTCACCACCTCGAGCGCGTAGGGGTAGCCATCGCGTCGTAGCGTCTGAAAGAGCTGCGTTGAGAGAGGCGAGTAGGCGCGCACGATCACGGCGTCACCCCATTCGAACGCAGCGGCAAGGCGCAAGCGGATCTCATGTCGAACCTGCAGAAAGCCCGCTGGGCCGATGTAGTGCGGCAGCGCGCAGAACGACACCCCCGGGCCATCTGCGCGGGCGAGGTCGTCAAGCGACCCTTCCGAAGTCTCGA
>Ga0180063_1000483_pt1 | contig 10793 bp, 10 predicted proteins | sample EasRivT47_16_10D_FD_121776 | JGI IMG/M metagenome (GOLD analysis project Ga0180063, IMG submission 121776) | Soil microbial communities from meander-bound floodplain in the East River, Colorado, USA - East River metaG ERMLIBT47_16_10D | ecosystem: Environmental > Terrestrial > Soil > Floodplain ...
GACATGCAGTTTCTCCTCGGGCACGCCGAACCACTTGCGGATCTCCTCGCGCACCATGCGCGAGTTGCAGATGACCGCCTTGAGGCGCGGGCTTGCGAATAGCGCGGCTTCCGCGCCCAGCACGTAACGGTGGTACGGGCTCAGGCGGTCGGCGAGGCGTGCCAGCGCGCCGGCGGCGCGCGCGCGGTTCTCGAGCCACTGCCGGTGGACGCCGTCGCCCGCGCGGTAGACGTCGCAACAGGACAGCCGCTCGTGCGACTGCACGATGTCGAACCGCTCCGTCGCCAGCCGCGCGCACACGGCGTGCGCGAAACTGCGGTCGCGCCAAAGGCGGCCGACGTAGAACGGATCGACTTTGAGCGTGCGCAGGTCGACGCCCGCTTTCCACTCGCGCGCGACCACCGTCATCTCCGCGCCCTGCTTCGCCAGCGCGGTGAGCGCGCGGGCGACGAACCGCTCCGCCCCGCCGTAGGGGTTGTAGCGCTGGCGGATGACAGCGATCTTCATGCGCCGGCGATCACCTTCCGCCGCCTTGGCGCACGCGGTCCAGCGCGCTGCAGATCGCCTCCGCGCCTTCGACCACGCGCGGGCCCATCCGGTTGACGAGGCCTGGATCCATCGGAACAATCTGGGCGCGCTGCACGGCCCGCAACGTCTTGAATTGGCGCCACGACGCCGCAGTCTCCTTCGCCTGCTCGGGCGGTGCGCTCACGAAAATCGCGTCGGGGTCCGCGACGAGCACCTGCTCGCGCGAAACGACCGGCGTGAGCGGCCGCGCGTCCGCGAACACGTTGCGGCCGCCGCAGAGCGCGAGCATCGCGGAGACGAGGTGCCGCCCGTTCACCGTCATCAGCGGCTCGTGCCAGATCTCGTAGAACACGCGCACATCCGGGCGACCGGCGTGGCGGCGGCGGATGCCCTCCAGCCGCGCCTCGATCTCGCCCGCCGCGCGGTCCGCCGTTGGCGCGGTGCCCGCGAGCCGGCCCACCGCGCGTACGACGCGCGGAACGTCCTCCAGCGCGCCCGCGTCCGTCGAGTAGACGCGGAAGCCGCGCGCTTCGACCTGTGCAACGTCGCGCGCGCGATTACCGGAGCGCCACGCGAGGACCAGATCGGGTTTGAGCAGCGCGAGCGCCTCGAAGTCCACATGGAGCGCGTCGGAGACCACGGGCAGCTGCGCCGCGGCGGCGGGAAAGTCGCTGTGCGCCGAGACGCCCACGAGCTTCGCTCCGGCGCCCGCGGCAAACGTGATCTCGGTAAGGTGCGGTGCCAGCGCGACGATCCGCGTAGCAGGCGCCGCGAGGACGACTTCAACGCCGCGATCGTCGCGCAACGCGATCTGCGCGGCTGCGCCGTGCGCGACGAGTGCGAGGCAGACGGCGGCGACGGCGCGCATCACCCGCGCGGCGCGGCGAGCAGCTCGCGGGCCGCCGCGAAGACCCGGTCGACCGGAAGCGTGGTGAGGCACTCGCTCACCTTGCCGCCGCCGCAGCCGTCGTTGCCGCACGGCCGGCACGGGTGCGCATCGGAGACGATCACTCGGCTCGCCACGCCCCATGGACCCCATTCGAGCTCGCCGCTCGGGCCGAATAGCGCCACGACCGGCGTGCCCATGGCGGCCGCGATGTGCATCGGGGCCGAGTCGACCCCAACGAAAAGCTTCGCGTGCCCGGTGAGCGCCGCGAGCTGCTTGAGCGTGAGCTGCCCCGAGAGGTCGACGGTGTCCGCGCGGCACGCGGCGCGGATCGCGCGCACCAGCTCGAGCTCGGGCTCGCTGGGCGCGGCAGTGAGCACCACCCGCTCGCCCGCCGCGGCGAGCCGGTCGATGAGCGCCGCGGTGCGATCGGCGGGCCAGCACTTGAAGCGCCAGCGCGAGGCCGGATGAAGATGCACGAACCCCTGCTCGGCGAGACCGAGCGCGGCCATGCGGTTGCGGATCTCGGCCTCGGCTTCGCCGCCCGGCACGAGCACGAGTGCGCGCTCGTCCTCGTCGGGGTACACCCCGATCCTCCGCAGCGCATCGAGGTTCACCTCCACCACGTGCCGGCGGGCATTGCGCGGCAGGCGGTAGAGATGCGTGAAGCTCCGACGCCAGAGGCGGCCGCGACGCGGCTGCTCCGGAGCGACCGACCACCGCGGCGCGAGGAGGCGCGCGAGCCACGCGCCGCGCGGGTTCTCGGTCAGGGTCACGAGGAGGTCGTAGCGCCGCGCGCGCAGTGCGCGCAGCAATCGCGCTTCGTGCGCGAGCCGCGCCGGAAGCGACACCGCGCGCCACGCGCGCCCGACCGTGTGCACCGTCGTGATCGCCGGGTGAAGCGCGAGCATCTCGCGCGTGTCGTCGTACACGAGCGCGTCGATCTCGAGCCGCGGCGCGTGCGCCTTGAGGACGGAAAACACCGGCGACGCGAGCAGCACGTCGCCGTGATGGCGCAGCTTCACGACGAGCGCGCGGCGCACCGCGCCGAGGTCCACCGCATCCGGAACCATGCGGCGGACGATAACAGAAGCCCGCCGTCCATCAAGCCGTTGAAATTCGGTTTCCCGAGGCCCCGGGTTCCCCTCTGGCAGAAGGTCTCCGGAGGGAAACCGAGTTTCACCGGACACTGACTTAGGGGGTAGGGGGATGTATCCCCCGAATTTCGACAGCCTGCTACCGCAGCGGCACGTAGTTGAGGCTGAGCAGCGCGAGCGTGCCCTGCACGTTGTAGCCCGCTGCGAGCGTGTAGTCCTTGTCGAACAGGTTGTCCACCCGCAGCCCGAGATACAGGTCGGGCCTGAGGTTGTAGCGGGCGAACAGGTTCACCACCGCATAGCCCGCGACCTTCACGCGCTGGAACGTGAACACGTCGGTGTCATAACGCGGGCCCGACGCGAGCACCTCGCCGCCGATAGAGAACGGCCCGAATGCGCGGCTCGCGCCGAACGCGCCGAACTGCTTCGCGCGCCGGACGAGCTGCTGGCCGGTATCCTGGTTCTCCGGATCCTGGAAGGTGACGCTCGCCTTGAGGCTCGTGTCGGCGACGGTGCCGGTATACGAGAGCTCGACGCCTTTCACCTGCGCGCTGTTCACGTTCTGCAGCGGGAAGCCGCCGATGAGGTTCTCGTAGTCGGTGCGGTAGGCGGCCAGCCGGACCAGCTGCGCGGCGACTGCGTACTGCAGTCCGACCTCGCTCTGCGTCGCCTCCTCCGGCTTCAGGTTCGGATTGCCGAAGCTCGGGAAGTACAGCTCGTTGAAGCTCGGAGCCCGGAAGCCGCGCGAGTACGAGGCAGTCGCGCGCAGGCCCCGCAGGATCTCGAAGCCGTAGCCCGCGAGATACGTGGTCTTGCCGCCGAAATCCGAGTAGTCGTCATAGCGGAGGTTGCCCTGCAGCGTGTGCCGGCCGAAGGTGCCGGTGTAGCCGCCGAACGCCGAATCGACGGTACGGTCGTCGCGCGTGTAGGCCACGGTGCTGTTCACCGCCTGTTCGAGGTGCTCGGCGCCGAGGGTGACGTTCTGGCCGGCGGCCACCGCCAGGCCGTTCTGCCAGGTCAGCGCCCGGTTCTGGGTCTTGAAGAAGCTGGTCTGCTGCCCGTTCAGCTGGTCGCGGAACAGATCGGTGCCCTGGCTGGCGGTGACCCGGCTCGTCCAGACGTCGGTGAACTGGTTGTGCAGGAACGCGCTTCCGGCGCTCACGGCGCTCTTGCCGCTCTGCAGGTCATCGCGCGACGCCGCGAACGCATTGTCGAAATCCGAGCGCCCCTGCGTCGTGTACACGCTGAAGCCGGCGCGATTGCGCTCGTTGAAGTGATAGGTCGCCATCGCCGAGCCCGAGAGATTCTGGTATCCGTCGTCGTCCGGGTTCGCTGTCGGCGACGCGTCTGAACGCAGCGACGAGAAGCCGTCGGTGCGGAAGTAGGCGCCGCTGACATTGAACTGCCACGGCCCGGCGTTGCCGCCGTAGCCGGCCGTGTAGCGCTGCGTGCCCTCGTTGCCGAAGCCGATGCTCGCGCTCGGCGCCGGCGCGCCGCGCCCGCGCTTGGTGAAGACCTGCACCACGCCGCCGATCGCGTCCGAACCGTACAGCGCCGAGCCCGGCCCGCGCACGATCTCGACGCGCTCGATCTCGTCGAGCATCAGCTGATCGATCTGCGTGCCGCCCGTCGTCGCCGCGTTCACGCGGACGCCGTCGACCAGGATCAGCGCCTGGTTCGGGTTGGCCCCGCGGATGAACAGCCCGCCGACGCGTCCGACGCCACCGTTCTGCGTGAATTCCAGGCCTGCCTCGCGCCGGAGCAGTGTCGGCAGGTCGACAGCCTGAGAGGCGCGGATTTCGCGCTCCGTGATGACCGAGGTGTGCTGGATGGTGCTGCCCAACCGCTGGGCATCGCGCGTTGCAGTCACGACGAGTTCGTCCGCCGGATCGTCGGCCGCGTGTGCCGGCAGAACGAGGATGGAAATGCAGAGCGCCGCGCAGGCGCGCGCAAGACGTGCAGACATGGTGCGATCCCCCGCCGGCGCGCGTCCCCGCAGGCCGGCCTCACGTTGACGAACCGGGGCGACGCGGAGAGGCGCGGCGTTCCGGACCGATCGCTCGCGGCCGGTCTCCGGGCTTGCAAGCCGGCGCCCGAAAATCGCGCCGCTCTCGTCGCCTTCCCATGGCTCTGCGCCACAGTGGCGGGGTGACGTGAGGCTGCTTGCTTACCGTTGCGGGGGCAGCACAGGCATTGGCGCACCGGCTGGCGTACAGCGGGGCGACCGCACCTGTTTCCCGTTTCACCTGCCGGCGCGGAACGCGCCGGCGGGCACCACGAACGAGCGGGGGGATTCTACTGCGCGCCGCCGACGCGGCGTTTTGACGTGGATTGGGAGTCGCCTAGAAGGGCTCGATGCGGGCCTGGTAGCGGTAGACGATGAGGCGGTAGAGCTTCCCGCCGATCTGGATGTGGGCGCCTTCGCGGCGCGCCAGATCGAGCGTCGCGCCCCCCGCGTCGCTCGCTGCGGTGAACCCAAACCGCGCCTCCCGGACGAGCGCGTCGAGGATCGCCTGGAGCTCCGGCAGCGGCAGCCGATCGCCCGAATTGTCGACAAGCTCACACGCCTTGCCCCGACGCGTGGTGCCGCGCAATCGGGTGGCGCCGGGGCGCAAGGGGTTCGCCGCGTCGAAATCGGTTATCGTCGCGGCCGCCGGGTCAGCCTGGCGGGGTGTGTCGGGCATCACGAAAACACATTTAGAACGGCGGCTTACTCCTTGACCAGGCTAGATTTTTACAACTATAGTGCGTCGATGGACGCAGAACTCTCGGCGCTCGAGGACCGCATTCGGCAGGCGGTCGAATTGTGCCAGCGGCTGCGCGGGGAGAACACCGACCTGCGACAGCGGCTCGCCAAGCTCGAGAGCGACAATAAGCGGCTCGCCGAAAAAATCAACGGCGCCAAAGATCGTCTCGAGGGCCTTCTCAGGCAGATACCCGAATGAGCGCGACCACAGCGAAGGCCCTCGACATCGCGATCATGGGCCGCACGTACAAGGTGAGCTGCCAGGAGGACGAGCGCGAATCGTTGCTCGAGGCGGTCGCCTATCTCGACCAGAAGATGGGCGAGATCAAGTCGAGCGGCCGCGTCGGCAACGCCGAGCGGATCGCGGTGATGGCCGCGCTCAACATCGCGCACGAGCTGCTCGAAGTGCGCGCGCGCGGCAATGCGCCGCAGATTGGCCCCGACGGTTTTGACATGACCGAGGCCAAGCGTAGAATGGCCTCGATGCGGGTCGCGCTCGATCAGGCGCTCGCGCCCCAGGAGAAGCTGCTCTAGAGCGCCTTCTTCCTGGCTCGCGAGCAGGCTCGAGCGGGCGCAGCCAGCGCCGGTCAATGTCCCCTGCGGTGTGCGTGACGGCCAAGCGATCGCTTGAACCAATGCATACTCCCGGACGCGGACCCATGTGTCGCCTGTGTGCGCGTCCCTCAGTCGGACGTACCTGAAGGCGACCGGAACGCGACCACCTTGAACCGTAATGGTTCAAGTCGAGCGGCCCAATGCCACTTGTGGGGGGCGCCACTCAGCGAAGACGCGGGCTACGGCCCGCGTCTTCATTTACGCGTCCAGGCCTGATGCGCTACTGGCTGATGAAATCCGAGCCCGACGAGTTCTGCCACTCGAACGAGGGGGCGCCGCCCCCTCGTATCTCCCCCAAATCAGATCGTCGGGCTCCTGACCGATCGTGCGCTACTGGCTGATGAAATCCGAGCCCGACGAGTTCTCGATTGATGACCTCGTCGCCGCGCCGCACCAGACCACGCCCTGGTTCGGGGTGCGCAGCTACCAGGCGCGTAATTTCATGCGCGACGAAATGCGCGTCGGCGATCGCGTGTTCTTCTACCACTCGAGCTGCCCCGAACCGGGCATCGCCGGCGTCGTGGAAGTCTCGGCGCCCGCCTACCCCGACGCCTCGCAGTTCGACCGCAAGAGCGAGTACTACGACGCGCAGTCGGCGCGCGCCGAGCCGCGCTGGCTGAACGTCGACGTGCGGCTGGTGAAGAAGACCCGCTTCGTGCCGCTCGCCGAGCTGCGAGCGCACCCGGAGATCGCGAGCATGCGCGTGCTCCAGCGCGGCAACCGATTGTCGATTACGCCGGTCACGCCCGTCGAGTGGCGCTTCATCACCTCCAAGCTCATGCAGGAAAGGCTGTAAGCAAGTGGCCCCATTGCAGAACGACACCTTCCTGCGTGCGCTGCTGCGCGAGCCGACGCCGTACACGCCCATCTGGCTGATGCGTCAGGCCGGACGCTACCTGCCCGAGTACAACGCGACCCGCGCGCGCGCGGGGAACTTTCTCGCGCTCTGCAAGAGTCCGGCGGCGGCGACCGAGGTCACGCTGCAGCCGCTCGAGCGCTTCCCGCTCGACGCCGCGATCCTCTTCTCCGACATCCTGACCGTGCCCGACGCAATGGGCCTCGGGCTGTACTTCGCCGAGGGCGAAGGACCGCGCTTCGAGCGCACCGCTGCCGACGAGGCGTCGATCGCGCGGCTCGCGCCGCCGGATCCGAGCGTCGAGCTCGCCTACGTCATGGACGCGGTGCGCGAGATCCGGCGCGCGCTCGCCGGGCGGGTGCCGCTGATCGGCTTCTCGGGCAGCCCGTTCACGCTCGCCTGCTACATGATCGAGGGCGGCGGCAGCGAGGACTTCCGGACCGTCAAGCGCCTGATCTATGCGCGCCCCGACCTCGCGCACCGGCTGCTGACCGTCAATGCACGGGCGGTGGCCGATTACCTCAACGCGCAGATCGAGGCGGGCGTGCAGGCGGTGATGATCTTCGACACGTGGGGCGGCACGCTGGCGCACGACGCCTACCTCGAGTTCTCGCTCGCGTACATGCGCCGCGTGGTCGAGTCCCTCACGCGCAGCCGCGATGGCGCACGCGTGCCGAGCATCGTCTTCACCAAAGGCGGCGGCCAGTGGCTCGAGGCGATCGCGGGAACCGGCTGCGACGCCGTGGGGCTCGACTGGACGGTGAGCCTCGCGGCGGCGCGGCGGCGCGTCGGCGACCGCGTGGCGCTGCAGGGAAACCTCGATCCGCTCGTGCTGCTCACCACGCCCGAGGCCGTCCGGCGCGAGGCCGGGCGCGTGCTGGCGGACTTCGGGCCGGGCTCGGGTCACGTGTTCAATCTCGGCCACGGCATCGTGCCGCAGACGCCGCCGGAGAACGTCGCGGCACTCGTCGAGGCGGTGCGCGCAACCAGTCCGCGCTACCACGAAGCGCCCCGGAGCACGGGAACGTGAAAAGGTTCCCAGGCGCGCCGCGTTCGCACACCGGCCTTGACTTATGCACACTCCCGTGACTCCCGCATGGATACTGCCTCTCCAGGTGGCTCCCTGCGGGAACCGCCCGCAACGTGCTGATCTGCAATAGGATTTTCTCGCGACGCGATTTTGGGCGGCGGGAATTTTCCCTTTGTGTCTGGCACGTTACGGCCCTGCAGCGGGGTTATTCACAGCGTTATCCACAGAAACTGTGAAAAAACGTCAAACCGGCTTTTGGTACGGCTCTTTACCGCTGATTTTCTCGATTTCTCTTTAGCGTCGAATTGGCCGTGACGCCCTCCTTTTCGGCCGCGGCGCGATGACCATCCTGCGCATCGCGCTCGACGTCCCGCTGCCGCGGCTCTTCGACTACGCGTGCGCCGACGCGGCGCCCACCGATGTCGGCCGCCGCGTGATCGTCCCGTTCGGCACGCGCGCCGTCGTGGGCGTGATCGTGGAAGTGCGCGGCGCAACAGACGTGCCGGCGGGCAAGCTGCGCGAGGCGGCCGCCGTCGTGCGCGACGTGCCGCCGCTGCCGCGCGACTGGCTGGAGCTCGCACGGTTCACCGCGGACTACTACCACCGCCCGCTCGGCGAGGTGATCCACGCCGCACTGCCGCCGCGACTGCGGCGCACCCGGCCGCTCACCCTCCCGCCCGAGGCTTTCGCGATCACCGACGCAGGTCGCGCGGCACTCGACACGCTTCCGGCCCGCAGCCGCGCGCGGCGCGCGCTCCTCGAGCGCCTCGCGGCCGGACCGCTCCGCGCCGCCGCGGTCGGGCCCGGCGCCACGCTGCGCGGGCTGGTCCAGGACGGGCTGGCCGTACCGTGCGCGGCGCCCGATTCGCCACCGACGCTCGTCCTGGAGGATCCGCTGACCGCTCCGCAGGAAACCGCCGTGGCTGCGATCGTCGGCGCATTGGGCCGGTACGAGGCGTTCCTCCTCCTCGGCATCACGGGGAGCGGCAAGACCGAGGTCTATCTGCACTGCATCGCCGCTGCACTCGCGCGCGGGACGCAGGCGCTCGTGCTTGTGCCGGAGATCAACCTGACCCCACAGCTGGCCGGGCAGTTCGGGCGCCGCTTCCCCGGCACGCGGGTGGTCACGCTCACCAGCGCCGCGGCTGAGAACGAGCGCGCCGCCGGCTGGCTCGCCGCGCAGTCGGGCGCGGCGCACATCGTCCTCGGCACGCGTCTCGCGGTGTTCGCGCCCTTCACGCGGCTCGGCCTGGTCGTCGTCGACGAGGAGCACGACGCCTCATTCAAGCAGCAGGAGGGCGTGCGCTACTCGGCGCGCGATCTCGCGGTCTACCGCGCCCACGCCGCGGGTGCGCCGGTGGTCCTCGGGTCGGCGACGCCATCGCTCGAGAGCTTTGCGCACGCCCAGAGCGGGCGCTACCGGCAGCTCACGCTGCCGGAGCGGGCGCGCGCGGGCAGCCGGTTGCCCGACGTGCGGCTCGTCGACATCCGCACCGATGCCCCGGTCGATGGCGTGTCGTCCGCTCTCGCCGCGGCGATCGATGCACGGCTCGAACGGGGCGAGCAGGCGTTGCTGTTTCTCAACCGGCGCGGCTACGCACCGGTGCTCGTGTGCAACGCGTGCGGCTGGACCGGCGGCTGCGCACGCTGCGCGGCACACCTCGTGCTGCACACCGCGGACCGCCGGCTGCGCTGCCACCATTGCGGCGACGTCCAGCCGATCCCGCGTCACTGCCCGAGCTGCGGCAACGTCGACCTCGTGCCCTTCGGTCGTGGCACGCAGCGCCTCGCGGAGGCGATCGAGGCGCGTTTTCCGCGCGCACGGCTGCTGCGCATCGACAGCGACTCGACGCGCGCGAAGGGCCGCTGGGAGTCCATGCGCCGTGCGATCGAATCGGGCGACGCAGACATTCTTCTCGGCACGCAGATTCTCGCCAAGGGGCACGACTTCCCGCGCGTCACGCTCGTCGGCGTGCTCGGCGCGGACGCCTCGCTCGTGGCCGCGGACTACCGCGCGCCCGAGCGCCTGTTCGCGCAGCTCTACCAGGTGGCAGGCCGCGCGGGGCGCGCCGACCTGCCGGGCGAGGTCTTCCTGCAGACGCGCTATCCCCAGCACCCGCTCTACCAGGCGCTGATGCGCCACGACTTCGCCGGCTTCGCCGCGGCCCAGCTCGAGGAACGGCGCAGTGCAGGCTTCCCGCCCGCGGTTCACGAGGCAGTGCTGCGGGCGGAGAGCGAGGAGATGCGGGACGCGATCGGCTTCCTCGCCCGCGCGCTCGCACAGGCCCCCGCTGAGCGCGCGGGGGTGACCGTGTACGATCCGGTGCCCATGACCCTCGCAAAACTCGCCGGCAAGGCGCGCGCGCACGTATTGCTCCAGTCGCCGTCGCGGCCGGCGCTGCACGCGTTTCTCCGCACCTGGGTGGAGTCGCTCTACGCGCTCAAGCCCGGCGCGGTCCGCTGGCACCTCGATGTCGATCCGATCGAGTTCTAGGCGACATATCCTGGCCTTCGCGCTCGCGTTGTTTGCGAGCGGCGTCACCGGGCAGAACCGCGCGCCGGACATCAACTACGTCCCCACGCCGCAGCCGGTGGTCGAGCGGATGCTCGAGCTGGCGCGGGTCGGCAAGGACGACGTCGTGTACGACCTCGGCTCGGGCGACGGCCGCATCGTCATCACGGCCGCGCAACGGTATGGGGCGCGCGGCGTCGGCATCGAGATCAATCCCGTCTGGGTGCGCGACGCACGCGCCATCGCGGAGCAGCGCGGCGTCGCCGACCGCGTCAGCTTCCGGATCGAGGATCTGTTCCTGACCGATCTCGGCGATGCGACGGTCGTCGCGTTCTACCTCTTCCCGACCGTGAATCGCAAGCTCCAGCCCAAGTTCGCGCAGGAGCTGAAGCCGGGCACCCGCGTCGTCTCCCATGAGTACGGGATCGGCGACTGGCCGCCTGACCACACCGAGACCATGGTGGTCAACGGCGAACGGCACGTGATCCACCTGTGGACCGTCCCGCCGCGCTGAGCGCGCCGC
>Ga0180063_1000484_pt1 | contig 10784 bp, 7 predicted proteins | sample EasRivT47_16_10D_FD_121776 | JGI IMG/M metagenome (GOLD analysis project Ga0180063, IMG submission 121776) | Soil microbial communities from meander-bound floodplain in the East River, Colorado, USA - East River metaG ERMLIBT47_16_10D | ecosystem: Environmental > Terrestrial > Soil > Floodplain ...
AACGTTTACTCCGGGCGCCATTACCAGACCGACGAAGCGCTCTACGCCGGCTTCAGCAAAGCCACCGGCATCAAGATCAACCGTATCGAAGCGAGCGAAGACGCTATCATCGAGCGTATCCGCAACGAAGGCGCGCGCAGTCCCGCGGACGTGATGATCACCGTCGATGCCGGGCGCCTGTGGCGCGCCGAGCAGCTCAGCCTGTTCCAGCCGGTGAAGTCCGCGACCCTGGAGGCGCGCATTCCCGAGAGCCTGCGCGACCCGGGCGGCCACTGGTTCGGCTTTTCGACTCGCGCGCGCGTTATCGCCTACAGCAAGGCGCGGGTGCAGCCCGGCGAGATCAAGACCTACGAGGAGCTCGCCGAGCCGAAGTGGAAAGGACGCGTCTGCATGCGCTCCTCGACCAGCATCTACAACCTGTCGCTGATGGGCGCGCTGATCGACCATCTCGGCGAAGCGCGCGCCGAGGCGTGGGCGAAAGGCGTGCGCGCCAACCTCGCGCAGGAACCGAAGGGCGGCGATACCGACCAGCTCAAGTCGGTGGCCGCGGGGCAGTGTGACGTGACGGTCTCGAACCAGTACTACTACGCCCGCCTCGCCCGCTCAGCGAAACCGGACGAGAAGCAGGTCGCCGAGCGCCTCGGCATCGTGCTCCCGAACCAGGCGAGCTGGGGGACGCACGTCAACATCTCGGGCGCCGGCGTGCTCAAGCACGCGCCGCACCGCGAAGCCGCGGTCAGGTTCCTGGAGTACCTGGCGAGCGACGAGGCGCAGCGCTACTTCGCCAACGGCAACAACGAGTGGCCCGTGGTCCAGAGCGTGAAGGTCGACAACCCGGTTCTGAACGCCTTGGGCGACTTCAAGCGCGATCGCCTGAATGTGGCGGTGCTGGGCAAGAACCAGCCCAGCTCCCAGAAGATCTACGACCGCGTCGCCTGGAAATAGCGCTTCGAGACGTAGATCACCGGCAGTAGCCCCGCCGCGATGATCGCGAGCGACGGCGCGGCGGCCTCGGCGAGGCGCTCGTCCTTGGCGAGGTTGTAGGCCTCCACCGCCAGGGTGTCGAAGTTGAACGGCCGCAGCGCAAACGTCGCCGGCAGCTCCTTCAGCACGTCGACGAACACGAGCAGCGCCGCGGTGGCGAGGCTCGGCGCGAGAAGCGGCACGTGCACCCGCGCGAGCGCCGCCGCGGGCGTGGCGCCGAGCGAGCGTGCGGCGTCCTCCATGCTCGGGGTGATCTTGGCCAGCCCGGCATTCGTCGTCTGCAGCGAGACCGCGACCAGGCGCACGAGATAGGCGTAGACGAGCGCGGCGATCGTGCCGGTGAGCAGCAGGCCCGGCTTCATTCCGAAGCTCGCCTCGAGCCATCCGGCGAGCGCATTGTCAAGCCGGCCGAGCGGCACCAGCACGCCGACCGCGATGACCGCGCCCGGCACCGCGTACCCCAGGCCGGCGAGGCGGTTCGCCCCCCGTACCAGCGGGCTGCGCGTGAGCCGCGCGGCGTAGGCCATGACGAGCGCCGCCGCCACTGCGATAAACGCCGTCAGCGCCGCGATACTGAAGCTGTTCGCCAGCAATGCGCCAAGCCGCGCGACGGACATCGTCTCGTCCCATGCCAGCGAGCCCAGCAGCAGCGCCGGAAGCGCGAAGCCGAAGACCACGGGCGCGGCGCATGCAACGAACGCGATCAGCGCGCGGCCGCCGTGCAGCTGGTGAGGCCGCGCCCGGCGGGGCGCGGGGCCGTAATACGCCGCGCGGCCGCGGTTCGCGCGCTCGAGGGCGAGCAGCAGCACGACGAAGCCGAGCAGGCAGCTGGAAAGCTGTGCCGCCGCCACGCTGTCCCCCATCGACAGCCACGCCTTGAAGATGCCCGTCGTGAACACCTCGACGGCGAAATAGGAAACGGTGCCGAAATCGGCGAGCGTTTCCATGAGCGCAAGCGCGGTGCCGGCGGCGATCGCCGGCCGCGCGAGCGGCACGGCTACGCGGGCGAACGCGCCGAGCGCGCCGTACCCGGCGAGGCGCCCGGCCTCGATCGCACTGCGCGAAAGATCGTGGAACGCGGTGCGCGCGACGAGGTACACGTACGGATAGAGCGCGAAGGAAAGCATCACGGCCGCGCCGGGAAGCGAGCGCACTTCGGGGAACCAGTACTCGCGCGCCTGCCACCCCGTCAGCCCACGCAACGCGGACTGCACCGGCCCCGTGAACTGCAGCCAGTCGGTGTAGGCATAGGCCATCACGTAAGCCGGCATCGCAACCGGCAGGAGCAGCGCCCACTCGAGCAGATCGCGTCCGGGAAACCGGTAGGCGGTGACCAGCCACGCGCTCACCACCCCGATCGAGACCACGCCGCAGGCCACGAGCACCAGCAGGAGCGCCGTGTTCAGCACATAGCGCGGCAGCGCAGTGGCGGCGAGATGGGCCCAGGTATCGCCGGCGCCGCTGAGGAAGCTGGCCAGCACGGAGACGACCGGCAGCGCGAGCAGTGCCGCGATGAGGATGGCCGTGCCCCCGAGCAGACCCAAGTTCTTGTAATTCAATGGACTGCGATTCCAAGACGAATGAGAATTATTACTATAATCCCCACATGTTGCTTGAAGTGAAGAACTTGCGCCATGCCTATGGCCGGCACGAGGTGGGCGCTGGCCTGGATTTTTCGCTCGCCCGCGGCGCCGTCGGCTGCCTGCTCGGCCCGAGCGGATGCGGCAAGACCACGGTGCTGCGCTGCATAGCGGGTTTCGAAGCCGTGCAGGCGGGCGAGGTCCTTCTCGCCGGCCGCGTGGTTTCCGCACCGGGCGCCACGGTAGCGCCCGAGAAGCGCCGCATCGGCATGGTGTTCCAGGACTACGCGCTGTTCCCGCATCTTCCCGTCGCGGGGAATATCGCGTTCGGCCTGCACGCGGCGCCGCAAGCCGAGCGCGCAGCGCGCGTGCGCGAGCTCGCCGAGCTCGTCGGCCTGTCCGCGGCGCTCGACCAGTACCCGCACGAGATTTCGGGCGGCCAGCAGCAGCGCGTCGCCCTCGCCCGCGCGCTCGCGCCGCGCCCGGAGCTCCTGCTGCTCGACGAGCCGTTCTCGAACCTCGACATCGACCTGCGCGAGCGCCTGTCGCTCGAAGTGCGCGAGATCATCAAGGCGAGCGGCGCCACCGCGGTCCTGGTGACGCACGACCAGCAGGAGGCGTTCGCCATGGCCGACGAAATCGGCATCCTGCACGAGGGCCACATCCAGCAGTGGGACAACCCGTACAACCTCTATCACCGTCCTGCCAACCGGTTCGTCGCCGACTTTGTCGGGCAAGGAGTTTTTCTGCCGGCGAAGGCGCTGCAGGGCGGCAAGCTGGAAATCGAGCTCGGCGTGCTCCAGGGAGATTCTCAGGGAAAGCACGAGCTGGAAGTGCTGCTGCGCCCGGATGACGTGGTGCACGACGACGCCGCGCCGACGCGCGCGGAGGTGCTGCACAAGGCATTCCGCGGCGCCGAGATCCTCTATACGCTGCGCCTCGAGAGCGGCAGGAAAGTCCTGGCGCTCGTCCCGAGCCACCACAACCATGCCCTCGGCGAGAAGATCGGCATCCGCCTCGACGTCGATCACGTCGTGGCGTTTCGCCCTGAAAGTCAATCCTCCAAGCCGTAAACGGCGCGTACTTCCAGGGTGAACTCCTTGCCGCGTAGCGGCGGCGGAATGGGCACCGCGCGCGCCGCCTGGGCGAACATCTCGAGCGCCTGCCGGTCGAGCACCTCGTAGCCCGAGCTGCCCTTCAGCGTCACCGACGGCCGGCCGTTGGCCGCGATCGCCACGCCCACCCGCACGTCGCCCTGCCAGTTGTTCTCGCGCGCGAGCGGCGGATAGCGCTTGTGGCGCCGCGCCTCGTCGATGAGCTGCACTCGATATTGATCGCGCGACAGCGATTCCGGAGCGGGCGCAGGCTGTTGCGCGGGCGATCGGGGAGGAGAAGCGGGCTGCGGCTCGACCGCTGCGACCGAGGGCGGCGCAACCGGGACCGGCGGGGACGGCATGTCGATCCGGGCCGCCGGTTCTTCGATCGCCATTTGGGGTGCCGGCGGCGCCGGCGTGGGCTGGGCTTCGACCGGAGCGGGCTTCGCGGCTCTCCTGGGCGGCGGGGCTTCGCGGCGGACCTCTTCGCTCGGAGCAATCGGGGCGGGCGCAGGTTCCGGCTCCATCAGGCGCGCGATGATCTGCGGCGGAATGCTCGCCGCACGCCGCGCGGTGTCGACGAGGTCCGGGAACGCGAAGAGCGCGAGCGCGTGCATTGCCAGCGACGCGGCCAGCGCATAGTGGAAACGGCGGTTATCGGTCACGGCGCAACGCCCGCCAGACCTTTTCCGGCGTCAGCGGCATCTCGAGGTGCGGGACCTCAAGCGCATCGAGGACGGCGTGCACCACGGCCGGAACGGCGCCGATGGTGCCGAGCTCGCCGCAGCCCTTGACGCCGAGGAGGTTCGTCTTGCACGGCACGCTTTCGTCGAAGCGCGCGTGCAGCGGCGGCAGCTGATCGGCGCGCGGCACGCAGTAGTCCATCAACGAGCCTGACACGAGCTGGCCGCTGTCGCCGTCGTAGCGCACCTGTTCCCAGAGGGCCTGGCCCGCGCCTTGCGCCATGCCGCCGTGGATCTGCCCCTCGACGATGGCGTGGTTGATGACGCGGCCGATGTCGTCGCAGCTCGAGAGCCGCGCGAGGGCCACCTCGCCGGTCTCGGGATCGATCTCCACCTCGGCCACCTGCGCGCCGTTCGGCCAGGAGGGAGTTGAAGGCGTCTGCGTCGCGGAGACTCGAACTATTCTGGAATCCTGAGCCGCGGCGAGCTCCGCAAGCGTCATCGAGCGGTCGGTGCCGGCAATGCGCAGGCGGCCGTCACGGAACTCCATATCGGCACTCGCCGCCTCGAGCGCCTCTGCTGCCAGTTCTTTAAGTTGAACAATCGCCTTGCGGCCGGCCGCGACCACCGCGGATCCCCCGACGAACGCCGAGCGCGATCCGACGCTGCCGACGCCGTTCGCCCGGTCGGTGTCGCCTTGGACGATTCTGACTTTGTCGGAAGAGATTCCGAAAACCTCGGTCACAAGCTGCGTATACGTCGTCTCCAGCCCCTGCCCCATCGCCTGGGTGCCGGAGAACACCGTCACCGTGCCCTCGGCGTCGATCTCGATGTCCACCGTCTCCGTGGGTAACGCGCCGGTCCACTCCAGGTAGACCGAAACACCACGGCCGCGCAGCTTGCCTCGCTTTTTGGATTCAGCGACACGTTTTTCGAAGCCTTCCCAGTCCGCGGCCTGGAGCGCACCGTCGAGCATGCGCTCGAACTCGCCGCTGTCGTAGGTCTCCCCCACGTGCGTCTTGTACGGCAGCTCCTCGGGCTTCAGCAGATTGCGCCGGCGCAGCTCGACCCGGTCGATGCGCATCTCGCGCGCGGCCTTCTCGAGCAGCCGCTCGATCAGGTAGTTGCCTTCCGGCCGGCCGGCGCCGCGGTACGCGCCGGTCGCCATCGTGTTGGTGAGCACGCCCTTGATGCGGTAGTCCACTGCCGGAACGCGGTACGCCGACGTCGCCACCTTCGCCACCATGGCGAGGGGGATCATCGCCGAGGACCCGACCGGAACCGCGCCGATATTGGCCAGCATTTCCATGCGCAGCGCGAGGATGCGCCCCTCGCGATCGAGCGCCAGCGCGGCGCGATAGTGCTGGTCGCGCGCCATGTGCGCGGCGAGGAACTCCTCGGCGCGCTCGGCGCGCCATTTCACCGGGCGGCCGAGCTTGCGCGCCGCATAGCACACCAGCGCGTCCTCCGGCGTGAGCCCGGTCTTCATGCCGAAGCCGCCGCCGATGTCGCCGTTCAGCAGCCGGAAATTCGCCGGCGGCTCGCCGAACACCGCCCCGAGCAGGTCGCGCGCCGCAGTCGGCGTCTGGTTCTGCGTGTAGAGCGTGGTGCGGCCAGCTTCATGCACCCCGATCGCGCAGCGCGGCTCCATCGCCATCGCGTTCAGGCGCTGGTTGTGGATTTCCACGTGGCAAACGTGCGCCGCGCGTCCGAAAGCGGCTTCAGCCGCCGCAGCGTCCCCGTAGCGCGCTTCGGCCGCGACATTGCCCGTCGCCGCGTCCCAGATGACCGGCGCGCCGGCTGCGACTGCTTTGCGCGGGTCAACGACGGCGGGAAGGTCCTCGTACTCGACCTGAACGAGCTCGGCCGCGTCCTGCGCCTGCTGGCGCGTCTCGGCGACGACCGCAACCACGGGCTGGCCGACGTAGAACACCTTGCCCTCGGCGAGCGGCGTGCGCGGCGGCGCGGCCATCGGCGAGCCGTCGGCGCGCTTGAACAGCGGCGGAAACGGGATGTGCTTCACGCCGTCGGTGCGCAGGTCGACCATGGACCATGCGCCTAACATCCCTTCATGTTTCCTGCATTCGGAAGAATTGATACTTGAAATGCGTGCATGCGCATGCGGCGAGCGCACCAGCACCATCCAGGCCTGGCGCTCAAAGACCCGGTCGTCGCTGAAAAGCCCCTTGCCGAGGAGCAGGCGCTCGTCCTCGAGGCGCTTCTGCGAGCGCGACGCGCCGAAGCGCGCCGACGCCGGATCGAACTGGACCTGCAGGGGAACTGCGCTCATCGCGGGAATCTGGCGGAGAGAGAGGGATTCGAACCCCCGGTACCGCAAGCGGTACAACAGATTTCGAGTCTGCCGCATTCGACCACTCTGCCATCTCTCCGCGGTCGAAACGAAACGCGAATTTTATCAGGCGCGCGAAATGCGCTCGCGCCCGCCCATGTACTCGCGTAGCGCCACCGGCACGGTGACAGACCCGTCCTCGTTCTGATAGTTCTCGAGGATCGCCACCAGCGTGCGCCCCACCGCCAGGCCCGAGCCATTCAGGGTGTGCACGAGCTCGGGCTTGCCGCTCTCGGCTCTGAAGCGGGCTTGCATGCGCCGCGCCTGGTATGCCTCGCAGTTGGAGCACGAGCTGATCTCGCGATAGGCGTTTTGCGCCGGCAGCCACACCTCCAGGTCGTAGGTCTTGGCGGCGGCGGCGCCGATGTCCGCGGTGCAGAGCTCCACGACGCGGTAAGGAAGCTCGAGTTTCCGCAGGATCGTCTCGGCGTGGCCGGTGAGCTCTTCGAGCGCTTCGTACGACTTGGCCGGGTGCACGATGTGCACCAGCTCGACCTTGTCGAACTGGTGGTTGCGGATCATTCCGCGCGTGTCTTTGCCGTACGAGCCCGCCTCGGAGCGGAAGCACGGGGAATGGCAGACGAACTTCAGCGGCAGGCTCTTCAGCTCGACGATCTCATCCCGCACGATGTTGGTGACCGGAACTTCCGCCGTCGGCAGCAGATAGGACTTGCCGTCGCCGTGAGGCACGACGAAGAGATCCTGCTCGAACTTCGGCAGCTGGCCGGTGCCGTAGGCAGTGGCGCTGTTGACGATGTACGGCGTATAGATCTCGGTGTATCCGTGCTCGCGCGTGTGCGTGTCCAGCATGAACTGGGCGAGCGCACGGTGAAGGTGCGCGACCTGTCCCCGCATGAGGACGAAGCGGCTGCCGGCGATCTTGGTCGCGGTGGCGAAGTCGAGGCCGCCGAGGCCTTCGCCGACATCCACGTGGTCCTTGACGGGAAACGTGAACTGGCGCGGCGTGCCCCAGCGCCGGCGCTCGGGGTTGTCCTCGGAGGATTTGCCCACCGGGACGGACTCGTGCGGAATGTTGGGAATCCGCGCCAGCAGGTCCTGGAAGCCTTCCTGCAGCTTCTCGAGCTGGCTTTCGGAAGCCTCGAACAGCGACTTCAGCTTCTCGCCCTCGCGCATCAGCTCGGAGACGTCCTGGCCCCGCGCCTTCGTCTGGCCGATGTCCTTGACGATGCGGTTGCGCGAGGCCTGCGCCTGCTGCACCGCCGTCTGCAGCTCTTTGCGCGTCGCTTCGAAGCGCTCGAACTGGCTCGCGTCGAAGGCGCCGGGGCCGCGCGTCGCGAGCCGCTTCGCCACTTCCTGGGGGTTCTTGCGCAAGAGCTGGATGTCGATCATTTTTTGTTTTTCAACTCTTCCATTCTCTGTCTTATCTTTGCTTCGAGCCCACGCTCGGTGGGGTTGTACCACTCGACCGGGGGCATACCTTCCGGAAAATAGGTCTGGCCCGCGGAGTACGCATCGGGCTCGTCGTGCGCGTACCGGTAGCCCTTGCCGTAGCCGAGGTTCTTCATGAGGGACGTGGGCGCGTTCCGGATATGCAGCGGGACGGGACGCGTGCCGTCGGCTGCAATGAAGTCGCGCGCCGCATTATAGGCTTCGTACACGGCATTCGATTTCGCCGCCACCGCGAGGTAGATCGCGGCCTGCGCGAGCGCGAGCTCGCCCTCCGGGCTGCCGAGGCGCTCGTAGGTCTCGCACGCGTCGAGCGCCAGGCGCAGCGCGCGCGGGTCGGCGAGGCCGACGTCCTCCACCGCCATGCGCACCAGCCGCCGCCCGATGTAGAGCGGGTCGGCGCCGCCGTCGAGCATGCGCACCATCCAGTAGAGCGAGGCGTCGGCATCCGACCCTCGCACCGCCTTGTGCAGTGCCGAGATCTGGTCGTAGAACTGCTCGCCGCCCTTGTCGAAGCGGCGCAGGTTCTTCGCCAGCGTCTGCTCGAGGAACGCCGCGTCGATCTTTTCGACGCCGGTGTTCATCAGGATCTCGACCGCGTTCAGCAGCCGCCGCGCGTCGCCGTCGGCGAAGCCGATCAGCCTCGCTTTGGCTTCTTCATCGATTGAAATGCGAGTGCGCGAGAGCAGCGTTTCCAGGTCCTGGACGGAGAGCGGTTCAAGAACATAGACGGTGGCGCGCGAAAGGAGCGCGCTGTTCACCTCAACCGAGGGATTCTCCGTGGTGGCGCCGACGAAGGTGAAGAGGCCGCGCTCGACGTACGGCAGGAAGGCGTCCTGCTGCGCCTTGTTGAACCGGTGCACCTCGTCGACGAACAGGATCGTGCGCCGGCCGCTCGAGGCGAGCGTGTGCTCGGCCGCCTGCACCGCGTCGCGGATATCCTTCACGCCGGCGAGCACGGCGGACAACGCGATGAACTCGGCGTCGAACGCCTTCGCCATGAGGCGCGCGATGGTGGTCTTGCCCGACCCCGGCGGGCCCCACAGGATCATCGAATGCGGCTTGCCCGACTCGAACGCGAGCCGCAGCGGCTTGCCGGGGCCGAGCAGGTGGCGCTGGCCGACGACCTCGTCGAGCGAGCGGGGACGAAGCGCGTCCGCGAGCGGCGCCGCTGGTTCCCGCTTGCCGAAAAGATCGCTCACTTCTCCCCTAGAACGTCGGTGCCCTTGGGAGGTTCGAAGCGGAATTCGGACTTGTCGACCTTCGGATTGCGCCGCAGGTTCATGAAGCGCAGCACGGTCCTCTGGCCGAAGTGGTCGAAGAGCTCCATGCCGCGCAGCGTGTGGTCGTCGAAGCCCATGCGCACGCGCTCGAAGCCGGCTTCGCGCTCGCGCGGTCTTGCCTCGAGCCACTCCAGGCCGTCCCTGGGGCCGGCGTCGGAGAGCTCGAACGCCTTCTCGATGTCGGCCGAGCCGGCGAGCAGCGCCGCCGGCGTCGAGCCCAGGGCGCGCGAAAGCTTGCGCACGGTGACCTGGTTGAGATCGCGGTCGTGGATCCAGACGCGCTCGCCGTCGCCGACGATCACCTGGTCCACGGGCTTCGCGTAGGTCCAGCGGAACAGCCCCGGACGCTGGAACACGAAGCTGCCTTTCGACTCCTGCGTCAGCTTGCCGCCGCGGTCGAAGACCTTCTGCTCGAAATCCGCGCGCGCCGACTGCGTGCTGCGCACGAACGTCTTGAAGCGCTCCAGGCTCGTGGCGTGCGCAGAAGCAGCCGCCAACGAGAGCAAGATTCCGAAGAGAAATTGCATCAAAAACCTACTCCGCCTTGGCGGGGACCAGGACCTCGCGGTTGCCGTTGGACTGCATGGCCGAAACCATGCCGGCGCGCTCCATGTCCTCGATGAGGCGCGCGGCGCGGTTATAGCCGATGCGCAGGTGGCGCTGCACCAGGGAAATCGACGGCCGGCGCGTCCGCAGCACGATCTCGACCGCCTGGTCGTACAAGGGGTCTTTTTCGCCCGAAGGGACGCCGTCGACGGCCGTGGCCTCTTCGTCGACCGCGGGTTCGAGAACCTCGCCGAGGTACTCGGGCTTCGCCAGCGACTTGAGATACTCGACCACCTTGTGCACTTCGTGGTCGGCGACGAAGGCGCCGTGCACGCGCTGCGGCAGCCCGGTTCCCGGGGGCAGGTAGAGCATGTCGCCGGCGCCGAGGAGCGACTCGGCGCCCGACTGGTCGAGGATGGTGCGCGAGTCGACCTTGGACGAAACCTGGAAGGCGATGCGCGAGGGAATGTTGGCCTTGATGAGCCCGGTAATGACGTCGACCGAGGGGCGCTGCGTCGCGAGCACGAGGTGGAGGCCTGCCGCGCGCGCCTTGCCCGCGAGCCGAGTGATCAGCTCCTCGACTTTCTTTCCGACGACCAGCATCAGGTCGGCGAGCTCGTCGATCACCACCACGATGTGCGGCAGCGGCTCCAGCATGTCCGGCTTGGCCGGATCGGGCGAGAACGGATCCTCGATCTTGCGGTCGGCGACCTTGTGGTTGTAGCCGGAGAGGTTGCGCGCGCCGATCCAGTTCATCAGCTTGTAGCGCCGGTCCATTTCGGCGACGCACCAGCCGAGCGCGTTGGTCGCCTGCTTCATGTCGGTGACCACCGGGGCGAGCAGGTGCGGGATGTCCT
>Ga0180063_1000486_pt1 | contig 10775 bp, 16 predicted proteins | sample EasRivT47_16_10D_FD_121776 | JGI IMG/M metagenome (GOLD analysis project Ga0180063, IMG submission 121776) | Soil microbial communities from meander-bound floodplain in the East River, Colorado, USA - East River metaG ERMLIBT47_16_10D | ecosystem: Environmental > Terrestrial > Soil > Floodplain ...
GTAGTGTTGAAGTTTCACCCGGATGGTGCCCTCAAGTCTTTAGCAAAGCATTTGCTCAAAGCTGAGGATATACTCACGATGGGTGACGTTGAGGTTGATAAGAAGTACCGACCCGAAGAAGTTGGGTACGCTCCGTTTGCGATGGCCATCGGGCGACCAGGACGATGGAAATGGTCCTGGCCCGATGTTATCAAGTTTCACATTGACCACTGGCGTTATAACCAAAGGGCGCGAAAGTACGCCACAGACGACATCATTTACACCAGAGGCTTGCATCAGCATGATATGTTCGCCGACGCTGAAATTGGCGACGACGATTCAGTTCTTGCGTGCATGGTAGGGGCCGTAAGGTGGAGAGGATTTGCAGTTGATCTCGAACGTGTCAAGAAACAACGTGATGATGCTGTTAAAAGGTCAACTACGGCTCCAACGGATCATGGCGCTTGTAAACGTTGGCTGGCTGAAGTCATGGATGCAGTTGAGTTTACAATCATCAAGCAGCGAGGAACGGGTAAAGTCATCCTTGAGGAGATTGGCGGCAAGCTTGATGAGGAAACTGGCGTCTACCTCAATCAGTGGACGAATGAAGATGGCACGGATCATAAAGCGTCGATCAGGGCACGAGCCATCTTCGACTCACGACGTGCCCAAAAGGAAGTCGAGCTTTACGACAAACTTTTACTCGCTGGTCGTTTTCACGCTAGCTTCGTTGTTATCGGAACCTTATCGACGCGAATGGCTGGCAGCGACGGCCTTAATCCACAAGGTATCATAAGCAGCAAGTTCGTGCGTGAATGCTTTATACTCTCCGATGGTGACGATTATCAGTTAGATGGCGGTGACTTCGATTCGTTCGAGGTTTGCATTAGTGCCGCCGTTTACAAAGATGAGGGACTTGAGAATGACATCAAATCGGGCAAGAAGATTCACGCTCTCTTAGCCCAAGCTATTTACCCGGAGCAAGATTATGATTCGGTCATGGCTTCCAAAGGTTCTAAATCGGGGAAGGATTACTACACCGACGGTAAGCGTGCCGTGTTCGGACTCAATTACGGCGGAGACGCTAACACGCTCGTCAAACGACTCGGTATTTCAAAAGCAAATGCGGAGAACGCCTTTCAACGATTTGAAGCGCGATACCCAGGCGTTAAGCGTGCCCGACAGAGAATTATTGATATGTTCTGCTCTATGCGGCAACCTGGGGGAATTGGAAGTCGAGTTGAGTGGCACGAACCCGCCGAAAAGATTGAGTCCTTACTTGGATTTCCTCGTTATTTCAACTTGGAGAACCAAATATGCAAGGCTTTGTACGATCTTGGGAATCACCCACCTAAGCCTTGGACTGAGGTTAGAATCAAAGTCGTTCGACGGGACCGCGAACAAACAGCCGCAGGTGCTTGTCGTTCTGCTCTTTTCGGAGCAGCCTTCGCTTTGCAGGGTGCGGCAATGCGTGCAGCCGCTAACCACATTATTCAGTCTACTGGAGCGGGAACAACTAAACGAGTGGAACGTCGCATTTGGGACCATCAACCAGTTGGAGTACACTGTTTCGTCGTGGTGCCTATGAATGTCCACGATGAAATCATGACGGTCACGGAGAAATCCAGAAGCGATGAGGTTAAACTCACAGTTGACCAAACGGTCAACGAGTTCAAACCAATCATTCCACTCATTAAGATGGACTATTGCCAAGGACTGAAATCATGGGCCAGCAAGTAAAACCCAAGGATGCACTTGTTGAAATCATGGTCACTTTACAGAGTGATTGTGTTACAGTTCTTCAGTTGTCTCGACTTGTAAATGATTTGCAAACTCAGGCTGACGAAGGTAGTAAGACGGCGATTGAGATTTTAGATATCATCATGAACTTCCACAGGCTTTTGACAGTGGTGAAATCACGATGTTAAAATTCATAATCAAGGATGGTGAACGTTGTCAATCCTTCCAAGATTTAGTTAGGAAGTACCTTATGTTTCCAGGTTCATTCGGTTATACTCCGCCGGTTGACGAACCAACAGATCAACCTCGCGGTCAGTCGGATCAGCACATAGTTGCTGTGCCCGGCGATACTGTTGGGATAACACTCGGTGGTGGACCTCGAAGGATGTTTACTATCCCGAAAGGGAAGAAAGCAACCAAGATTAAGTACACTTACGAGATTGAACTCGAAGATTTGCCAAAATGTGATCAGTGCCACGGAAGTGGACAAATCTCCCTTTTCACCACCGTGGAAACTTGCGGAGGTTGTAATGGCTCAGGGTACAAGCGAAGCTAGTGGCGGCGGTAATGGACAGAAGCCGTTTTGGGAACACATGGATCAGTGGATGGAATTGGTGATGTCGTTTAATGGGAAAATGTATAACCAGGAACTTGGACCTTGTGACGCTAAACTCTACATGCAAGCCTGCGACTTGCTGAGTTCATACGCGATGCAACTTGAAAGGACGATGTTGGATGAAGACCGCAACTCAAATACAGGCGGAAAGCCATCGGGCGACGCTAAACCAGAGAGCGATCGACCGCCTGATCCAACAGTCTGATTTTCCCGAAGTGTGGAAGGCGGCAGGTGATTTCCAACGCGAAGACCTGCTAGACCTTCTGCAAGCTCGCAAACTTGATCCAATTCGTAGTTGGTTCAAGACGATAAGACGTAAGAATCTTGGGGACAAATCGGCCAGAGATTTAATCGAATTGTGTCGCAAGCACAAGGTGCCGAATTACTCTAGGATGCAAAAAGATGAAATGCTAACAGCACTTGCGGAAAGGGGATTGAATGACCGCTAGGGCGCGTGAAGACGTTGAGAAACTACTCAACGATATTCGTGTTTATTTGGATTGGGCGGAGATTCCGCCATCGCAAATTCATGTCGCTGATGGTTTCCACTATCGCATCGACCACTTCGTAAAGGCGTTCGATTGGCTTCACGCATTTTCTGTTTCGCCTCCGATGGTTGAGTTTAAGCGCATTTTCGCAATGCGTCCATTGCATGTGTGGGAGAATTACAAGTCAATTGAGTTGGAAGGGTTGCGTGAGCAAGTGATGCTTGCGGAAGCCGCTGTTGAATTGAAGAAGCGTTGGAAAGTCAAGCGACCACGAATGTTCGGTCCAGACAAGCCGGTGTCTGAAGAATTTCGTGAATCAGCCGACGCTTTTGAAGCTGACGAAGTGACAGAAGACTAGTCACCTTTACCTTTACCTTTACTTTCACACGGAGTCACTATGACCGCAACTACCGAAGCAGCTATCCCAACGATCAAGTCGAGCGCCAAAGGTTTGAAGAAGGGCGCTATCTGGACGCGACACTCAAAAGGAACTGTCCAGAACGTTGTTGGGCCGCGTATTGAGCTTCGCAATAGTCAGGGCGAAGAATGGAGTATTGATCGCAGTATCTTTGAAAAGGAATTCACTGTCGCGGATTGTTCGTTCAGTCAGCAAATCGTGAGTCGCACGACTCTGATTGACATCATTACTAACGCCGCGCAAACGGCGATGACTGTTCGCTTTCGTAAGAAGCTGGACGAAAAGTCGTACTCTGAGAAGGTTCTTGAGTATGCACTCCAAGTGGCCAGCGACGATATTACGCAAGCGGCCTTCAAGAAAGCTGTTCGCCAGGAGTTGCAAGGCGAAGAGCGCACTATGTTGGGATACCACGAACGCAGCTTCGATGAACACGGCCGATTGCGGTTCATCGACATGGAACCGGGCGGCGGTTTGCGGTTGATTGATCTGCGTACTGTCGAGTACGCGATTGTTAACGGTGTCGAGTACACCGTGTCGTAAGACCTCGACTGGCCTTTGCCCCAGGGCCGTCTTTGAGGCGTCTCCCAAAGCGTAAAGTGTCTTCTAGGGACACCTGGGCTTGTGTCGGGTTCGATGCCCGACTTGGGAGCTTGTTTCACTTTAGGGGTTGTCCTCAGTGAGGGGACAACTCAAATAACTCTTACTCGCTTTTAGCCAAAGGGTGCCCTAAAGTGAAACACAATTCACCGGCAGCGCTTGAGTTGTACATAGAGCGTGGATGATCGTCTAGCGGAAGGATACTCATGGTTCTCATCTAGCTAATGGGACAATGAGAGACGTAGGTTCGAGTCCTGCTCATCCAGCCGGATTTTGATTTCAAACTCAGGAGAGAAAGCAATGAAGTATGCAAAGCGGGTTGATCCTAGCTTTGTACGCTCATACGAAAATGCGACCCCATACTGGGGACCGTTAGGATATGTGACGTATAAGCGAACATACGCTCGTGCGTATAAAGGGCGATTGGAAGAATGGTTTGAGACGTGTGCCCGCGTCTGTAATGGGTTGGTTGAGATTGGTGGCAAGTTCACTGAGAAAGAGCTTCAGGACTTATTCCAAATACTATTTCATTTCAAAGGTTCAGTGTCCGGCCGCGCACTCTGGCAACTCGGAACAGAAACCGTTCTGGATGTGGGTGCCGACAGCTTACAAAACTGTTGGCATGTATTGAGTAATAAACTCAGTTCATTCACCTTCGCGATGAACCAACTAATGTTGGGTGGTGGCGTGGGCGCTAATGTGCTGCCGCAATACGTTTACGAACTTCCGCCCGTGAAGTTCAATCCAACCGTTGAACGGGTTGATTCGTTCGATTGCGATTTTATCGTGACCGACAATCGCGAAGGCTGGGTTGAACTAGTCCAACAAGTTCTTGAGTCATTCTTCACCACTGGCAAACGCTTGACGTATAACGTGCGTTGCGTTCGGGACAAAGGAAGTCCGATCAGGCGCTTCGGCGGTACGGCATCAGGACCGGAGCCGTTGACTTATGGCATTACCAAGATCGTTGAGATTATACGCAGTCGTCTCGGTCAGAAGTTAAGGCCGATTGATTGCGTTGACATCTTCAACCTGATTGGAACGATCGTCGTTAGTGGCAACGTTCGACGTAGTTCTGAGATTATGATCGGTTGTCCCTTCGATCGGGACTTCATGAACGCGAAGAACTGGAGCAAAGGTGCTATACCGGACTGGCGGACGATGAGTAATAACACCATCGCTGCCGACACGTTCGATGATATCAATCCTGCGGTGTGGGATGGTTACACCGGAAACGGTGAACCTTATGGCTTTGTCAGTTTGAAGAACTGCCGAGAGCTTGGGCGACTCAGCGAGTACAGGAACATAAATCGTGATCCTTATGTCGTGGGTCTGAACCCGTGTGGTGAGATTACACTCAACGACCGTGAGCCATGTAACTTGGCTGAAATCTTCCTACCGAATTTGACTTCAGTGGAGGAATTCAAGAAGGTCGCTGGGCTTTTGTTCAAAGCGTGCAAGACTGTCACGAACTATCGTTACTCTGACCCGGATGTTCAAGAGGTTGTTCATCGAAACCATCGAATCGGAATCGGACTCTCCGGCTTTATGCAAGCCGAAAAGTTCCGTGATCCGAAGATTCTCGATGAATGTTACCGCTACTTAGGACTTGTTGACGCAACTGTATCCAAACTCTACGGATGTGGACTCAGTATAAAACGAACCACGATGAAGCCGAGCGGAACCCTGAGTTTGCTCCCAGGAGTTCTTCCCGGCATTGCTGCGTCTTTAGGCGACTTCGTGATTCGGACTGTGCGTTTCGCGTCCAATAACCCATTGGTGGAAATCTGTGCAAACCACGGCTATCCTGTTGAGCCTAGACTCAAAATGGACGGATCAATCGACGAGAGTACCGTGGTTGTTTCGTTCCCTGCCACATATCGCGGCATCCATGCTTCAAGCCTCACGATTCAGCAAGCGCTCGATTGGGGTAAGCTTGTGCAAACATACTGGTCGGATAATAGTGTCTCAGTTACACACTACTATCAACCAGACTCGGTGCCGCAGATTCAAGAGTGGTTCCGACAGAACTACGATTCGAGTATCAAATCAGTTTCCTTCCTTCTTGAAACCGGCCACGGATTCAAGCAGGCTCCAATTCAACCAGTGTCGCAGGAGGAACATTACCGCCTGCTACAAAGGGTCAAGCCAATAGTTCATGCGGATATTCCAGCGGATATATTGGACTACGACTTGGAGCTTGAATGCAGCGGCGGAGTATGCTCAGTACGATGACAACACCAAAAACGTTTCTGATTGGATACACGCAACCTGATATACAAGGATTGCGGGCGTATCTTGAATACACTAATCAAGCAGAATTCCTAAACGAGTTCAATGCTGCGATTAGACAGGGAATTGACCCTGGGATGGCACTTTGTAGCTTCTACGCGAAGTTGTGCTACCGAAGCTTAGTTGAGGGGAAAAACGACAACATCACGAGGATTCGAGAAGTTGAGGCTAATCTCAAAGGCACGTTCGATTCACATCATGGAAGCGTGTTCGAGCATTGTTGGTTCAACTTTGTTACAACGGATTGTTCTAGAGTCTTCACACATGAACTCGTCAGACACAGAGTAGGTACGGCGTTTTCACAAACGAGCGGACGCTACTGTACGGTCGAAGACGCTATGCTCGTCCTTCCAGATGAACTGGAAATCGAAGGCATTGCGGCTGAAATGAGAATACTGTTAAGTCAGATCAAGCGGCATGTGAAGACATGGCGAACTAAACTCGGACTTGATGACGAAAAGGACTTCAATCGAAAGAAGCGCTTAACCTCAGCGCTTCGCCGTATCATGCCGAATGGCGCTACGAACGAAATCGGCTGGTCCGTGAACATTAGATCGTTGAGGCATATTCTCACGCTCCGAAGCAATCGACATGCTGAGTGGGAAATCAGATCAGTGATGCACGACGTAGGAACCATAATCGAGGAGCGCATACCGCTGCTTCTGTATGGCGGCAGCGTGGAAACTGTAGACGGATTCAAGGAATACACTAACCTACAGATTTGAGATTCATGGTTCAGATCAAAAAGATTACGAGTAAGCATGGACCTGAGCATGGAATCCAGAAGCAGATCATTTCGTTCCTACGGGAGCGTGAATGGTTTGTGCGAGCGACTCACGGAAACCAGTACCAAAGCGGGTTTCCAGATTTGTTTGCCGCCAAGCGGCGATATGGGATGCGGTGGATCGAAATCAAGTACGGTGAACAGTATAAGTTCACCGACGCCCAACTTGATACGTTCCCCAAATTCAGCGCCGCTGGCGTTGGGATTTGGATTTTAACCTCAGAACGCGAATACATGAGTTTGTTCAGTTCACCAAACTGGGCAAGTTATCTTCCTGTCTGTCGAGTTCACACTCGGAATCGGAAAAAGATTGCGAAAGAAAAAGTCGAAAAGCGAATTGCAGGAAGCGGGCCGGAGCGTGATATCCAAACTGCCATCATCAATGCCCTAGAATTGGATGGCTGGTTTGTCCTTGAGACTTACGGTTCACTTTACCAAAGTGGTTTCCCTGATTTGTATGCGTGTAAGCGTGGCCACGGGCAACGCTGGATTGAAGTGAAGAATCCGCAAGGCTACAAATTCACGCCGGAACAGTTAGAAACGTTCCCTCGTATGGATTGTGAGGGAGTACCTATTTGGATTTTAACCTCAGACAACTTGGCTCCAATTCACGGGCCACCTAACTGGAGGACGTATTTGAAATGAGCAAATTTGCATTGCCACCTGCGAAAGTAGAAGCACCTGTTGTTGCGGTGCCGTCCGACTTGAACAAGTTCGACATTTCGTGCGAGGAATACCGCGAGTATTTCCTAATTGACAGCGGTCACACTTACCGGATCGACAAACCTGTGAGTTTGTACATTCGTAAGGGTGGGTCTACACATCGCGTCGTTGATTCAACCGGGGTGACGCATTGTGTTCTGAGTCCCGAAACCGGCCGTGCCGTTCTGCGTTGGAAGAACAAAGCCGACCAGAAAGACGTTGTATTCTAATGAAGACCGCAGTGATTTTCAACGACTGTGAGGAAATTAAACTCACAGTCGTTGACGGCGATCAACGCCGGTTTGATAATGTGTTCATCAATTCGGGGCGTGATGATGCTCTTGAGGCTGAACTCACAGAATTGTTTTATGATGCCGATGGCCGTTTTAAGTACGAAAAGTTAACCACGACGCAATTCGCTGACGCTGTACGTGCGAGCGCTTTTGTAGTCATTGCGGGATTTCTCCCATGAATGGTGGTTGGTCCATGAAGCTTGATTATTATCAGGTCGAAGCGCATCGAACGGCGCTCTACAAGAATTTGAATCTTGAGATTGCCTATCCGTGCCTTGGTCTTATCGGCGAACTCGCTGAGTTGGTCGAAGCGATCGAAGCTCCGCAGTTTGACACGGAGCGTATTTATAGTGAGCTTGGTGACGTACTTTGGTACATCGCAGCCGTTTGCACGGACATGGGCTTACAGTTGAGCGTTTGCACCGGCGTTGAATCGTTCGAGGAAATCACCTTGAACAATCCAGGCTCGGATATCAAGTTCTTCCTAATGGCGGGGAAGGCTTGTGAGGCGGCTAAGAAGGTGCTACGTGACGGTAACGAAACGAAGAAGGTCATCATCCGTGCTTGTCTGCGAAACCTTCTTGAGCATTTTGCGGCCTTTTGCAACTTCAACAACCTATCTTTGACACATGCCGCTGATCTTAACCTCAACAAACTGAGAAGTCGGCAGGAAAGGGGCGTTGTTCATGGTGACGGCGATACCCGATGAAATGACCTTCGTCATCATTAAGCCCGATGCTTTGGAGCGTGGGCTTATGGGCGAGATCATCAAACGGATTGAGAACACGTATCTACGGATTGCAAACGTACAGATGCGTCATAAGACGCAGGATTGGGCCGCGGTCCATTATGCTGAGCATAAGGAACGTGACTTCTACAAGCGCTTGTGCGATTTCATGACTAGTGCTCCGCTCGTCGGATTCACAATCACTGGTCCTGATGCTGTTCCTCGAATCAGGCGCTTGATTGGTTCCACCGTCGATCCACTGCCCGGCACGGTTCGTGGAGACTATGGCCACGGTATGTACAACTTGGTTCATGCTTCAGCTTCAACGCTCGAAGCTGATGTTGAAATCCCAGCGTTCTACGACAGTGGAACAGATCGGAGTGAACTCCCGTGAATGCCGTTGACTTTCTACGTAAAGCATACGAGGCTGGTGCCCGATCACCTGATCCCAGTAATCAGGTAGGTGCTGTTGTTGTCATTCCTGAGAGCGGTTGGGTTGCAGGCTATGGGTGCAATGATTTCCCCGCTGGAATCAAGCCGATTCTGGACGACCGCGAGCAGAAACTCAAGCGTATTCAACACGCTGAACGTGCGTCTCTTTTCCGCGCTTGGGGTGCTCCGGGTCCGCTCGTGATGTATGCGTACTGGGCAGCTTGCTGTCATTGTGCGCAGGATATTCTGTGTTCACCCGTAAAGGAATTGTGGGTGCATAAACAACGTATGAACATGACGCCGGATCGCTGGAAAGCCGATGTTGAGTATGCACTCAGCATGTTGGCCGAGGGCGGTATCACAATCAATCAATACGACGGCCCAGTCTTTGGCGCTCCACTGATTCGAGTGGACACGAAGCTTTGGTCGCCCGATACTTTGGAGTTCGTTTAATGCCAGTGCAACGCTGTTCCAAGAACGGTAAGCCAGGTTTCAAGTACGGTGGCAAGGGCGCTTGCTACACGTACAATCCAAATTCAACGCAATCTCAAGTTGCTGCTCGACAAAAAGCCGAGAGACAAGGACGCGCTATAGAGGCAAGCAAGCATGGAACAGGTAAATAATGCCTGGAAAATTGAAAACAAAGGTCGGTGAACTGGGTAGAGTTTGCACTCGTTGCAAAACTTATAAATTATGGGTGGAATTTGGGCTTCAAGCACTTGGCACAAATGGTCATTCATCATGTTGCGTCGATTGTAGTAGGAAGAGACAACGAGGTCCAAATCAACGAGAGACTCGATTAAAACGAGTTTATTCATTGCTACCTGGACAATATGCTGAAACGTTAAAGAAACAAAATGGAGTTTGTAAACTATGTTCACGCAAAACAGACAAACCTTTGCTCGTTGACCATTGTCATATTACTGGTCGAGTTCGAGGGTTACTTTGCATAAACTGTAACACGGCGCTTGGCTACATAGAAAAGTGGCGTAGTAAAATGTTGCAGATTTATGTTTATTTGGACGGAGATTGATATGCGGGTATCTATGTTCTTTGATCTTTCAGATTTGTATCATCGTGTCAATAAGACCTTTGGTCGGAAGCTATCTTATGAGAAGACGATTTGGAAGACCCTTGAAGCTTTAAGCAAGCCTGATTGCGGCGCTATCCAAGGCGAGTTACACGCCTACGGGATACAAAAGCAGCATGAAGCAAGTGGCTTTATTAGCTGCTTGAGGCGCTTAGGATTCAAGACTCACTTCAAACGTCCCACTGTCCTGCGATTCGGTGAGCATGAGTATAAACTCGCCAATTGGGGCATCGGTTTGACTTTGAACGTTGTTGCAACTGAGCAACATACTAACGATGCAATTGTCATTGCAACGAATAACCCTGACTACGGTCTTCTCGGTGAATACCTAGAAGCCCAAGGTCGCCTTCACTACTTCCTGACTCTTGATTCACGACTCACGCCTCAGATTACAATAACGGAGGAATTCCTCGAATGCCCTACATAAGCCGAGAAGATCGGTTGAACATCAACGATACTGCGATCAATGATTTGGTTTCAGATATCAAAAATGTTCCCAGTCAAAAGCTAAAAGGTGCTTTGAACTACGTCGTCACACGTATAGCATTAGGTGTGTACGGCGAAGGCGGGTACACAGAACTATCCGATGGAATCGCTGCTTTGCAGGACGCCGCCGA
>Ga0180063_1000488_pt1 | contig 10739 bp, 10 predicted proteins | sample EasRivT47_16_10D_FD_121776 | JGI IMG/M metagenome (GOLD analysis project Ga0180063, IMG submission 121776) | Soil microbial communities from meander-bound floodplain in the East River, Colorado, USA - East River metaG ERMLIBT47_16_10D | ecosystem: Environmental > Terrestrial > Soil > Floodplain ...
AGCACGATCTCGGTGCGCACGATGCGGCCCTCGGTCGGCTGCTGGCGATAGCTCGCCGACTTGATCTGCACGCCGGTGGCGGCGCCGATGCCGTGCAGCTTGGCGAGCCAGTCGGTGGTCTGTTCCTCCCTTTGCAGGAACCCGTACACCGCCGCCACCTTGTCGGCGCCGGGCTGGGGTTTCGCGGGGGAATTGCGGGATACGCGTTCCTGCAGGCGCGCGTTCTTCTCCTGCAGCGGCGCAACCACGAAGTTCGAAAACAGCACCGCCGCGGCGAGCAGCACGAGCGCGGCAAGCCCGACGGGGCCGATCTGGCGCAGCAGCCGCTTCATGAGTGCCTCATTTCGTACTCCACGCCGCGGACACGGCGAAGCTCACCGCGCCGTTCGGCGGGTTTGCCTTCTGCTCGTGGCGCACGAGCTGCACGCGCTCCAGGCCGTCGGTGCGGCTGAGGTTCGCCACGTAGCTCAGCGCGGCGAGGTAGTCCTTGCCGTCTCCCGAGATCGTCACCGTGCCCTTGCTGGTATCGGGCTCGATGCTGGCGAGCGCCACCTTGTCGCTCGCCGCGGATTCGAGCGCCAGGAAGAGATGGTCCCAGGGCATCGCCAGGCGCTGCACGGTCTCGCGTGCCGCGGCGAGCTCCTGCGGCGAAACCCTGGCCGCCGCGCCTGCGGGAGCGCGCTTGGCGATGCGGGCTTCGTTGATGCTGAAGGTCTTCTTCAGGTTCTTGTAGGCCAGTCCCGCGTCGACGCAAACCGCGACCGCGACCGCGAGCAGGACGCGCCCCAGCCACGGCGAGCCGCGCCGCCCGCCGCGAAAATCGAGATCGAGGCGTTTCATCATTCCCATGCAAGGGCCAATTCGCGGTAGCTCAGCGCGTGCGCCCGCCAGGGGTCGTGCATCTGCGGGTCGAACTCGCCCTGCGCGCACACGATGACGAGCGTGCACGGCTGGTCGAGCCCGAGGAACGCGCCCTCGCGCTCGAGGATCTCGGGCAGCACGATGCGCCAGCGCTCGTCGCTGCGCCGGCTTCTGATCGCGACCCACGCGCCGCGCTGGATGAGCGCGAGCGTGAGCCGGCCGGGCTCCTCCACCACGATCCAGCACGAGCCGTTGCCGATCTGCCGGCGGATCCGGTTGAAGGCCGTGATGAGGAATGGTTGTACCGAGACGAGGTTCACCCCCGCATTGACGAACGCCGCAGCGAGTCCCTCTATCAAGACCCTGTCTACCGCGCAGGCGAGGCGCGCGCCGAGGGGCGCGGTCTCGGTGACCTTCACGTCCCAGCCCGCGGCGATCGCGCCGTGCAGCGCGGAGAAGCGATGGCGCGCAAGGGCGAGCCATTGCACCGGGGTCTTTACCGCCTCGTTCCAGGGCAGCAGCGCGCAGCGCACGAACTGGTCGGCGAGCACCAGGCTCGCGTCGCGGGTCTGGTGCGACTTCAGGATTTCGGGCAGCGCGTCCACTGCCGCGCGCCAGTCGACGGCGCACGGCAATTCCACCGCCTTGCCGCCGGAGACCATGACGCGCCCGGCGCCGAGGCCGATGCGCAGGTGCTTTCTCTTAAGCCACGAACGTGACACGATTGATCTCCTCGAGAGTGGTTTCGCCGGCCTGCACCAGCGCCATCGCCGCATCGCGCAGCGGGACCGTGCCCGCGGCGCGCGCCGCGTCCTTGAGCTTCCTCGCAGGGGCGCGCGTCACGATGAGCTCGCGCAACTCGTCGTTCAGCACCACGAGCTCGCCGATCGCCCTGCGGCCCTTGAAGCCGGTGTTTCTGCATTCGGAACACCCGCGTGAACGGCAGGTCTTGCATAAAACCCTCACCAGCCGCTGTGCCAGGACCCCGTTCAGCGCCGAGACCAGGTTGTAGCTGTCCACGCCCATGTGCTGGAAGCGGCCAAGCACGTCGATCGCGTTGTTGGCGTGCACCGTGGTGTAGACCAGGTGGCCGGTGAGCGCCGACTGCACCGCGATCTCGGCGGTCTCCGGATCGCGGATCTCGCCGACCATGATGCGGTCCGGGTCGTGGCGCAGGACCGAGCGCAGGCCGCGCGCGAACGTGAGGCCCTTCTGCTCGTTCACCGGGATCTGCAGCACCCCCGGCAGGTGGTACTCGACCGGGTCCTCGATGGTGATGATCTTGTCGAGGCCCTGGTTCGCTTCGGTGATCACCGCGTAGAGCGTGGTGGTCTTGCCGCTGCCGGTCGGGCCGGTGACGAGCATCATGCCGTAGGGTTCGGTGGAAAGTTGCCGCAGTCCCGTCTTGAGGTTCTCTTGAAACCCCAATGCATCCAGCGACAGCCCCTGCATCTGGTCGGTGAGCGCGCGCCGGTCGAGGATCCGCAGCACGGCGTCCTCGCCGAACACGCTCGGCATCACGGAGACGCGGAAGTCGATGTCGCGGCCTGCCTCTGTTCCATTTTTATGGCGCGCCTTGAAGCGGCCGTCCTGCGGCACGCGCCGCTCGGCGATGTCGAGCTCCGACATCACCTTGATGCGCGAGATCACCTGCTCGGCGAGCTCGGTCCCGGGCATGGCCTCGGCGGGGGTGAGCACGCCGTCGATGCGGTACTTGATCGTCAGGCCGCTCGCGGTGGACTCGAGGTGCACGTCGCTCGCGCCGGCCTTCAGCGCGTCGTACAGCGTCGAGCTGACCAGGCGCACCACCGTGCTGTCGGCATCCGCCGCCGCTTCGAACGAAATTTCGTGCGCGCCGTCGTTCCGGGTGGTTCCTTGAAGATCCTTCGAAACCCCGTCCATCGCCCGCAGCCCCGCTTCCTGCAGGGCGAGATACGCCGCGACGTCTTCACCGCTTGCCAGGCGGTAGCGGAAAGGCGAGGCGAGGCGCTCCTCGATCCAGTCCTGGGTGTCGAGGTCGAACGGATCGCCGAGCACGACCGAGACCGCGCCGCCGGCATCGCGCAGCGCGACGCAGCCGCGGCGCGCCGCCTCGGCGTAGGGGACGAGGTCGAACGCGGCCTGGTTTTCACGCATTTCTTCCATCGAAACGGAAGGCATGCGCAGCCGCGCCGACAGCTCGGCAATATTTTCCATCTTCATCGAATGCTCCCTGCGAGCTCGAAGATCGGCATGTACATGAGCACCACCACGCCGCCGATCGCGAGGCCGAGCACCGCCATGAGGACGGGCTCGAACGCCTTGGTGAACCACTCGACGGTGCGCGCCACTTCTTCATCGTGGAAGCGCGCGATCTGGGCGAGCATCCGGCCCATGTCGCCGCTGCGCTCGCCGACGAGCATCATGCGCGCCGCCACCGGGGTGGCGAGGCCGACGGCGCCGAGGGCGGCCGACATGGGCTTGCCCTGCTCGATGCTTTTCCTGGCGGCAATCAATTGAGGGCGCAGGTGCGCCGCCAGCAGGTCGCGCACCATGTCGAGCGCGCGCACCGCCGGGATTCCGGCGCGCAGCAGCATGGCTGCGGTGCGATACAGGCGCGCGAGCTGGTAGACCTTCATGCGGCTGCCGAGCGCCGGGATGCGCCAGAGCTGCGTGTCGAGCCAGGCGCGCGCTTCGGGCCGCGACCAGGCCCACGCCGAGAATGCGCTGAAAGCGATGGCTGCGATGGAAATGCCGATCGCGTGATTTCCGACAAAGCCGCCGAAAGCGAGCAGCAGCTTCGAGAACAGGGGCAGCGTGCCGGCCATGTCCTCGTAGACCCGGGCAAAGCGGGGCACTACGTAGAGCATGAGGAAGGCGAGCACCAGGCCGCCGACGCCCATGAGGACCACCGGGTAGATGCTCGCCGCGACGATCTTCTTGCGCACGCGCTCGAGCTCTTCCTGGTAGGCGACGTAGCGCCCGAGCGCCTCGGGCACGTTGCCGGTGCGCTCGGCCGCCTTGATGGTGGCGACGTAGAGCGGCGGGAAATGCCGCGGCAGCGAGGCCACGGCCTGCGAAAAAGGCTCGCCGCGGTGGATCGCGGCGAGGATTGCGGACAGCACTTCCCGGCGCTCGCCGCCGGTTTCCTTTTCGGACAGCGTTTGCAGCGCCTCGACGAGGTTCAGGCCGGCCTCGAGGAGCGACAGCAGCTCCATCGAGAACAGCGTCGCCGGGAAACGGGCTTTGCGCCTGGGGAGGCGAAAGCCGTTCGCTTCAAGGCTTATGGGTGTCAACCCGCGAGAGCGCACCTGATCCGCGGCGAGCGCTTCGCTCGCCGCCTCCAGGCTGAGCGCGACGACCTGCTGCCGCGCGTCGACGGCCAGGACAGTGAATTGCATTTACTTGCTGAGAGAGACTTCTTGCGTCAGACCGATATCGGCGTCCTCGCCCGTGCCGCCGGACTTGCCGTCGCGGCCGTAGGAGAGGACGTCGAAGTCGCCGCGCTGGCCGGGCACGCGGTACACGTACGGCCGGCCCCACGGATCGCTCGGCAGCGTCTTCTTCAGGTAAGGCTGCACCGCCGCCAACCCTTCCTCCGCGCTCGGGTAGCGGCGGTTGTCCAGGCGGTACTGGTCGAGGGCTTTCTCGAGGGCGTCGATCTGCGCCCGCGCGACCTGGGTCTCGGACTTCCCGACCTGCGAGAAGTAGCGCGGGGCGACGTAGCCGGCGAGCAGGCCGATGATGACGATCACGACCAGGAGCTCGAGCAGCGTGAAGCCGCGGTTGGAGGAGGACATGGCTCGCACCGCTACTGCGCTGCGCAGGTGATGGTCGAGCACACGCCGCCGCCGGAGGTCGAGCCGCCGGTGCTGCCGGTGCTGTCGGCGGTGCTCGAGATGCCCGAGGTGGCGCCGGCCGTGGCGCTGCTGCTGCCCTCGCCCGTGAGCACGGCCCGCAGATCGGCCGCGGTGTACTTGCTGCCGGTCGGATCGGCCACGAGTGTCGGCCCGCGCAGCCTGACTTTGCGCGGCGAGGCGAACGCGCTGGTCCAGTTGTAATACCCCCACTTCATGAAGTCGAGGTAGCCCGGCGTGTCGAAGCCCAGGTTGCCTTGATGGTTGACGATCAGGTTGCCGTCCATCCAGACCTGCGCGAAGCCGGCGCCGCTGGTGTTCTGCTTGAACTTGATGACGAAGTCCATCCACCGGCCGAAAGGAATCGGCTGCTCGGCATAGTGCGTGCTGACCGAGTTGCTCTGGCTCGGGGAGGCGCTGGTGCTGTAGCGCGTCGACACCTTGAACGACCTGCCGTCCTTCGTCGTATAGAGGGCGATCGTCGGGCTCAGGTCGAGCTTGGTTCCCGAGTGCAGCTGGAAGCCGAACAGGCTCTAGTCGGAGGTGCCGAGCGTGCCCCAGTCATGGACGTAGACGCTCACCGCGAGCCAGTACACCTTGTCCATCTCGATGTTGCGCGGGAATCCGAGCTCGACTCTCTTCGAGCCCCCGGTCGTCGGGTCGCTCGGCGCGAGCTGGAAGGTCATCGCCTTGCGGGCGGGGTTGACCGGATCCGCCTCTTTTCCGAAACGCAGGGTTTCGCCGTTCGGCAGCACCGTGCCGTGCCTTCCGGTCTCCGCAATGCTGCTCATCCACGGCGTGCTGCCGAGGACGTCGGTGTAGATGTTCGGCTGCTGGGAAAACAGCACGTCCGCCGATGCGCTGGCCTTGATGTCGGCCGGGTCGATCGCGCCGGCCGGCGGCGGCGTGCCGCCGCCCGTGTTGTTGATGCTGACGGTGCGCGCCGATGTCGCGGTTGCGCCCGCGTTGTCGGTCGCCACGGCGCTCAGCGTGTAGGTGCCGTTCGCGAAGGTCTCGCTGTCGAACGAGCACTGGTACGGCGAGGCGCCGTCGTTCTGCAAGCTGGTCTTCGTGCCCGACGACGAGGTGAGCGAGAACTGCACGCCTGCGATCGAGCCGTTCGCGTCCGACGCGCCCGCTTCGCACATGGCGGTGGTCACGTTCCCGGCGAGCGCGGCGCCCGCGGAGGGCTTGGTGATCGAAACCGTCGGCGCAGTGTTCGTGCCCGGTTTGGCCTCGATGACGACCGGCTGCGAGACCGTGACGCTCTGGCCGGCGGAGTTGTACGCAACCGCCTTCAGCGTGTGCGTGCCGGGCGTGTAGCTGTTCGTGTTGAGCCAGCAGCCCCAGCCGTTGGCGCCGTTGCCGTCGTAGTTGGTCTGCACGCCGTCCATGAAGAACACCACCTTGGCGAGGTTGGTGCCGGTCAGCGTGCAGTTCGGCGGCCCCTGGATGACACCATTGGCGTCGCCCTTGAGGACGCCGCCGGACGTGGGCACGGTGAACTGCGCCGTGGGCAGGGTGCCGCCGCCGCCGGTGCCGCCGCTGCTCGTGCTGCCGGCGTCGACGGTGACCTGCGCTTCGCCGGTGGCGCCCTTCTTGTCGGTCGCGCGCGCCTTGATGACGTGCGAGCCGGCCGTAAGGCTGCCGACGTTGCAGGAATCGTAGGGCGCCGAGGTCTCGGTGCCGGTCAGCCTGCCGTCGAGGAACCACTCCACCTTCTGGATGCCGTCGGCGTCGCTGGCGGTCACTCCGCAGGACACCGTGGAGCCCGCGGCGACGCTCGTGCCGTTCGCCGGCTTGGTGAAGCTCACGACGGGAGTCGGGTTCGTCGTGGTGCCCCCGGTGCTCGTGCCTTTGTTGTTGATCGTGATGGTGCGAGTCGCGGTGGCCTTCGCGCCGCTGCGGTCGTGAGCAATCGCGCGCAGCGTCCAGTTGCCGTCGAGGTAGTGGTAGCTGTTGAAGTAGCAGTTGTACGGCGAGGTCTTGTCCGTGTTGAGCGCCTTCACGACGCCGGCGGACGAGACGAGACTGAACTCCACGCGGCTGGCGTTGGAGGCCGTGGCGGTGCATACATACGACGAGATCTGCCCGATCGTCGCACCGTCTTGCGGCGACGTGAACGACACGCTCGGCGCGGCTTCCGCGGCAAAAGGCGCGGCGGCGCAAAGCGCGAGCGCGGCGAGTGCGATCGGAGTCTTCTGGAACTTCATTCGAAACCTCCCTTGTTGGCAAACGGACTACGCGGGCATCGCTTGAGCACGAGTCGTGCCATTGGATCCCCTACAAGGGGAATCAACGGTTTAACGACAAAACGTCGGGCGAATGGCGACAAGGCTGTAGCGGGACGACGACGCGCCCCGCTCGCAAACCCTCAAGTCGCTGTTTCGGCAGAGGATCACCTGTCGCTGTGCAACGACTTCGACGCGCGTGCGCCGCCCGCGCGCTATGAGGATCGCGCAACGACAGGGCTGTCGCTGAACGCACGCTGTCGGGAGCGGACCTACACTGCTGTCAACTCCTTGCTACGCCGCAAAAATTTTCCTCATTTTTCCCTCGGCAAGCGATGGCCAAGCGCGCATCGGCTGCATATACTTTTCGCCTTCGCGGGATAACGGCAGGGAGAGCCCCACACATGCGAATTCTGATTGCAGACGATCACCCGATCGTGCGCCACGGCCTCAAGCAGATGCTGGCGAGCGATCCATCCGCCACCGTCGTCGGCGAGGCCACGAACGGCGACGAAGCGCTCGAGATGGCGCGCAAGCTCGAATGGGACATGGCGATCTTCGACTTCACCATGCCCGGCCGCAGCGGCCTCGACCTGCTCGGCGACATGAAGAAGGAGTTTCCGGGACGGCCGGTGCTGATTCTCTCGATGCACTCGGAAGACGTGCACGGGAGCCGCGTGCTGCGCGGCGGCGCCGCCGGCTACATCACGAAGGACAGCGCTCCGCAGGAGCTCGCGACCGCGGTGCGCAAGGTGGCGAACGGGGGCAAATATGTTTCGGCCTCCCTGGCGGAAATCCTGGCGTCGGAATGCTCCAGCGACCCGCAGAAGGCGCTGCACGAGAAGCTCTCCGACCGCGAGTACCGCGTCATGTGGCTGCTCGCCACCGGCAAGCAGATCAGCGAGATCGCGAAGGAGATGGGCCTGTCGCCCTCGACGGTCAGCACCTATCGCACGCGCATCCTGCGCAAGCTGAGCCTCACCAGCAACGCGGCGCTGGTTCACTACGCAGTCCGGCATCAGCTGGTCGGGTGAACGACCTGGCTCACGCAATGGCAGTCGAGGCGGAGCCGCAACTCGACTCCGCCGAGAAGGCAAAAATTCTGCTCGTCGACGACGAGCCGAAGAGCCTGTTCGCGCTGCAGGAGCTGCTCTCCACCCTCGGGCAGAACCTGATGGTGGCGCAGTCCGGCGAAGAAGCGCTGCGCCTCGCGCTGCGCAACGACTTCGCCGTGATCCTGCTCGACGTGCGCATGCCGGGAATCGACGGCTTCGAGACCGCGCGCCTGATCCGCTCGCGCGAGCGCTCCAAGTCGACCCCGATCATCTTCCTCACCGCCGCGGCCGACGAGATGACCTCGATGTTCCGCGGCTACGAGGTGGGCGCGGTCGACTACCTGATGAAGCCGGTGGTCCCCGACGTGCTCAAGTCCAAGGTCGCGGTGTTCGTCGAGCTGTTCCGCAAGAGCGAGCGGCTGCGCGAGTCCGAGGACAAGCTGCGCCGTCTTGCAGCCCATCTCATTTCAGTTCGCGAAGAAGAACGCGCGCATATCGCGCGCGAGATCCACGACGAGCTCGGGCAGGTGCTCACCGGCCTGAAGATGGAGGTGACCTGGCTCGCCAAGCGCCTCAAGGAGAAGCCGCTCGTCGAGAAGACCGACTCGATGTGCGCCCTGATCGACTCCACGGTGCAGACGGTGCGCAAGATCGCCACCGGCCTGCGCCCGGAGATGCTCGACGACATGGGCCTGGTGGCCGCGGTCGGCTGGCAGGCGAAGGAGTTCCAGAAGCGCACCGGGATCAGGTGCCGGGCCAAGCTGCCGGCGGAGACCCGGTTCGACATCGACATCTCCACCACGATGTTCCGCATCTTCCAGGAGATCCTGACCAACGTGGCGCGCCACTCGCGCGCCACGCGCGTCGACATCGAGCTCGCCGTGGGCGCCGAGGAGGTCTCGCTGGAAGTCACCGACAACGGCGTCGGCATCCAGGACGGCGAGCTGCACGCGAAGAAATCCCTCGGCCTGCTCGGCATGCAGGAGCGCGCGCTGCTCTTCGGCGGCGACGTAGCCATCACCGGCACGCCGGGCCACGGCACGCGCGTGTCGGTGAACATCCCCCTCAGCAGGAAGGCCAAATGAAAGTCCTCATCGCCGATGATCACCCGGTAGTGCGACAGGGCTTGCGGCAGATGCTCGCCGTCGAGTCCGACCTCACCGTCGTCGGCGAGGCGCGCAACGGGCAGGAGGTCGTGGAGCTCTCGAGGCGCGTGCCGTGGGAAGTCGCGGTGCTCGACTACAACATGCCGGGCAAGAACGGCCTCGAGCTGATCAAGGAGCTGCGCCAGCGCTACCCCGGCAGGGCCGTGCTCGTCCTCAGCATGTACCCGGAGGACCGCTACGCCGTGCGGGCGCTGAAGGCGGGCGCTGCCGGATATCTGACAAAGGAAAGCGCGCCCGAAGAGCTGGTGAGCGCGATCCGCAAGGTCGCCGGCGGCGGCCGCTACGTCACGCCCACGCTCGGCGAAAAGCTCGCCCTGGAGCTCGAGGACAACCGCGGCAAGCCCCTCCACGAGACGCTCTCCGACCGCGAGTACCAGGTGATGTGGATGATCGCCTCGGGCAAGACCGTGCGCCAGATCGCGGACGAGCTTTTCCTCTCGCCGAATACCATCAGCACCCACCGCACGCGCATCCTGCGCAAGATGAACATGAAGTCGAATGCGGAGCTGATGCACTACGCCATCGCGCACCACCTCGTCGACTAGTTTCCTCCTGTAGTAGAACGACTACAAAAGCGCGGGGCATTCCGCGATACCCCGTTGTCCGGCGTCACCCTACGATGCGGGTGTTTTTCCTAGCTAGAACAAACCTATGGACTCAATCCAGGCAGGGCTTCAGATGATGCTCGATCGGGGCGAGCTGCTGAAGGCGCTGCGCGCGTTCAAGCGCGGCGACTTCGCGGTGCGCATGCCGCTCAACCTCACCGGCATCGACGGCGAGATCGCGCAGACCTTCAACGACGTGGTCGAGCTCGAGGAGGCGAAGGCCGCCGAGATCGCGCGCGTCGCCGACCAGGTCGGCAAGGAAGGCCAGACCGCCGCGCGCATGAGCATTCCCGGCGCCGCGGGCGCCTGGACCGAGGTGATCGACTCGATCAACGCGCTGATCAACGACATGGCCTATCCGATGAGCGAGGTCGCGCGCGTGATCGGCTCGGTGGCGAAGGGCGACCTGTCGCAGACGATGGTGCTCGAGGTCGAAGGCCGGCCGCTGCGCGGCGAAGCGCTGCGCCTGGGCACGGTGGTGAACACGATGGTGGGGCAGCTGAACGCGTTTGCCTCGGAAGTGTCGCGCGTGGCGAGGGTCGGCACCGAAGGCAAGCTCGGCGGCCAGGCGCAGGTGCTCGGGGTCGCCGGCGTGTGGAAGGACCTTACCGACAACGTGAACTCGATGGCGGCGAACCTCACCGGCCAGGTGCGCAATATCGCGGAAGTCACTACGGCCGTTGCTCGCGGGGATTTGTCGAAAAAAATCACGGTCGAAGTGAAGGGCGAGATCCTCGAGCTCAAGAACACCATCAACACGATGGTGGACCAGCTGAATGCTTTTGCAGGGGAAGTTTCCCGGGTCGCCAGGGAAGTCGGTACTGAAGGCAAGCTCGGCGGCCAGGCGCAGGTGAAGGGCGTCGGCGGGGTGTGGAAGGACCTCACCGACAACGTGAACTCGATGGCGGCTAACCTTACCGGCCAGGTGCGCAATATCGCGGAAGTCACTACGGCCGTTGCTCGCGGGGATTTGTCGAAAAAAATC
>Ga0180063_1000489_pt1 | contig 10738 bp, 7 predicted proteins | sample EasRivT47_16_10D_FD_121776 | JGI IMG/M metagenome (GOLD analysis project Ga0180063, IMG submission 121776) | Soil microbial communities from meander-bound floodplain in the East River, Colorado, USA - East River metaG ERMLIBT47_16_10D | ecosystem: Environmental > Terrestrial > Soil > Floodplain ...
CGCAAGGCGCAATCCCAGCGCACCTGAAGTTCAGGCACTCGTCGGTGGCCTGCTGGTCAGCGCTGGCGACAACCGTGAGGCACGCGCTCACTTCGAGCGAGCGTTGGAACTCAATCCAGCGAGTCCGGCGGCGCACGTCAATCTCGGCAAGCTCGATCTGCTCGAAGGCCACCCGGGACTGGCTGAGAAACGCTTCCAGGAGGCATTGCGCCTCAAGCCGGGCGAGCCCGCGACGCTCGTGGCGCTTGCGCAGGTGGCGCTGGCCAAGGGAAATCGCGAGGCCGCAGTGAAGTGGCTGGAGACCGCACGTCGCGACAATCCGCTCGCGGTTGAGCCGCGCGTGCTGCTCGCCCAGTACTACCTCAGCCAGCGAGATCTGCAGCGGGCGGAGTCTCTCGCGAGCGAGGCCATCCGTCTTGCGCCCGACAACGCAGCGGCATTGAACGTGTTGGGCGTGACGCTCGCTTCCGCCGGGCGCACGCGTGACAGCGTCGATACGCTCAAACGCGCCGTGGCAGCCAACCCCAACTCCGCCAGGGCGCACTTTAGCCTGGCGACCGCTTACCTGGCGGCGGGTGAGGTGGAACGGGCGCTGACTGCTGCGCGCAAGGCGCTTGAACTTGCCCCCGGACATGTCCCGTCGATGGCGTTGGTGGCCGCGCTGGAATCCGCGCGCGGACACGACAGCGACGCACGGCGGCTGCTCGCGGAAATCCGCAAGATTGACCCGGAGTATCCGCCCCTCGCAATGCTCGAGGCGGAGCTTGCCATGCGTACTGGCAATCCGCAGGCGGCGGTGAAAGTGTACGACGCCGCCCTGGCAAGATCCCCGACGGCGAATATTGCGGTGCGCGCCTACGCTGCCCGTCGCGCGGCTCGCGCGCCCAAGCCGCTCGAGCCGCTCGAGCTATGGCTTACGGCGCATCCCGAAGACACCGCCGTGCGACTCGTGTTCGCTGACGCGCTTGCGGTCACGGGTGACGAAACCGCCGCGGCGGCGAATCTGGAGACCGCGCTGCGCGCCGAGCCGGACAACGTCGCCGCACTCAACAACCTGGCGTGGCTCTATCACAAGCGTGGCGACAGTCGTTCCCTGGCGCTCGCGCGGCGGGCTCACGAGCTCGCGCCCCGAAGCCCGCAGGTGGCGGACACCCTCGGCTGGATCCTGTTGTCTGCGGACGAGGTGCCCGAGGCGGTGCGCACGCTGCAGGGGGCTGCGGCGCTCGCGCCGAAAATGCCCGAGATCGCCTACCACCATGCCGCCGCGCTTGCTCGCAGCGGAGCCCGGTCCGAGGCGGGCCGCAAGCTGAGGACCCTGCTAGCGGAATACGGTGAATTCAGCGATCGGGAAGCCGCCGAGGCCCTGCTGGCGCAGCTCGAACGGTGAGTTGCTAATATTCTGCATATACAGTTGCTGACATGCTGCATTCAAAGAGGACATGCCCGATGATCGAGGGACCGAATACTGGCTGCCGCGCAATGGGCCCTTGGCTCCTGGCGCTAGTGCTCGGCCTGCACGCTTGCGGTGGCGGCGGCGGAGCGGCGACCCGCGCTGCGCCCATTACGGCGGCCGAATCCGAGTACCGGATTGGCCCCGGTGATCAGCTGCGCATCTTCGTCTGGAACCAGCCCGAGATCTCGGGCGAGGTGCCAGTGCGCCCCGATGGCAATATCTCGGCGCCCCTGCTCGAGGACGTCCCGGCCGCGGGTAAGACGCCGACGGAGCTGGCGCGCGACCTGGAGGCCCGGCTCGCGGAATTCATTCGCACCCCCAAGGTCAACATCATCGTCGTCAACTTCCAGGGCACGGCGGCGGATCAGGTCAAGGTCGTCGGGCAGGCGTTGAATCCGCGCGCCTTGCCTTATCGCAACAACATGACGCTGCTTGACGTAATGATCGAGGTGGGCGGCCTGACGGAGTTCGCGGCCGGCAATCGCGCGCGCGTGATCCGGGTGGTCGACGGCAAGCAGACAGAAATTCCCGTACGAATCAAGGACCTGCTGGCCAAGGGGCGCATGGAGGCCAATCTGCAGATGAGGCCCGGCGACGTGGTTGTGATTCCCGAGTCGATATTCTGAGGGCCGCCATCCTACGGACGCTGCGGGCACCGACCACCTGTTAACCCCGTCACACACGAAGCCGGATGGGTCCTGTACAACGGCGCGCACGACAACAACAAACAAGCACTAACCTCGGGGGACGGTGCGGAAGAATGCAGGAAATCGTCAGTCAACTGCTGGTTGCATTGCAGGGCATGCTGCGTTATCGCTGGCATGCGTTGGGCTTCGCGTGGCTGCTGGCGGTGTTGGGCTGGATCGGCGTGATGATTCTGCCCGACAACTATGAGGCTCGCGCCAAGGTCTACGTGGACACCGATTCCGTGTTACGGCCGCTCCTGCGCGGGCTGACGGCCGAAAACGACGTCATGTCCGAGGTGAGCATGATGTCGCGCGCGCTGCTCGCGCAGCCGCAGATGGAAAAGGTGGCGCGCGAGACCGATCTGTACCTGCGTGCCAAGGGACCCAAGGAATTCGAGCGGCTCATCGACAAGTTGCGCGAGCGGATCACCATCGAGGTGCTGCCGCAGGCACCCAATCTCTACTCGATCCGCTACATCGACCACAACCGCCAGATGGCGGAGCGCGTGGTGCAGAAGCTCCTCGATTCATTCGTGGAGGACACGCTCGGCGCGCAGCGGTTTGATACGAGCAACGCACAACGCTTCCTCGAGGGAGAGATCGGGGACTACGAGCGGAAGTTGCGCGAAGCCGAGGAGCGCCTCGCCGCCTTCAAGAAAGAGCACGTCGGCAGCATGCCGGGGGACAAGGGAGACTACTACACGCGCCTGCAGGCCGCGATCCAACGCCTCGATACCATTCGCCAGGACCTCAAGGTTGCGCAGGAGCGGCGCGACGAGCTTCGGCGGCAGATCGAGGGCGAAGAGCCAACCTTCGGGTTGATGAACTCGATGGTCGAAAACGCCAGTCCGCTCGCAGGCCAGATCTCGGAGATGCACAAGCGGCTCGAGGCTCTGCTGCTGCAATACACCGACAAGCACCCGGAGGTGGTGGCGCTCAAGGAGCGAATCGCGGTGCTCGAGGAGCAGAGGCGCAACGAGAAAACCGGCGGCGTGCCTACGACCAAGACCAGCGAGCTGCTGGCGATCAACTCGCTGGACCAGAATCCGGTCTACCAGCGCATGAAGATCTCGCTCAAGGAGGCGGAAGTTCAGCTCACCGAGATGCGCAGCAAGCTGCACGAGGCCGAGAACGAAGTGGCGCGGCTACGTGCCAGCGTCGACACGATCCCCGAGGTCGAGGCCAAACTCGCCCAGCTGAACCGCGACTACGAAGTGAACAAGACTCAGCATGCAGCTCTGCTGAGAAGCCTCGAATCGGCGCGCCTGTCGGAGAACGTGGAGCAGAGCCGCGACGACGTGCGTTTTCGTGTCATCGAGCCGCCGGTCGCGCCGCTGCGCCCCGTGACGCCGAATCGTCCGCTGTTCGTGGTCGTCGTGCTGATGGGTGCGATCGGCGCGGGCGGCGGGCTGGCATTCCTCCTGCACCAGCTCAATCCCGTGTTCGCGACGCGCCGCTCGCTGCGCGAGGCGCTGGGGGATCTGCCGGTGTTCGGTTCAGTCACACTGGCCCTGAGCCAGGGTCAGCTGGCGCTGGAGCGCCGCGGCCAGCTGAGGTTTGGCTTCGCCGCCGTCCTGCTGCTGGTGGCGTTCGTCGTCGCATTGCTGGGCGAGCCGTATGCGGCCGTCGCGTTGCAGGGACTCCTCAGGGGTTAGCGCATGAGCATCATCGAGAAAGCGATCGGGAAGATGCGCGACGGGGTACGCACCGCGGCGGCAGTGGCCGCAGTAAGCGAGAGCCGCCGACGCCACGAGCCCGTGCCCCTGCCACGCGCCGAAAGGCACCGGGAGACTCTGCCATACGTCGTGACGCGCCAGGCGGCGGTGGACGACTGCGTCTCGCCCAGCGACGCGCTGCATATCGATTTCGATGCGCTGCGCGCCGCAGGCGCTCTGCCCCCGGAGAGCCTGGAGCGCCAGCTTGCGGATGAGTACCGGCGGATCAAGTGGCCAGTGCTCGATCGCGCATTTGGACGTGAAGGAGCGGCGATCGCCGATGGCACGCTGGTCATGGTGACCAGTGCGCTGCCGGGCGACGGCAAGACCTTCACGGCCCTCAACCTGGCGCTGAGCATTGCGCGCGAGCGCGATTCCTCGGTGCTGCTGATCGACGCCGACGTCGCCAGGGCGCACATGGGCGAATTGCTCGGCATTCGCGCGCATCCTGGCCTGACCGACCTGCTCGTGAATCCGGGCATGGATCCCGCCGCGGTGGTTCTGGCGACCGACGTGGACGGACTGCGAGTCATGGCCGCAGGACGGCGCCACGACTCCGTGCCGGAGCTCATTGCGAGCCAGCGCATGCGCGATCTGATCGTGGAGCTCGCCACGCGCAATCGCGAGCGCGTCATCATATTCGACTCTTCGCCGCTGCTCGCGACCAACGAATCACAGGTGCTCGCCAAGCTGGTTGGGCAGATCCTGTTGGTCGTTCGAGCCAACGGCACACCGCGTCCCGCGGTGGAAGAGGCGGTGGCGCTGCTCGATCGCAAGAAGAACGTGGGCCTGGTGCTCAATCAGCTGCGCGCCCTGTTCGGGTTGGGCAGCTACTACTCGAGTGACTACAACTACCGCGGCGGCAGCCAGAGCTAGCGCCGCAGGGGGCAACATGTTGGGAAGATCGCGCCGCATGCTGGCGCCGGTGCTGGCAGTGGCCGCGACGGCCGCGATGACTGCCGAGGCGGCAGCCTGGACTGTGGAGCCCGAGTTATCGCTCGCGGAAACCTACACCGACAACGTTGCGCTCGCTCCGGACGGCCTCGAGGAGTCGGACTACGTCACGGAGATTCGCCCATCAATCAGTTTCGAGACCGAATCCTCGCGCTTCACCGCGGACATCGATTACCAGTTCCAGTATTTCGCTTTCGCCGAAGACAGCGATCGCAACACCTCGTATCACAACTTCGCGGGGACCACGACCACGCAGATCGTGCCCGATCGGTTCCTGCTAGATCTCAACGGCGCCTACGGTCAATCGCTGGTTGACCCGACCGAGCCGATTCCGGTGAGCAACGTGCTCATCAGCGACAACCTCACGGACTACTGGTCGCTGGACGCCGCGCCAATGTTTCGCCAACCGCTCGGCGACCGCCATCGCCTGCTGCTGGGGTACGCGTACGGCATCCTGCGCTATCCGGACTTCGACCTGAGCCTCGGCAACAACGTCGACAGCATGGACCGGCAGCGCTATCTCTTCGAGGTCGGCACGAATGAGGACGAGGCCGGCTTCGGCTGGTCTGCGAGCGCGCGGCGCGTCCAGGCTGACTATGAAGACTTCGACACCTTCAGGCAGGACGAAGTCGCCGCGCAGATCAGCGTGCCGATCGACCGCGAGCTGGCCCTGGTCGGCCGCGGCGGCTGGGAGACGGACGTCGTGGAAGATCCGATCGGTGGCGGCCTGGACGAGGAGTTCTGGGAGGTCGGCGCGCAGTGGCAGCCGAGCGGCCGCAACCAGTTCGAGGCAAGGGTGGGCCGTCGATACTATGGCCCGACCTATTTCGCTCAATGGAACATGGATGGCGCGCGCTTCGACATCAATCTCCTGTACCAGGAAGCGCCCACCACGCTCAGCATCGAGCAGTTGAATCCGAACCGCGTCCTGGTGCGCACGGGCAGCAACCCGGGATACGACATCGTTGCGCTGACCAACGACGTGTACATCAACAAGGAGGGCACCGCGGAGCTGAGCTGGGGGCTCGCACGCAGCGAGCTGGTGCTCACCGCGCGCGACGTGCGGCGAGAATATGTGGAGACGGACGACAGCGACCGCGAAAGCGGCTTCGGGCTCGCATGGTACTGGCGTCTCGGGGCGCGTACCCAGATCAACGCGGGCGCGTATGCGGGCAGGATCGAGTTCCGCCAGACCGACGTGATCGACAATCTCAGGCAGTCGACGCTCGGCATCGCGCGCCGCCTTGGCGAGCGAACGCTCCTCGACCTGACTCTGCGCTATGACCAACGCCGCTCGAACACCGTGCAACAGTCCAACGAGTACACCGAGCAGGCGGCGGTTTTCACCTTCACGCGCGTTTTCGGCCGCAATGATCTGCCTTTCGGAGGGCGCGACAATCTGCCGCGGCTGAGGATCTGAGGGCGCGGAACGCCGGGACATGCACACCGTCAGCTTCCTGCCGGAGCATCAGCGCCTCACTACCGACTCGCCTGTCAACGCGATGTCTGTCGACGTGGAGGACTGGTTCCAGGTCTCGGCTTTCGAGAGCACGATTGCACGCTCCAGCTGGGACTCGCTCGAGTGTCGCGTGGAGCGCAACGTGGAGCGCATCCTCGCGATGTTCGCCGATGCCAACATCAAGGCGACCTTCTTTACGCTCGGCTGGATTGCCGAGCGCTACCCGCAACTCGTGCGCTCGATAGTGGGCGCGGGGCATGAGCTGGCAAGCCATGGATACAGCCACGTGCGCGCCACCGAGCAGAGCGAGCTCGAGTTCCGAGAAGACGTCACGCGTACCAAGTCGATGCTCGAGGACCTCGGCGGCGTCGCAGTGAACGGCTATCGCGCTACCAGCTATTCCATTGGCCGGCGCAACCTCTGGGCACTGGATGAGCTGCAGCGCGCGGGTTACCGCTACAGCTCGAGCATCTACCCGATCCGCCACGACCTGTACGGCATGCCCGAAGCGCCGCGATTCGCGTTTCGCACGCGCCCGGACGCGATTCTGGAGATTCCGATCACGACCCTCGACATCGGATCGCAGCGGATTCCCTGCGGCGGCGGCGGGTTCTTTCGCCTGTTCCCATATGCCTGGTCGCGCTGGGCACTGCGGCGTGTCAACCACCGCGAGCGGCAGCCCGGGGTGTTCTACTTTCATCCGTGGGAGATCGACCCGGAGCAGCCGCGCGTCGGCAATGCGCCGCTGCGCTCGCGCTTGCGCCACTATCTCGCGCTCAAACGCATGGAACCCCGCCTGCGCCGGTTGCTGCGCGACTTCCGCTGGTCGCGGATGGATCATGCCTTTGCGTTGGCGCGCTCGTCATGAACGCGATGCTGGCGCCGGCACCGCAGCTTGAGGTGCGCAGGCGATTGCCGGCCGACGATGCGGCGTGGGACCAGTTTGCACGCGCGCATCCTGACGGCACCTTTTTTCATCTCTCGGCCTGGGCGGGTGTGATCGAGCGTGCGTTCGGCCATCGCAGTCACTACCTGCTCGCCCGGCGCGGCGTCTCGATCGAGGGCGTCCTGCCGCTCGTGAACGTCAAGAGCCTGCTGTTCGGCAATGCGCTGATTTCGATTCCCTTTGGCGTCTACGGCGGCGTGATCGCTGCGAGCGCCGCGGCGTCGCGCGCACTGATCGAGGCTGCCTGCGCGCTGGCGCGCGATCTCGGCGTCGGATACCTCGAGCTGCGCAACCGCGAGCCTTCGGATCTCGACTGGCCGTCCCGCGACCTGTATGCGACTTTTCGTAAATCCCTCGCGCCGACGGAGGAGGCGAACCTGCTCGCCATTCCGCGCAAGCAGCGCGCCATGGTGCGCAAGGGTATCGAAGCCGGGCTGACGGCCGAGATCGACGGCGGCACCGAGCGGTTGTACGCCGCCTACTCCGAGAGTGTGCGCAATCTTGGCACGCCGGTATTCGGGCAACGCTATTTCCGCGAGTTGCGGCGCGCTTTCGGCGACGACTGCGAGGTGCTCACTGTCCTGCGGCAGGGAGAGGCCGTCGCCAGCGTAATGAACTTCTATTTCCGCGACGAAGTGCTGCCGTACTACGGCGGCGGCACGGCCGCCGCGCGTGACTGCAAGGCGAACGATTTCATGTACTGGGAGGTGATGCGCCGAGCCTGCTCCAGGGGCCTGCGCATCTTCGACTACGGGCGCAGCAAGTGCGACACCGGCTCTTTCGCTTTCAAGGAGCATTGGGGCTTCGCGCCCGCGCCGCTACACTACCAGTACTACCTGGTACGCACCCGCGAGCTACCCAACGTCAGCCCGAACAATCCCAAGTATCGGATGTTGATCCGCGCCTGGCGGCATTTGCCGCTGCCGATTTCGCGCGCGGTAGGCCCGTTGCTCGCGCGGAGCCTCGGATGAGCGCGCCGCGCAATCTGCTGTTTCTGGTGCATCGCATTCCGTATCCGCCCGACAAAGGTGACAAGATCCGGTCGTTCCACCTGCTGCAGGCGCTCGCTTCCGAATACCGCGTACATCTCGGCTCGTTCGTCGACAATCCGGCCGACTGGGCTCACGCCGCAACGCTCAGTCAGTGGTGCGCGTCACTCGAGCTGCGACCGCTCGTGCCCTGGCGAGCGGCCCTGCGCAGCGCTCGCGGGTTGTTTACCGGCGAGCCGCTGACGGATCCGTATTACTGCGATCCCGGTCTCCACGCGTGGGTGAGGGCGACGCTCGCACGGGAGCCGGTGAGCGCAATCGTGGTGCTGTCCGCGTCGATGGCGCAGTACGTGCCTGACGCGCACAGTCGCACTACTCGCTACCTGGTCGATTTCGTCGACGTCGATTCCGACAAGTGGCTGCAATATTCGACCGGAGCACGCTGGCCGATGTCGTGGGTATATCGGCGCGAGGGGCTGCGGCTGGAGCAGCGCGAGGCCCACATTGCGCGCATGAGCCACGCCAGCGTCTTCGTCTCGCAGGCAGAGGCCGAGCACTTCCGGCGTCTGCACCCGGACTCGCGCGAGCGCGTTCACGCGGTGCCGAACGGCGTCGATAGCGTGAAATTCTCGCCCGCGCACCCGTTCGAATCACCGTATGCTACCGGCGAATGCGCGCTGGTGTTCACGGGCGCCATGGACTACCGCGCGAACGCGGACGCCGTGATTTGGTTTGCGCGCGACGCACTGCCTGCGATCCGCGCGCGCGAACCGCGGGCGCGCTTCTGGATCGTGGGATCGAATCCGGTCGCGCCGGTGCGCGCGCTAGCTGCTCTCCCGGGAGTGAGCGTGACCGGCCATGTGCCCGACGTGCGTCCGTACTTGCGGCATGCGGCGCTTGCCGTCGCGCCGCTGCGTCTCGCACGTGGCGTGCAGAACAAGGTACTGGAAGCAATGGCGATGGCTCGTCCGGTGCTCGCCACGTCGGCGGCCACTCGCGGAATCGACGCGGTCACGCCGCCAGGGGTGACGATCGCCGACACGGCTGAGTCGCTGGCGAGCGAGGCGCTCAGACTGCTGAATGCTGCGGATTGCGAGGCGCTTGGCGCGGCAGCGCGGCGTTTCGTCACGGAGCGCTTCGATTGGGAGACGAGCCGGCGCGCATTCCTCGCGTTGCTCGCCGAGCGTCCGAGCGGATCGTTGCTGCGGCTGCGCGGAGGAAGCCGGCCGTGAGTACGACAGCGACCGCAATCGTTGCAGGGTCGGCGGGCCGGCAGTGGAGTCGCAGTCCCTGGCTGGCCGTCGTCCTGGCCTGGTTCGCCGTGGTGATCCTGCTTTGGGACACGTTTGTCGACATGTGGCGGACATGGAGCGCGTCGGGCACGTTCACGCATGGCTACGCCATCTTCCCCATCGCGCTGGTCCTGCTCTGGCGCCGCCGCGCACTCTGGCAGGCACTGCCGATGCGGCCGAGCGCTGCCGGAGTCGTGCTCGTGGCCGGCTCCGTCACCCTGTGGCTCGTCGGCTCGCTGCTGCATCTCAACGTCGTCATGCAATTCGGCGCGGTGGGCACGCTGGTGTTCTCGATCATCGCGATCGCCGGGATCGAAGTGTTCAGGGCAGCGAAGTTTCCGCTGCTCTTCATGTTCTTCGCCGTGCCCGTCGGTGAGGAACTGGTGCCCTGGCTGATGGATTTTACCGCGTGGTTCACGGTCGGGGCGCTCAATACGGTCGGAATTCCCGTGTTCGCCGAAGGTCACCTGATCCACATTCCGACCGGCAACTTCTCGGTCGAGAAAGCCTGCAGCGGCATCCGCTACCTGTTCGCCTCGATCGTGCTCGGCACACTGTATGCGCACCTCGTCTATCGCAGTACGTGGCGGCGCGTCGTGTTCGTGGCGCTGTGTGCCGTCGTGCCCGTCGTGGCGAACGGTCTCCGGGCGTTCCTCATCGTGATTCTTGCGCACGTGAGCCAAAACGAGATCGCGATCGGCATCGATCACCTGATCTACGGCTGGATCTTCTTCGGCTTCGTGATGCTGCTGGTCTTCTGGATCGGGCGGAGCATTGCGGAGCCGGTGGCACCGGAACCGGCACCGCCTCCCGTCGCCCCGTCTTTCGTCGGCCGCTTCGGACGATTCGCACCTTGGTTCGCACTGGTCGCGCTACTCATTCCGGTGTTCGGGCTGAGACTCACCGCGGCGGCGCTGCAGGGTCGCGAAGCGGGCGACGCGTCCTCCGCCGCAGCTGCGGCGCGCGTGCCGGCGCCGATCGCGGGCTGGACCGGCCCGACTACAGTGTCAAGCAATTGGGAGCCGCGGTTCATCGGCCCTACGCGCGTCGTGACGGCAGCCTATCTGCACGGTGGCGATGCCGTGGACGTCGCGTTGCTGAGTTACGGCACCGAGCACGCCGGGGCGGAGCTCGTCAATTCGGAGAATCGCCTGTTCGACCCCGAGCGCTGGACCTGGCTCGGGGAGCGCTGGCTGCAGCTCGACCTGCCGGATGGGATGAAGATTCCCGTGTTTGCAGTGCAG
>Ga0180063_1000490_pt1 | contig 10722 bp, 13 predicted proteins | sample EasRivT47_16_10D_FD_121776 | JGI IMG/M metagenome (GOLD analysis project Ga0180063, IMG submission 121776) | Soil microbial communities from meander-bound floodplain in the East River, Colorado, USA - East River metaG ERMLIBT47_16_10D | ecosystem: Environmental > Terrestrial > Soil > Floodplain ...
CACGCCCGTCTGCACGACCGAGCTCGGCTACATGGCTCGGCTCAAGCCGAAGTTCGACCGGCGCAACACCAAGATCGTCGGGCTGAGCATCGATCCGGTCAGCGATCACACGCGCTGGGTCAAGGACATCGAGGAGACGCAGGGCCACGCGGTGACCTATCCGCTGATCGGCGACACCGATCTCGCCGTGGCCAAGCTGTACGACATGATCCACCCCGAAGCCGGCGACAGCTGCGCGGGCCGCACCGCGGCCGACAACTCCACCGTGCGCTCGGTGTTCATCGTCGGACCGGACAAGAAGATCAAGCTGATCCTGACCTACCCGATGAGCACGGGCCGCAACTTCGACGAGGTGCTGCGCGTGCTGGACTCGATGCAGCTCACGGCGAAGCACAAGGTGGCCACGCCGGTGAACTGGAAGCAGGGCCAAGACGTCATCATCCTGCCCGCCGTTCCGGACGCCGAGGCCCGGCAGAAGTACCCCGAGGGCTGGAAGGCCCCCAAGCCCTATCTGCGCATTGTGCCCCAGCCGAAGTAGGTTTTTAGCAGGGTTCTTGACATCGCCGGCGGGCCGGCCCAGGTTCTGGACGGAGGGTGTGGTGATGACCCGGGTCGGCGTTCTCCGTTCCGTCGTCGGCCTGACGGCCCTGGCGCTCGGGCTCTGTGCCGCTTCGCTCACCCGGGCCGAGCTCGAGGCGACGAGCGCGACCTCCTACGGCCTCGAATGGCCGGGGACCGGGTCGACCCGGCGCATGCTCTACTGGACCAATCCGCAGTCGAACGGACTCCCGATCTACCCAGCGACGTACATCTTCCGCGTCTACCCGCGCAAGAAGGTCTATCCCGGATCCTGCTATGGCTCGGGCTCGTGTAACAACAAGTACTGGACGACGTTCTTCTGGGGCAACAATGGGCGTTTCGACTGGAGCGGCGGAGTTGCGCGCACCTACTACGGCGCGCATCCGTATCCCGTTCCGCCGACGAATGGAACGCAGGAGTGGGAGATCAGCGCACAGGGTCACGATATCGTCACGGGCGTCGAAGTCACGTGGAACCGCTGGCACGTCCAAGCGTTCCGTGCGCATCGCCTCGGGAACGGCCAGCCAGTCCATGAGTTCTACTACGATCTGCCAACGCCGGTCACCACGCCGCTGGGCAGTCATCCGAACCTCGACTACCAGGTGTTCGACGCCGCGTACGGCACCCAGCAGCCACCGTCGCCTGCGCTCGTGATGGGCCAGGCCCCGGATTTCAACGGCGTGTCATGGGGCGGTTACCCCGGCTGGGAGGAGTTCAGCGGGATCATTCGTGGCATCCAGATCTACAACAGTTATCTGTCAGACGCGGACGTCGCCGCAGAGATCGCGTCGCCCATGTCGACCGCCGCGGGGCAAGCCAGCATCTGGTACCTCAACCTCGACCCACGACCGTCGGACGTGACGGACAAGAAGGGGACGGGCACAGCGCACAACCCGTCGTGGGACGGAACGACCGCCCTGGAGTGGTCCTCGACCGTCACCCCCACGCCACCGCCGACGCCAACCGGACTCCGCGTCAACTGAGGCCGACCTCGCCGGTGTGATACGGTGGATACGAGTCCCGACCGGAGAGGAAGGTCACTTTGCACACCCCGCCGACTCCCGATTTCGTTCCGTGGACCGCGGCACGCTTCCAGACCGAAGAAGCACGCGACCGGTTCCTCAGCGTCGTGACGACCCGGCAGGTGAGCGAGATCGAGGTCGAGCCAATGCGCGACGAGGGCCGCGGCGCATGGGTTCGTTGGCGTCCGGGACAGTTCCTCGGCCTCAACGACGTCGCGTATGCGCACGGAGGCCGGATCGTCCTCACGGTCACCCGACAGCGCGAGTCGTAGCGGCCCCCGGGGCCGCGGCCTGCACCGTCACCAGCTCGATCTGGCCCAGCTCGGCCGCGGCTGACGAGTACGTGCTCCAGTACGACCCCAGGATCTTCGACGTCGCGGCGAGGGCGTACAGCTCGACGACGGCTTCCTGAACGCCCTCCTCGGTCTGGCGCGAAGCGCGGTACGGCGTGGTCAGGATCCGGTCGCCGAACAGGTCGGTGAAGCTGCGCTTCACCTCCATCGCGTCCGTCGCCAGATAGAACCGTGTCGCAGGCCGGGCCGCGATCTCCTCCCGCATCCGCTCGATGAACAGCGCGTCCGGACTGAAGGCGATCGACTTCGTGTTGTCCGTCCTGCGCACGTGCACGCCGACCGTCGAGGAATCGAACGGCGCGGTCCGCTCGTCGATCCTCCGCCGCAACGCCTCGATCGGCGTGAAGATCGCGTACGGTCGCGTGCTCGGGTAGAACCGCGAGTAGCTCTCGATGTGCACGGGGCGAAGGCGGCCCGCGGCGCGGAAATCGAACGCCTCGAGCCGGCGGTTCTCGTCCTTCGAGAAGGTCAGCGCGCCGAAGGGCCAGATCCGGGACAGGCGGCGCAGATTGCGATGCGTGCGCAGGAAGCGCAGCGGCCTCAAGCGCCGCTCGTGGATCGTCACCGCCGGGCTGGCGATCGGCTCGAACAGCTTGTCGAATCGACAGCGCAGATCCCCGGCCCTGACCCAGTGGATGTCGAGCGGCACCCGAAGATCGTGGGCCAGCGCGACGGCCGAATCGACGGCCTGCATCCGGTTGCACAGGCCGCCCTTGGGCTTGAGGTGGATCCTCGACGTGGGCACGGGCGCCATGCTACGTCGACAGGAGCCGGGCCTCAACCCGCTGGACACGCTCGACCTGCTCTACAATCCACCGATGGACCGCGTCGATTTCCGCTCGGACACGGTGACCTGGCCGACGCCCGAGATGCGCGAGGCCATGGCGCGTGCGCGGGTCGGCGACGACGTCTACGGCGAGGATCCCACGGTCTGCGCGCTCGAGGACGCGGCAGCCGCGTCCGTGGGCCAGCCGGCGGGGCTCTTTGTCGCCAGCGGCACGATGGGCAACCTCACCGCGATCCTGGCCCACGCGGGTCGCGGCGACGAGGCGATCGTCGGCTACGAGTCGCACACGTTCCAGTGGGAGGCCGGCGGCATGGCCGCCCTCGGGGGCGTGGTCCCGCACCTGCTGCCGACCGACGACGAGGGTCGCATGGACCCCGCGGCCGTCGAGGCCGCGGTGCACGGCGACGACCCGCACCGGCCGCGCAGCCGGCTGATCCTGCTCGAGAACACCTTCGGCGGCCGGTCGGGAGCGGCGCTGCCGCCCGACTACTTCGCCGCGCTGCGTGCGATCGCCACGCGGCACGGCCTCGCCGTGCACCTCGACGGCGCGCGCTTGTTCAACGCCGCGGTGGCGCTGGGCGTGCCTGCTTCCACGCTGACGCGCGACGTCGACACGGTGACGTTCTGTCTGAGCAAGGGGCTGTGCGCGCCGGTGGGCTCGGTACTGTGCGGGCCCGAGGAGACGATCGCCCGCGCGCGACGCGTGCGCAAGAGCCTCGGCGGCGGCATGCGCCAGGCCGGCGTCCTCGCCGCGGCCGGCCTCGTGGCGCTCGAGACGATGATCGACCGCCTGGCCGAGGACCACGCGCTGGCCCGCACGCTCGCCGGGCGGCTCGAGGCGCTCCCGGGGCTCCGTGTCGCGCGCGTCCGCGTGCGAACCAACATCGTCCACTTCGCGCTCGCGTCCGAAACCGGCCTCACTCCGGACCGGCTCGTGGCCGAGCTGCGCGAGCGGCACCGGGTCTGGCTCGGCACGTATCCACCGCACTGGCTCCGCGCCGTGACGCACTACTGGGTCGGCCCGGCGGAAGTCGACCGTCTGGTCGCCGGGATCGAGCAGATCCTGGGCACGCGGCGCGTTTCCTAGCACGGGCTGGCCCGCCCGGACCCCGTCCCCTATATATGAGCAGGGACCGGGAGGTGCCACGGCGATGGAGAGCTTCGGACAGAAGATGAAGCTGGCGCTGGCGAATCGAGGCGTGCAGCTCGAGGACGTCGCCCAGGCGACCGGCGTCGAGCTCGAGCATCTCCGAGCGCTCGAGCGCGGCGACTACGCCGCGCTCCCCGACGACGCCCGTGTCGCCGACTGCCTGCGCTCGTTCGCGGCGTTCGTCGAGGTCGACGGGGATGCCGTGGTCGAAGACTACCTGCACGATCGCCAGGGCGATGCACCGGCTCCACCGCGCGAGCGCGCCGACACGGTCGTGCCGGCGATCATGCGCCCGCCGCGACGCCGCCGCTCGCGCGCGCCGCTCACGCTCGTGGCGGTCGCGGCATTGGCGACGCTGACCTGGTGGTGGGTCCGCCCGACGCAACGAGCCGAGCCCACGCGTGCGCCTGCAACCGTGGCGGCGGCGGCCAATCTTCGACCGACGACCGATCCGGTTCCGTCACGCCAGGAGTCGGAGCCGGCACGCGATCCAGCCCCGACACCCGCGCGCCTGATCGTCGAAGAGCACGGGGTCGGCACCGGCGTCGTCGACCGACGGCTCGTCGGCGAGAGCGAGCGGTTCACCGAGGGATCGCAGGTGTGGTTCTGGATGCGCGTGACGGGCGCACGGTCGGGCGAGACGATTCGTCACGCGTGGCTCCACGAGGGTCGCGAGGTGAGCGGCGTGACGCTGGCCCTCGGCGGCTCCTCCTGGCGCACGCAAAGCGCCAAGACGCTGAATCCGGGCTCGGTCGGCAACTGGGCGGTCGAGGCCCGGGACGACTCCGGCCGAGTGCTGGCCCGGCGCGAGTTCCTGTGCGTGCCCCGGTGAGCGTAGCGCGGGCTCAGTCCAAGACCAGCCGTGTGCGGCGGAAGCGCGACAGAGCGATCGCGATGAGGCCGGCGTCGAGAAGCGCAGCGCACGCCAGGGCGACGCTCCCGAGCGCCAGCGGATCCGAAGGCGACACGGCGCGGAGCACGAGCAGAGGCCCGAGCCCGACGACCAGGATCGCGACCCCCATTTGCTGGCTCGCCTGGCGCACGCTCGCGGCGCGGAGTGAAACGAGGACGCCGATCGCGGTCGTCAGAGTTGCGCCAAGCACGGCCAGCGCCGCACTCCCCACGAGCGTCGAGAGTGGATAGAAGACGAGCGCGCCGCGCGCGAAGAGAACGTTGACGGTCACGAGCCCGACGGCGAGGCTGCCCACCAGCACCGCCAGGCCGTAGCCGACCGCCGCAGCCATCTTGCCCACGAGGATCGCCCGGTCGGACAGGCGGCTCGCCAACAGCGTCTCGAGGGTGTGACGCTCGCGCTCGCCAGCAACGGCATCCACGATCAAGTTCGAGAGCATCAGGAGCGGAACCCACGCCCAGGCGAAGAGCAGCGCCGGCGACTCGACCCAGGCCCGTCCGAGCTGCCAGGGCATGGCGACGCCGAAGACCGCCAGAATCAACAGGAAGTTGACCAGACCGCCGCGAAAGCGCCCCTGCGGCGCGAAGAGCTCCTTCCATTCCTTCCACGCGACCGCCCAGACGTCTCGGCTCATCCTGCCTCCTTCATCAGAGTCTGAAAGGCGTCCTCCAGGCTCGCCTGGCCGCGCCGCACCTCCTCCACCTCCCCTCCCGATCTCACGATCAGGCCCACCAGCGCCGCAACTTCAGCGCCCGGACCGAGCTCGATCGAAAGTAGTCCGTCGACCTCGGCGCGCACGGACCGGACGTTGGCGAGTGCCTCGAGCTTGGCGACGACGTCCGCGCCGAATCGACGGCCGGCGATGTCGACGCGGCGCTGCGCGCTGCGGGCTCGGATCTCGTGCGGCGCGCCCTGCGCGAGCAGCTGGCCCGCCCGCAGGATGGCGATCCTCGTGCAGAGCTTCTCGGCTTCGCCGAGATTGTGGGTCGTCAAGAGCACCGTGACGCCATCACGGGACACGAGGGCCGCGAGGTCGTCGTGAACCGCGGCGGACGAGACCGGATCGAGCCCAGCCGTCGGCTCGTCGAGTACGAGAAGACGCGGGCGATGCAGCAGCGCGCGGGCGATCGCGAGCTTCTGTTTCATGCCCTTGCTCCAGGTCGCCACCGGTTCGCTGCGGCGCTCCCACAGGCCGAGCGCTGAGAGGAGCTGCTCGATCCGCGCTCGCCGCTCGCTGCGCGGCAGCCGCCAGACGCGGCCGTAGAACTCCAGGTTGTCCGCCGCGCTGAGCCGCTCGTAGAGCCCGGAATGCTCGAGGAGCGCTCCCGTGCACGAGCGGATCGCGTGGCCGTGGGTACGCGGATCGAGGCCGAAGACCCTGGCTTGGCCGCTCGTGGGCTCGAGCAGGCCGAGGAGCAGCCGGATCGTGGTCGTCTTTCCGGCCCCGTTGGGCCCGAGCAGACCCAACACCGTACCTGCGGGGACGCGCAGGGTCAGGCCGTCGAGCGCGCGGCGGCCAGCGAAGTCGCGGCAGAGCCTGTCGACTTCGATCGCCTCCACGGTCATCGATGGCCCCGGACGAGGATCATGCCGGCCGCCACCAGCGCGGCCAGGACGAACGTGACCGCAGCCGTCAGGAACCAGCGCTGGGACAGGATCCTGTGCGACCCCTGGTACGCCGCGTTCACTCCTCCGCCGAGCACGACCAACGCGAGCAGATCCCAGGTGGCCTCTCCACGAGCGAACGCTCGAAAAGCGGCGATCCCGAGCAAGCCGAACGACAGGACGAGATACGACCAGCGATAGCTGGCGTTCTCCACCGCGCCCGTCCGCTCGTCGCGGTCCACCAGTCCCGTACTCATCGGTCGTCCTCCAGGTAGAACAGCTCGCCGACCGGCTTGTCCAGCCGCGCGGCGAGGACGAAGGCGAGCAACGCGGACGGACAGTACTGCCCGTTCTCGATCGAGCTGATGGTCTGCCGGGTCACACCGGCAAGGCGAGCCAGCTCTTCCTGCGAGAGCCGCCGCTCGGCCCGAGCCACCCGCATTCGGTTGGCCAGTCGCATCGATCACCTGTTGGGAGAGTGCACGCCCGAAGAGTAAAGCATGCAGGACAAATTGTCAAGTATGACGGACATAACGACAAGAATGGCGTGCAGCCAGCGGGCCGAAGGCGCTATCCGCGCTCGCCCCAGTCCACTTCGTCGAACACTTCCTTGCTCTCGAGCGTTCGGACGCGGAACAGCGTGCCGAACGCGTCGAACGGGCCCGGGCCGGCGCGGACGCTGGCCTGCCAGTCGCGCTCGCTGTTCCACCGCACGACCTCGACGAAGGCGTGCTGCCGCGTGGGGTCGCGCAAGAGCAAGCTGCCGCGGGCACCCCGCCGCGTGGCGCGGGTCGCGGCCTCTTCGAGCCAGGCGTCGCGGAAGATCTCCTCGGCTCCCGGCTCGATGACGACGCGATAGAGACGGATCATCGTCGACCCGGCTGTGTAGTCCAGATCGTCGACGACTTCTTCGAAGACCTCGACCAAATCGCCGGCAGCGCCTCCGCGCCGGGTCGCCTGCCAGTCCTCGCAGCTCGCCCAGCGCTCGATGACCAGAAACGTCGAGCGATCATCGCGTTCGCGGAGCAGGATGCTCCCCAGCACTCCCGGCGCGCGCGCGCGCACGAAGGCGTCTTCTTGGCCGGCGGCGGCGCTCAGCCGATGGAAGACACGGATCGGTCGCCCCGGAGCCAGCTCGAGATCCGCGCAATCGAGGTCGGCGCCCCGAGCGCCCAGGTAGGGCAGCACCAGCAGGAGCGTGACAGCGAAGCGACCAAGGGGGCGCGCACGAGAAGGCCACGGCATCGCCGTCTCTCCGGGCGGCCGCACCCCCCGGGCTGCCGTCGTGGGGTTATACGCCCCACCCCGGACCAGGTTGCACGATTCCCGCTCTCCGAGCCGCGAATCCTGGCGCCGGCGTGACGAGACGCCCGCGCATCACGGCGTCTCGACGGGCCTCCAGGACTTGTCCGGGTCGAAGCGCTCCATCGCCCGGAACCGCTCGAGCGTCTTCGATCCGAGGTCTTTCTCGTACACGACGCCGTCGTGACTCACGAGGAAGGTCTGGATCCCAGTCACCGCGTAGTCGGCCGGGGCCGCGACGAGCGCGAACCCGCCGATCATGGCGCCGTCGACGATGAAATCCATCGCGCCCAGCGGGGCCGACGGGCCTTGGCCCGTGAGGATCTTGAAGTAATAGCCGTGGTACGGCTCGTAGCGATCGGAATACCCCTCGGCGATCACGCGCGCGATCCCCTCCCCCACCGGCCCCTCCCACGTACCGTCCGCCGCTCTCCAGGCCAGGCCGTCCTGCTGTCCGGGGGTACTGACGATGCGCCGCGCGTACTGGTTCACCGCCGATCCGTGCTTCGTCAGGGCGTACTCGTGCTGTGCCTCGACGTACCCGCGGCACACCTCGATCGCGTCGAGCTCGTTGCTCCCGATGCGGCGGTACAGCAACTCCTGTCGCCCGGCCTTGGTGTCGAACCTCCAGGCGCCGCGCCATCCTCGCCGTGGGGAGCGAGATCTGGCCGATGCCGATCCCGATCGTCGAGGAGCGCGGCGAGGATGGCGCGCTTCGCCTTGTCGGAGTCTTTCGAGACCGTCGTCATCTCCCGGGCCTGCGCGGCGAAAGCCTGCGCCGTGTTCTTGTCCTGCACCGCGTCTTCGGTGACCACGAGATCGATGCCGTCCGGCCCGAAGATCTCCTTGAGCACCGCGACGTCGAAGCGCTCGGCCGCGTCGATCAGCGCTTCCGCGGCTTGCTCCGGCGAGGGGAACGTCTTCTGCGCCGGGGCTTTCGCGGCGAGAAGGAACGCCATCCCACATGCGCAGACCGCGAGTGCCATCCCCTGGTCCGCTCGGCTTCGGCGGTTCATCGTGCTCATCACCGCCTCCCGCCACCGCCACCGCGCCCGCCACCGCCGCCGCGCGACCCCATGCTCGACGAGCCGCGCGAGCTGCTCGCGCGCGCGCTCGATCCGCTGTAGCCGCGGCTTCCGCCGCTGAACCCGCTCGACTTCGACGTGCTGCTCTTTGGAATGTTGCGGCTTCCGATCTGGTCGCCGCCCCCCGCGGAGCGATTCGCCGCGCTCGGGGCGGACGGTCTGGCTCCGCCGGCCCCGGTCGAGGGCCGACTGCCCGCGGTCGGCTGCTTCCCGCCCTGGCCGCGCGTGCCGCCCTGACGCGAGTTGAGCGAGTCGCCGCGCGCGCTACCGCCGTACTTGTTGGCCGTGGCCTTGTTCGAGTACGGCGTCCCCCCGCGATGCTGCGGGTTGTGCTGCCAGTTGTTGTTTCCGCCGCGGTTCCCGCCGTTGATCTGGTTGAAATTGTTGTTGACGTTGATGTTGACGTCGTTGCCGCCCCAACCGCAGCCGCAGCACGAGCCGCCCCAGAACGCCGCGCCGACCATCACGCCGAAGCTGAACGAGACGAAGGCCGCACCGGGCGGGTACGGCGGGTAGTAGATCGGCGGGTACGGATAGACCGGCGGGCCGTAGACGACCGTCGGGCTATAGCTCGGCACGTAGATCACCTCGGGATTCGCGGATTCGACGACGATGACGGTCTTGTCCTCGATCGTCTTCGTGTCGACCTTCTGCTGCTCGTTGCTCTTCAGGGCGCCGTTGTCCTGGGCCTTCTTGCGCATGCGCTGTACGGATTCCATGACGTCGGCTTGCTGCGCAAGAAAGGCGTTCCCGAGGTCGGTCGTCCACTGGGCGTCGTCGGCGAGCCGCTTCACCACGTCGGGAAACGCGGCCATCGACTGGACGCTGGGATCCCAGGGCTGCTTGGCCACCGCATCCGCCAGGGCCTTGTCCTTCAGCGAGGCGTTCTTCTGGAGCCACTGCTGGAGCTGGACGATCTCGAGTGGATACGTCGAGGCCACGAGCGTCTGGGCCAGCAGATCGTCGGGATAGAGGGCGATCGGCGCCACGAGCGAATCGAGCTGCTCGGGCGGGATCTTCGGCGCGTCCTGCTCCGGCGCCGCGGCGGGCTTGGCCGCTTCTTTCGCATCCTGCCCGATTGCCGCGCCGTCGCCCAGCACGAGCAGCAGCGCGCAGCCGACCGCCACGAGTCGGCGACAGGCACGGTTCGGAAACCAGAATCGTCGTCGCTGCGGTTCCATGGCTCGCACCCCTCTCACGTGGTCCGTGAGTGTAGCGCAAGCCGGGCGTCGATCACTCGCAACGCGCGGGATCGGCGTTGACACGCTCGACGCCGGACGACTCGGGGCCGAGCGTCCCCGCTCCGCACACGGCCGTCCACGGCTGGACCAGGTACAGGAATCCCTGATCGGACGCCGGAAGCTCCGCATCGTCGTGCGTCGTCCCGACGATCCCCTCGGCCAGGCATGGTCCGTAGACCCACGAATCGACCGCGAGCAGATCCCCGCGAGTCACCGAGTACGACTCGGCCCCGGGCGGAGGCACCCAGGTCAGCCGCGCCACACCGGGTGCGGGCATCGCGATCCGCAATCCCGTCACCTCGCCCGGCCCCGCCGACCCCGGATCCCCTGGCGCGCAGTCGCAGGCGTCCCCCACGCCGTCCCCGTCCCCGTCCGCTTGCGACGCGTTCGGCATGCCGATGCAGTTGTCGCAGGCGTCCCCCACGCCGTCGGCCAGCGGTATCCGCGCGAGGCCCTCGAGCCGCACCGCATCGATCTCCTCGAAATTCGGCACCGCCGTCCGCACCACGACCGTGTCCGCCAGATACACCCGCGGCGAAAACGTCACATCGAGCGTCTCGCCACACGCGGTCGCGTCGGTCTGCGACCATAGCGTGCGCAGACCCTCGTCCACACCACGCAGCTCGACAGCCGTCACGAACGGCGCCTCGAGCTGCTCGTACACGGAGACCGCGGTCGCACGCAC
>Ga0180063_1000491_pt1 | contig 10702 bp, 6 predicted proteins | sample EasRivT47_16_10D_FD_121776 | JGI IMG/M metagenome (GOLD analysis project Ga0180063, IMG submission 121776) | Soil microbial communities from meander-bound floodplain in the East River, Colorado, USA - East River metaG ERMLIBT47_16_10D | ecosystem: Environmental > Terrestrial > Soil > Floodplain ...
ACGACCCGCCAGTAGTGACCAGTGCGGGGACGGGGACGTTTGCGGAAAACGCCGCTGGGGCGGTGTACACGGCGACGCGCAGCGAGGTCGATGGCGGCGACACGGTGAGCTGGACGCTGTCGGAGGCCGATGCGGGGCTGTTCACGATCGATGCGACGACGGGGGTGGTGTCGCTGGGGTCGGCGCAGAGCTTCTGGACGCCGGGGGATGCGAACGCCGACGGGGTCTACGAGATCACGGTGCGCGCGACCGACAGTGGCGGCCTCTTTGATGAGCGCGCGGTGCAGCTGACGCTGACGGCGGCACCCGCGGTTGCGAGCACGCCCACGCCGGCGCCCGCGCCTGCGGACGGGAGCATTGCGCTGCCCGCGAGCGGGGCGGTCTCGGGCGGAGCTGCTCTTCCCACCCAGTTGCCAACGGCGCCGGCCTCGCTGCCGTGGACGCCGGCTCCGGCCCCGCTCGGGCCGCAGTTCGCCGACCGGCCGCTCGGATTGCCGGTGGATGGCGCCGTGCCGGCCGCGAACCTAGGCAGCGCCGGCTTGCCGGGCGCGGCGCCGGCGGGCGCACCGAGCGTGGTGGTGGACCTGAACGCCCTGCCTCCGACTGCCGCCGGGCCGGTTGAAATGTCCACCTTCAGCCTGGTGCGCCTGTCGCCACATGAAGCCGCCTCGCACCTGCGTCTGACCGGCGGGGTCCTGCCGCCGGACGCCGGCGGGCACCGGCTGTTCGTCTACCACGGGGTGGCCGACATGCGGCTGTTCGCCGAGGGCTCGGCCGTGCTGCGCGTGCCGGCGGACGCATTTGCGCATACGGACCCCACGGCAATCGTGTACCTCCAGGCGCGGCTCGCAAACGGCGCCCCGCTGCCCGGGTGGCTCGAGTTCGACGGCTTGCGCGGCCTGTTCAGCGGCACCCCGCCGGAAGGCCTGGAGGGCACCCTCGAGATCGAGATCGTGGCGAGGGATAACGAAGGCCGCGAGGCGCGTACCCGGTTCACGCTCGAGATCGAGGCGTTGCGGGCCGGCCCGGCCGCCGCTGCTCTGGCGCTTGGCCTCGACGTCGACAAGGATGAGGCTGAAAAAGCACGCCTGGAAGCGGCGCGCCAGGCCAAGGACGGGCGCGAGGCCGGCAAGGCCGGAACCGCGACCGCCGCCGTCAGGCCGCAGAAGCCCGGCGCCTCGACCTTCAGCGACCAGGTGAGCGCGGCCAGGACCCAGCGCGACCCCCTGCTCGACCGGATCAGCCCCCCGGGGAAGGACAAGACAGGCACTCGCCGCTAAAAACCCGCGGCTCAGCTATCATGCGTCCGGAAGGGAACAAGGGCGCACGAAACAAGGACATGCATTCCTTAGTTCAACAGAAACCGCAATTAGCGGTAGCCCTCCTTGTCGCCGCTGCAGCGGTGGCTCTCGCCGGCTGCGCGGTGACGACTCAGCCGCTCGACTCTGCGGAACGCGAGCGGCTAGCCGCGGAGGCGCGGGACCAGCTCTTTGCCGGGCAGGAGCCGGTCGCTCGTCCGCTGACGCTCGCGGAGGCGACCGCACGCGCCATCAAGTACCAGGCCGAGCACCGGCAGCGCCGCATGGAGGAGGCGGCCGCGGCGGCGCAGCTCGACGTCGCCCAGTTCGACCTGCTGCCGCGGCTCACGGCGAACGCCGGCTACAGCACCCGCAACAACGAAGCTTTCGGCTTCGGGGTCACGCCGGACGGGACCGTGACCACCACGCCGAGCGCGGCGCAGGAGCGCACGATCCGGACCGCGAACGTCGGCGTCGCCTGGAACGTGCTCGATTTCGGCGTGAGCTATTTCCGCGCCAAGCAGCTCTCCGACCAGAAGCTGATCGCCGAGGAGCGCCGCCGCAAGGCGGTGCAGACGCTCATGCACGACGTTCGCGTGGCGTGGTGGCGCGCCGAGGCGGCGCAGCGCCGCCTGCCGGAGGCCGACCGCCTGCTCGCCGAGGTCGACCAGGCGATCGAGAAGACGCGCCTGGTCGAGGCGCGCCGGCTGCTGCCGCCGGTCCAGACCGCGACGCTGCGCCGCGCGCTGCTCGATCTCAGCCAGCAGATCGCGCTTCACCGGCAGGATCTCGCCCAGGCGCAGGTGGAGCTCGCCGCCCTGGTCAATGCGCCCCCCGGCACCGAGCTGCGCGTCGCCGCGCCCCCGAGCGACGCGCGCGAAGTCCCCGACCTGACCGCGGACCTGGAGAAGCTCGACGCGCTCGCGCTCAGCATGCGGCCGGAGATGGCGGAAGAAGGCTACCGGGCGCGGATCTCGGCCGACGAAGCGCGCAAGGCGCTGGTCGGGCTGCTGCCCAACGCCGGCCTGATCGTGGCGAGCAATTACGACAGCAACCGGTTCCTGGTCAACAGCAACTGGTATTCGCTCGGCCTCAACGTCGCCCTGAATCTCACCAAAGTCTTCTCCCTGCCGGCGCTGAACCGCTCGGAAGAAGCGCAACGCCGCGCCGACGACGCGCGCCGGCAGGCGATGGCGATGGCGGTCCTGACCCAGACGCGGATCGCCGCCGTGCGTTACACCCTGGTGGCCGACGAGTTCCTGATCTGGGACGAGGCGTCACGCGACGACGACCTGATCGTGAAGCATCTTGCGTCCAGCGAATCGGCCGGAATCGACAACGAGCTGGAGGTGGTGCGCGCGCGCGCCCGGGCGATGGCGACCCACGTCAATCGCGACCTCGCCTACGCCGCCGTCCAGGGGGTGATTGCGCGCCTGTACAACTCGGTCGGATACGACGCGGTGCCGCGCGCCGGCGAAGACGCGGAGCTGGCGGAACTGACAAAGCTGGTGCAACTGCGCTACGGCGAGCTCGAGCGCGAGAGCTTCTCGCCGCGCGCCGAGGAGGAAAAGCTGCTGGTGGCGGTGGGCGAGGTGTCGGGCGTTGCGCCTCGGGTCGCCGCGCTGCTCGGCGAAGGAGCGAACCGCGTCCTTGCCGGCGGCAGGGTCAAGGCCGCCGACGGCGCTGCCGACGTGTGGATGGACCTGCGCCTTAACCTCGAGCGCGCCGCGGGCGGCCGCAGGACGGTGCGGGTCGACATCGGCGCGCGCCGCCCCCCGGGGAGCGCGGCCCTGGCGGCGCGCGAGTTCAAGACCACGCTGAGCGAGCCGATCGACGACGAGCAATGGCGGGTGCTCGGCGAAGGCGCCGCCTACCGCATGGTCAGCGAGCTTGCCTCGACCCGGATCACGCGGCCGGTGCTGCGCATGGAGCAGGCGCTGCGGATGCCCGCGGGCGACGCACCCGGCGCCGGGACCGCGCCGCCCGCCGACGGAGAACCGCTCGACCTGCGCCTCGACGAGCGGCTCGCCCCCCGGTGAGGACGAGCCTCGCACGGCTGAGCCTGATCGTCGCCTTCGCCGCCGCGGCGGGCAACGCGCTCGCGCAGGCGCCAGCCCCGGGCGCCGCGCGACCCGAGAAGCCCGCGGCGGAAGGCGAGGTCGCCGCGCTGATCCTCGCCGGCGAGGAGGGCATCCTGTCGAGCCAGATGGCGGGCAAGATCAACGCGATCCGGGTCGGGCTGGGAGACGATTTCAAGAAGGGTGCGGCGCTGATCGAGTTCGACTGCTCTGAGCAGCGTGCGCAGTTCCAGGCGGCGGACGCCGAGCACCGGGCGGCGCGCGAGACGCACCTCGCGCGCCTGCGCTTGCAGGCGCTCGGCGCCGCCGGCGAGCTCGAGGTGACGCTTGCAGCCGCTGCGGCGGAAAAAGCCCGCAGCCAGGTCGACTACCGCAGGACGCAGATCGCGTATTGCAGGGTCAGGGCCCCGTTCAAGGGCAATGTCGCGCGGCTGCGCGTCAAGGTCGCGGAAAGCGTCCCCGCCGGGCAGGCGCTCATCGATGTGGTGAACACGAGCACGCTCAAGGCGCAGATGTTCGTGCCGGCGGCCTGGGTGGCCTGGCTGCGCCCCGGGGCCCAGCTGACGATCCACGTCAAGGAGACCGGCGAGAGCTTTCCCGCGCGCGTCTCGAAGATGAATTCGCGCGTCGACGGCGTCAGCCAGCAGCTCGAGGTGGAGGCGCGCATCGACAAGGGCGAAGGCAAGCTGCTGCCCGGCATGGTCGGCGCCGCCGTGTTCACGCAGCCGCGCAAGCCCTGACGCCGCGATGAGCGAAAGCCCGAACCCCGCGCTCGCGCTGCTCGAGTTCGAGCGGCGCATCCAGTCGGCGGGCTCCAACCGCGAGGTCGCGTTCCGCGCGGTGAACGACGCGTCGCAGGTGCTCGATTTCGACCAGGCGGTGCTCTGGCGGCTCGACGTGTTCTCGCGGCCGCTGATCGCGGTGGCCTCCGGGCTCGCCGACGTGTCGGCGGACAGCCCCTACCAGCAGTGGCTGGTGCGGCTGGTGCAGGCGATCACGCCGGCGCAGTTCGAGGAGGCGCGGGAGCACGCCATCGGCGAGCTGCCCGAGGCGGTGGTGACCGACGGCGCCGACTGGTGCCCGGCGCATCTGCTACATTGCCCGCTGCGCGGTCCGACCGGCATGCCGCTCGGCGGAATCCTGTTCTTCCGCGGCAGGCCGTTCGCCGAAGCCGAGCGCGCCCGCGCCGACTGGATCGCGCGCTCGGCCGGCTACGGCCTGTGGGCCTGGCGCAGCGACCGCCACGGCGTCAAGCGCTGGCTCAAGAGCCGCGCGACCTGGCGCACGCTGGCGATCGCCGCCGTCCTCGTCGCGCTCGCCGGCCTGATCCCGGTGCGGCTGAGCGCGCTCGCGCCCGCCGAGATTACCCCGGTGCGGCCGATCCCGGTCACTTCCCCCCTCGAAGGCGTGGTGCGCGAGATCGTCGTCAAGCCCAACCAGATCGTGAAAGCCGACGAGCTGCTGGTGGTGCTGGACGACACCGCGCTGCGCAACCGCCTGGAGCTCGCTTCCCGCGCGCTCGACATCGCGCGCGCCGACCTGCAGCGCGCCACCTTCAAGTCCTTCACCGACGAGGCGAGCCGCCTGGAGCTGCAGGTGCTCAATGCGCGCGTGCAGGAAAAGCTGGCCGAAGCCGGCTTCCTGGGCGAGCTTCTCGGCCGCTCGAAGCTGCTCGCGCCCCAGGGCGGCGTGGCGATCTTTTCCAGCTCCGAGGACTGGCGCGGCCGGCCGGTGCAGGTCGGCGAGCGCATCATGATGATCGCCGACCCCTCGCTCATCGACGTCACCATCTACCTGCCGCCGGACGATGCGGTCGAGCTCGAGGCCGGGGCGCCGGTGAATCTTCTGCTGCACGTCGACCCGCTGTCGCCGCTCGAGGCGCGCATCGAGCGCTCGAGCTACGAGGCCACGCTCGCGCCCGACGGCGCGCTCGCGTACGTGATCCGCGCCCAGCTGCTGCCGGGCCAGGGCCTGCCGCGCATCGGCATGCGCGGCACGGCGAAGATCTACGCCGGGCGCGTCACGCTCGCCTACTACCTGCTGCGCAAACCGCTCGCCTTCCTGCGTCGCTCGCTAGGCATCTGAACTCTTCGTTCGCCACTTGCGTCGCCATCGCGGTGCTTACCGTGTCAGCGGCCGCAGTGGCGTTCGGCCAGCCCCGCGGCGAGCGCGGCTACACCTCCGCGGTGTCCGAGCGCCTGATCGAGGTCTACAGCCGGCGCTTCGGGCCGGAGGCGCGCGCGCGGCTCGAGGCGTGGAAACGCGACGCCGCCGAGCGCAAGCGCGCGCCCGCGCGCGAAGCCGCGCTTCTCACCGATGTGAACCGCATGCTGAACCGCGTGCGCTTCGTCGAGGACAGCGCGCACTGGGGCGAGATCGACTACTGGGCCACGCCGGCCGAATCGATCGGCAGCGACGGCGCCGACTGCGAAGACTTCTCGATCGCCAAGTACTTCCTGCTGAAGGAGCTCGGCGTGCCCATCGCCCGGCTGCGGCTGACCTACGTGAAGTCGCTCAGGCTGAACCAGGCGCATATGGTGCTCGCCTACTACGCGCGTCCCGACGCCGATCCGCTGGTGCTCGACAACCTCGAGGACGCAGTGCGCCCGGCGTCGCAGCGCGCCGACCTCGTGCCGGTGTACAGCTTCAACGACGAGGAGGTGTGGATCGAGCTGCGCGGGCGCAGCGGCTCGCCGACGCAGCTGCGCAACTGGCGCGCCCTGATGGACCGCCTGGAATGGGAGCGGCGCACGTGAGGAAGCGCCGGGCATGACGCTCGGCCGGCTGCTCGCCGCGGCGATCTCGGCGATGTTCCTGGTCGCCCTGATCGGCGTGGAAGCGATTCACCTGCGCAGCGCGCACGTGCACATGCAGCGCCAGCTCGAATCGCTGGCGCAGGACGCCGCCACCTCGCTCGGCCTTTCCCTCGGCGCCCTGCTGCGCGGCGGCGATCCGGCGCTCGCCGAGACCGTCATCAACCCGGCCTTCGATCGCGGGCACTACGAGCGCATCGAGTACCTGTCGGCGGGCGGCGAGCGCGTCGTGAGCCGGCACCTGCCCGCGCGCGAGGGCAACTATCCCGCCTGGTTCGTCAGGGTCTTCCCGCTGCATGCGCCGACCGCCGAATCGCTCGTCAGCGCGGGCTGGCGCCAGGCCGGGCGGGTGCGGGTCACGGTGCACCCGCGCTTCGCCTACGAGCAGCTGTGGGGCACGGCGCGCGACACGGTGGTCTATCTGCTCCTCATCTACGCGGCGGCGCTGCTCGCGCTGCGCCTCGTGCTGCGCGGGGTGCTGCGCCCTCTCGCGGCGGTGGAGAAGGCCGCGCAGGCGATCTCGTCGCGGCGCTTCGTCACGCTGCGCCTGCGGCCGTCGACGCGCGAGCTGGCGCGCGTGGTCGAGGCGATGAACTCCCTGTCGCTGAAGGTGAGCGAGGCGCTCGACGCCGAGACGCGCCGCGCCCAGCGCCTGCAGGCTGCCGCCTACCACGACCCGGTCACCGGGCTGCCGAATGCGCTCGGCTTCACGGCGCGCTTCGAAGCCCTGTACGAGGGCGAGGACGAGGCGTTCGGCGGCGTGCTGGCGATGGTGGATCTGGAGGATCTCGGGGCGATCAACCGCGAGATCGGCGCCGAGCGCTGCGACGCCCTGCTGGGCACCCTGCTGGGGGCGATGGACGAGAGCGCCACGGCCGCGGGCGGATTCGCCGGCCGCTGGGGCGGGGCGTTGACGGCCCTCGCTTTGCCGCAACTGCGCGCCGCGCGCGCGCGGGAGGCGCTTGCCGCACTGCGCGGCCGCGTCAGGCTGGTGCTGCGCGAGGCCGGATTGAACGACCACGACCACATCCATTGCGGCGGCGTCGAGGCCGGGACCGGACGTCCTGCCTTGCAGACGCTCGTGCGCGGCGCGCAGGAGGCGCTGCGCCATGCGCGCGAGGCGCCCGAAGGAGTGGTCGTGGTCGACGCCGCCATGCCCGCCGAGGGCGCGACGGAGAACCCCGCCGCGGTGGTTCGCGAGGCGCTCGGCGCGCAGCGGCTGCACCTGGTGGGGCAGGTGGCCTATCGTATGAGCGACCACCGGGTGCTGCACACGGAGGTGTTGGCGCGGCTGTACGACACTTCGGGACACCCAATGGTGGCCGCGCATTTCATGCCGTTCGTCGTCGCCCAGGGACTCGCCGAGGAGCTCGACAAGGCGGTGATCGAAAAGGTGATGCGCGACGCGCGTCGGGGCGACGAGCGGATCAGCATCAACGTCTCCGCGCGCTCGGCCGAGCTGCCGGCGTTCCTCGCCTGGCTGGCGCAGCGGCTGGCGCGCGAACGGGCGCTCGCCGCGCGCCTCGCCTTCGAGATCCCGGAGCACGGCGCCGTGCGCAACGAGGCCGCAGCGACGCAGTTTGCGCACACCGTGGCCAGGGCCGGCGCCGCGTTCGCCATCGACAACTTCGGCCTGCACCGCGATTGCCTGGGGCTGATGCGGCGCCTGCATCCGGCCTATGTCAAGCTTGCCGGGGTGCAGGTGCGCCGGATCATCGCCGGCTCCGGCGCCCGCTTCTTCGCCGAGTCGGTGGTGCGCGCCGCGCGGCAGCTCGACATTCCGGTGTTCGCCCACCACGTCGAGGACGAGGCCACCTTCCAGGCGATCGGGTCGCTCGGCTTCACCGGCTACCAGGGCAATCTCGGCGGCGGGCCGGTGCCCTGGCCGGGCGGCTGACGCGTCGCGAAACGCTCTTGTCGCGGCGCGGCACGCCGCGCTAGATTGACTCTCGCATGGCGCCCTTCGAGCTGGCCGAGCCAGGATCGCTTCCCGACGCGCTTGCGCTGCTCGACGCCGAAGGCGCGCGGGCGCTTTCCGGCGGCACGGCGCTCATGCTGATGATGAAGGCGGGCGTGCTGCGGCCGAAGCGCCTCGTCAGCCTGCGCAAGCTGGGACTGGAGGGGATCGACACCGGCCCGGCGGGCGAGCTTCGCATCGGCGGGATGACCACGCTGCGGGCGCTGGAAAAATCAGAGCTCGTGAAGCGTCACTGGCCGGTACTCGCCCGCGCGCTTCGCACCCTCTCCAATGTCCGCGTGCGCAACGTCGCCACCGTCGGCGGCAACCTCGCGCACGCCGACCCGCACATGGATCTGCCGCCGCTGCTCTGCGCGCTGGGCGCGAGCGTGGGGCTCGCGAGCCGGGAGGGCGTGCGCAATATTCCGGTCGAGCAGCTCGGCACCGGCTACCTCGAGACTTCGCTGCGCCACGCCGAGCTCATCACCATCCTCGAGGTTCCGCCGCTCGGCAGGCGGCGCGCGGCCTATCTCAAATGCACGACGCGCTCCGCCGACGACTGGCCGGCGCTCGGCGTCGCCGTGGTATCGGATTTTCAGCAGGACGTGCGCATCTTCGTCAGCGCCGCTACGGACAAGCCGACTCGCCTCAAGGGCGCCGAAGCCGTCCTCAAGGGAAAGGAAATCACCCCATCGCTGATCCGGGAGGCGGCCGACGCCGCGCTCGCCGAAGTCCACATCGAAAGCGACATGCACGGCTCGGCCGACTACAAGAAGCAGCTCCTCCGCGTGTATCTCGGGCGGGCGATCCATGAAGCGCGCAGCGCAGTCCACTGAGACGCCGCAGGTCGGCCGTTCGGTGCCGCGCCTGGAGTCGTGGCTCAAGGTCACGGGCCGCGCCGAGTACGTGCACAACCTGCGGCTACCGGGGATGCTCTACGGCAAGATCTTCCGCAGCACGGTGGCGCACGGCCGCATCAAGCGCATCGACGTCTCCGCCGCGCGCCGGCTCGCAGGGGTTCATAGCGTTGTTACCGGCGAAGACGTGCGCAAGCTGATCGCCGAACCGTACTACGGCCCCGCGTTCCACGACCAGCCGATCCTCGCGCTGGACAAGGTGCGCTACGTCGGCGAGCCGGTCGCGGTGGTGCTCGCGTCGGACCCGCACGTCGCCGAGGAGGCGGTGCACCTCATTACGGCAGAGTACGAGGAGCTGCCTGCCGTCTACGACGAAGTCGAGGCCATGACCTCGAAGGCCATCGTGCACGACGTGCTCAAGCCTGCCGGGACCTTCCCCGACCTGAAGCACATGAAGGGCAGGACGAACACGAACATCGCTCTGGATTTCCACCTCAGGCGCGGAAAAGCCCCCGAAGCGATGAAAACGGCTGCGCGCGTATTCGAGCACCGCTTCCGCACGCAGCAGGTAATGCACACGCCGCTCGAGCCGCTGGTGTCGGTCGCGGAGTCGACCGACAGCTCGCTCACCATCCACACCGCGTCGCAGAGCCCCTCGTTCGTTCGTAGCGAGATCGCGCGCCTGCTCGGCTGGCCGGAAAACCGGGTGCGGGTGCGCGTGCCGTTTCTCGGCGGCGGCTTCGGCGCCAAGCTCTACATCAAGCTCGAGGCGCTGGTCAGCGTTCTTTCGCTGTTGACAAAACGCCCGGTAAAGGTATCGCTGACGATGGAGGAGCAGTTCTTCACCATCACCAAGCATGCGAGCACCTTCCGCATCAAGAGCGGCGTGACGCGCGACGGCCGCATCGTGGCGCGGGAATGCGAGGTCTGGTGGAACGGCGGCGCCTACGCCGACATCGGCCCGCGCGTGACGCAGAAGTCGGGCTTCACCGCCCCCGGGCCTTACGACATCGAGCACGTCGCGATCGACTCCTATGCGCTCTACACCAACCTGCCTCCGGCCGGGGCGCTGCGCGGCTTCGGCATCCCGCAGCTCGTCTGGGCGTACGAGAGCCACACCGACATGATGGCGCGCGAGCTCGGCATCGACCCGGTCGAGTTCCGCCGCCGCAACCTGCTGCGCGACGGCCGCCCGCAGGCGACCGGAACTGTGATGCGAGATGCGGCGATCGAGAAGGTTCTCGAAAGATTGCAAGCGTTGATGGAGTGGCGAGCCCCGATGGACCACGGCAGCGGCACGGTCAGGAAGGGCCGCGGCATCGCCATCGGCTTCAAGGCCTGCGTCTCGCCCACGACTTCGCTCGCCATGGTCAACGTCAACGCGGATGGCAGCTGCATCGTGTACTGCAGCACCGCCGACATGGGGCAGGGCTCGGATACCGCGATGGCGCAGATCGCCGGCGAAGTGCTCAACATGGCGGCCGAGTCGGTCACGGTGGTGCATTCCGACACCGACGTCACACCGTACGACATGGCCACGCTCGGCTCGCGCTCGCTGTTCCACATGGGCAACGCCGTGAAACTCGCGGCCGAGGACGCTCTCAAAAAACTAAATCTGTTGAGAAATGAATTGCAGCTGCCCGCCGAGGCCCCGATTCCCGAGGTCTTCAGGAAGAAATACGGCATGCAGGCCGAGAAC
>Ga0180063_1000492_pt1 | contig 10701 bp, 13 predicted proteins | sample EasRivT47_16_10D_FD_121776 | JGI IMG/M metagenome (GOLD analysis project Ga0180063, IMG submission 121776) | Soil microbial communities from meander-bound floodplain in the East River, Colorado, USA - East River metaG ERMLIBT47_16_10D | ecosystem: Environmental > Terrestrial > Soil > Floodplain ...
CCGGTGTGGCACGCCGTCGCACCCCACGCGAGGGCCGCCTCATTCGCGCTCGATCCCCCGAAGCGCCTCCACGCTCGACAGGGTCGACACCACGTACGGGACCACCACCGTGAGCGCCATCCTTAGCCAGCGATCCGCCGTCAGGTCTCCGCGCACGATCGCATCGCCATGGTTGATCGTGATCAGCACCGCGCCGACCACGACGGCGTACCGGATCGCTCTCCGCACGACGCGCGGACGGCCGGCGATCGCGAGCCAGTCGCGCATCCCCCTACTCCGGCACTCCGCGTGCCGCCATGCGGGCCAGCCCCTCGAGCCAGCGTTGGTGCTGTACCAGGAGCCCGCGGCGCAGGAACCACCGCCCGAGGCTCGGCACGATCCCGCGCTGCGTCTCCTCCGTCACCACGTGGCAGCCGCCGGCCGCCGGCTCGATCACCCAGCCGTGATACCCGGTGCCGCCCACCGTTTTGCCCGCCCAGGCGAGCCGTTCGTTCGGCACCAGCTCGGTCACCGTCGTCTCGACCGTCACGTTGAACGTGCGCCACCGAAAGCGCGCCCCGAGTGCCAGCTCCGACCCGACGCCGTCCACGAACCGGACGTTCGACGCGTTGTCGTAGTACGAGGGCCACGTGGACGGCCGGACGAGCCACGCCCACACCCGTTCGGGCGGCGCGGCGACGTCGAGCGCGTTGTACGTGTACACGGGTGCGCCCTCCGGGCGGGACCCGGCCGGCCAGCGGACGCGGCTATCGGGCACGGAGGCCATCCACGATCACCCGTACCAGCGCATCGAGGTGGCTGCGATGCTCGTCGTCGGACAGCGTCCGCGAGGGATCCACCGCGATCCCGTGCGCGCCCGCCATCAACATGCGCGCGACGTCCTCGGCAGTGAGGCCGTGGCGCTTCGGCGCCACCTCGCCGCGCCGGACCGCGTCGGTCACGGCCTTCGTCAGCACCTGGAGATACGCCGCGTCGCCCTCCGCGAAGACGTCCGCGCACAGGCGGCTCTTCGAATCCATGAGCTCGCTCGCGTGCGGCGAGCGGTGTAGGAGCGCGTGGAAGAAGCCGAACTTGGCGTCGAGGATGGCGGCCAGCCGCGCCGCCACCCCGCCACCGCCCGCCGCCGCGGCACGCGCGTTCGCGAGCACGCCGTCGAGCAGCGACTGCGAGAGCGTCCGGAACAGCGCCTCCTTGTTCTCGACGTACAGGTAGACCGTGCCCTTCGCGATGCCGGCCTGCCGCGCGATGTCGTCGATCGACGTGCGCCGGTAGCCATAGCGGCCGAAGAGCTCGAGCGCCGCCGCCAGGATGGCCTCGCGCTTCCCGTCCACCGCCGCCTGCCGTGCCGCCGCCGTGCGTGCCATGCCTCAGCAATACCGAAATGACCCGTTGCATTCAATTGGTCAGTATGGTCATTTCCGGGATTCTGGAGGGAGGTGCCATGGCGAACGTCTTCATCACCGGCTGCTCGAGCGGGTTCGGGCTGCTGACGGCGCTGCGCTTCGCGCGGGCGGGAGACCGGGTCGTCGCGACGATGCGCACGCCGGCCGCGGCGCCGGCCGAGCTCACGGGGCCCATCGCGAAGGAGAAGCTCCCGATCACGCTCGGCCGGCTCGACGTGTGCGACGCCGTGTCGGTCGAGGCCGCCGTCCTCGATGCCGGGCCGATCGACGTGCTCGTCAACAACGCCGGCATCGAGCTGCGCTCCTCGATCGAGGACGCCACCGACGCCGACGTGCAGAAGCAATTCGACACCAACGTGTTCGGCACGCTGCGCATGATGCGCGCCGTCCTGCCGCAAATGCGCGCGCGCCGGCGCGGTACGATCGTCAACCTCTCCTCGATCGCCGGCATCGTCGCGCGGCCGTTCGGCGGGCTCTACTCGGCCACCAAGCACGCGCTCGAGGCGATCACCGAGGCGCTCCACTTCGAGGCGGCGCCGCTCGGCATCCGCGTCGTCCTGATCGAGCCGGGCGCGTACGACACGCGGCTCCTCGACAACGCGTTCAACGGGGAGGGCTTCGGCCCGGCGTCGCCCTACTGGCCGATCCACGAGCGGTTCGAGGAGGCGCTCGGCCGGCTCCGCGACGGGACCGGCGGCATGCAGGATCCGCAGGAGGTGGCCGACCTGATCTTCACCGCGGTCAACGACCCGCAGCCGCGCCTGCGCCATCTCGCCGGGCGGGACGCCACCATGATAGCCACGGCTTACAAGGCGATGGACTTCGAGCAGTACGAGCAGGCGATGCGCCAGTCCTTGAGCTGGAAGGACTGAAGGAGACTCGCATGACGACGACGACCCCCTCGAAGGCAGTGCTCATCACCGGCTGCTCGACCGGCATCGGTCGCGCGACCGCGATCCTTCTGGCCGCCAACGGCTGGCCCGTCTACGCGACGGCGCGGAAGCTCGAGGCCATCAAGGACCTGGAGGCCAAGGGCTGCAAGACCCTCGCGCTCGACGTCTGCGACGACGCGTCGATGCGTACGGCCGTCGGCGCGGTCGAGCAGGCGCACGGCGCGGTCGGCGTGCTCGTGAACAACGCCGGCTACGGCCTCGAGGGCTGCTTCGAGGAGACGCCGATGGAAGAGGTCCGGCGTCAATTCGAGACGAACGTCTTCGGGCTGACGCGCATGTGCCAGCTCGTGCTACCCGGCATGCGCCGACAGCGCTGGGGCCGCATCGTCAACTTGAGCTCGGTCGGCGGGAAGCTCACCCTGCCCGGCGGCGCCTTCTATCACGCGACCAAGCACGCGGTGGAAGCGCTCTCCGACGCCATGCGATTCGAGCTCGGCGGGTTCGGCATCGACGTGGTGGTGATCGAGCCGGGTCCGATCAAGACCGAGTTCGGGAACACCGCGATCGCGAACGTGCACCGCGTGAAGCAGGACGGGTCGCCCTACACGGCCTTCAACACGGCCGTCGCGGGCAAGATCCACGAGGCGTTCGAGGGCTGGATGGCGGTCCTCGCGGGCGCGCCCGAGGACGTGGCGAAGGCGATCGAGCGCGCCGTCACCGCGTCGCGCCCGCGCACGCGCTATACGATCACCGCCGCCGCGCGGAGCATGATATTCCTCCGTCGCTGGCTGCCCGATCGCGGCTTCGACGGGTTCCTCGGGACGCAGTTCCCGCGCCCGAGCTGATCAGTCGAGGAACGCGCCGCTCGGCGACGACGGGCAGATCCAACCCGCGCTGGGGTTCGGGAACTGGTAGCAGAGCATGCTGTCGACGATCTCGTCGGCCTTGTCGTCGACGCAGGCGATCAAGTCGGCGAGCGTCGTCACGCTGTAGTTGCCGCAGTAGCGGCGCGGGCACGTGTCCCACCACGTGATCTTCTGCTGCCCGCCGGGGACGGGATCGCAGGTGTTCGACCCGCCGCACGTCTTGCCCTCTTGCACGTCGTTGCCGCCCGACACGCAGGTCGCGCGGTCGGCGGCCGCGACACACTGATTGCCCATCGTCCGGCAGCAGAACGGCAGGTTCGGCAGCGGATCGCGGTTGCCGCACTTGTCCTGGATGACCGCCAGCTTCTTGGCTTCGGCCTTGCCGAGCTTCAGCTGGATGTCCGCGTCGTTGAGACAGGTCGTGCGCGTGCCGCCGGCGAGCGCGCACTTCTCGAGGAGCTTCTCGCGCGTGAGCAGATACTTAATGCCGGCCTTGCCGATGCCCTTCTGGCAGTCGTTTTCACCGGTGTCGCCGAGGTCGCGCTGATCCGGCGTCGTCCCGAGAAGACTCGCGCAGCCGCCCTGCGAGCATATCGTGGAGCTCGAGCCGAGCGTTCCGCACAGCTCGACGGCATGCGAGGCGTAGAGCAAGGCGAGGAACTCGAAGAAGTCCGCCTCCTTCCAGCAAGTGATGCAGGCGGCGAGCTCGGCCGGCGTGGTGACGGGCAGCGCGCTGCACGCCGCCTCGGCCGCCGATCCTTCCGGAAAGCCGAAATTGCACCCGCCGAACCCGAGTGCCGCCGCGTCCGCCATCGAGCACGTCGCCGCCACCTTGCCTTCGACTTTCTGGCGCGCGATGTCGAGCTTGCCTGCCGTGATCGTGTCCGGACACGGCCCCGACAGGTCGCCTTTGTTCTCCTTGTCGAGGCACTTGCCGATGCCCTTGAGCGTCTTCTTCTTGAGCGTCGTGTACTGCTTCGCGATCGTCTTCTGGCAGAGCACCGGATCGGCCGAGGCCGTCCCGACGAGCGCCGGTAGCGAGAACATGAGGGCCGCAAGCAGGGTAGCGCGCATGGGTCAGACTATCCTGCGGCCGGGCGCTCCAGGTCAATGAGAAATTTCCACGAAGCGACGCCTCGGAGCCCCTTTACGGCCTTTACGGCGTCCGGAGGCTGCCGGTAGCCTGAATTCTCGGGTACCGCCGACCCCGGACGGCGGCGGCTCCGGATCCACCCAATGCTCCCCCGACTGTGCGGCATCGCCCTCTTGCTCGCCACAACCGGCGCCCAGGCCGTCGTCACGCGCGACTGCGCGCTTCCCGCCAGCGATTGCCCGCTCGGGGACGTCGCCCGCCAGGCCGGCGTGTTCGTCGGCGCGATCGACAACCGGGACCACGACGCGATCGACCGCGCAGCACTCGCCACCCACTTCAACGCGACGACGCCGGAGAACGAGATGAAGTGGGGCGTGATCGCACCCACGGTCGGCGCCTACGATTTCACCGACGCCGACGCGATCGCGACGTTCGCAGCGGAGCACCGCCTGCGCCTGCGCGGACACGCGCTGGTCTGGGGTCGCCTGCAGCTCCCGGCGGACCTACCGGCGCGGGCGGCCGCCGCGCCGGACCCGGCGGCGCGCCTGCGCGAGCTCATGGCGGCGCACTTCGAGACCATGATCGCCCGGTACGGCAATCGCGTCGCCGTCTGGGACGTCGTGAACGAGCCCCTCGACGTCTTCTCCGACGCCTTCGACCCGAACCTCTTCCAGCAGACGCTCGGCCCGGGCTACGTCGCCGAGGCGTTCGCGCTCGCCCGCGCGCTCGACCCGGACGCCGAGCTCTTCCTGAACGAGTTCGCGCTCGCCGTCCCGAGCGCCAAGACGGACGGCCTGGTGCGTCTCGTGCGCGACCTGCGCGACGCCGGCGTTCCCATCGACGGCGTGGGCGTGCAGGCGCACTTCTTCCCCGGCCTCCCGCTCGTCGATCCGGCGGCGCTCGAGGCGTGGCTGCGGGCGCTCGGCGACCTCGGCGTCCACGTCGAGCTCACCGAGGTCGACGTCTCGCTCTGGCACTTCCGGAACGACCCCGACCCGATCGCCAGGCAGGGTGAGTTTCTGGGTCGCGTCGCCGCCGCCTGCATGGCGGTGCCCGCCTGTCGGGCGATCACCTTCTGGGCGCTTTCCGACGCCGCGACGTGGCTCGACACGTTCCCGCCCTTCGACGCGTTCCGGCCGAACCGGCCGGTGCTCCTCGACGCGGGGCTCGCACCCAAGCCGGCGTACTTCGCGGTGCGCGACGCGGTGCAGGGCCGCGCGGTTCCGTTCTTCGAGCAGGTGAGCACGCTCCGCCTGGGCTACGGCGCGGCGCAGCGGGCGGGGACGCTCTCGGGCGCGTCGGCCGGCCGGCTCGGTCGCAAGGAGCTGCGGCGCGGCGCGAAGGTCCTCGCGCGCGCGAAGCGCTTCGTGCGCCGCGCGCAGTACATCGAGGCGTGCGAGGCGATCACCGTCGCACGCGGCGTGCTCACCGGCGCCACCGGCGACGCCGCACCGGCGCTCGTCACGGCCGCCGGCACGCTGTCCGCGGGGCTTCGCTGCGACGAGACGTGACGCGGTCAGGCCGCGCGGAGCGCCCACCACGTCGCGACGGGAGCGGCGACACCGACGGTGATGAACCCCAGCGGCAAGATCGGAAGATGTCGACCCCCCAGGGCGACGTCCGTCACGCCCAGGACTGACGAAGGAAACGGCGGCGACGCCAGGAGCACGGCGGTGCCACCGACGGCGCCGCCGAGGATCGTGGCCATGAGGCCGATCACGGCGCGTGCGGTGTGACGCCGAAACATCCCGCGGGCGGCGAAGAGCCACGCCTGCACGGTCAATGCGACGAGGAGCGGGGGAGCGAAGAGGAACGCGAGCAGAGCCGCCAGCTCACCGGGATACATGTAGTGATCGCTCATCGGCTCGTTGCGCGACCTTCGGGCTTCACTCACGACTCTTCCCTCTGTGGACCCGTCCAACCGATGGCCGTCAGGCTGCGGCCGCGCGTGATCTACCCATACCTCGGACGAGCCTAGGCGCCGTCGATCAGTCCGGCGCGATGCCGCGCGAACTTGGGTACGTCATCTCGCCGGTCGGCCTTCACACGCTTCAGGCTCTCCCGCTCGCCCATCATCTCTCTGTACCGTCTCACTGCCGGAAGGGCATCCAAGAGGTCTTCACCGTAGATGGCCTTGGTAGTGATCGAGATCAGCGGAAGGTGCATGGCGGCACCAAAGTCGGCCAGGGTGAGTTCGGGCCCTGCGATGTAGGGTTCGAAGCGAGCCCGCTCCCTCAGTCCGGCGACGCCCCGATCCAGCTCCAAGCGCACCGTGTCCTTGATCTCATCGCTGACCTTCCCATCGAACAGTGCCTGCGGGTAGAGGCGTCGGGCTGGCAACTCCAAGTAGAGATCGATGATCTCCATCAGCTCTCGCACGCGTGCGCGACGGAACGGGTTCGCCGGCAGCAGCGGTACCTGCGGGTAGGCGTCTTCCAGGTAGTTGAGGATGACCTTCGATTCGCCCAAGAGGCTGCCGTCCTCGGTTTCGAGACACGGATACTTGCCGGTTGGATTCTTGGACCTGTAGGCAGCGTCCGCGGGCGGATACGTCGTGATCTCCTCGAATTGGAGACCCTTCTCGATCAGGACGAGTTTGACGATGTTGTGGTAGTTGCTGGACGCGAAGCCGTGGAGTCGAAGCATTGGTTCCTCGGATATGTTGATCCCCGCTCGCGACCTAAGGACCTGGCGCTTCAGCGGCGGCGCGCAGCGAAGTCCGCTGCAAGCGCGGGTCATGCGTCTTACTCATTGAACTTGAGATCGATCCTCACGACGAAGGCGTTCGATGGGGGTGGATCGAAGCGGCGTCCAAGCACGTGCTTGCGGATGCACATCGCAGTCTCGGTCTGTGGGCGGATGCTCAGCTCGCCCATCGCGCCATCACTACGCACTTCAAAGAATATGGTGAGCCGCTCGGGAATCGGCGAGCCAGGCGGTGCGCACTCGCTCATGAACGCGGCGTCGCCCCAGAATCGTTCAACAGCTCGCTGCTCGTATCTCCGGCCTTCAGCTGACTCGATACATCGATCGTGACGATCTTTGAGCCCTTCGACCTGCGGCCCCGCGATTGCGACCGCAGCGGCGAGTGAAAGCGAGACCAGCCCGAGCGGAAGGCCAACGACGTATCCCCGCACTCCCGCCATCTATCACCGGGCAGCCCGAACGGGGAAGCGCGTTCAAGTCCCTTACGCGGTGAGGGAAGCGACCGCGCGGGCCGACACTGACGAGCGGATCCACGTATCCGCGTAGTCGCGTCCCCGGCCCACCCTTGAGTGCGGCGAAGGCTTCTGCCGCGGCGGCATCTGCGTCAGCGACTCGGGCTGGCACCAGCTGAGCCGCGTGACGACGCATCCGCCGGGTTCAACGCGGCGCGAGGCCCTCGATCGCCCGCATCGACGCCGCGGCGCGTGGTTCTCCAACCGGGTTGGGGAACGCGATCGTCATCGTCGCGCCCGCTCGCTCGTACTCCGCGAGCCGCTCGCGGCACGCCTCCGGCGGGCCGCACAGCGTGACCGAGTCGGCCATCGCGTCGCTCACCTCTCGTTCCGCCCTCGTCACGTCCCGCGCCTTCATGGCCGCACGGATCGCCTCGACCTCGCTCGCGAAGCCGGCCTTCGCCAGCATGTTGCCGTAGAATGGCAGGTTCGCGTAGCGCGCCAGCATTCGCTTCGCCTCGTCGAGGCAGGCGCGCCGATCGTCGCCGAGATAGCAGGTGGTGAAGTGGCAGACCTCATGATCGGCGATGTCGCGACCGGCCCGCGCGGCGCCGCGCCGCAGCCACCCGATCGCCTTCGCGTAGCGCGCGACCGGGAACAGGTTGAAGATGACGCCGTCGGCGATCTCGCCGCCCGTCTCGATGGCCGTCGACGCGATGGCCGCCACGAGGATCCGCGGCGGGGTTTCCGGGCGGGGTTGGAACGGGCCCTTCGTCCAGCCGTTCCGCAGCGTCTCGACGACCTCGCGGAGCTTCGCGAGCGGATCGCCCATCTCGATCCCGAGCGACGCGTTCACCACGCGATGCCCGACGCCGAGCCCGAGCAGGAGGCGACCGCCGGAGAACGCCTGCACGGCCGCCGCCTGCTGCGCGAGCAGGCTCGGATGACGGAGGTAGATGTTCGCAATGGCGGTCCCGACCTTGAGCCGCGTCGTCGCCGCAGCGATGGCCTGTGCGTAGGCGAGCGAGTCGTTGAACGATTCGGGAACCAGCACGGCTTCGAAGCCCTTGCTCTCCGCGCGCCGCGACCAGTCGAGGATGTCGGCCGGCTGCGCGTCCCGGAGGGGCGAGAACGCCAAGGCGATACGCATCGGCACTACATACCAAAGATCGCTCGGACTCCCAGCCTTGCTGCGCCCGGCCCGGACGGTTAGACCATCCCCGTGGCGAAGCGCATGTCCCTCCACTATCAGCGCGGCGGCCTCCCGGCCTACGAAAGCGTCGAGGAGGAGGGCAAGCCCGTGCCGTGCGCGCTCGGCCAGCCGTGGGTGAACGAGGACACGCAAGGCACGCTGCGACGGCTGCGCATCCCCCGGACCGACCCCTGGGGCCGCCCGCTGCCGGGCGAATCGCTCGACGGCGTCCGCGACCGCGATCGCGGGAAGAGCTGACGCCGAGCATCTTCCACATCGCAACGCGGACCGACTGGGACGCCGCGACGGCGCACGGAGAGTACCGGGCGTCCTCACTCGAGGTCGAGGGCTTCATCCACTGCTCGACGGCCACGCAGGTGGTCGCGGTGGCGAACGCCTTCTATCGCGGCCGGCGCGACCTCATCGTGCTGCGTATCGACGTCGAACGGCTGCGCAGCCCCGTGCGTTACGAAGCGCCGGCGTCCCCGCATCCGGATTTCGGCGCACCAGCCGGCGGCGAGCGTTTCCCCCACGTCTACGGACCGATCGACCTCGCCGCCGTCGTGGAGGTGATCGACCTGCCGGCCGACGCCGACGGTACGTTCTCAGACCCTCCGGCGCTGCGTTAGAAGACGGGCGGCGCACTCACGCCGTGCCGCGCCGGTAGAGCCACCACGCCGGCACGAGCGCGACCGTCATCAACACCGTGTACGCCCGCCACGCCGGCAGGTAGCTCCCCGTCGTGTCGAAGACCCACGCCGAGAACTGGTTCCCGGCCATCGTCGCCGACATGCAGAAGACGAACGTGAGTCCCATGAGCCGTCCGATCTGGTCGCTCTCGAAGAGCTCGTGGACGACGAGGGCCAGGAGCGCCACCACCCCGCTGTTCACCAGGCCGTGGATCACCGCCCACGTGGCGAACGCGCCGTAGCCGCTGACGGTCCACGTGAGAACCGACGTCGACGCGAGCCCGGCGAGGACGATCAGCAGCGCCGCGCGCGCGCCGATGCGCTCGGCGAGCCAGCCGAAGAGGGGCGCGCCGAGCGCACCGACCAGGATCTGGATGCTGAGCAGCGACGACGCCTCCGCCGGCGTCTTCCCGAGGTCGGTCTGGAAGGCGTGGAAATGGATCTGGATCGACGTGATCCAGGCGTAGGTGCACACGTACGTGAGGACGAGCATCCAGAGCCGCCCGTCGCGCCACGGCAGGTCGCGCAGACTCACGCGCCGGCGGACGGCTTCCGGCCCGACGTCGCGGTCCCCGAGGAGGTTCACGATGGCGACGGCCAGCAGCACGTAGGCGACGCCGAACGCGGCGAGCGTCGGCCGCCAGCCCCAGGCGGCGAGCCCCGCGGCGGCCGCCGGCGGCACGGCGCTGTTCAGCAGATTGTCGCCGCCGTTCAGCACGCCGATCGCAATGCCGCGGCGCGTACGGAAGAGGCGGAGCACCAGGGCCGACGCCGCCACCGACCCGATGCACGCCTGGCCGGTGCCGAGGACGAGACTCACGGCGACGAGCTCGCCCCACGAGGTGATCGCCGTCATCGCGAGGACCCCGACGCCCATGAGGAAGCCGCCGGCCGCGAGCACGCGCCGCGCCCCGAGCCGATCGGTGAGCTGTCCCGCCCACGTGACGGCGGCGATCATCGCGAGCATCCGCGTCGTCATCGACGCGGCCCATGCCGTGCGGTCCCACCCGAACTCGGCGAGGATCGGCTTCATCAGCACCGACGTGCCGATCGAGAGCGCCGAGTGGGCCGTCACCGCCGCGACGCCGACGGCGAGCGCCGCCCACGCATGCCAGGCCTGGCCGAAGGGGCCGGCCTGCGCGTCGGCCGGCCCGTGCGGTACCGACACTAGAACGCCGACCCGCCGTCGGGTGCGACGACGATCCGCCCGCCCTCGACGACGACCGGCACGATGCGCCGCCCCCCGGTCAACTTCAGCAGCTCGACGATCGCCTGGGGCCGCGCATCCACGTCGATCTCGCGCACCGTGACCCCGCGTGCCGCCAGCTCGGCGCGCTTCGCGTCGCAGAAGGCGCAGCCGGTCTTCGTGTAGAGAAGCACCGGCGGCGTCACGTCAGGGGATCTCCG
>Ga0180063_1000493_pt1 | contig 10695 bp, 10 predicted proteins | sample EasRivT47_16_10D_FD_121776 | JGI IMG/M metagenome (GOLD analysis project Ga0180063, IMG submission 121776) | Soil microbial communities from meander-bound floodplain in the East River, Colorado, USA - East River metaG ERMLIBT47_16_10D | ecosystem: Environmental > Terrestrial > Soil > Floodplain ...
ATCGGCGTCCGGGCCGGGGAGCTGCTCGAACTCCGCCAGAGCCTGGATGAGACCGACGATCGCGGGCGCGCCTTCGCGCCGGGCTTCGCGAATGCTGGCGTTCATCGCCGGAACGCGGGCAGCACCTGCTCCGCGAAGAGCCGCGCGGGCTCGCGCGTGTCGCGGCCGAAGAGCTCGATCACGAAGTGCGTGCAGCCGAGCGTGCGATGCCGCTCGATGCGCTCGATCACCTGTGCGGGCGTCCCCCAGATGCCGTGCGCTTCGAGCCCGCCGCCCATGTGACCGCCGTAGATCTTGACCGCCTTGGCGAGCGCCTCCTCGGCGCCCGATTCGGTGGCTGCGATCACCACCAGGCACTGCTGCGACACCGTGATCTCGCCGAAGTCGCGGCCCTCGGTGTCGCACCGCCGCTTCAAGACGTCGATCTTCTCGCGCAGCTGACCCTGGTTGACGGCCAGGTTGTTCCAGATGTCGGCGTGACGGGCGACGATGCCCATCAGCACCTTCTCGCCGCCGCCGCCGATCAGGATGGGCGGACGGCGCACCGGCTTCGGCTCGCACATCGCCTCGCGCAAGGTCACGTGCCGGCCCTCGAAGGTGACCGACGGTTCGGTCCACAGGCGCTTCAATGCCGCCGCCGTCTCGTCGAGCGCCCGCAGGCGCTCCCGCACGGGGGGAAACGGCAGCCCGTTCGACTCGAACTCCATCGCGAACCATCCGCTCCCGAGCCCCACCACCGTGCGGCCGTTCGAGATGTGATCGATCGTCGCGACCTGCTTCGCGAGCACGGCGGGATTGCGGAAGAAGACCGGCGTAACGAGCGTGCCGAGCTCGACGCGGCTCGTGAGCGCGCCCACCGCCGCGAGCTCGCTCCACGCCTCGAAGATGGGCAGGTTCGGCATCGGCACGCCGTAGAGGTGGTCGCACACCCAGACCGAGTCGAAGCCGAGACGGTCGAACTCGATCGCCGCGTCGCGGGCTTCGGCCCACGAGCGCTTGATCTGCGGCAAGGTCAAACCGAAGTGCATGGGTCGTGTCATGTCGAGGCTCTCCTTCGCGCGACGCTCTCGAGCCACACGGGCTCCTCCTGCTGACCCATGCGTACCGAGCGATCGGCACCGAACCGTCCTAGCACCAGACGTAGCGCGTTGTCGCGGAGGTAGCGAAGTGCAGCGGTTCGGACCTCGCCGAGACGGCCGAGCATCCCGGACGCATCCTGGACCCGTCGGACGGGACGCTCGCGGCGCTGCTGGTAGGCGGCGAACGCCGCCGGAATCGTGTCGCATGACGCCAGCGCGTCCACCAGCACCGCTCCGTCGACGAGCGCACTGTTCGCGCCCTGGCCCACATTCGGCGCCATCGCGTGCGCCGCGTCCCCGAGCAGCACGACGCGGCCGTCGTGCCAGCGCTCGCAATCGACGCGCGTCACCTGGTTCACCAGGAGGTCGTCGAACCTACCGACGCCGCGGAACGCCTCGCCCGCCGCGGGACACGCGGCCGCCCACGCGGCGGCGAGCGCGCCCAGGTCGCGGCGCTCGAGTGCGTCGGCCAGCGGCGGGGCCGCGGTCGACGCGTAGAAGTAGAGCCCCCCGTCGACCGGACCGGCGCCGAAGATGCCGAGCGACGTCCAGTACTCGGTCATCGCGTCGAGCGCGGCCGCCGCTCCGAGGCCACGCACGTACTGCAAGCCGGCCGTGAGCCGGGCCCCGAAGCGCCCGCATTCGCGCACGCGCGAATGGAGACCGTCGGCCCCGACGACGAGGTCGGCGCCGAGCGTCGCCTCGCCGCCGTCACTCCGGCACGCGACGGCGCCGTCGACACGCGCGGCGACGACCTCGCACCTGAACCGGCAGGTGATGCCCGGGTGGGCGGCGACGGCGTCCAGCAGCACCTCGTGCAGATGGCTTCGCCGCACGACGAGCACGTGGTCGTAGCCGCCGCCGAAGTCGGGCACCGTGCTCGCGAGCAGCACGCGGCCCGTGCCGTCGGCGAGGTTCACCCGGCGCGACTCGACGGCGCGGCGCCGTAGCGCCTCGCGCAGACCGAGCCCGTAGAGGACGGCGAGGCCGTTCGGCTGCATCAGGATCCCTGCACCGACGGCCCGCGGCTCCGCCACCCGCTCGTACAGGGTGACACGCCAGCCCGCGTTCGCGAGCAGCAGCGCGGCGGCCGCGCCGCCGATGCCGGCGCCGGCGACGACGGCGTGCCGGTCGCCGCCCGTCACATCGCGCCGCGCCGGCCGCGCATCCACTCGCCGAGCCGATGATAGAGCGGGGTCGGGCTCTCGTCGCTCTTGGGCTCGTACGGTCCGGTGAGATACGGCAGGTACATCGAGCGACGGAGGCTCGGCGCGCCCTCGTACTGCGAGCGCGCGACGCGGTGCCAGAGCCGGCCGTCGTGCACGGTCAAGTCGCCGGGCTCCGTCTCGACGCAGATCTCGGCCGGATCGTCGCCGTGTGACACGAAGTAGGTCTTCCGGAAGCACATCGACCAGAAGCCCTGCGTGTGGCTTCCCGGGATGAGCCGCAGTCCGCCGTTCTCGCGCGTGCAGCGATCGAAGTGGAGCCCGATGTTCAGCATGCGCTGCGGCATCCGGCCGTAGAACAGGTCGCGCAGCCCGTCGGTGTGCCAGCCGAGCCGCGGATACACGCTGCCCGGCACGTTCAGATAGCGATTGATGACGACGCCGTCCTTCTCCGCGTCGCCGATGCGCGCGTCGGCACCGACCAGGTCGAGGATCGGCGCGAAGCGCGGGTCGCGAACGAAGGCGCGGATCTTCTCGGAGAACACGGACGTGAAGGCCAGCCGCTGGAGGAACCGCTTCCCCGCGTGGTCGCGTCCGAAGAAGAGCGGGATGCCGAACACCCGCGTGCGGCCCGCCGCGAGCCACTCGTGCTCGATGCGGTCCATCTCGGCGGCGATCATGGCGACCTCGCCGGGCGTGGCGACCCGGCTGAAATGGAGGAAGCCGTGGCGATCGAGGAAGGCGCGCTGCTCGTCGGTGACGGTGGGACCGAGCGTGAAGCGGGTGGGGAGGGGGAGGTTCGAGCCCATGCGGAGATCGGTGGCATAGCAGGCGTGTCCGACGCGCTCCACGGGACGTCGAGGTTTTTCCCATGCCTGGGAACTCGAATCCGTCCCCTCGCACCCTCCGGATGGCACGGCGAGTGCTGATCGGAGCCATGCTCGCCCGACGACATGCTGGGGCCATCGTGGCGATGGCCCTCGCGGTCGCGTCTCTCGTCGGGACCGGGACCGAAGCGCAGGCACCCGGCGGAGGGCCGCCCGGCTGGCAGCAGCAAGCCGATCAGGCCCTCGGCGCCGGGCGCGGCATCGGCCGGCGTCTGATGACCGAGGAGGAGTGGCAGGCGCACCGCCAGCAGATGCACACGCTCCAGGGCAAGGAGCGCGAGAAGGCCCGGCAGGCATGGCATGAGCAGATGCGCGAGCGGGCGAAAGACAAGGGCATCACGTTGCCGGCCACCCCGGGCCCTCATCGCGGCGGCCCGGGCGGCATGGGACGCGGCGGCGGGCCGTCGCGCGACTAGCCAACGACGGAAGGAACCACCCATGACGACGGAACGCCTCGTGCGCATCTTTGCCGGCGCCTTCATCCTCACGTCGCTGCTGCTCGCCTGGCTCGTCAACGACGTCCGCCTGTTCGACGGTCCCACGTGGCTCTGGTTCACGCTGTTCGTCGGCGCCAACCTCCTGCAATCGGGCTTCACGCGCTGGTGTCTCCTCGAGAGCATCCTCGCGCAGCTCGGTGTGCCAGCGGCGGCGGGTCATCCGGCCGCCGCGAGGCGGTGACACCGCGCGCGCCCGCGCGGGCGCGGCGCCGTGCCGGAATCGCACTCGCGAGTGCGATCGCCGTCGCCGGCTGCGTCCGGCGGGCGGACTTCGTGCCGCCTCCCCAACCGGTGCCGCTCGCACCGCCGCATGCGATCGCCCTTCCCGATCCACCCGACGGTCCGTTGAGCGCCACCGACGCCGTCCGCCTGGCGCTTTCGCGAAGTCCCGACGTGCGCGCGGCGCGGGCCCGCATCGCGCAGGCCGACGCGGCGGTGACGGCGGCGCGGGCCGGCTACCTGCCCCACCTTTCCGCGGAGGTCACCTATCTGCGCGGGGACACGCCGTCGGCCTACCTCTTCAAGCGAATCGACGCGCGGCGACTCCCGCCGAACACCGATTTCAACGACCCGGGCGAGTTCTCGAGCCTCGGCGGATCGCTGGCACTCCGCTGGAATCTCTGGAACGGGACGCGGGATCTGCTCCGGGCGTGGGCGGCCGGCGCGGGCACCGAAGGCGCGAGCGCTTCGGCGGGGGCGGTGCGCAACGCGCTCGTCGCCGCGGTCGCCGGCACCTGGCTCGACGCGCGGGCCGCCGCCGCGGGGATCGCCGCCGACGACGCCACGATCCGCGCGCTCGAAGCACAGGCGACGGCGACGCGCGTGCAGGTGGACGGCGGCGCGGCGCTCCGCACCGACCTGCTGTCCCTCGAGGTCCGGCTCTCCGAAGCCCGCGCGGCGCGCCTGCACACCCAGACGTCGGAGCGGCTGGCGCTGGCGGCGCTCCGCGAGCTGCTGGCCCTTCCGGCGGGTACGACGGTCTCGGTGTCGAGCACCGGTCCCGTGATCGACCCGCTGCCCGCCGATCAGCCGGCCGCGATCGCCGGCGCATACGCGAAGCGGCCCGAAGCGACGGCGGCACGCCGCGCGGTCGAGCAGGCGGGGCCGGAGCTCGCGGCCGCCCGGCGCGCGTGGTTGCCGCGCCTCGACGTGGAGTCGCGCTTCGGCGCCGAGGACGCGGAGGCGCGCCTCTCGCCGGTCGACGGGAACTGGACGGTCGGCATCGCGCTCTCGATGGCCCTCTTCGACGGCGGCTTGCGACGGGCGAACGTCCAACGTGCCCTCGCGGCCCTCGACCTCGTGACCGAGGCCGACCGGAGCACGCTCGTGCGCATCGCGCGTGAGGTCGAGACCGCGTACCTCCTTCTGGACGAGGCGCGCGCCCAGCTCGACGTCGTCACCCGTGCGCTCGCAATGGCGGAGGAGACGCTCGGGCTCGTAACCACCCAGTACCGGGGCGGCGCAGTCACGATCACGCGCTTCCTCGAAGCCGAGGGGGCGCTCGCCCGTGCGCGCGCGATGCACGTCGAGCGGACGATCGGCGTCGCGCGGGCCGAGCTCGACGCGGCGCGAGCGATCGGCGCGCTCGCGACCAGCCCGATGGCAGGAGGACGGACATGAGCCGGGACACGACTCGTCGGATGGCGCGCTGGGCGGTCTTCGGCCTCGTGCTGGCGGTGGTCCTCGCCTGGGCCACCGGGCTCCTGCACGGCGGCCGCATCGCGCCCGGAGCCGGAGAGCCCGTGCCGGGCGAACCCGCGCCCGGCGCCCAGGCACGCGCCGAGCGCGTCACGGTGCCACTGGTCGAAGATGCCGTCGGCACCGTGCGGTCGCGCCGCCAGGTCGTCGTCGCCGCGCAAACGGTCGCCCGCGTGCTCCACGTCGGCCCGCACGTCGGCGACACGATCCGCGCGGGCGAGCTCCTCGTCCGACTGGACGACGCCGAGGTGGCGGCGCGCTTCGCCCACGCGCAGGCGCAGTACGAGCGCACGCGCCGCTTCGTCGCCGCCAAGGCCGCGACGGCCGAGCAGCTCGAGGCCGCGGACGCCGAGTTTCGCGAGGCCCGGGCCGGAGTCGAGCACACCCGCATCGTGGCGCCGCTCGACGGCGTCGTGTCCGAACGACACGTCGAGCCCGGCGACATGGCCTCGCCGGGCCGCCCGCTCCTCGTCGTCTTCGACCCGACGGCGCTCCGCGTGGATGCGCGCGTGCGCGAGGGCGTGGTCGGCCGGCTCACGACCGGGGCGCGCGTCGTGGTCGCGCTGCCCGCCACCGGCCGCACGCTCGACGGCGTCGTCGCCGCCGTCGTGCCGGCCGCCGACGCCCAGAGCCGCACGTTCGAGGTCCGCGTCGACATCCCCGCGATGCCGGGCCTCCATCCGGGCATGTTCGCGCGCCTCCGCGTGCCGGTCGGCGAGCGCACCATCGTGCGCGTCGCGGCACCGGCCGTCGCGCGCGTGGGGCAGATGGAGACGGCGCTCGTCCTGATCGACGGTGCGTGGCGTCGCCGGCTCGTCACCACGGGCGAGGCGTTCGACGACGGCACGGTCGAGGTCCTCTCCGGGCTCGTGGGTGGTGAGACCGTCGGCCTTCCCACTCGCGGCGCACGCCCATGAGCCGGGAGTCGGCCCCCGGGCACGAAGGCCTCGTGCAGCGCATCGTCCGCGTCTTCGTGACCGGGCCGATGTCGCCGCTGCTTCTCCTGGTGTCCGCGGTGGCCGGCGCGGTCGCGATCGTCGCAACGCCGCGCGAGGAGGATCCGCAGATCGTCGTGCCCATGGCGGAGGTGCTGGTGAGCTTCCCGGGCGGCAGCGCCGAGGAGGTGGAGCAGCTCGTCACCACGCCCCTCGAGAAGCTCCTCTGGCAGGAGCGCGGCGTCGAGCACGTGTACTCGGTCTCGCGGCGCGACGGCGCCGTCGTGATGGCCCGCTTCTTCGTCGGCGAGGATCGCGAGCGTGCCCTGGTCCGCGTGCAGAGCCGGATCGACGCGAACAAGGACAAGGCGCCGCCGGGCGTGAGCGGCTGGATCGTGCGGCCGGTCGACATCGACGACGTGCCGATCGTGTCGCTGACGCTCTGGTCGGCGACGCTCGACGACGCAGCCCTCCGGCGGATCGCCGAGGAGCTGGCGGCCCGGCTCGAGCCCACGCCCGATCTCTCCCGCACGGACGTCATCGGTGGCACGCGCCGCGAGGTGCGGGTGGCGCTCGACCCGGAGGCGCTGGCGGCCCACGGCGTCTCTCCCCTCGAGGTCGCCGGCGCGCTCGCAGGCGCCGACGCGAGCATCACGGCCGGCGCGTTCGACCGCGCGGACCGGCGCACCGCCGTCGTCGCCGGCCCGGCGATCGCCGGCGCCGCGGACGTGGCGGAGCTCGTCGTCGGCGTGCACGAGGGGCGTCCGGTGCACGTGCACGACGTCGCCGCCGTGACCGACGGCCCGGCCGAGTCGACCGCTCACGTGCGGCTCACGTTCGGCGCGGCGGCGTCCGACGGTCCGGCGCCGGGCACGAGCGTGCCCGCCGTGACGCTCGCCTTCGCCAAGAAGCGCGGCACGAACGCCGTGGGCGTCGCCGAGGACCTCCTCGGCCGTGTGGACGCGATCGCGCACGACACGCTTCCGAGCGACGTGCACCTGCTCGTCACGCGCAACTACGGCGAGACCGCGAACGAGAAGGTGAACGAGCTCCTGCGCGAGCTCGGGATCGCGATCGTCACGGTGATCGCGCTCATCGCCCTGGCGCTCGGCTGGCGCGAGGCACTCATCGTCGCCGCCGCGGTGCCCGTGACGTTCGCCCTGACCCTCCTGCTCAACCTGCTCGCCGGCTACACGATCAACCGCGTCACGCTGTTCGCGCTGGTGCTCGTCCTGGGGCTCGTGTGCGACGACCCGATCGTCGACGTCGAGAACATCCACCGGCACTTCGCGGCGCGCCGCCGTCCGCCGCTCGACGCGGTGCTCGAGGCGGTGAACGAGGTGCGCCCGCCGGTCATCGTGGCGACGCTCGCCGTGATCCTCTCCTTCCTCCCCATGTTCTTCATCACCGGAATGATGGGGCCGTACATGCAGCCGATGGCGTTCAACGTCCCGGTCGCGATGGCGATGAGCCTTCTCGTGGCGTTCACCGTGACGCCGTGGATGGCGTACTACGGGCTCCGCAGCCAGTACGGCCATGCGGCGCCGGCGGCGGGCGAGACGGAAGGCCGCTTCCTGCGCGCCTATCGCCGGCTCCTCGGCGTCTTCCTCGGCGATCGCCGCGCGCGTCGGCTGCTCGCGCTCGGGCTCGGCGTGCTGCTCGTCGCGGCGACGGCGCTCTTCGCGACCGAGGCGATCCCGCTCAAGATGCTGCCGTACGACAACAAGAGCGAGCTCCAGGTGGTCGTCGACCTGCCGGAGGGCGCGACGCTCGAGGCGACCGACGCGGCGGTGCGGGACTTCGAGCGCTTCCTCGCGAGCGTCCCGGAGGTAACCGCGGTCGCGGCCTACGTCGGGACGGCGAGCCCGATCGACTTCAACGGCCTCGTGCGGCGCTATGGGCTCCGCCAGCTCCCGAACCTGGCCGACCTGCGGCTCAACCTCGTCGGCAAGGACGCCCGCGTCCAGCAGAGCCATGCAATCGGACTCCGGCTCCGCCACGAGCTGGACGCGATCGCCGCGCGGCACGACGCGCGCGTCAAGGTCGTCGAGGTGCCGCCCGGGCCGCCGGTGCTCGCGACGCTGGTGGCCGAGGTACGCGCGCCCGCCGCGACGTCGCATGCGGATCTCCTCGCCGCGTCGCGCGTTCTCGAGGAGCGGCTCGCCCGCGAGCCGCGCGTGGTGGACGTCGACGACATGGCGGAGACCGACCGCCCGCGTCTCGAATTCGTGCTCGATCGGGAGAAGGCCGCGCTCCACGGCGTGAGCGCCGAGACCGTAATGCGGACGCTCCGGCTGGGGCTGGCGGGCGCCGAGCCCGCCGCCGTCCACGTCACGGCCGAGCGGAGCGTGCTGCACGTCGCGACCCGTCTCGATCGCGCCCGGCGAAGCGGCGCGGCCGAGCTCGGTCGCCTGCAGGTGAAAGGCACCGGCGGCCTCGTCCCGCTCGCCGAGCTCGGCGGGTTCGTCGAGCGAGCCGAGGACCAGCCGATCACGCACAAGGACCTCGAGCGGGTCGCGTTCGTCCTGGGCGAGGTGGCGGGCCGGCCGCCGGCCGACGTCGTCTTCGCGCTCGACGACGTGCCGCTCCCGCACGGCGCCGCGGCGACCTGGTCGGGCGAGGGCGAGTGGAAGATCACGGTCGACGTCTTCCGCGACCTGGGGCTCGCGTTCGCGGCGGCGCTCGTCGGCATCTACGTGCTGCTCGTGGTCGAAACGGGCTCGTTCCGCCTGCCGCTCGTCATCATGCTCGCCATCCCGCTCGGCCTGATCGGCATCGCGCCGGGGTTCTGGCTCCTGAACCTCGTCGCCGGGCGCAGCGTGGGCGGCTATCCCGACCCGGTGTGGTTCACCGCGACGGCCATGATCGGCATGATCGCGCTCGCCGGCATCGTCGTCCGGAACTCCATCATCCTGATCGACTTCGTGCGCGCCCGGACCGCCGACGGCGTGCCGCTCGAGGAAGCGATCGCGCAGAGCGGCGCCATGCGCGCGCGGCCGATCGCGCTCACCGCGGGCGCCGCCATGCTGGGCGCGTGGCCAATCACGCTCGATCCGATCTTCTCCGGCCTGGCCTGGGCGCTCGTGTTCGGCCTCCTGGCATCCACGGCGTTCACGCTCGTGGTCGTGCCGGTCGCATATTATGCCCTCACGGCGCCGCGCACATCGTCATGACGGCAGCGGCAGGCTCTGCACGAACGACGGCCGCGCGCCCAGCCGTTCGAGCCACCGCGCGACGTTCGGGTATGCGGCGGCGTCGAGCGCGAGCCCGATCCACGGATACATCGCCAGCCGCGGCAGCACGGACACGTCGGCGATCGAGAACGCGCTGCCCACCAGGAACTCGCGCCCGGCGAGCCGCTCGTCGAGGGTCTTCACGCGGCCGTAGAGATCCGCCTCATGCCGTGATGGCGCCTCCGCCCCCACGCACGAAGGCGGCCCGGAGGTCGTCGTACGTCGCCGTCACCGGGAACTGCGGGAAGTCCGCGATGACGTTCGCCGGCGGCCGGAACAGGATGCCGGCGTCGGCCGCCTTCAGCATCGTCGTGTCGTTGTACGAGTCGCCGGCGGCGACGATCCGGAACGCGATCGCCCGCAGCGCCTCGACGGCCCGGCGCTTCCCGTCCGCGATGCGGAGGCGGTATCCGGCGATCCGGCCCGACGCCTCGACCTCGAGCGCGTTGCAGAAGAGCGTCGGCCAGCCGAGCTTCCGCATGAGCGGCTGGGCGAACTCGGCGAAGGTGTCGGAGAGGATGACCACCTGCGTGCGGCTGCGCAGCCAATCGAGGAACTCGAGCGCACCGTCGAGCGGCGCCATGGTCGCGATGACGGCCTGGATGTCGGGCAGGCCCAGCCGATGCTCGTCGAGGATCGCGATGCGGCCGCGCATCAGCTTGTCGTAGTCGGGCTCGTCGCGCGTCGTCCGCCGGAGCGCCGCGATGCCCGTGCGCTCGGCCACGTTGATCCAGATCTCGGGCACGAGGACGCCTTCGAGGTCGAGACACGCGACCGTGGGCTCCGCCATGGCGGGAGGTCGTAGCGAAGGGCCGCCCGCAATGCCAGGCACCCGCGACGCCGCGGTGGTGCCCTGCCCCAGCCGACCTGCTACCGTCCTCCGAATGCCCGAGTACGCCGAGCGATTCTTCCGCAGCGGGACGCTGCGCATCCACGTCCGCGATTGGGGCGACCCGGCGTTGCCGCCGCTCGTGCTGGTGCACGGGCTGCGCGACCACTCGCATTCCTTCGACGATCTCGCGCGCGGGCTGCTCGACCGCTTCCACGTGCTGGCGCTCGATCTGCGCGGCCACGGGGACAGCGAGACGACGCCCTACTACGCCTTCGGCCACTTCGTGCTCGATCTCCACAACCTCGTCCGCGCCCTGCGGCTCCCACGCCCGATCCTGGTCGGCCACTCGATGGGCGGCGAGGTCGTCG
>Ga0180063_1000494_pt1 | contig 10693 bp, 8 predicted proteins | sample EasRivT47_16_10D_FD_121776 | JGI IMG/M metagenome (GOLD analysis project Ga0180063, IMG submission 121776) | Soil microbial communities from meander-bound floodplain in the East River, Colorado, USA - East River metaG ERMLIBT47_16_10D | ecosystem: Environmental > Terrestrial > Soil > Floodplain ...
ACACCTATTCGGTGCCCGACGAGCCGGTGGAGATCGTCAACATCCGCCTGCGCGCGCTCGGCCTGGTCGACAAGCCGAAGAAACGTAGCGCGAGCGCCGGCGGCCGCAGCGCCAAGCCCGTAGGGACGCGTGAAGTCTGGTTCTCAGAAAATATCCAAACCAAAGTGTTCCTGCGCAACGACCTTGGCCCGGGAACGCGCATCGCAGGGCCGGCCGTCATCCAGGAGCTATCCTCGGCCACCATCGTCCCGCCCGGCGCAACCGCCTCGGTGGATCCCCAGGAAAACATCCTCCTCGAGCTGCCTTGACCATCGATCCTTTCACGCTCGCCGTGCTGCAGAACGCCCTCATCGGCGTCGCGCACGAGATGAAGCTCATGACCATGCGCGCGGCGTACACCCAGCTCTGGAAGGAGCAGGGCGACCTGTCGTGCTGCGTAATGGACTGGGACGGAGAGATCGTGGCGCAGGACCCGACCGGGTTCCCGATCCACGTCACCACCATGCCGTTCCAGCTGCAGGGCCTGATCGACGGTATCGGGCGCGACAACATCCGGCCGGGCGACGTGCTGATCACCAACGACCCTTTCCTCGGCGGCACCCACCTGCCCGACGTGCTGCTGGTGCGGCCGCTCTACTGGGCGGGCGAGCTGTACGGCTTCCTGTGCAATCGCGGGCACTGGGCGGACATCGGCGGCATGGGGCCCGGCAGCTACTCGCCCGCCACCAAGGAGCTGATCCAGGAAGGGCTCGTCATCCCGCCGCTCAAGCTGTTCATCGGCGACAAGCTGCAGAAGCCGATCGTGGATCTGGTCATCCGCAACGTGCGCGACTCCTCGGTGGCGCTCGGCGACATGCGCGCGCAGTACGCGTCCTGCTTCACCGGCGAGCGGCGGCTGAAGGAAGTGATCGGACGCTACGGCATCGGCACCATCAAGGCGGCGATGAAGGAGATCCTGGCGCGCTCCGAGCAGCTGACGCGTGCGCGCATCGCCGAGTTCAAGGACGGCGAGTACCACGCGCGCGACTGCCTCGACGGCGACGGGGTGCGGGACGACCCGCAGTGGATCGACGCGCGGGTGAGCATCTCGGGCTCGGACATCCGCGTGGACCTCAGCGGATCGTCCTTGCAATCGCGCGGCGGCATCAACTGCTCGCGCGCCTCGGCGATCTCGGGTGTGCAGTACGCGATCAAGTCGATCACCGATCCGGAGAATCCGCCCAACGCCGGTAGCTACAGGGCGATCCAGGTCATCACCAAGCCGGGAACGCTGTGCGATGCGCAGCCGCCGGGATCGATGGTCGGCTACGGCGAAGTGGTCTACCGCGTGCTCGATGCCACGATGCGCGCGCTGAGCGACGCCGCGCCGAGCGCGGTGCTGGCGAGCGGCTCGGGCTCCACCGGAACCACCGTCGTCGGCGGCGGCGACACGCGCCCAAACGCGAAGAAGCCGTTCTTCCTCACGCTCGAGCTGTCCTCGGGCGCCTACGGCGCGCGCGCCACCAAGGACGGCATGAACGCCATCCGCTACGGCGCCGGCAACGCCGGCCATGTGCCGATCGAGGCCGACGAGATGGAGAACCCGATCCAGTTCGAGCGCTACGAGGTGATGCCCGACACCGGGGGCGCGGGCCGCTTCCGCGGCGGCAACGGCTTTTGCCGCGTGTTCCGCGTGCTCGCCGACCAGGCGTCGATCTGCATCTGCGCCGACCGCCACCGCTCCCACCCGCAGGGCCTGTTCGGCGGAAAGCCCGGCGCCACCGCGCTATACGTGCTGAATCCCGGTGCGCCGAACGAGCGGCGGCTGACGAGCAAGACGCCGTACGTGCCCCTCGAGCCCGGCACGCTGGTGTGGCTGCAGTCGGCCGGCGGCGGCGGCTACGGCGACCCGCGCAGCCGCGACCCGCAGCTCATCGAGGGCGACCTGCGCAACGGCTACATCACCGAGGATTTCGCGATGCGCGAATACGGCTATCGCAAGGCGGGCCGATGAAGCTCACGGGCGCGCTCGGCGATTTCGACCGCACCCGGGCGCTGCTCGACGGCCGCGTGCGCGTCGCCGGCTTCGACGTGGAGTGGCAGAGCGGCGAGCTCGAAAGCATCTTCAGCCGCGCCTTGGAGGGCGCCGAGCTCGACATCACCGAGCTCTCGTTCAGCAATTTCCTGGTCGCCACGGCCAAAGGCGTCTGCCCGTACATCGCGCTGCCGGTCTTTCCGACGCGCTGCTTCCGCCATCACGCGCTGTTCATCCGCGGCGATCGCGGCATCCGTGCCCCGGCGGACCTGGAGGGCAAGCGCATCGGGCTGCGCGAGTACACCAACACGGCGTCGCTGGTGCTGCGCGGAATCCTCGCCGGCTACTACGGCGTGAAGCTCGAGCGCATCCGCTGGGTGGTCGGCGACGTCGACCGGCGCGAGCGCACCACGATCCGTATTCCCGAGCTCCCTGCGCCTTACCAGGTAGTTGCTGAAACGAAAGGGCTCCTGTCCGACCTGCTCGAAACCGGCGAGCTCGACGGCCTGATCGCCTACGCGCCGCCGCGCTGCCTCGGGCGAAACGGTGTCACGCGCCTGTTCGAGCGCTGGTGGGAGGAGGAGGCGCGCTACTTCAAGGACACGGGCGTGTTCCCGATCATGCACGTGGTGGTGGTGCGCCGCTCGCTCGTCGAGCGCCACCCCGGGCTGCCGCGCGCGCTGCTCGATGCCTTCAGCGAGGCCAAGCGCATCGCCATACGCGATCTCGAGATCGAGTCCGCGCCCAGGACCATGCTTCCCTGGGCATCGGCGAACCTCATCCAAGCCCGCGAGGTGCTGGGCGAGGATTTCTGGCCCTACGGCCTGGCGGCGAACCGCAAGACGATCGAGACCCAGATCGGCTTCTCGCGCCAGCAGCACCTGATCTCGCGCGACGTCGCGCTGGAGGAGCTCTTCGTGCCATGACAAGTCGCGTCTGGTTCATCACCGGCTGCTCAAGCGGCCTGGGCCGCGCGCTCGCGGAGCACGTGCTCGGGCATGGCGAGCACGCCGCCGTCACGGCTCGCAATCCGGCTGATCTGAAAGGCTTTTCCTCCGAGAATGCGCTTCCACTTTCTCTCGATGTCACGCATCCCGCACAAATAAGAGATGCAGTCGAAAGAGCACAGCGCAGCTTCGGCCGCATCGACGTGCTGGTGAACAACGCCGGCTACGGCTACCTCGCCGCCGTGGAGGAAGGCGAGGACCGCGAGGTGCGCGCCATGTTCGACGCAAACTTCTTCGGCGTGGTCGAAATGATTAAGCGGGTGCTGCCGGGAATGCGCGCGCGCCGCAGCGGCCACATCGTCAACATCTCCTCGATCGGCGGCCTGGTCGCGGGCGCTGCCGCCGGCTATTACAACGCCACCAAGTTCGCGGTCGAAGGGCTGTCCGAGGCGCTGGCGAAGGAAGTGGAGCCGCTCGGCATCCGCGTCACGCTGATCGAACCCGGCCCGTTTCGCACCGACTGGGCCGGGCGCTCGCTGAAGCAGACCGCCGCGCCGCTCGAGGACTACACCGGTACGGCGGGCGCGCGCCGCGCGCTCATCGCCGGCAACAGCGGCAAGCAGCCGGGCGACCCCGCGCGCGCCGCGGCTGCGATCGTGCGCATCGTCGAATCGCCGTCTCCGCCGCTGCGCGTTCTCCTTGGCCGCCCGGCGCTCGACCTGGCGCGCGCGAAGCTCGGCGCCATGACGCAAAGCATTGCGCAATGGGAAGCGGTCACGCTGGGTACGGATTTCCCGGAGGTTCGATGAAAAACCTGAAGCAGTTCGCCAAGCTCGCCGCCGCGACGGTCTACGAAGCCAACGGCAAGCGCGGCGACATGGCGCCCGCGATTCGGCAGATGGTGCCGGGAACGCGCCTGTTCGGCCCGGCGTTCACGGTGCGCTGCCTTCCCGGCGACTTCGCCGCGGTGCTGCGCGCCATCGATCGCGCGAAGCACGGCGACGTGCTGGTGATCGACGCCGGCGGCAGCGACCGCGTCACGGCGCTCGGCGGCACCTCGAGCCTCGCCGCCAGGACGCGCGGCCTCGCCGGCGCCGTCGTCGACGCGGCGTGCCGCGACCTCGACGAAATCCGCGCGATGAAATTTCCGGTCTACGCGCTCGGCACCTCGGTGCGCGGCACGCTCAAGGCCCACCCCGGCTGGCTGCAGGTGCCGGTGTCGGTCGGCGGCACGGTGGTCGAGCCCGGCGACTACGTGCTGGGCGACGCCGACGGCGTGGTGGTGGTCGCGAAGGACCGCATCGCGGAAGTGGCGAAGAAGGCGCTGGCGCAGCGCTCCACCGAGCGCGCGCGCGAGAAGCAGGTGAGCGGCGGCGCCTCGCTCGTCAAGCTGTTCCGCCTCGAAGCCCTGGAGGGCTGAAGACATGCCGCAGACTGCGACCGAAAAAATCCTCTCGCGGGCGATGGGCCGCCCGGTGCGCCAGGGCGAGATCATCTACCCCGAGCCGGACCTGGTCACGGTGCACGACTGGTACGTGGTCAATTTCGACAAGGCGCTGCAGGATCTCGGCGTGAAACAGCTCTATGCGCCCGACAAGCTGCTGATCTGCACTGACCACGAGCCGGTCGCGGTCAGCGTGCTCGCCGCCGAGCGCCAGCGGCAGGTGCGGCAGATCGTGGCCAAGTACGGCGTCAAGCATTTCTACGACACCGGCCGCGGCGGGCATGGCCACGTGTTCCCGATGGAGCTCGGCTACGTCAAGCCGGGAATGTTCGTGCTCGCGTACGACGTGCACGTCAACAACTACGGTGCGCTCGGCTGTCTCGCGATCCCGCTGGTGACCGAGATCACCGATGTCCTCGCCTGCGGCTCGGCATGGCTCAAGGTTCCCGAGACCCTGCGCATCAACCTCAGCGGCGCGATCCGGCCGGGCATCACCACGCGCGACATCGCCGACCGGATGATCGCCGATGTCGGTGCCGACATGGCCGATTACAGCGTGATGGAGTTCGGCGGGCCCGCGCTTTCCTCGGTCGGCATCGACGGCCGCATCACGCTGTGCAACCGCCCGATCGAGATCGGCGTCAAGTCGACGATCTTCGAGACCGACGCGGTGACCTTCGAGTACCTGAAGGGGCGTGCGACCCCGCCGTTCGAGGCGGTGCGCAGCGATCCGGGCGCGCAATTCAAGGCGACGCTCGACTACGACCTCGGCATCCTCGAGCCGCAGGTGTCGGCGCCGCCGACGCCCGACAACGTGGTCGCGGTATCCCAGGTCGCCGGCAAGAAGATCGACTATGCCTTCATCGGCTCGTGCGCCAATTGCTCGATCACCGATCTGCGCGATGCGGCGCGCATTCTCAAGGGCCGCAAGATCGCGGCCGGCGTGCGCTTCGTGGTGACGCCGGGCACGCAGCAGATCGCCGCCCAGGCGGCCGAGGAAGGGCTGATCGAGATTTTCATCAGCGCGGGCGCCATGCTGACCGCGCCGGGCTGCGGCCCTTGCGCCGGCGGGCGCATCTCGCCGATCGCCAAGGGCGAGGTTTCCATCAATACCGGCACGCGCAACGATTACGGGCGCCTGGGCACGCGGGAAGCCGAGATCTACCTCGGCAGCCCGTTCACCGTCGCCGCCTCCGCGGTCGCGGGCAAGATCGTCGATCCGAGGGAGTTTCTATGAACTTCACCTACCGCGGCCGCTGCTGGAAATTCGGCAGCGACATCGGCGTCGACGGCGACCTGATGCCGCTCGAATTCGCCATGCAGCGCGAAACGCGCGTCGAGGTGCTCACGCCGCACACCATGAAGGGCGTCGATCCGAGCTTCGCCGGCAAGGCGCAGCCCGGCGATATCATGGTCGCCGGCAAGAAATTCGCGCAGGGCAACCCGCACATCCAGGGCCTGCTCGGCATCCGCGGCCTCCGGCTCGGGCTGGTGGTCGAGTCGATCCCGCGCGGCAGCCTGCGCAACGCGGTCAATGCCGGCGTGCCGATCCTGCCCGCCTGCCCCGACGTCACCCGCCACTGCGAGACCGGCGACGAGCTCGAGGTCGACTTCAGCACCGGCCGGTTCCTCAACAAGACGCGCGGCGAAGAGCTGCGTTTTGCACCGCTCGACCGGACGCTGCTCGAGATCATCGCCATGGGCGGCTGGCGCCCGGCGCTCGCCAAGCGCATCGCGGCGATGGGGAGGTCCGGATGAGGCTCGGAATCGACATCGGCGGAACGTTTACCGACTTCGTCCTCATCGACGACGTGAGCGGCGAGGTGCAAGTGGAGAAATGCCTGACCACCCCGGCCGAGCCCGACCAGGCGGTGTTCACCGGCATAGACCGCCTTGCCGCGCGCAACCGCGACCTGCTGGCGCGCATGAAGGACGTGATCCATGCGACCACGCTGGTCACCAACGTCATCATCGAGCGCAAGGGCTCGAAGACCGGCTTGATCACCACGCGAGGCTTCCGCGACATCCTGGAGCTCAGGCGCGAGGACCGCTATTTCCTGTTCGACATGTTCATCCGCTTCCCGGCGCCGCTGGTGCCGCGGCACCTGCGCATCGGCGTCGACGAGCGCGTGCTCGCCGATGGCAGCGAGCGCAGGCCGCTCGCGGAGAACGAGGTGCGCGAGGCGGCGCGGCTGTTCCGCAAGGACAACGTCGGCGCAGTGGCGGTGTCGTTCCTGCATTCCTATGCCAATCCGGCGCATGAGAAGCGCGTGCGCGAGATCCTCGCCGAGGAGATGCCGGGCGTGCCGGTGTCGCTGTCCCACGAAGTGCATCCTGAGCCGAGGGAGTACGAGCGCACCTCGACCACCGTGGTCGACGCTTACGTCAAGCGCGTCACCGCGACCTACCTCGACGAGCTCGCCAAGGGCATCGGCAAGCGCGGCTTCCGCGGCAAGCCGTTCATGATGCTGTCGAACGGCGGCACCGCCACCATCGAGGCCGCCAAGCGCTTCCCGGTGCAGATCCTGGAGTCGGGGCCCGCCGCCGGCGTGGAAGCGGCCTCGTTCTTCGCGCGGCTGATGGGAATCCGCACGCTGCTGTCGTTCGACATGGGCGGCACCACGGCGAAGCTTTGCATCGTCGAGGACAGCCGCGCCGGGCGCACGCGCGAATTCGAGGTCGACCGCGTGCACCGCTTCCGCCACGGCAGCGGCATCCCGGTGTCGATTCCGGTATACGACCTGCTCGAGCTGGGCGCGGGCGGCGGCAGCATCGCGCGCATCAACGACCTCGGGCTGCTGCAGGTGGGCCCGGAAAGCTCCGGCGCGAGCCCGGGACCCGCGTGCTACGCGCAGGGCGGCAACGACCCGACGGTGACCGACGCCGACCTGGCGCTGGGCTACCTGAACCCGAAGTTCTTCCTCGGCGGCGAAATGGCGCTCGACGAGGGCCGCGCGCGCCAGGCGATCAGGAGCAAGGTGGCCGAGCCCGCCGGCCTGAGCGCGCTGCAGGCCGCCGCGGGCATCCACGAGCTGGTGAACGAGACCATGGCGGCGGCCGCGCGCGTCTACGTCGCCGAAAAGGCGAAAGCGCCCAGGGACCTCACGCTGGTAGCCTGCGGCGGCGCCGGACCGCTGCACGCGATCGGCCTCGCGCGCAAGCTCGGCTGTCCGCGCGTGGTGGTGCCCCCGTATTCGGGCGTGCTGTCCTCGCTCGGCCTGCTCGCCGCGCCGATCGCCTTTGAGCGCAGCCGGGCGGTGCGCCGGCTGCTGCGCGAGCTCGATCCCGCCGACCTGGAAGGGCTGTTCGCCGAGCTCGACGCCGAGATTGCCGAGCTGATGCCGCGGGACCGCGCCACCCAGCAGCGCCGCAGCCTGCAGATGCGCTATGCCGGGCAGGACTATGCACTCGACATCGACGTCGAGGGCGCGTGCACCGCGCCGGGGGCGAAGGAGAAATGGCAGCGGGAATACGCGGCCGCCTATGAGAAATTCTACGGCCGCGTCGACGACAACAATCCGGTCGAGGTGGCGGCGGTGCGGCTCAACGTGATGCAGCCACCGCCGGCGCCGCAGCTGCGCCGGCCGCAAGCCGCGGTGGACGCGAAGCCCAAGGCCGAGCGCGCTGCGTACCAGCCGGAGCGCGCCGACTTCGAGACCGTGCCGGTCTATGACCGCTACGCGCTGCGCGCCGGGCAGGCGATCGCCGGGCCGGCGATCGTCGAGGAGCGCGAGTCCACCACCGTGCTGCATCGGGGCGACCGCCTGACGGTGGACGCGAACGGCTGCCTGCTCATCGATGTCGCGCTGCCGAAGTTCGAGAGCCACGACCTGCGGACTGAACATGCATACCAAGGTTAAAGCGCGCGCAGCCGAAAGCGGCCTGCGGCTCGATCCAGTCACCATCCAGCTGCTGTGGAACCGGCTGATCTCGGTCGTCGACGAGGCCTCCAGCGGGCTGATCCGCACCGCGTACACGCCCTCGGTGAAGGAGTACCACGACTTCTGCTGCGCGGTGTTCGACGTCCAGGCGCGCCTGCTCGCGCACTCGACCGTGACCACCCCCGGGCTGCTCGGCGTGATCCCCGACGTGATGGTGAACTTCGAGCGCGTGCATCCGCCGCAGACGCTGCGGCCGGGCGACGTGCTGATCACCAACGACCCCTGGCTCGCGAGCGGCCACCTGATCGACGTCACGGTCGCGGCGCCGGTGTTCCATCGCGGCAAGCTGGTCGCCTACACCCTGTGCATCGTGCACCACCTCGACATGGGCGGGCGCATGGCGACGCTCGAGTCGAAGGACGTCTACGAGGAAGGGCTGAAGATCCCGATCCTCAAGCTCTACCGCGAAGGCGAGCTCGATTCCACGGTGTACGAGTTCATCCGCGCCAATACCCGCGTTCCCGAGAAGATCCTCGGCGACCTGCGCGCGCAGCTGATCGCGAACAACGTCTGCACCCGCGGCCTGCTGCGCCTGATGGAGGAGTACAACTTGGCGGGCATCGGCGAGCTGGCCGACGAGATCATCAACCGCACCGAGGCGAGCCTGCGGCGCAAAATCGCCCAGCTCCCCTCCGGCACCTACCGCTACGCGGTGCGCCTGCCGCCGATTCCCGGCTGCCCCGAGCGCGTCGACATCAAGGTCGCGGTCATCATCGACGGCGACAGCATCGTGCTCGACTACCGGGGCTCCTCGGGCGAGGTCAGCGCCGCCGTGAACTGCTGCCTGAACATGACCAAGTCCTACAGCTCGTATCCGATCAAGGCGGCGCTCGATCCCGAGGTGCCCTCCAACCACGGCGCGCTGCTGCCAATCACTGTGGTCGCCGACGAGGGCACGGTGGTGCACTGCCGGCCGCCGGCGGCGACCTGGGGCCGCACGATGATCTCGCATCTCTACCCCGAGATCATCTTCGGCGCGCTGGAAAAGGTGATTCCCGAATACGTTCTCGGCGGGCAGGGCTGCTGCCCGGCGAACGAGGTCTACCTGCACGGCCATCGCAGGGACGGGCGGCCGTTCATGGCGATCGCCAACCACATGGGCGGCTTCGGCGGCAGCGCGCGCCAGGACGGGCATTCGGCGCTGTGCTTCCCGTTCAACACGCGCGACATCCCGATCGAGGTTACCGAGGGCGAGGCGACGATCATGTACCTGCGCAAGGAGCTGGTGCCCGACTCGGCCGGGCCCGGCAAGAACCGCGGCGGCCTCGGCCAGATCGTCGAATTCGAGGTCCTCGGCGGCGAGCTCGGGCCGGCGGAGGGCTTCGTGGCGAGCTCGGTGCGCTTGAGCGGCCGCTCGGAGGACAGCGACTTCCCGGTCCTCGGCCGCCTGGGCGGAAAGAACGGCCGCGGCTACGGCCTGAAGGTCAACGGCAAGGCCGTCGATCACGGCATCTACCGGCGCCTGTACCCCGGCGACCAGGTGCATTTCCAGCTTTCCGGCGGCGGCGGCTACGGCGATCCGAAGACGCGCGAGCCCGGGCGGGTCGCCCGCGACGTCGCGGAGGGTTACGTCAGCGTCGAAGGCGCACTGCGCGACTACGGGGTCGTCATCGACCCGAAAGCGACATGACCGATCTTTCCGTACGGACCACGCGGCTCGACCCGGTCTCCATCCAGCTCCTGTGGAACCGGCTGATCTCGGTCGTGGACGAGGCGGCGAGCGGCCTCATCCGCACCGCCTACACGCCTTCGGTCAAGGAGTACCACGATTTCTGCTGCGCCTTGTTCGACGACCGGGCGCGCATGCTTTCCCACTCGACCGTGACGACCGCGGGATTCCTCGGCGTGGTGCCGGAGGTGATGGGGAACTTCGTGCGCCATCACCCGCCGGAAACGCTCAAGCCCGGCGACGTGCTCATCACCAACGATCCCTGGCTGGCGAGCGGCCACCTGATCGATGTCACCGTCGCCGCGCCGATCTTCCACCGCGGGCAGATCGTGGCCTACGCGCTGTGCATCGTGCATCACCTCGACATGGGCGGGCGCATGGCGACGCTGGAGTCGAAGGACATCTACGAGGAAGGGCTGAAGATCCCGATCCTGAAGCTCTACCGCGAAGGCGAGCTCAACTCGACAGTCTACGAGTTCATCCACGCCAATACGCGCGTTCCCGAGAAGATTCTCGGCGACCTGCGCGCGCAGCTCATCTCCAACAATGTCTGCACCCGCGGGCTGGTGAGGCTGATGGACGAATACGGCCTCGCGGATCTGCGCGAGCTAAGCGACGAGATCATCAACCGCACCGAGGCGAGCCTGCGGCGCAAGATCGCGCAGCTTCCCTCGGGCA
>Ga0180063_1000495_pt1 | contig 10692 bp, 9 predicted proteins | sample EasRivT47_16_10D_FD_121776 | JGI IMG/M metagenome (GOLD analysis project Ga0180063, IMG submission 121776) | Soil microbial communities from meander-bound floodplain in the East River, Colorado, USA - East River metaG ERMLIBT47_16_10D | ecosystem: Environmental > Terrestrial > Soil > Floodplain ...
CCATCGACCTGAAGTCGATGCTCCTCGCCACCCAGGCGGCGGTGCCCGCGATGGAGAAGCGCGGCGCCGGCGCGATCACCTGCGTGTCTTCCATCGCCGCGATGGTCGGCCATGGCCGCACCGCTTACGCGGCGGCGAAGGCCGGCGTAATCGGTTTTGTCACGAGCGTCGCAGTGCAGCTCGGCCCCAAGGGCATCCGCGTCAACGGTATCGCGCCCGGCCAGGTGTGGACGCCGATGGTGGAGCGCCTCGGCCCCGAGGCGCGCGAGCGACGCCGCCGTGCCGCGCCGCTCGGCACCGAGGGAACCGGCTGGGACGTCGGCTGGGGCGCGGTCTATCTCGCGAGCGACGAAGCGCGCTGGATCACCGGCCACATTCTGGTGATTGACGCCGGCCTTACGGCTACTACGCGCTGAACGCTTTTCGGCCTACTATCGGCTTGTGTTGATCGATCCCCAGCTCATCGAGGAGATTCGCCGCATCGAGCGCGCCACCGGGCGCGATGACGTCCTTTCCGGCCTGGTCCGCACGCTGGAAGGTCATCTGGCGGGCTTCGGCGCGGCATTCTCCGGTCACGTCGCCCGCGGCGATACGGCCGGCGCCGTGCGCGCCGCGCATACGCTGAAAGGCACATGCCGCCAGCTCGGCGCCCCGGCGCTGGGCGATCTGTTCGCCGAGATCGAGAGCAGCGCCAAGGCCGGCGACTATGCCGGAGCGAGGCGCAAGTTCGATGACGGCGCCAGTCTGATCGCGCAGTCGATCGAGGCGCTGAAGCGGGCCTAGGAGTGGAACCGCCGCGGCGCGCTTGAGCCCTTGATCTGCGTGCGGTGCATGACGCGGCGCGCTTTGGGGTCGAATGCATCGCGGCGATGCATGGTGGTGCGGTTGTCCCAGAGCACCAGGTCGCCTACCGCCCACCGGTGCCGGTAGACCGCGGTCTCGACGTAGGACCAGATCTCGTCCAGCAGGCGCTCGGATTCGGCGAGCTCGAGCCCCATGACGTAAGCGTTGCGCCGGCGGCCGAGGTACAGGGACGGTGCGCCCGACACCGGATGCTCGATGACCGCCGGGTGCGGGGTACCGACGGAAGTGCGGGGGTCCGTCGACGCCGCCATGCCCTTGCGCACGTAGCCGCCCGAATCGTACGTGCCGTCGTGCTTGATATCGAGTTGCCGGATTCTCTCGACCAAGGCCTTGGGCATTTTGGAGAGAGCGACTTTCATGCTGCTGAAGCAGGTGTCGCCGCCTTTGGCGGGGATTTCCAGCGAATACAGCATCGACGCGTCGGGCGGCTCCGCCGCATAGCTCATGTCGGTGTGCCAGGCGGCTTCGCCGTCGCCGAGCGCCCCGATCGGCTCGCCCTGCTCGTCGAGCACGTTCGAGACGACGTAGACCTCCGGATAGCCCGGAGGGGACTTGCGGCCCGCGCCCTGGTTGGGGGGCGAATCCAGCGTGCCGAAGTGTCGCGAGAACGACAGCAGATCATCGTCCGTCAGCTTCTGGTTCCGGAAGACGAGCACGTCGTACCGGTACCACGCTTTCTTGATGGCATCGATTTCCCTGGCGCTGACATGGGCAAGATCGACGACCTTGATTTCGGCGCCGAAGACTCCGAGCGGGGCGACTTTGAGGTCGAGCACGGCTGACATGGGTTTCTCCTGCTTTGCCGGGTACGAATATTGGGCGATTTGCGATAATATACAAACACATACCGGGCTAAATTGCAAAACAACGTAAACTAAGCGATTGCCGCTTAGCCTGGAGCAATACTAACGACCGTCTGATTCAAGGAACCGGCAGTGGCCGATATCGTACTCGTGTTGTGCATCCTGATGAGCGCGTACTTCATACGCGGGATCACGGGCTTCGGTTCGGCGCTCATCGCCGTGCCGCTGCTCGCGCTTTCTCAGCCGCTTCAGTTCGCGGTTCCGCTGGTCCTCGCGCTCGACTTCACCGCCTCGCTGATTCTGGGCGGCACGAACACGAAGAAGGCGGATTGGGCCGAGGTGAAGATATTGCTGCCGTTCGGCATGCTGGGCGCCTCCGCCGGCGCCTATGCTCTGGTGACGCTTCCGACCACGCCGGTGCTGCTGACCCTGGGCGCCTTCACGATGTTCTTCGGGTTCCGCAACATCTACGGCCTGCAACCTGTGGGGGCGGTGTCGCGCGCGTGGGCCATCCCGGCGGGGTTGGCCGGCGGCGCCACCGGCGCGCTGTTCGGCGCCGGCTCTCCGCCCTACATCATGTACCTGACGCGCCGCCTGCTGGACAAAGGAGCGGTGCGCGCCACCTTCTCTTGGCTGATCGCGATCGACGGCGGATTCCGGCTCGGATTGTTCCTGTTCGCCGGCCTGCTGCTCGACCCGAAGCTGCAGCTCGCATACGGGCTCGGACTTTTTCCCATGGCCATCGGGCTGTACAGCGGCAACAAGGTGCATCTGGACATGACCAGCGAGGGCATGCTGAAGGTGGTGGGGGCGCTGCTCGTGCTGAGCGGCGCGATGTTGTTCCTGAAGGTGGCGACTTGAGGTTCGACTAAAAACGTTCGAGGTGACACTCATGATACGAAGAGAAATTAGTCTTGCCGCGACGGTCCTGGCGGTGGTCATCGGATTGCACTCGTCGGGCGCCGCCGCGCAGGAGAAGAAGGCGTACTTGTTCTATGTCCTTAACCAGCGCAGCGTCGCGCTGGCCGCGCAGTACTGGAACCCGATCATGACCTACGTGAGCAAGCGGAGCGGGGTGCCGCTCGAGCTCAAGCTGGCCAAGACGGCCCAGGAAGGCAACGTCATAGCCGAAAAGCTGGGCTACGACTTCCAGTACACCAATCACTTCTTCACCCCGGAACGCGACCGCCTCGGCTGGAAGGTCATCGCGCGCCCCGCCGGGCCCGGCATCCGGGCGCAAGTCGTGGTGCCGGAGGAGTCGCCGATACAAACGCTGCAGGACCTGAACGGCAAGGATGTCGGCTTCGTGTCCCCAGACGGGTTCACCGGTTACTGGGTGCCGTACGACGGGCTTCTGAGAGCCAAGGTGAAGCCCAACGTCGTGTTCACCGGAAACCAGGAGGCCTCGTTCGCCCAACTGCGGGTCGGCAAGATCGCAGCCGCCGGGGTCAACAGCTCGGTCATGGCGCGTTATGCGCGCCGCGAATCGTTCGCCTACCGCGCGCTCTGGACTTCGGAGGTCTATCACGATCTGTGCATCATGGCGAGCCCCAAGGTGCCCAAGGACAAAGTCGCCGCGGTCAGGGCCGCGCTGATCGGCATGGTCGACGACCCGGAAGGCCGCAAGGTGCTCCAGGCCGGCGCGGAGCTGCTCAAAAGCGTGAGCGAGCTCGGCTTCGTAGCGGCCGAGGACCGCGACTACGACAACTACCGCACGTTCTACCGGACCACGCAGGTCAAGTGAGGTCCGCCAGGCGCAACGGAAGGGAGGACAAGCGATGAACATCGTGCGCGGGATTCGATTCTGGAAGGACTGGGGGCTGGTTTCCCGCCTGATGCTTGCCGTGGGAACCGCGATCGTCGTCGGAGGCGGGGTGCAGACCTACCTCCTCATGGCCGAAGGAGCGGGCGAGCATTCCGCCCGGCTGAAGCGCGAGCTGAACGAAACGCTGACCTTCCTCGCGCCGCTCATCGCCGATCAGGCGATCCTCGGCGAATACGCCGTGATCGGCCAGCTGCTGAACAACCAGGTGAAGAAGGGCGAGGTCGACAGCTTCCAGTGGACCGACAAGGACGGCAGGAAGATCATCGCCCAGGACAAGCCGGACACGCTCGCCGCGCCGGGGTGGTTCACCGCCGTCGCCGCCATCGACCGCGCGGAGGAGAGCATCGACGTGACGGCGGGCGGCGTGGGATACGGAAAGATCCACGCCACGATGACGACGACCCGGGCCTACAACCGGCTCTGGCAGCAGTTCGTCAAGCAGTTGCAGATCGTGGCGGTGACGCTGTTCCTCATGCTGCAGTTCATCTGGCTGATATTCCGCGGCAATCTTGGAACGCTGCGCATGCTGGCCGAAGGCGCGAACCGCTTCAGTCAGGGCGACTATGCCGTGCGCATCGAACCCGAAGGTTCGCCCGAAGTCAGCTCCGCCGCCGAAGCGTTCAACAACATGGCGAACAACATCGAAGGCCTGATCGCCTCGCTCGGCAAAAGCGAATCCAAGAACAAGCTGCTCGCGACCATCGTCGAGCAGTCGAGCGAAGCGATCTGGACCAAGGACCTGGCCGGCACGATTACGAGCTGGAACTCCGGCGCCGCCACGATGTTCGGCTACTCCCCGGCCGAGGCCGTGGGGCGCGCGCTGAACGTGGCCGAATCGACGCCGCAAGAGGAAGAAGTTCGCATGCAGCGGCTGCTGGCCGGGGAGAAGTTCTCCTATGACGCCAGGGCCATGACCCGGTCGGGAACGGCAATCGACATTCAGGTGGCGGTAGCGCCTCTGCTCGACGATGCCAACCGGTGCATCGGCAGCATCGCCGTCGCCCGCGATGTCACGCAGCACAAGCGCAGCGAGGAAGCGCTGCGCCTGGCGCGCGAAGCCGCGGAATCGGCAAGCCAGGCAAAGAGCTCGTTCCTCGCCCGGATGAGCCACGAGATCCGCACGCCCATGAACGGCGTCCTGGGCATGACGGAGCTCCTCCTCGAGACGGGGCTCACGGGCACCCAGCGCAAGTACGCCGAGACCGTGCAGCGCTCCGGCCAGAACCTGCTCGGCATCATCAACGATCTTCTGGACTTCTCGAAGATCGAGGCGGGAAAGCTCGAGCTCGAGAATGTCGACATGGATCTGCGCCGGACGATCGAAGACGTCATCGATCTCCTTGCCGAGCGCGCGCATGTCAAGGGGCTCGAGCTCGCCTGCAGTATTCCCGCGAACCTCGTCACCTACGTGAAGGGAGATCCGCTGCGCCTCGGCCAGGTGCTGACCAATCTGGTGGGCAATGCGATCAAGTTCACCGAGCAAGGCTCGGTCGTGATCCGCGTGACGAGCGTCGAGCAGACCGCGAAGAGGGTCACCATGCGCTTCGAGGTCAGCGACACCGGCGTCGGCATCAGCCCGGACGCGCAATCGCGGATCTTCGACGAGTTTTCACAGGCCGACGGATCGACGACCCGCAAGCACGGCGGCTCGGGCCTCGGCCTCGCGATCAGCAAGCAGCTTGTGGAAATGATGGGGGGGACCATTCAGGTCGAATCCGCGCTCGGCGCCGGCTCCACGTTCTCCTTCACTAGCACGTTCGAAAAGCTGGAAGCGCCGGTGCCGGAAGACTCGGCGCCGATGGGGATGCTGACGGGCGTGCGGGCGCTCATCGTCGAATCGACCGCCGTCAACCGCGGCATCCTGCACTCGCAGATGAGCAATTGGGGAATGACCAATCGCATTGCCGCAACGCCGGAGCAGGCGATCGAGCTGCTGGGGCAGGCGGCGGCGCGAGGCGCCCCCTACGATATTGCAATCATCGACCTGGGCCTGCCGGGCATGGACGCGCTCGAGCTCGCGCGCATGATCAGGGCGCGCGCGGACATCGCCAAGGTGCGGCTGATCCTGCTGACCCGCCGCCAGGTGGATATCAAGAACGCACGCGAGGCGGGCATCGACGCCTGCCTCTCCAAGCCGGTGCGTCAGACGGTGCTTTACGAATGCCTGGTCAACGTCATGGCCGGTCAGCCGCAAGAGACGGTCGCGACGCCGGCGGTGCGCGAGCCGGCGAATGCCGCTCCGGCCGGGATTCGCGGCAATATCCTGCTGGTCGAGGACAATCTCATCAACCAGCAGGTTGCGCTCGGCATACTGCAGATCCAGGGCTACAACGTAACGGTCGCCAACAATGGCCGGGAAGCGCTGGATGCGCACGGACAAGGCGCCTTCGATGTCATCCTGATGGATTGCCACATGCCCGAGATGGACGGGTTCGAGGCCACGAGGGAGATCCGCGCGCGCGAGCACTCGTCCGGCAGGCGCGTGCCCATCATCGCATTGACTGCGAACGCGATGGCGCAGGATAGAGACGCATGCCTGAGCGCCGGCATGGACGACCACCTGAGCAAGCCGTTCAGCATGCTCAGCTTGCAGGAGACGCTGGATCGGTGGATGTCCCGGGCGGCGTCCACCACATCGCACGCCGCGGAGCTCGCGGCGCGGGCGACCGCGAAGGCCGCCGAGGTGCTCGATCGGGGGGTGCTGGATCAGTTGAGCAAGGTGCGGACGAATGGCAAGCCCGAACTGCTCGCGCGCGTGATCAACCTCTATCTGGTCGAGTCGCCGAAGCTCATGCAGAAGCTGAAGCAGGCGGCGCGCGCCGGCGATGCGCCGGAGATCGCGCGCTCGGCCCATTCGCTCAAGTCGAGCAGCGCCAACGTCGGCGCGATGGTGTTGAGCCGCTATTGCGAGGACATCGAGACATCGGCGCGCCGTGCCGACACCGAGGAAGCCCGCAAGATCTTTGCGAAAATCGAGATGGAACACGGTTGTGTCCAGACCGCGCTGATGGCCGAATTCGAGCTGCTGGCCGCCGCCCGGGCGTAAGTGGCAAAAAAGTCGCAGCGCGAGCCGGAGCATCGGAGCAGACTGTCGGCAAGGAGGTTGCGATGAAGAAAGCTGTCGTCGTCTTGCTGGGTCTGCTCGCCGGGATTCCGGCGTGGGCGCAGGACTGGCCCGCAAAGCCGGTGCGCTTCATCGTGCCGTACCCGCCGGGCGGGGGGACCGACGTCATCGCGCGCATCGTGCAGACCCGCCTGTCGGAGGCGCTCGGACAGACGATCGTCATCGAGAACCGCGGCGGCGCCGGCGGCGCGGTCGGCACCGAGGCGGTCGCGAAGTCAGCGCCCGACGGCTACACCTTCCTGTTCACCCTTTCCTCGCACACCATCAATCCGCTGCTCTACAAGCTCCACTTCGACGTCGAGCGCGATTTCGCCCCGGTGACCCTGATCGTCAGCGTGCCGCAGCTGATCGCTGCCAACGTCAGCTCCCCGATCCACAGCATGCAGGACATCCTCACAGTCGCCAAGGCGCATCCGGGCAAGCTGCATTACGCCTCGGTCGGCAACGGCACGCCGTCGCACATCGCCGGGGAGCTGCTGAAGCTGAAGACCGGCATCGACATCGTTCATGTCCCGTACAAGGGCGGCGGGCCGGCGGTGGCCGACACCCTCGGCGGTCAGGTGTGGCTGCTTTTCGTCACCATGCCCGCGGCCATGTCGCATGTGCGCGCGGGCAAGCTGCGCCCGCTGGCGGTGACCACCCTCAAGCGCAACCCCGGCGCGCCGGACGTTCCCACGGTCGCCGAAGCGCTCAAGATTCCGGACTACGAGGTGGATTCCTGGTACGCGATGTTCGCGCCGGCGAACACGCCGCCGGCGATCGTGGCGCGAATGCAGCAGGCGGTCGCGCGCACGATCCAGCTGCCGGACGTGAAGCAGAGGCTGCTCGAGCAGGGAGGCGACACCGTGGGCTCCACCCCCGAGGAGCTCGGCCGCGTGGTGACATCGGAGCTGCGCAAATGGAAGCAGGTCGTCCACGACGCGAAGATCAAGCTGGATTGACGCCGGCCGGCTAGTTCCGGCCTCGCAGAAGAACCCCGGAGCTGTCGTTCCTGGCCAGGAACGAACGCCCTTTCGGCTTCCTGCTTAGTAACTACACTCCGGCCGAACGTAGCACTTGAACTCCACGACGTTGCCTGAAGGATCGACCACCATGAAGGTGTGGTGCTCGTGAGCGCTGTTCGCAAATCGAACCGCGGGGCGCATCAAGAACTTGACGCCCAATTTCTCGATATGGTCTTTCAGCCGGGAAAAATCTTCCATGCGCAAGCACGTAAGGCCGTGATGCCGGGGGTATGCGCGCAGATTGGCCGCGATCGCGCGCCGCTCCAGGTGACATACCAGTTGAAGGACGCCGCCGAAGCTGAAGGTGACGCGGTCCTTGAGGACCCGCACGGGCTGCGCCCCGAGGACCTCTGCGTACCAGCGGGCAGCCTCCTCGAGATCGCGGCACGGCACGGCGATGTGGGCGATGTAGCGCCCCGTGGTGATCGGGGTGTTGTCCAGCAGCCCTTCGGTTGGCTCGAGCACTGCGTTGTCCATGATGGAACCCTAAGAGCTGGCCCTGCATTCTCAGCGGAAAAGGTGCGCTCCGAGTGTAAGCGGGGAGATGAACGACGAGGCGCGCACTTATTACGCGCCTGACACAATTTGGCCTTCAGGTGATCAGGATCGCCCGGTAGTCGTTGACGTTGGTGCGCGTTGGGCCGGTGACCACCAGGTCGCCCAGCGCGCTGAAGAACCCGTAGCTGTCGTGCCGGGCGAGGAAGTCTCTCGCGTCGCGCCGTGCCGCCGAAGCCGGCGACCAGATTGCTCCCGCATTGTCTTCGGTCCCGTCGATGCCGTCGGTGTCCGCCGCGATCGCCCAGATTTCGCCAAGCTCGATGCCGAGCGACAGCAGGAACTCCGTGCAGCGCCCCCCGCGGCCGCCCGCGTTTTCCCCGCCATCCTCGAGCGTCACCGTGCATTCGCCGCCCGAGATCAGCGCCGCCGGCCCCTTGGTGCGCCGGGCTAGGCGCGCCATGTCACGGCCGACCTCGCGTGCCTCGCCGGTGATGGTGTCGCCCAGGACCTCCGGGCGTACTCCCCGCGCGCGGAACACGTCGGCGGCTGCCTCGAGCGAACGGTACGCGGTCGCGATCACCTTATTTGTTGCTTGATTCACCGACTTGGGACTTTCAGAGAAGGGTCCGCGGAACTCGATGCCGTACTTGGCCAGAACGGCTTTCGCATCGTCGATGGTCGTCGGGTCGGGCGCGCACGGCCCCGAGGCGATGTGCGTGGGATCGTCGCCGGTGACGTCCGAGATGATGAGCGCGACCACCGGCGCCCGCGAGGCCGCGGCGAGCCGCCCGCCGGCGATGGCCGAAAGGTGCTTGCGCACCGTGTTGATCTCCTGGATGTCCGCGCCGCTCTTTAGAAGTTGGCTTGTAAGCGCCTTCAATTGCGCCATCGTTACGCCAGGCGCGGGCAGCGAAAGAAGGCTCGAGCCGCCGCCCGAGATCAGGGCGAGCAAGAGATCTTCCGGGCCCAACTCTCTTACGTTCTTCAGGATCTCTGTGGCGGCGCGCTCGCCCGCTTCATCGGGGACCGGATGCCCCGCCTCCACCACGCGAATGCGCTTGGTTGGCAGCCCATGCCGGTAACGTGTGACCGCGATGCCTTCCAGCGGGGAAGACCAATTCTTCTCGACCGCCAGCGCCATCGAGGCGGCGGCCTTGCCGGCGGCGGCGACGAAGGTGCGGCCTTTCGGCGCCGGCGGCAGGTGAGGGCCGAGGATCCTGAGCGGGTCGGCCGCGGCGACCGCGGCGCGGAAGCTCGCCTCGAGAAGCTCGCGCATCAGGGCGCGAACGTCTCCTTCGCGGCGCTCTTGCCAAGACCGTAGAACTTCGGGTAAGCGTCGCGGAACGCCTGCTGGATCTCGTCCACCGGCACGTCGGCGTAGACGCCGCGGTCGCGCAGATACTCCATGTGGCGCCGGTCGTCCTCGTCGAACGGATGGAAGATCGAATCCTCGCGGCCGTCGAACTCGAGCGGCTTCACCCGGAAGCGCGTGCACAGCGCGAGATTGAACGCCGGCGTCGCCTTGACCCATTTGCCGTCGACGCGCATCTCGGTGTAGCCGTGGTAGACGAAGAGATCGCTTCCCATGGTCTCGGCGAGGCGCGGCGTGGTGAGATGGTTTTTCACGTCGGCGAAGCCGACGCGCGCGGCGATGCCCGCGGCGCGCGCGCAGGCGGCGAGCAGCGAGGCCTTGCCGACGCAGAAGCCCTGGCCCGCTTCCAGCACCGCCGAGGCGCGGAACACCTCGGGGTGCGTGAAGTCGAGGAACGGGTTGTAGCGGATCTCGTCGCGCACCGCGTAGTAAAGGGAAACGGCGCGTTCCCGCTCCGTCTGTCCCTTTGCATGTTGTTTTGAAAAAGTCACAACAGCGGGGTGCGCGCTGTCGATGTAACGGCCGGGTGTGAGGTATTCCGTCATTTGTCCAGTTTCATGAGGCGGCGGGCGCCGGCGAAGAGCGCGCTCTTCTGGTCGGCGAGGCCGTCGATCACGGAGAAGTGGTGCTTGCCGGGCATGGCGATGTCGCCGGCGAACGCTGAACGCCAGCGGCTGCCCAGGAGCGCGCTCTGCCGATGGAACTCGCTCGATTCGTCGCCGCCGACGCAGGTCATCACCGGCGCGCGCGTCGCCGGGGGCAGGAACGCCGGCGAGAGCTTGAGCGCGCCGGCCATATCGAGCCGCAGGTCGCCGTTCAGCCATTCGACCTCGACGAGGGGCCGCAGGTCGTAGAGCCCGCTGATGGCGAGTCCGCCCTTCCACAGGTCCTTGGGGAGAGCGCGGTCGAATACGGGCCATAGGGCGCACATCAGCATCGCGGTCAGGTGGCCGCCGGCCGAATGCCCCGCGACATACAGCCCGTCCTGGTCCATGCCGTATTGCTCGGCGTTGAGCCACAGCCAGCGGCTCGCGCGCAGCATCTGGCGCACGATCTCGTCCATCGTCACGCGCGGGCAGAGGTCGTAGTTCACCACGGCGAGCGACACGCCCGCGTCGACCCATGCCGGGGCGAGGAAGGAAAAGTCCTCCTTGCCGAGCGCGCGCCAGTAGCCGCCGTGGATGAACATCATGCAGCTGCCG
>Ga0180063_1000498_pt1 | contig 10683 bp, 7 predicted proteins | sample EasRivT47_16_10D_FD_121776 | JGI IMG/M metagenome (GOLD analysis project Ga0180063, IMG submission 121776) | Soil microbial communities from meander-bound floodplain in the East River, Colorado, USA - East River metaG ERMLIBT47_16_10D | ecosystem: Environmental > Terrestrial > Soil > Floodplain ...
CACGTTGGATACCTGCCAGGTGGTCGGCGGGAAGGTCTCGTTGCCCTGGTCCCACCGCGTGCTTGCGAGCTCGGCCAGGGCAGGGGCGAGCTGGTGGACGGGATTGCGCGCGAGGTGCGGATAGGCGACATGTCCCTGGATGCCGCGCACCACCAGGTTTCCGGAGAGCGAGCCGCGGCGCCCGTTCTTCAGCATGTCGCCCAGCGCGTCGACCGAGGTGGGCTCGCCGACGATGCAGTAGTCGATGCGCTCGTTGCGCGCCTTCAGCGTCTCGACGACGCGCACGGTGCCGTCCACCGCGGGGCCTTCCTCGTCCGAAGTGAGGAGCAGGGCGATCGAGCCCGAGTGGCTGGGTCTTTCCTTCAGAAACATTTCCGTAGCGACGACGAACGCGGCGATCGACGATTTCATGTCCGCCGCGCCGCGGCCGAAGAGCTTGCCGTCGCGGATCGTGGGCACGAAGGGATCGGAGTGCCATTCGCCGAGGGGGCCGGTCGGCACGACGTCGGTGTGGCCGGCGAAGCAGACGACCGGGTGCTCGGTGCCGCGCCGCGCCCAGAGGTTGGTGACCTCGCCGAAGGGCATCGGCTCGCACTTGAAACCGGCGCGCGCGAGCCGCTTCGCGATGAGTTCCTGGCAGCCCCCGTCTTCGGGAGTGACTGACTTGCGGGCGATGAGCTCCTTCGCGAGCTCGAGCGCCTCAGGCATTCATATCAATCTTGAAATTTCCGAAGGCGGCGCCGTCGGCGGACAGCAGGCCTTCCTTCTTCTCCTCGCCCGGCCTGGCCGCACCCTGCGGCATGGACTGGCCGGTGATCTCGCCCGCGGTCGCCTGGTTGATCAGCCACAGCATGTTGGTGGCCGAGTCGGCGTTCGCCATCGCCTCTTCCTGGGAGATCTTGCCGTCCATGAAGAGCTTGAACAGCGCCTGCTCGAAGGTCTGCGAGCCCGGCGACATGCTCTTCTCCAGCGCTTCCCTGATATCGCTGATGTCGCCTTTCTCGATCAGCTCCGCGATATGCCGGGTGTTCAGCAGGACCTCCACGGCGACGGCCCGGCTGCCGGTCTTGGTGCGCACCAGCCGCTGCGAGACCACCGCGGACAGCGCCGCGGCGAGGTCGAGGAGCAGCGCCGGCCGGTTCTCCAGCGGGTAGAAGTTGATGATCCGGTTCATCGCGTGGTAGCTGTTGTTCGCGTGCAGCGTGGCGAGGCACAGGTGGCCCGACTGCGCGTAGGCGAGGGCCATGGCCATGGTCGGCTTGTCGCGGATCTCGCCGATCAGGATGCAGTCCGGCGCCTGGCGCAGCGCATTCTTGAGAGCGATCTCGAAGGCCTTGGTATCGGTGCCGACCTCGCGCTGGTTTACGATCGACTTCTTGTTCTGGAAGATGTACTCGACCGGGTCCTCGAGCGTAAGGATGTGGCCGGGCTTGCGCTCGTTGCGGAAGTCGAGCATCGCCGCGAGCGAGGTCGACTTGCCCGAGCCGGTGGCGCCGACCATCAGGATCAGGCCGCGCTTGCCCATGATGACTTCCTTCAGCACCTCGGGCACGCCGAGCGAGTCGAGCGCCGGGATGGTGCCGGGGATGTAGCGCACCACCACCGAGGGAGAGCCTTTCTGGCGGAACGCGCTGATCCGGAAGGTGCCCACGCCCGCGAGGTTGTAGGCGGTGTTGAGCTCCATCTCCTCCTCGAATTCCTTGATCTGGCGCTCGTTCAGGACCTCGTAGAGGATCTGCTGAACCGTCTCGGCGGTCATGGTCGTCTGGTTCACCGGCATGGCGACGCCGTTGATCTTGATGTTGATCGGCGCGCCGACCGAGACGAAGATGTCCGAGGCCTTCTTATCGGCCATGATCTGGAACAGCTTCTTCATTGCAGACATGGAGCTTTCTCCCGTGGCGTTTCCGCCTATTCAGTGACCCTAGTTTAATCCCCCCTGAGCAGTTCGTTCAGGCTGGTCTTGGCGCGGGTCCTGGCATCAACAGTTTTTACAATCACCGCACAGTACAGGCTGTATTTGCCGTCCGGGGAGGGCAAAGTGCCGGAAACCACCACCGACCCGGCCGGCACCCGGCCGTAGAGGATGCGGCCGCTGGCGCGGTCCAGGATGCGCGTGCTTTGCCCGAGGTACACGCCCATCGAGAGCACGCTGTTCTCTTCGACGATCACGCCTTCGACCACCTCCGAGCGCGCGCCGATGAAGCAGTTGTCCTCGATGATCACCGGGTTCGCCTGGATGGGTTCCAGCACGCCGCCGATGCCGACGCCGCCGGAAAGATGGACGTTTTTGCCGATCTGGGCGCACGAGCCGACGGTCGCCCAGGTATCGACCATCGTGCCTTCATCCACGTAGGCCCCGATGTTGACGAACGAGGGCATCAGGACGACGTTTTTTGCAATGTACGCGCCGCGCCGGGCGGCAGCGGGCGGGACGACCCGGAAGCCGCCCTTGTCGAAATCGAAGGACTCGAATTTCGACGGCACCTTGTCGTAGTACCGCTTTTCCATCACCCGATTGTCCCGCAGCCGGAAGGAAAGCAGGACGGCCTTCTTGAGCCATTGGTGCGTAATCCACTCGCCGCCCGACTTCTCGGCGACCCGCAGCTTCCCCGCATCAAGCCCCGCGATCGCTTCTTCGACTGCGGCGCGCAACGCCTTCGTGGGCTTGAGGTTGGCGCGGTTTTCCCAGGCGGCTTCGATGACGTTCTTTGCGTTCATAGCTTGCGGGCGAGTTGCATGATGCGCTCGATGGCCTCGACGCACTCCTGCAGGGGGGCGACGAGGGCGATACGGACATGGTTGCTTCCGGGATTCTTGCCGTCCACCTCGCGCCCGAGATAACTTCCGGGCAGCACGAGCACATTGTATTCATGGTGCAGGCGGCGCACGAACTCGGCATCGTCAACGGGCGTGCGCATCCACAGGTAGAAGCCGCCGTCGGGCATTCCGGCTTTCAGGGGCGCCTTGACGAGCGGCAGCACGGCCTTGAACTTGTCGGCGTACAGGCGCCGATTCTCGCGGACATGCGCCTCGTCGTTCCACGCCGCGATCGAGGCCGTCTGCACCGCCAGGCTCATGGCCGAGCCGTGGTAGGTGCGGTAGAGCAGGAATTTCTTCAGCAGCCCGGCGTCGCCGGCGACAAAGCCCGAGCGCATGCCGGGGGCGTTCGAGCGCTTGGAGAGGCTCGAGAACACCACCAGCCGGCGATAATCGCGACCGAGCTTGTGGGCTGCTTCCAGCGCACCGAGCGGTGGCGTGTCGAAGTAGATCTCGGAGTAGCACTCGTCGGACGCGACGATGAAGCCGTGGCGGTCGGAGAGCTCGAACAGCCGCCGCCAATCCTCGAGGCTCATCACCTTCCCGCTCGGGTTGGCCGGCGAGCAGGCATACACGAGCTGCACCCCGTCCCAGCTTTCGGGCGCTCCATAGATGGGAGTCGCCCCGGCGAGCAGAGCCGCCCCTTCATATATTTGATAGAAGGGGTTGGGGCAAACGACTTTGCAGTTCGGGGTCGGGTTCAGGACTGTCTGGGCAAAAGCGAACAGGGCTTCGCGGGACCCGTTCACCGGCAGCACCTCGGTCGCCGGGTCGGGCGCCGGGATGCCGTAGCGGCGTGCGAGCCACCCCGAGATCGCCTGGCGCAGGTCCGGCGTTCCGGCCGTCATCGGATAGCTCGCAAGGCCGTCGAGGGCGCCGGCGAGCGCTTCCTTCACCAGTCGCGGCGTCGCGTGCTTGGGCTCGCCGATGGAGAGATTGACCGCCCGGAGCTGCGGGTTCGGCGTCGTTCCCGAGATCAGCGCGCGGAGCTTCTCGAACGGGTAGGGTTTAAGCTTGGCGAGAAGCGGATTCACCACGCCAACCCTTCTTGCGGTGCTCCGCGATCACGGTAGTGTAGATCCCGCCGCGGACGTTGAAGCGCGCTTCCAGCTTCATGTAGCGCGGCTTCGTTGCCCGGACGAGGTCGTCGAGGATGCGGTTGGTGACGGCTTCGTGGAACGCGCCCTGGTCGCGGTACGACCAGACGTAGAGCTTGAGCGATTTCAGCTCGACGCACAGGCGATCGGGAACGTAGTCGAGCACCAGCGTGGCGAAATCCGGCTGCCCGGTCTTCGGGCAAAGGCAGGTGAACTCCGGGATCTCCATATGGATCCGGTAGTCGCGCTGCGGCGTCGGATTGACGAAGGTTTCTAGCCGCTTGCTCGGTCGGGAAGGCACAGAAAACCGAAGGAAGGAAAGCGCCGCGATGTTATCATTTTTCGCGTGCGCCTCACTCAGATAAAGCTATCCGGATTCAAGTCCTTCGTCGATCCAACGTCGATTCATGTGCCCGGCCCGCTCGTGGGCGTGGTCGGGCCGAACGGCTGCGGCAAATCGAACGTGATCGACGCGGTGCGCTGGGTGCTCGGCGAGAGCCGCGCCTCCGCGCTGCGCGGCGACTCGATGCAGGACGTGATCTTCAACGGCTCGGTGAACCGCAAGCCGCTCGCGCGCGCCTCGGTCGAGCTGATCTTCGACAACTCGCAGGGGCGCGCCGCCGGCCAGTGGTCGCAGTACGCCGAGATCTCGGTGAAGCGCACGCTGCAGCGCGACGGCGAGTCGAACTACTACATCAACGGCACGCACGTGCGCCGGCGCGACATCACCGACATGTTCCTCGGCACCGGCCTCGGCCCGCGCGCCTACGCCATCATCGAGCAGGGCATGATCTCGCGCGTGATCGAGGCGAAGCCCGAGGAGCTGCGCGTGTTCCTCGAGGAAGCCGCCGGCATCTCGCGCTACAAGGAGCGTCGCCGCGAGACCGAGAACCGGCTCGCCGACACGCGGGAGAACCTGGCGCGCGTCACCGACATCCGCCTCGAGCTCGGCGCTCAGCTCGAGAAGCTCGAAGCGCAGGCGAAGGTGGCGACGCGCTACAAGGAATACCACTCCGACCTGCAGCTCAAGCAGCACCTGCTGTGGTACCTGCGGCGGCGCGACGCCGCGGTCGAGCGCGACCGCCACGCGCAGGAGATCGCCAAGGTGACGAACGCGCTCGAGGCGGAGACCGCGCAGCTGAGAAGCGCGGAGTCGCGCGTGGAGAGCGCGCGCGCCGCGCACTACGCGGCCGGCGACAGCCTGAATGCGGCGCAGGGCGCGCTCTACGCCGCGAATGCCGAGGTCGCGCGCTTCGAGTCGGAGCTGCGGCACGCCGAGGAGACGCGCGGCCGCCTCGAAAGCCAGCATACGGAGCGGCGCGCCCAGCTCGCGTCCTGGCGCGAGCAGCGCGCGCAGCTTACCCATTCGCTGCACTCATGGGCGGCGCGCGCCACGGAGGCGAAGGAGCGCGTCGCAGAATCAAGGAACAAGCTCGATTCGCAAAAAGACCTGCTGCCGCAGGCCGAGCAGGCGTTCCGCGGCGCGCAGGAACGGCTCGAGGAGGCGCGCAGCGCGCTCTCTCAGGCCGAGCACGGCCTTGAGCTCGAGCAGGCGAACTTCGCGCACCTCGAGCGCAGCCAGCAGGCGCTCGAGCAACGCCGCGAGCGGCTTGAGGCCGAGCTGCAGACGCTCTCGGCGCCGCAGGCCGGAGACCTTCAGAATCTCGATGAGCTGCAGCAGGCGCTCGCCGCCGCCGAGCGCGCATTCGAGGCGCTGCAGGCCGAATACGCCGCGACCGAAGAGCGGCGCGCTGAGGCCGCCGAGGCGCTCGGCGTCGCGCAGCGCGAGCATGCCGCAGCGCAGGCGCAGCTCGAGACCCTGCGCCAGATCCAGGCCGACACCGAGGACAACGCCCCGCTGAATGAATGGCTCGGGCGCCATGGCCTCGCGCATGCGGCACGGCTGTGGCAGAAGCTGCGCATCGACCACGGCTGGGAGACCGCGGTCGAATCGGTGCTGCGCGAGCGCCTGCATGCCCTGGAGCTGACCGATCCATCGACTCTCGCTGCGGCCCTCGCAGATCGCCCGCCGGTAAAAGCCAGCGTGTTCGGTCATGGCGCTCGCTCGAGCGCGGCGCTGGCGGCGGGATTGCCGCTGACCGCGAAAATTCATGCCACCGATCCGGCGGTCGCGGGCGCGCTCGCCGACTGGCTTGCAGGGGTGGTGGCCGTCGAAGGCACGCCCGACGCGCGCATGCGCGAGGCCCTGGCGCCAGGGGTCGTAATGGTGAACCGCGACGGCCACCAATTCACGCGCCACACGGTGAGCTTCCATGCGCCCGATCCCGAGGACGCGGGCCTGCTCGCGCGCCAGGCGGAAATCGAGGAGCTCGAGAAGCGCTGCGCCGAGCTTGCTTCCAGGCTGTCGGCGGCCGAAGGCGAAGCCCAGGGCCGTGAACAGGACATGGCCGTGCGGAGCGAGGCCCTGGAGCACGCCAGGTTCGAGATTTCGGATCGCCAGAAAGCGCTGCACGAGGCCCAGATCGAAAACGTGAAGCTCTCGCAGGCCCAGGAGCGCTACCGGGAGCGCAGCACCCAGGTGCGCGCCGAGCTGGACGAGGTGCATGCCGAGGCCGGGCGCGGCAAGCAGGCGCTGTCCGACTGCCAGGGCGCGGCGGGGCAGATCACGGAAAGCATCTCTGAAAGAAAACGCGAGGCGGAAGCGGCGCGGGAGGCGCTGGCGGCAGCCGAGAGCACGCTTTCAGGGCAGCGCGAGGCGCTGCAGCAGGCCGAGCGCGAGGCTCAGGATGCGCTCTTCGGCGAGCGCGAATGCGCTTCCAAGATCGCCGAGATCGACAATGCCGTGCGCGTCATCGACCCGCAGATCGCGCGCGCTGACGCCGAGGTCATCCGGCTGAACGAAGAGCTCGCCGCCGATCCCATCCCGGGGGTGCGCGAGGCCCTGGAGAAAGCGGTCGAGCTCAGGCTCGCCTGCGAGAAGCAGCTCGCCGAGGCGCGCAACGCCGTCGAGGCCGCCGCCGGGACGCTGCGCGAGCTCGAGGAGTCGAAGCTCCAGGCCGAGGCCCGCGCCGCGCCGCTGCGCGAGAGGATGGGCGAGCTGCGCCTCAAGGAGCAGGCGGCGCAGATCAACCACGACCAGTTCGCCACGCAGCTCGCCGACGCCGGCGCGGAGGAGACGGTGCTCGCCGCGGAGGCGCAGGGCGCGCCACGCGCGTCGTCGCTGCAGGGCGAGATCACCCGCATTGCCCAGGCGATCAACGAGCTCGGCGCGGTCAACTTGGCGGCGCTGGAAGAGCTGCGCACGAGCCAGGAGCGCAAGAACTTCCTCGATTCGCAGGCGACCGACCTCGAGGAAGCGGTGCAGACCCTGGAGGATGCCATCCGGCGTATCGACCGCGAGAGCCGCGAGCTCCTGCGCGAGACCTTCGACACGGTGAACGGCCATCTCGGCACGCTCTTCCCGATGCTGTTCGGGGGCGGCGACGCCAAGCTGACGATGACCGGCGAGGAGATCCTCGACGCCGGGGTGCAGGTCATGGCGCATCCGCCGGGCAAGCGCAACACCAGCATCCACCTGCTTTCGGGCGGCGAGAAGGCGCTGACGGCGATCGCGCTCGTGTTCTCGCTGTTCCAGCTCAACCCGGCGCCTTTCTGCCTGCTCGACGAGGTCGATGCGCCGCTCGACGACTCCAACACGCTGCGCTTCTGCGACCTGGTGAAGCGCATGTCGGCGCAGACCCAGTTCCTGTTCATCAGCCACAACAAGATCTCGATGGAGATGGCGTCGCAGCTCATCGGCGTCACCATGCCGGAGTCCGGCGTTTCGCGCGTCGTGGCGGTGGACATCGAGGAGGCGCTGCGCATCCGGGAGGAGCTGGCCGCCTGAATCCAGGGCGGCCTCTCGCCCTCCACGCCGCCCCATGAGCGACCTCGTGCTCGGTCTGCTCGTGCTCGGCGCGGTCCTGTTCGCCGCAGTGCTTGTCTACAACCGCGTGCAGGAACGCTCGGCGCAGCGCGCCGCCGAGCGCGCCTTCGGCTCGCGCCATGGCGACGTGTTGCTGGATGAGCCGCATCCCCGACGCGAACCGACGCTCGACGTGCAAACCCTTCCGGACGAGCGCGTCGATTACGTGATCGAGCTCAAGCCCCCGCGTCCCCTCGCACCGGCGCTCGTGCTCGAGGGCTGGCGGCCGATCGAGCAACGCTTCGCGCGGCGCGTGCTGCTGGCCCCTTCGGCAGAGGGCGCCTGGCGCGCCGCGCTGCAGCTCGTCAGCCGCGCCGGCGCGGTGAGCGAGGCCGAGCTGATCGAGTTCCGCTCCGAAGTCGAGACCCTGGCCGCGCGGCTCGGCGCCACCGTGGCGGCGCCGGAGATGCGCCCCGCGCTCGAGCGCGCACGCGAGCTCGACCGGACCTGCGCCGACAGCGATATCCAGGTGGCGCTGCATGTCATCGGGCAAAGCATCAATGCTGAGCTGGGCGAGCAACCGTTCCAGGTCGTGCGGCGCGAGGACGGCGTCACGCTCGTCCTCGACGTCGCCCTCACCCCCGACCTCGGCCGCAGCTACGAGGCGATGGCGCGCGCCGGCCGCAGCCTCGCCGCGGCGCACGGCGGGCGCCTCGTCGACGACCGCGGCAACGCGCTCGACGAGCGCTCGCTCGCCGCGATCGGAGCGCAGCTCGAGGCCGTGCGCCAGACGCTCGCCGGGCGCGGCATCGAGACCGGCAGCCCGCTCGCGCTGCGGCTCTTTTCATGACGATCGAGAAAAGGATCCAAAAACTCAGGGCAACGATCGAGCGCCACAACCGCCTGTACTACGTCGAGGACGCTCCGGAGATCACCGACGCCGAGTACGACGCGCTGTTCCGCGAGCTGCAGGCGCTCGAAGCCGCGCATCCGGAGCTGCGCAGCGACGCCTCGCCGACGCAGCGCGTGGGCGCCGCGCCGCTCGCCGAGTTCGGCGAGGTCCGGCATCGCACGCCGATGCTCTCCATCAGCAACGCCTTCGACGAGGAGGACGTGCGCGCCTTCGACCGGAGGGTCTGCCAGGCCGTCGGCGCCGAGGTCGTCGAATATGCGACCGAGCCGAAGCTCGACGGCCTGGCGGTGAGCCTCACCTATCGCGACGGCGCTTTCGTCCAGGGCGCGACCCGGGGCGATGGCACGACCGGGGAAGACGTTACGCTCAACCTGCGCACGGTTCGTTCGATTCCTTTGAGGATAAAGAGCGAAGATCTCGAGGTGCGCGGCGAAGTCCTCATGTACCGCCGCGACTTCGACTCGCTCAACCGGCGCCTGCGCGAGAGCGGGCAGAAGGAGTACGTCAATCCGCGCAACGCCGCCGCCGGCGCGGTGCGGCAGCTCGACTCGCGCATCACCGCCTCGCGCCCGCTGCGCTTCTTCGCCTACGCCATCGCCGAGGCCTCGCGGGTCGACTGGGGCACGCATTCGCAGGCGCTCGAGCGGCTCGCCAGGCTCGGCTTTCCGGTCTGCGAGGAGCGCGCGGTCGTGTCCGGCGCTGAAGGGCTGCTCAAGTACTACGAGCGCATCGGCCGCAAGCGGGAGCGCCTGCCTTACGGCATCGACGGCGTCGTGTACAAAGTAAACCGGCTCGATTGGCAGGAGCGCCTGGGTTTCGTGTCGCGCGCGCCGCGCTTCGCCCTCGCGCACAAGTACCCGGCCGAGGAGCAGACTACCGAGGTCCTCGGCATCGAGGTGCAGGTCGGGCGCACGGGCGCCCTCACGCCGGTCGCGCGGCTGAGGCCGGTGTTCGTGGGCGGGGTGACGGTGACCAACGCCACGCTGCACAACGAGAGCGAGCTGCGGCGCAAAGACGTGCGCATCGGCGATACGGTCGTGGTGCGCCGGGCGGGCGACGTGATCCCCGAAATCGTCTGCGTGCGTGCCGAAGCTCGCCCTGCGGGTGCCAAAGTCTTTCAATTTCCCATGAAATGCCCGGTGTGCGGCTCGGCGGTCGTGAAGAACGAGGATGAAGCCGTGCATCGCTGCAGCGGCGGCCTGTATTGCCCGGCGCAGCGCAAGCAGGCGCTGCTCCACTTCGCCAGCCGGCGCGCCATGAACATCGAGGGGCTGGGCGAGCGGCTGGTGGATCAGCTCGTGGACAAGGATATCGTCCAGACCCCCGCCGACCTTTACGGGCTCACTTCCAAACAGCTGGAAGGCCTCGAGCGCATGGGCGAGAAATCGGCGGCCAATCTCGTGGCCGAGCTGGATCGCTCGCGCAAGGCCTCCCTCGAGCGCCTGATTTACGCCCTCGGCATCCGCAACGTGGGGGAGAGCACGGCGCGCGACCTCGCGCGCCACTTCGGCGACCTCGAGCCGCTCGAGCGGGCCACCGAGGACGAGCTGCTGCAGGTCATGGACATCGGACCGGTCGTGGCGCGCTCGATCCGGCAGTTCTTCGACGAGCCGCACAACCGGCAGGTCATCCGGGAGCTGATCCACAGGGGGCTGCGGTGGGAGAAGGTCGCGCCGGCGCCCAGGCCCTCGGGACAGGTGAAGAGCTTCGTGCTGACCGGGACGCTGTCGCGCATGACGCGCGAGGAGGCGCGCGCGGCGATCGAGGCGAAAGGGCACAAAGTCGCCGGCTCGGTGTCCAAGAAGGCCGATTACGTCGTCGCCGGGGAAGACGCCGGAGCCAAGCTCGAGCGGGCCCGCGCTCTCGGGGTGCCGGTCCTGGAAGAAAAAGAATTCATCGAAATGCTGCAAAATCTGTGATTCCCGCATCTATGACCGCCTCCGCCAAGCTTAGAAAAGCCGTCTTCCCGGTCGCCGGACTCGGCAGCC
>Ga0180063_1000499_pt1 | contig 10654 bp, 9 predicted proteins | sample EasRivT47_16_10D_FD_121776 | JGI IMG/M metagenome (GOLD analysis project Ga0180063, IMG submission 121776) | Soil microbial communities from meander-bound floodplain in the East River, Colorado, USA - East River metaG ERMLIBT47_16_10D | ecosystem: Environmental > Terrestrial > Soil > Floodplain ...
GCGACGTCTACACGATCGATCCGACGACGGGCGCCGCCGCGTTGGTCTCGACCCTCACCGTGCCGTTCGACGGCGCCGTACGCTCGGGCGTCGACTTCACGCCGCAGCTCGATCGGCTGCGCCTCACATCGGCCGACGGGCGGAACCTTCGGGTGAACGTGACGATCGGTGCGACCGCGGCGGACACCCCGCTCGCGTACGCGGCTGGGGATCCGCACGTGGGCGCCCGCCCGCGCATCACCGCGTCGGGCTACGCCAACAACCGCCCGGGCGTCGCCACCACGACGCTCTTCGAGATCGACAGCGGCCTGGACCTCCTGGTGATCCAGGACCCGGCGAACGACGGCGTGCTCAAGACGGTGGGCTCGCTCGGAATCGACGTGCCCGACGTCGCCGGGTTCGATATCGTGACCGACGCGGAAGGCCGGGACACCGCTTGGGCGGCGTGGGGCACCAGCCTCCACACCATCGATCTCGGCACCGGACGCGCGAGCCCGGTGGGGCCCGTCCCGGGCGCCGCACGCCCCGTCGTGTCCCTCGCCGTGCTCGGGGACGGATCGTAAGGGCCCCCTGCATCCATCCCCGCTCGTGGCGCGTAGAGCGTCACGGAGGCGGGAGAGGGGATTCGTGATCCCAACCCCGGATGTGATAGGCGCATGCGACTTCGCAACCCAGCGTGGACGAACGGGTGGACTGGTCGAACCAGCCGGATGAGCGGTTGCTCGAGGCACTCGCGGACGACCCCTCCGCGCTGGCTCCCCTCTACGATCGCCACTCCCGTCTCGTGTACGGCCTGGCCATGGCCGTCCTCGGAAACGCCGACGAAGCGGCGGATTTGACGCAGGAGGTCTTCTTGTCGCTCTGCAAGGCGCATGGGTACGACGTCGCGCGCGGCTCGGTGGGGGCCTTCCTGACCACGGTGACCCGCACCCGCGCGATCGACCGGCTCCGCCGGCGCACGCGACGGGTTCGCCTGCTGCGCGAGCATCATGCGGCCGCCCCGGCGCCGATCGCGGCGCCCACGCCGATCGAGCGGCTCTCGCAAGCGCAGTGCAGCGAACGCGTCCGCTCCGCACTGGCCGAGTTGCCCGCCAACGAGCGCCGAGCGCTCGAGATGGCGTACTTTCAGGGCCTCACGCAGGCCGAAATCGCCGATGATCTCCAGGCGCCCCTCGGCACCGTCAAGAGCTGGTGCCGGCGAGGGCTGCTGGCCATGAAGAAGTCGCTCGGCGATCTGGTGGAATGATGGCGCTCGACGACGTCGACCTGCAGGACCAGGCGGTCCAGTACGTGCTGGGCGAGCTTCCCGCCGCGGATGCGCGCGCGCTCGAAGCACGCATGACGTCGGACGCCGCGCTCGCCGTCGAGGTCCGCCGGCTCCGCACGACCCTCGGCCTGCTGCCCTACGCGACCGCCGCCGACCCACCGCCGGCGCTGCGAGCCCGGGTGCTGCAGGCGGCCGAGGCGCAGCATCGGGCGGGGCAGGTACGCGGGCCCCGTCGCGTCGTGTGGAGCCGGTTCGCGGCCGCCATCGCGGCGACGCTCGCGATCGCGTTCGGCATCGATGCCTACCGCACACGCCAGGAGCTCGCGATGCAGCAGCAGGTCGCCCATCTGCTGCTCGAGCCGAACGTCGTGCGCACGTTCGAGGTGGCGGGCGGCGGCGCCGTCGGCACCGTCGCGCTCGACCTCGACTCGAAGCGCGGGGCCGTCGTGCTGCGCGGGGCGAAGGCGCTCCCCGCCGGCCAGACGTATCGGTTGTGGGCGCAGGTCGCGGATCGCGCGGTGCCGTGCGGCGACTTCCGCGCGCAGCCCGACGGCAGGGTGCTGGCGCAGTTCAGCGTGCCGGTCGACGCGTACACGGCGCCCATCGGCAAGCTCTTCGTGACGGTCGAGCCGGCGGGGGCGGGGGAGCAGCCGACGGGGCCGGTGGTGATGCAGAGCGCGTGACGTCAGACGCGCCGTCGGGGCGGAACCCGACGCGTCGCGACCGGGGTGCCGACGTAGGCTCGAACTTGTGGTCACAGATTGTGACCTCAAGTTCTCGGTCTCATTCCCCCTGAGCTGGCCGGGAACCGCGAGAGAATGCGCTACCAAGCACGGCGTTGGTTTCACTGACATTTACAAAAAAGCCATCTACCCTGCACCGAACTTGGTTGCTCGAGGGGAGCCGCAGCACGTTCAACTGTTCCGCGAAGATGAGGATCTGCCCTCCCTTGAGACCCGCCATCGAAAGCGGCTCGAGCAACTGGGGCGTGATGCCCAGGTAACCGAGACACAACTTCGAGAGGAGATCCAGAAGCATATCATCTTGGCAGACTTCTCATCGCCGATCTCTCACACGCAAACCCCAATGTCATGCTCGATGTGGGCTTTGCTCAAGCCATGGGCAAGCACGTGATTTATATCACTCATACGCATGACAAGAACCCTAGCAATTTTGGGAACCTAAAGCGCTATCTCACGTACAAGACCGACGACCTCGAGCACCTGAAGCGCAACCTGTGGCATCAGATTAGTGAGGTTGTCGAGAGTGTCGAGCCGCAGGAGCTGTACGAAACAGAAAAAGGCGGCCGCATCGAGTACTTTCGCGAGCGTCAGAAGATAGCGCTCGATGAAATAACTCGCGCAGGCTCAACACATCATCCAGATTCTCACGACGAACTTGACGACCGTTAGCGCCAACTACATCGACGCCATCGTGCAGGCGATAGAGAAGGCGCAGCGTGACGGCAGGCCTCTCGAGGTAACGATACTAACTTCCGATCCCGCGAACCCGTTCATTGACCCAAGAGCCGATCAGCTCGAGGAGGATCGCGCGGGCTATCGCGATGAGCTTCAGGGAAGCCTTCGGTCGATCGCGGCAAAACTTCGGCGGTTCCCAAACTGTCGAATCCTGACGTACCGTGACTTCCCTGTTCAGCTTTGGCATCGCATCGATTCAACGATCTACGTGGGGAACTCTTCCCTGATCCGGCGGACCCGCCACAACTGTGCTTTCGCGGTCTCGGTTGATGTACCTGGCGTTAAGGAGACGTTCCTCGAACACTTTGTTCGCCTTCAGGAGAGGGCTACACCGTATACTGCCGTAAGCGAGACCACGGAGGCTAACTCCGTAGTTGGTGCTTCGGACCACCCGATCGATGGGGGCGAACAATCTCCGCAAGAGTCGTCCTCTGTCACACCCACTCTTCCGCTCCGCAGGACCAGAGGTATGAGCAAGGCTCATCCGCCGCATCGACCGCGGCACTAGCCGAGTACACGAGGCCGAGAATAGACCACGGTTGACGTGTCCCTGGAAATCGAGGGGACCGCAGACCTAGCTAGAGTCGGCTCACGGATTCGGCCGTCCTTCAGCCGGTCCAGGTGTGCTCCGGCAGGCGGCGACGCGGAACGGCCGTCGGGGACGACTGCCGCCAGCTCGGCATCGGTGAGGCCACGTTCCACGTCAGCAAGAAGCGGTAGGCGCACCTCGGCGTCCATCAGGTCCGGCGCGTGCGTCAGATTTCAGATTGAGGGCGAGAATGCTTGAAGGCGTCTCGTGGCCGATCTGAGGCTCGACGAGCACATCCTCGCGGGGGCCCTCCGGCGAAAGGGTTGAAGCCCGCACAGCGGCCAGCCGCGGTCAGGCACGCGATCAGTCGGCGCTGCGGCTGCGCATCCACGGTTTGGCTTGATCCAGCACGAAGGTACGCATGCCCTACACGCAAGGGTTGGGCGCGACCGCTCGCGCCGTCCACTGGCGCCTGAGGGCCGAACGAACATACAGCCCGCTACTCGATCATCGTCACCCGCCCGACGACCTGCTCGCGCTGCCCGAGACGCCCTCAATACCGCAGCGTCGTCTCCACGAACCCGTAGTCCGCGTCCCGTCCCGCGAACGTCGCGCCCACGACGCCGCCGCCGAAGGCGTGCCCGTAGTAGCCCGCGAGCGTCATCCACGACGTGACGGCGATCGTCGCCGAGAGATCGACCACCTGTGCCAGGTCGTGCCGCCGGTGCACCGGCGAGCCCGCGAACCCGAACAGGTCGTCGTTCTGCGCGCCGCCGCCGGAGTACCAGAAGTCCCGCGCCTCGGTCACGCGGAGCCAATGGTAGTCGGCCCGCAGCGTCACGAGCTGGTGCGGGCGCAGCACGAGCGATGCGAAGACGTCCTGCAGGTTCATCAGGTTGTAGAACGGCAGCTGCGCATACGCGCGCGCCGTTGGGAGAAGCTGAAAAAACGTGCCGTGCTGCTCGTCGAGCGGAGCGTCGTCGCCCGACGAGCGATCGACGCCGACGCGAAGCCACGGCGCGGCGGGCACCTGCGGGAGCTGATAGCCGGCTTCGAGCGCATATGCCCAGGCGGTGTGATCGAGGTCGCCCCATCGCCCGGTCTGTGCCGCGGCCCATCCGAGGACGTCGACGATGCCGGGACCGGCATCGAACGCCGTCAGGGCATGGGCGCCGATCGTGTGGATCTGAAGTGAGCCCGTCTGGGGACTGAGGATCGGCAAGCGTCGGGCAATGAAGGCGCCGCTGTCGACCTTCGCCACGTCGGGACGCTCGTCGGTGTAGTAGAGATAGAAGAGCCGCGCGTCGAACGGGAGATCGATCGGCAGGCGCTTCAACGTGAGCGCCAGCCCCGCGAGCCACAGGTCGTCGATCTCGGGGTTCGCGCTCACCTCGAACCCGCCGCGCGTCGGACGGACGCCGAGCGCGGTCGCGTTCCACCAGGCGCGGTCGTAGACGAGGCGCCCGCCGTCGAAGCTGCGCGTCACGTGCGAGAACTCGAACGGCCCGACGAGCCGCTCGGCGATGCGGGAGCGTTTGAGCGTGGCGAGCGTCGCGTCGGCGGGCAGCGTCTCGAGCCCGTCTCGGTATTCGAAACGGCCGAGCGTCGCGGCGAAGCCGCCGCGTCGCAGCGTCGCGAAGCCCTGCTTCACGAAGGGCTCGCCCTGTGTCGTGTCGTGCGTGTTCAGGAAGTAGAGGGCGCCCGGGCCGAGGCTGCCGACCGGCGGCGGCAGCGTCGCGTCGTCCGGCAGTCCCGTGAGCCGGGTGTCCTGCAGCTCGAGCCCGAGCTCCAGGTGCGGGAAGAGCACGCGCACGCCGGCGCGGAGCCGGCTCGCGAAGAACGCGTAGCGTTCCGCGCCGCGCGTGGCGACGCCGGGCGGCGGCTCGAACCAATCGACGAATTCGCCGCGCACGCGAAGGCTCGCGCTCAGCGTCACGTGGTCGCGCCAGCTGGAGTCTGCACCCCAGGCAAGCCCCGCCACCAGGCACGACGCGATCACGAGCCACCGCATGCCTGCCGTATTCTAGGGAAGGGCGCGCCGGTCAACCGCTCGCGGCGGGAAAGGCGATCGTCACCTCGAAGCCCCCGCCGTCGACGTTGTGCCCGCCGACCCGTGCCCCCATGCGCTCGACCAGCCCGCGCACGAGCGCCAGGCCGAGGCCGGTCCCCTTGTGCCGGCGCGTGAGCTCGGGCTCGCCCCGGTAGAAGGGCTCGAAGACGTGCGCGAGGTGTCGCTCGGCGACGCCCGGACCCGAGTCGCGCACGGCGAGCTCGACGCCGCCGTGCGCGGCCGCCGCGCGCACCAGCACCCAGCGCTCGGCACCGTCGCGCGCGTACTTGACGGCATTGTCGACCAGGTTGAACAGCACCTGCAGGAGCGCATCGCGCTCGAAGCGCACGGGCGGGAGCGTGCCGTCGAGGTCCACCCGGAGCGCGAATCCCTCCGCTTCGACGTGGGGGCGCACGAGCTCGAGCGCCTCCCGCACGACCGGCTCGAGCGGTCCCGTCGCGAGCGCCACGTCGCGCGTGCCCTTCTCGAGGCGCGAGAACTCGAGCACGTTGTTGATGAGCCGGGAGAGCCGCTCCGACTCGGCGGTGATGTGGCCGTAGTACTCCTGGCGCTTGGCGTCCGAGGGGACGATGCCGTCGCGCAGCATCTCGCCGTACATGCGGATCGCCGTGAGCGGGGTCTTGAGCTCGTGCGACACGGCGGCGACGAAGTTGCTCCGGCGCTCGGCGAAGGCCACTGCGACCGCCACCATGCGATAGAGCGCCAGCAGGCCGAGCACGGCGGTGAGGACGATGCCGCCCGACAGCGCGTAGACGTAGCGCGCATCGCCGGAGCCCGGCAGCGCGCGCAGCCCGAGGCGCGCCGACAGGTCGTCGAACGGGTCCGCGAAGCGATGTCGGTAGACGAAGTCGGCGGCGGGCGCCGTCTCGGACCCCGCGGGGGTCGCGAACGAGACCGTCGCGTACGACGCGAGCACGCCGTCGCCGAGCGCCTGCGCGCGCAGGAACGCCGCGAGCCCCGCGACGTCGAGGACGACGCCCTGGCGGTAGGCCTGCGCCGCGTGCACGACCGTCCGCGAGAGCAGCAAGCGGTCGGCGTCGAGCGCGCGGCCGGTCATCGGCGACAGCTCCGCCGCGCGCGCGAGCTTGTCGGCGGCGACGACCTCATTCCCGTCCCGCCGCGGCGCCGGCTCGAACGCGTCCTTCTCCTCGGCCTCGACGACGGCCGACTTGGCCTTCTGCTGCCGTTCGGCGCGCTGCGCGACGCCCTTGTTGAGGGCGCGGAGGGCGTCGTACGCCGACGCCTGGCGCTCGTCCTTCATGCCCGCCGCCGGGGCGGCGGGTTGGGCGAGTCCCTCCTTGGCGAGGCCGACGGTCGTTCCGGGGAGCTGCGCGGGGCCGTTCGCTCGCCGCCCGGAATCGCTCGCGCGCAGGCGCGACGCCGCGCCCTCCAGCAGCGCCGCCCGTGCCGGCGCGTCCGCCCCTGAGCGTCCGCGCACGCTGATGCCCCCGTCGGGGCCGATCTGGAAGTACCCGATCGCGAAGGGCGCCGTCGGCTCGACGTCCGCATAGCCGTCGAACGGCCGTCCCTCCTCCTGCTGGAGGAACCCGGAGAGCGCGCGCTCCATCTCGTCGAACACGCGCTCGGCGACGGTGCGGTGGCGCTGCTCGCGCTCGAGCGCGACGCTCTGCACGGCGCGGTGCACGAGCAGCCCGAGCGGCACCGCGAGGGCGACCGCGAGAAGGGCGACGGCGAGGCGGATCCGGCGCACGGCTCAGCCGACGAAGCGGTAGCCTTCGCCCCGCACGGTCTCGATCGGCTCGCGCTCGCCGGCGCCGATCTTCTTCCGGAGCTTCGCGATGTGGACGTCGACGGTGCGGGTCTCGATGCCGTCGACGTGCTGCAGGCCCCACACCTCGGCGAGCAGCCGCCGCCGGCTCACGATGCGACCGCGCTCGCGCGCGAAGAGCGCGAGCAGCTCGACCTCGCGCGACGAGAGCGGCACCGTGGTGCCGTCGCGCGCGGCCGAGCGCGCCGCCGGGTCGACGTGCCAGCCGCCGAACGCGAACGGCGAGGGATCGAGCGGCGTGGCACCGGCGCGCCGCAGGAGCGCCTCGACGCGCGCCACCAGCTCGGCGACCGAGAACGGCTTGGTCAGATAGTCGTCGGCCCCGCACCGAAAACCCTCGAGCACGTCGGCTTCGGCGCCGCGCGCCGTCAGCATGAGGATCGCCAGCGCCGGCCGCGCCGCGCGAAGCTCGCGGCAGACGTCGAAGCCGCTCTTGCCGGGCAGCATGACGTCGAGGAGGACGAGCGCATAGGGCTCGGCGAGCGCGCGCCTCAATCCCTCCTCGCCCGATTCGACGCCGTCCGGCGCATGCCCGTGGTAGGCGAGCACGTCGCACAGCCCGGCCCGGATGGCGGCCTCGTCCTCGACGACCAGGATCGGGAGCTTCCCCGGCATCTGAGATCCCAGTGTAGGGGTTCGGCGGCGAGTGTAAACGCGGGCGCCCGTCGTTTTACACCCGTTTTACCGAACCGACCTCGTCGCCGCGCGTTTCGCCCGTCACACTCGACAGTGACGGTCGCACCAGCGGCCGCACGAGAAAGGGAGACACCGATGACCACTCGACGGACTCGACTCGTAATCGCCGGGGCGCTGCTCGGCGCCACGGCCCTCGCCGGCGCCCGCGCCGCCCGCCTGACGCCGCCGCCCGAGGGCGGCACCACCAGCGTCACCGCGCCGGGAGGCGGCCGCGTGACCTTCAGCGGGAACCTCGACCGCACTTCGGTGCTGCGTGGCGGCGACGGCGTGGTGCGCATGGAGCTCGTGATGCGCGCGGGCGCGGACGCCGAGCACATCACGGCGCTCCGGCGGCCGACCGATCTCGTGATCGTGCTCGATCGCTCGGGCTCGATGATGGGCGAGAAGATCGAGCACGCGCGCGCGGCCGTCCGCGAGCTCGTCGGTCAGCTCGGCCCCCAGGACCGCTTCGCGCTGGTCACGTACTCGGACGCCGCCACGCTCGCGATCCCCTTTGCGGTTGCGGATGAAAACGCCCGCGCCCGTTGGCTCGGGACGATCGCGTCGGTCACCGCCGAAGGCAACACGAACGTGTCGGGTGGGCTCGACCTGGGCATGGACCTGGTCGAAGGCTCCCGCAGCGCCGGCCGTGCGGCGCGGGCGATCCTCATCTCCGACGGGCTCGCGAACCAGGGCGATCCGACGCCCGAAGGCCTCGTCCGGCGCGCCGGCCGGGCGGCGCGCGGCGAGTACGTCCTCTCGACGATCGGCGTCGGCGCCGACTTCAACGAGTACCTGATGACCGCGCTCGCCGATGCCGGGACCGGCAACTACTACTACGTCCGCGGCGGGGCCGACCTGGCGAGCGTGTTCGCCCGCGAGTTCGACGCGGCGCGGACGACCGTCGCGTCGGCGGTCGCGGTCGACGTCGAGCCGTCGAGCGGCGTCCGCGTCGTGGACGCCGGCGGCTATCCGCTCGAGCAGCTCGGGACGGGCGTGCGCTTTCGTCCGGGCTCGCTCTTCGCCGGGCAGGAGCGCCGCGTCTGGGTGACGCTCGCGGTGCCGAACGGATCGGTCGGCGAGCACGACCTCGGCCGCTTCACGCTCGCCTACGGCGATCCGGCCACGCGCACCAAGCTGACGCTCGCCGACGTGCCGCGCATCGCCTGCGTCGCCGGGGAGGACGAGTTCTACGCCGGCCTCGACAAGGAGGCGTGGTCGCGCTCGGTCGTCGTCGATACGTACAACAAGATGCAGGAGGAGGTCGCGCGCGAGGTGAAGGCCGGGCGGCGTGACGCGGCGATCGGCCGGCTCCGCCGGTTCAAGGACGAGGCCCAGGCGATGAACGCGCGCGTGAACGCGCCGGCCGTTGCCGCCAAGCTCGGCGCCGCCGATCGGCTCGAGCACGACGTGGCGTCGGTGTTCGAGGGCGAGAACCAGGCCGCGAAGCAGAACGAGCTCAGCAAGTCGAAGAGCGCCGACGCCGTCGACTCGCGCCGCGTCGGCTCGAAGAAGCAGTAGGGGGCGGCCATGGCACTCAAGCTGTTCGATCGCATCGGAACGTTGCTCAAGGCCGACGCGCACGGGATCGTCGAGTCGCTCGAGGAGCGGTCGCTGGTTCTGAAGCAGTACTTGCGTGAGGCCGAGCTCGAGGTGAATCGGAAGCGCGCACGGCTCGAGGCCGTGCGCGAGGAGGAAAAGCGCCTGCACGACACGATCAAGCGCCGCGAGGCGGAGATCCGCGCGCTCGACGAGGACGTGAGCCTGGCGCTGGCGGGCGGGAAGGAGGATCTCGCCCGTTTCGCCATCCGCCGGCTCCTGCCTCGCCGGGCCGAGGTGAAGGCGCTCACGGCTCGTGTCGCCGAGCGTGCGGCCGAGGGGCGCGCGCTCGCCGAGCGCGTCGAGGTGCAGCAGCAGCAACTGGACGTACTCCGCACGCGCGTGCGGGCCGAGCTCGCCCGCGAGAGCGCGGCGCCCGATGCGACGCCCTGGGGCGGCGAGCCCGCGGTCGCGGACGAAGAGGTCGAGCTGGAGCTCATGCGGCGGCGCGAGGGCCCGGGAGGGGCACTATGATGCGCATCGATTCGTTCGCCCGCAGCGCCGCCTTCGCTGCCGTGGCGGCGCTCGGGTGGATGCCCTGGTTGATCGCGACCGGGCCGCTCATCGGCTCCCCAGCCGCGCGCGCGATTTACCTCGTCGGGGTGACCGCGCTCTACGCGGGTGGGCTCGCCAAGAGCCCACCCCGGAGAGCGATGGTTGCCCTCGTCGCGGCCCTCGCCGGCGGCGTGCTCGCGATCATCGCGCGCGGCACGCCCGAGCTCTGCCTGGCGCTCGCGGCCGTGCTGGGCGTCGCGCGCAGCGGCTTCCTGCATCGCGCGGCGCCGCCACGGGCGGTCGCCATCGAAGCGGGCCTGCTCGTCGGTGGGCTCCTGTTCGCGCGCTTCCTCGCCGTGGGACCGCTCGCGACGGCGCTGGCGCTGTGGGGCTTCCTCCTGGTGCAGAGCTGCTTTTTCCTCGTCGGCGGCATCGGGCCGCGCGCGGCCGACGGCCGCCATCCGGACCCGTTCGAGGACGCCTGCGCGCGGGCCACGGAGGTGCTCGAGCGTCCAATCGTATGAGTGGTCGCCCGATCGATTGCCGTCCGTGCAACTGAAGGCGAGCGGACGAGGGGGATGAGGCAACGCGCTGAGAGGCGGTTGCCGCTCCTCTCTATGGCTTGACGCGCGCGAGCAACGCGCGTCCCTGGGCGAGTATCTTCGAGGGCTCGACGCCGGCTTCCACCAGAATCGCGAGCGCTTCCCCACCCGGAGCGAAGAAGAGCTCCAAAGCATCGGCCGCCCACGTA
>Ga0180063_1000501_pt1 | contig 10638 bp, 10 predicted proteins | sample EasRivT47_16_10D_FD_121776 | JGI IMG/M metagenome (GOLD analysis project Ga0180063, IMG submission 121776) | Soil microbial communities from meander-bound floodplain in the East River, Colorado, USA - East River metaG ERMLIBT47_16_10D | ecosystem: Environmental > Terrestrial > Soil > Floodplain ...
CCATGGCCGCCGGGATAGAAGACCGTGTCGAAATCGTGGGACTTGACGCTGTCGAGGCGTACCGTCGAAGCGAGCTGCGCCTTCGCGGCGGCATCGGCTTCGAACCGGCGCGTGAGGTCGGTCTGAAAATTTGGCTCATTGCTCTTCGGATCGAGCGGAGGCTGGCCGCCCTTCGGCGAGGCGAGAACGATCTCGGCGCCGGCGTCCTTGAACGCGTAATAGGGAGCGGCGAGCTCCTCGAGCCAGAAGCCGGTCTTGCGGCCGGCGTTGCCGAGCGTGTCGTTCACCGATCCCGACGGCAACGGCTGGATGCTGCAGGAGATCACGGAGCGGCTCCCGGGCCGGGTGTGACGATGGACGTCGCGGCTCTCGCACGGCTCCTGCACGAAACGGCCGAACATCACGGCGCGTTCGAGGCGGTCGCCCCACCGCACGACTGGTGGGATTGGTACGCGGCGTACATGGACGCTCGCGAGCGCGGGAGCACCCCGGAAGAGGCCTCCGCGGCCGCTGGTCGCTACATGGCGGAGGTCAAGCACGTCGTCGTCTCGCCTGCTTGACGCCCGCGTCGATTTCGTCAGCCCGCGAGATCGACGTGAGTGAGGTGTTCCACGACGCGGGCGGCGTGTTCCGTCACGCCGGGATCAAGACGCCGCTAGCGTGAGCCTGTCGAGCGCCGTGAACTCAACCTCGTAGCGATCAGAAGCAGTCCAGGGCGGGCGTCTCCGTCGATCTGTACATGCAGGTCCAGTTGGGCGCGTTGGTGTGGATCGCGCCGATCGTGAAGCTCGTGCTCGACACCGCGAACACGCTGCAGCTGACGCCGCTCTCCGGCGTCGGTGTGTAGCCCGGCAGATTCGCGCAGCCGCTGCCCGTCGTCGCCAAGTAGGTGCCGTGTGTGGCCCTGTACGCCTCCTCGGCCGCCGCGACGGCCAGGACTTCGCACACGAGGACGTCGCGCGGCTCGCCGACCCGGCAGGGGCCGATCGGCGGTGCCGTGCTGCAGGAGATGCGGGTGCCGCTCCGGCTCTGCGTGCAGGGGATGATCGGGCTCAGGTAGTCGAACGACCCGTCGACCCACGACGGGAAGGTGCGCTGCGCGCACGTCGCCGAGCCGTCGGCCGTCGAGCCGAGCGCCATCTGCGTCTCCAGTTGGCCCCACGTATAGCGGTCGGGGAAGTCGTAGAGCTCCATGATGTCCGGCGTTACGACGTATCCACCGCGCCGCGCGGTGATCTTGTAGGCGAGCGTCATCCGCTGCCCGTTCGGGATCACGGGGTCCGGTGTCATCAGCTTCAGCGCAACGTTCGTCACGCCGGCGTACCGTCCCCGCGAATCGCGAAACCGCCAGGTGCCGTTGTGCGTGCTCCATCCGTCGCCGCCCGGGATGCGTGCCGCGATCATCGGCGTGAGGCTCGTCACCTGGAAGTAGTAATACGTCTCGCCGTGCACGCCGAAGCGGAAGCCGGCGACGGCGGGATCGACGAACGACGACGCCGGGAAATGCAGGCGGCCCGCAAAACGCACGCGCTCGTCGCCCGCCGGCTCGCTGATGCGATCCATCCGCAGCGTCGCCTCCGTGAGACGCGCCGAATCCGACCGGGTGCACACGTCTTCGTCGTCGCACAGGTTGTCCTCGTCGGCGTCGAGCCACCCGTCGCAGGTCGCGTTGCAGCAGCGTGCGAACGCGGCGGTCACGCCGGGGTCGCAGAGCTCTCCGGAGTCGTAGATGCCGTCGCCGCAGACGGCTCGAGCGGTTCCGGCAAGGGCGATCGAAGCGAGGGCCGTCAGGAGCGCGCGCAGCATGCCGTCCCTGGAGCAAGGGGCGTGCCCTCGGGATCCGCAGCCGCGATGGGCTTTGCCACGTCCGGTGCGAAACGAAAGTGTGCCGTGGGGTCAGGGCGCTGACACCTGTGGTCGTTCGGCGTCATCCACCGATACGCCTCCGCGATACGGATCGCGACAAGGGCGATGCGCGTGCGCGATCGGTTGACGGCGCGCGCCCGGGCTGGAACATGACCGCGCCCGACCGGGGCGCGTCGTCGACACGCGATGGATCTCGCCGCAAATCTCACCCTCGGATGGCAGGTCGCGGCGGCAGCCGGTCGGATCGGATCCGATCGCGTCGGCGCGACGCTCGGCCGCGGCTTGCCCGCGACGCCCGAGGCGATTGCGCGCCCCGGCGTGATCGACGAGATCCTGCGTGCGGGAGCGCCGGAAGGCTGCGCACCGCTTCCGCGCGTCACCGCCGTCCGCCTGCCCGGCGTCGAATTCGAGAGCAGCAACTGCCGGAACTTCCTCGTCGAGCTCGAGTTCGGCGGCGAGCCCGCGCGGCCCGAGTTGCCCGCGACCGCCTACGTGAAGCTTCCGTGCCGCTCGCTCGCGACGCGCGTGTTCGCGAATGCGCTCGGATTCTGGGCGCTCGAGTGCACGTTCTGCCGCACCCTCGCGCACCGCGTCCCGATCCGCGTGCCGCGCGTCTATGCGGTGGCCCAGCGCGGCTCGCGCTTCGTGTTGGTGCTCGAGGATTTGTCCGCGGCGCCCGGAGTGCGACTGTTCGGCAATCGCGACATGGCGGCGGGCACCACGCCCGAGCGAGCCGTGCGCGCGCTCACGGTGCTCGCGCAGCTGCACGCGGGGTTCTGGGATCGGAGTGCGGCGGAGCGCGAGACGTTGCTCCCGCTCGCGCTCCACCCGTTCTTTCCGCCGCGACGCCGCGCGGTGTCGCGCGCCCTGCTCGCGGCGGCGATCGGGCCTTGCCGCTCTCGCGCACCCGACGCGTTCCCGCCGCAGCTCGCCGCGCTGTGCCGGCGAGCGCTCGCGCGCTGGGATGCTCTGATCGCGTCCTGGTATGCGGGCCCGCTCACGCTCGTCCACGGCGACAGCCACCTCGGGAACCTGTTCGAAGCGGCCGCGCCCGAGGGTCCGCAGATGGGCATGCTCGACTTCCAGGCCGTACACTGGTCGAAGGGCGTGCGCGACGTGCAGTACTTCCTGATCAACTCCCTCGCGCCCGACGTGCTCGAGCGGCACGAGTCGAGCCTGATCGACCACTACACGGCGGAGCTCCTGCGACACGGGGTCGTGCTCGATCCCGAGCGGGCGCGCGAGGACTACCGCGCGTTCTCGTTCCAGACGCTCTTGACCGCGGCCGTGTCGTACGGGTTGGGCGGCCTGGTCGAGCGCGAGGCCGTCGTGAAGACCGTGCTCGAGCGTTCCGCCGCGGCCGTCGAGCGGCTGGGCTTCGCCGATTGGCTCGACGCGCTGCCGGCCTGATCTGCCGAGCCAACGCGGATTGCCGGCCGCCGCAGCGTCCCGAAGGTCCCGCCCGTCCTCGAGGTAGCGGCCGCTACCTCGAAAGTAGCGGCACGTGTGCGGGGACACACCCCAAGGAGGGACTCGACATGTCACACCGCAGCCGGCTTCTGAACGTGCTCGGCCTGAGCCTCGTGCTCGCATCCGCGACCTTCGCCACGGCCCAGGAGCATCTCAAGTGCTACAAGATCAAGGACCCGCTGAAGCTCGCGGGAACGCTCGATCTCGACACGCCGAAATTCGGAGCCGATCCCGGCTGCAGGATCTCGAAGGCGAAGATGTACTGCGTGCCGAGCACCGCGACGAACGTGGCCGTCGTCGACAAGAACACCGGGGACCCGATCGTCCCGGAGCCGACTCCGGGTACGAATCCGGGAGCTCGCATCTGTTACAAGGTGACCTGCCCGAGCGTGGCGCCGGACGTGACGGTGGCCGACCAGTTCGGCTCCCGTACGGCGACGAAGCTGAAGGCGATGATGGTCTGCACGCCGACGGCGGGCGCTGGAGCAACGGATCCGGTCCGGGTCTTCAGCGTGACGAACACGATGCCTGGCGGGACGTTCGGAAACCGGGCGGCGACGACGGCGCGGTGCGCCGGCGCCGCGACCGCGCAGGGGTTGAGCTGCACTTCGACGGTCGCACTGCTCGCGTATGGAGCCGGTGACGATGTCGCGAGCCTGCCCGCGAATCATGGCGTACCGTCCGATGCGCCGATCGTCGCCGCGGGATCCGAAGTGAAGATCGCAGACGACTGGGCCGATCTGCTGGATGGCTCTTGGGACACCTGCGTCGGTCGGGGCTGCGACTCGGGTACGACCGCCGGCGGTCTCGCTGGCGAGTTCTATCTCATCGGGGCCAACAACGACGGCACGGTGGACGGCGCGAACAACTGTGCCGACTGGAGCTCGACGACCGGAACGTTCAGGTTGGCGCAAGACAATTGCTCCGGCAACGCCAGCCCCGGTTGCGGCGCGGGAGAGACGTTCGCGGTGGATGTCTGCAACAACCCCGGGTGCTGCGGCACGACGCAAGGGTCGATGCTCTGCCTCTGCTATTGAGACCCGCGCGAGCCGCCGGCTTCCGCCCAGCGCGCCCGCGGGGCCAAGCACTCGCCGATCGGGTCGTCGTTATCCGCAGCTGGGCCCGGCGGCACTTCGTCGCCGGACCCAGTGTCCAGATCGGGTTACGGGAAGAAGGTGATGGTCACCGTACCGTCACCGAGGTGAACGCCGTTGCTCGTCGTTCCACCCGCTACGCCGGCGATGCTCGACGTCCCACCGAGCGGTAGGTTGCACATGGAACCCCTGCGTCGCCCCCTCGCTGAGCGCACTCAAGATCCCGAGAGGCAGGACGAGATCACGTCGCCGACGTTCCGCTCGCGGCCGACGTCATCACCACCACCAGTCGTCGCCGAACCCGTCGATGTCCAGATCGTCCCCGAACCAGATGTAGCCGGAGAAAACGAGCGCGTCATCCCCGTTCTCTCCGTCGAGATCCGTGTCGTCGTTGACCGCGACGTCGGCGAGCACGAGGAAGTCGTCGTCGTTCCCTAGGCGCACGTCCATATCGTTGTCGACCCAGGTCCCCACGATCTCCACGCCGTCGTCCTCGGAACCCGTGTCGATGTCGAGATCCCCGGAAATCGACACGCCGTCCAGCACGATCAGATCGTTCCCGTTGCTCGTCTGCACCGAGAGGCTGTTGAAGCGCGACGGGCCAAAGACCCGCACTGCATCGTACCCATTGCCCGTCTGGATCCGCGCCGAGCCGCCGCTTACCTGATCGATCACGACGCTGTCGTTGCCTCGCCTGAGCCGAAGATCAAGCCCGTTGGAGAAGGTCACCTGTGTCAGCGTGACGCGGTCGTTCCCATTCCGGAGCTTCACCGTCAGGCGCTGCACGCCGGCCACGGTGACGCCCTCGCTCGAGCCGTCGACGAGCGTGCCGTCGAGGCCTACCACGGCGATGCCATCGAGTGCCGGCTCGATCGCCACCGCATTGGGACTGCTGTCGCCCGTGACGACGAGCTTCGACCCCGAGACGGTCGTGACGACGTCGCCCCGCGCGATGCACGCGCCGAGCCCAATCATCAGCAGCGAAGAACGGACCCGGAGCATGCCCGACGCTAGGCCGGCGCAGGCGTCACGTCGAGAGCTGTCGAAGGACAACCCTGGTAAGTTGACGGAACACCCCAATCTCGGATGCTGCGACCCCCTTGGCCTCCCCCCTGCCTCCGCCCCAGCTCGCGCGGCAGCCGGCGAGGGCCTTGTTTGACGCCCCGAGGCATACGATTTAGCGTTCATCGTATGCGCACGACGCTCGACATCCCTGAGCCTCTCATTGAGGAGGCGCGCCGGTTGCTGGGGTTCAAATCCAAAACCGACACCGTCGTGCTGTCGCTGAGGGAGATGATCCGCCGTAAGCGAATCGAGGAGCTGAAGGACTTGATGGGCTCGGTCGAGCTGGAGATCGATCTACCGCGATCCCGCCGACGCCCGTCTCGTCGCGCGTGATCGTCGTCGACACGTCCGTGTGGATCGCCGCGTTACGCCGGGGCACCGGCGCGGAGGCGCGTCACCTGCAGGCGATCCTCGATGACGGGTTGGTCGCGCTGGCCGCCCCGGTCCGCGTCGAGATCTTGTCGGGCGCGTCGCGTCGAGATCGTCCTCGGCTACGGCGCGCGCTTTCGGCACTACCCGTGTACTACCCGGTCGAGGCGACGTGGAGGCTGATCGACGATTGGGTCGAGCGCGCGGGCAACGCCGGCCAGCGCTTTGGCTTCGCCGATCTCCTCATCGGGGCGTTGGCCGTCGAGCACGATGCGTCCGTTTGGTCGCTGGACACCGATTTCGTCCGGATGGCCCGCTTGAAGCTGTTGACTCGTCACCAATCGGCTTGAGCACGTGCTCATCAACGGCACGATCGCCCTCGTCATCCCGAACGCGGACCGCGGAAGCCCGCGTGGATCAAGGGCGCCGCGTCGTACGCCGAGGCCATGTGGGTGCCTGGGCGCGAAGCACGTCTACGACAAGGCCGGCATCAAGGACCCGTGGAAGGACATCCAGACCGCCGAGATCTACGTGCCGTTCTCGTGGTTCGAGGCGATGTGGCTCGAGAACCTGGGCTTCGCCGCCGAGGGCGACGGCTGGAAGCGGTCGACCGCGGCGACCAGAAGTTCGGGCGGCATCTGCCGATCAACCCGTCGGGCGGCGTGCTCTGCACGAACCCTTCATCGCCTTCTCCATGCTCCGTGCTGCCGAAGATGTCGCGATGCGTCTTGAGCGTGAATACCAGGCCGAGACCGTACGCCATGATGAGCAGCACCGACAGGCCCAGGCTCAGCTGCTGCACCAGCGCGGCCGCCGGCGCCGACCCGGTCTCAGCGACGGCTGACGGAATCAACAGGGCGACGGTGGCCAGAAACAGCAAGCCGGCCTGCAGCCGGGCGTTCGACCGGTTGAACTCCTGCACATGATGCTTGATCCCGCCGAGGAGAAACGATGCGCCCAGCATGAAGAGCGTGTTGGCGACGATGGTTCCGGCGATGGACGCCTTCACCAGCGCGTATTGCCCGGCGCGCAGCGCGGCCAGCGCGATAACCAGCTCGGTCAGGTTTCCGAGTGTGGCGTTCAGCAAGCCGCCAACCGTGTCGCCCGTCTTCGCCGCCACCGACTCCGTGACGTGGCTGAGCAGCGCGGCCAGCGGCACCATGGCGAGGACGGACAGCAGGAAGAGGAGAATGTGCGCTTCCGGTGCGATCTTCTCCCCGGCGAACACGCCGGGAACGAGCACCAGGAGCCAGAGCAAGGGCGTGTGACGGATTTCGTCGAGCAGAAGAACAACCGAAACCTCACATCCCCGGAGCAAATCTTTTCGGTAGTTGACGACTGCTGCCGGCTGCTCTCGCAGCCTTCGCGCGCTGAAAATTACGGTGTCGGCGGTTCAACTCCGTCCCTGGCCACTCGATAAATCGGCACGGTACGATGGGTGGACTCGTCCGATGAGACGCCCACTGTGCTCGAATTGTGATCGTCACGATCGGAGGGGAACGACATCCGGCGTGACCTTGCGCCGGTCCGCGACGTAGCGCGACGCCCGGCCAACGGCGTCCGCGATGTCGGCCTCTGCGCAGCCCGTCGCCGGAGCAGCGACACCACAGCCAAGACGGCACACCCGAAGAGTGCCCGTCCGCTCCGCCGCGTTTCTCGTGGTCGCAGGAGCATGGGCCCTATGCCGATCCGTCGGATCGCGCGTCCTCGGCACCATCGGGTGTGGCGTGCTCACCGTTGCGGACCACTCCATGCAAAGGTGTGCGTTCCCTCGAGCCCCTCGACGCGGACCGCGTCGCCGTCGAGATCGGCTCGAGCGTCCCCCACCGGCGCGGTCCCGTCCCAGACGATGCGGCCGTCCATCGCGATGGCGCGCGGCACGCCGAGGAGCGGCACAGCCACGACGCCCTGCGTCCCGGCCGGCCCGCCGGCGGTGAGCCGGAACCATCGGTCGCGTGGACCACGCCGCCAGCGCGAGACGATCGCACCGTGCGGGCTCGGCGCCTCGCCCTGTGCGAAGCGCACGTCACCGGGTTGCGGCGCCACCAGCCACCGCGAGTACCCGGATGTGAGCGGCCGGATACCCAGCAGGTAGCCCGACAGCGCCGGGACGGGTCCTCCGCCCCAGCCGTGGGCGAGCGAGGTCAGGCCCGCACCTGTGTCGCTGAACGGATCGACGGGCGCCTGGTTCGGCTCGTAGTTTGCCGGGTCGCCCGAGAGGGCGACCTTCTCCCACACCGTGCTGTGCGGATCCGTGTCGACCATGTGCCCCCAGAGTCGGCGCATGAGCCCGAGCGCGCCGATCGCGTCACCCAGTTCGAAACGTGCGAGCAGCTCGGTCGAGGAGATGAAGGGCGAGATGTAGTCACTCATGTAGGGGTCGTCGTCGAGTTCGCCGTTGCGCACGCCGAACTCGGTGATGAGGTGCTCGTCGATGAAGCGAAGGGCCCGCCGCGCCGCGACCGGGTCGAGCACGCCGGCCAGAATCGCCTCGACCTGCGCGTCCTGCGTGTGATTGCACCGCGGATCGGCGGCGTTGACGACGAACGCACCGGCGGCGCTGTCCCAGAGCTGCGCCCGCATCGCCTGCCGCAGGGCATCCGCCTGGCTGTCGAAGGCCTGTGCCGCCGCAGCCCCGTCGCCGAGCCGACGCTCGAGGTCGGCCGCGTCGCGAAGGGCGCGGTACCACACCGCGTTCGTGTGGGTATCGGCACCGGCCGCCTCGTCGAACGGGTGCCAGTTGATCGTGATGTCACCCGGCGTGACGAACAGGCCGCCCTCCACGTGGGCCGCGAAGTAGGCGAAGGTTCGGCGTACCACCGGCAGCATGGCGACGGCGAACGCGTCGTCACCGGAGTGGAGCGCATAGTCGTGCACCGCCACCACCCACCAGGCCGTGTACTCGGGCAGGGCGACCAGCGAGAGCGGCGATTGGCTCGGGCCGGGGGGTGGAGGTACCGCGGGGCAGAAGACGTCGACGTCCGAGGCCATCACCAGCCGGAAGTCGGGGAGCTGCTGGCAGCTGAACGCGGCCAACGAGTTACGGATCACCGCGGCCCCCTGGCGAAACGCGTACTGCCCGATCAGGTTCTCGATCGCCAGGTCGCCGAGCCATATGAGTCGGTCGCGCTTCGCGCCGTCGACGACGACCACGGGCCCTTGGTGGCCGGGGCGCTCGTCGCGGACGCTGTCCAGTGCGAAGGTGTAGGCGCTGGCGTACCAGATGCGATTCAGCTGCCTGTCGTTCGACAGGAAGTGGCCGCCGAAGTCCGCTGCCGTCGCGCGCAGGTGCGTGGTGCGCACCCGAACGTAGTCGATCGACACCATGCCGGCGCCCTGCAGCTCCAACGACACCCAGCGCTGGGCGCCGCGGATCCCGGGGGACGTCCACGCCCCCGGGGCGAACGCCGCGACGGTGTCGGTCCGACCGTCCGGATCGTCGCTCTGGCCGAGCGTCCGCGAGCCGGTGTCGCCGTCGGGCGTGAGGTACTGCAGGGCCTCGGCGTAGCCGAGGTGGATCGGGGTGCCATCGGTGCGCGTGACGCCGATCTCCACCCAGCCCCCCGTGTTGATGCCGAGATCGAGGACGAGGCGGGGCGAGCCGGCCGCCGTGGCGCGGATCGTGGTCGCGGCGCCACGCTCGGCGCGGAGCCCGTTCGGGTGCTCGACGGCGCGACGGTCGCCGATCACCCGCACGGCAGTTGGATAGACGACATCGCCGCGGTCCACGACCCAGCGCTTCCACGCCGTCGAGGCGGGGACGGCACGCTTCGACAGCGCGCTCGCCGTGGCGGCGTCGCCGCTGCGCGCGAGGCCGGCGCACAGTGCCAGCGCCAGCGCGAGACGGCTCGTGACGACGGCGTCAATCATCTGCCCCCACTCCGCGTCGAAGCCCCCTGGCCACTTTGTTCACGCGAGATTGGCCGCAGGCACCTCGACGCGACTGTGTCTGCGGTCCACGCGGTCAAGGTCTTTCTCGTCCGCTCGTGTTGCCATCGTCGCGCCAGACGAGCGACCGCGAGGGCTCGACGTCGCCCCCCGGTGGACCTTCCGGTCCCGGGGCATTCCTGATACTCGGGAGTCCGGAACGGCTGACTGCAGGGCGCCTCGGCGCGGTGGAGGTTCGCATGCTGCACTGGGCACTGGTCTTCTTCGTGATCGCGCTCATCGCTTCGCTGCTGGGGTTCCGGCAGGTCGCCGGAATGTCCTATCAGATCGGATACCTGTTCGCGGTTCTAGCGGTCGTCTTCCTCGTCATCTGGCTGCTGACGGGCCGGGCTCCCGCTCTCTGAGGCCAGCCTATCTGATGGAAGGAGACCTGCGATGTCGAAGATGGTGACTACCGGACGCGTTCTCGCCCTGATCGCGGTTCTGGCGGCAGGAACCTTCACCTTTACCGCTACCGGTTGCACCGAGAAGAAGGGCCCGGCCGAGAAGGCCGGCGAGAAGATCGACGAGACGGTCGACAAGGTGAAGGACGCCCTGGATCCCAAGGGCCCCGCGGAGAAGACTGGCGAGAAGATCGACAAGGCGCTCGGCAAGTAGCGGGGAGGGTTTCGACGCCTGCTCCTCCTCGGGACGCGGTATCTGATGGAGGAGCCGGTCTACCCGCGGAGGCTCCGAACACGGGGGATCGAGTGCGCGACGCCGGCCGGCGAGCGCGAGCGGATCAACGCCGTGATCTTCCACGAATTCGTGTACGGACGCTTCGAGCCCGCCGCGCGCGCGTTCTTCGACCCGAATCCTGACACGAGTCGCCCTGCGCGAGGCGAAG
>Ga0180063_1000502_pt1 | contig 10635 bp, 8 predicted proteins | sample EasRivT47_16_10D_FD_121776 | JGI IMG/M metagenome (GOLD analysis project Ga0180063, IMG submission 121776) | Soil microbial communities from meander-bound floodplain in the East River, Colorado, USA - East River metaG ERMLIBT47_16_10D | ecosystem: Environmental > Terrestrial > Soil > Floodplain ...
ATCCAGCGCTGCCCGGAATTCCTGCCCGAACTGCTCGATCCCTGGATGAACGATCCGAACCGCACCCTGCTCCTCACCCACGAGAACGGGCTGCACGTGAGCGCCGCGCTGGGAAAGGTGTACAAGAACCAGCAGGAACATGACCCCTCCAACCTCAACCGGGCGCGGGAGATTGCGTCAATCGAGGATCCGATTCCGGTCGGCATCCTCTACCGCAACCCCGCCGTGCCATGCTACGAGGACATGCGCTCGATCCAGCAGCTGCGCACGCCTGAACTCATCCAGCGCGGGCTCGAAGCGGAATTCGACAAGTTCACCGTCTGGCCGCAGGAGGCGGATGGCGGGGCGCGGCCGGCTGCATGATGCGCGGAGCACGTCATCCGAGACCTCTTCTATCACCTGAACCGAACCGCCGACTGATTACGCCATGGGTCCCGAACTTCAAGCGCATGTCGCCTTTCATCTGACCGGAAAGCGGCTGGGCGCGGGCCTTGCGGCCGTGGACGGGCTCGGGCTGCGGCCGGGCCTGCTCGTCCGCTACGGCGATCTCACGCAGCTTCGCTACGACTTCCCGCTGGTACTGGTCCCTGGCCGCGCCGACGAGGGCTGCATCCAGTCCCTCTCGAGCCTGGTGAATGGCGTCCTTCAGGAAATCGCTCCGCACGGAACCGAGGGCGAACGGACGCGCCGGGGCGCGTTGCGCCTCGAGCGCGAGATCCGGGTGGCCACGGCCAGCGGCACAACCGGCTCGCTCGCCCAGCTGTGGGACGCGGCCGCAGCCAGGATCGGAACCGAAAGCGACCCGGCTCTGGCCACCAGCCTGCGCCGCGCGCGCACCGCGCTCCAGGTCAACGGCGAAGTCGTCGATTGCACCCACGATTCTCCGGTGCGGCTCATCACTCACGCCTGGAACGCGCTGCAGCAGCGCAAAGCCGAGAGCTTCGAGCAGGAGATCCGCAGGCTGATCGTCAAGCTGTCCGAAATCCTGCAGGCCGATTTTTTCCGGTCGGACGCCGGCAGGAGCGCGCCCCGGTTGAGAGCCGCCGTCGGCGCGGTGATGGAGGACGCCTTCGATTTCGACGCGATGTCCAGCGTGCTGGCACGGGCTTCCGGCAAGGATTCCCTGCCGGAGAGCCGCCGGCAGCGGGTGCAATGGGCGCTCGCCGAGCTGAAGTCGCACCAGTCGCTCGCGAAGACCGGCGCCGGATGGCCGGACCTCAGGTCCTACGTGTTCACGAGCTGCCGGGATGCGCTGGCGGCGTTCCGCAGCCGGATGCCGGAGATCATCGACCTGGTGAAGGCAATCGCCATCGCGGAGCTCGAGATCGAAGGCAGCTACCTGGAGGCGACGCACGACCCCTTCTTCGCGGATTTCGATGAGACCTCGGTGGGGGCGAAGGACCTTGGCCTCCTTCCCGATTACCTGGTCTGCATCCGCTCGGAACACCTGCACGGGCCCGAGAACGCCGAGCTCACGGATATCCTCGCCTCGGAAATGCCGATCAAGGTCGTGGTTCAGATAGCCGACATCCTCGAGGAGCCGTCGCTGCGCGCCGGGCATCTCGGTTTCACCGCTCCCGCTGCGCAGCTTGGCAAGATGGCGATGGGGCTCGGCAACGTGTATGTGCTGCAATCGAGCAGTTCCCACCTCTACCAGATGCGGCGCCAGATCCTGGCCGGGCTCCGTTATCCGGGGCCAGCCTTGTTCAGTGCATTCGCGGGATCGCCGCGTGCCGCCGGGGCGCTGCCGCCCTACCTGCTCGCCGCCGCGGCGATGCAGTCGCGGGCGTTTCCCGCGTTCACCTACGACCCGGCCGCGGGAACCGATTGGGCATCGCGCTTTTCGCTCGACCAGAATCCCCAGCCCGAGGCCGACTGGCCGGCGTCCGCATTCGGCTACGAGGATGAGGCGCACCAAGGCGTTTCCGAGCAGCTTGCGTTCACCTTCGTCGATTTCGTCGCGTGCGATCCCCGCTATGCGAGGCATTTCGCGATCGTCCCGCGGGCGGAATGGAACGGGAGCCTCGTTCCCGTGGACCGCGGCCTCGCCGGGGAAGCCGTATCAGCCCCGGGCAAGGTCCCGTACCTCCAGATGGTCGACGGCGATTGCGTCCTGCGGCGCGTGCTGGTCGATGAGAAGCTGATCGCAGCCGCCCACCGCTGCCGCGAGATGTGGCACAGCCTGCAGGAACTGGGGGGTATCCGCAAATCGCAGGCAGAACAGTTGCTCGCGCGGGAACGCAAGGCCTGGGAAGAGCAGAAGCAACGCGAGATCGACGCCCTCAAGCGCGACGCGAGGCCTGCGCCTGCCGCGGCAGCGCCCGCGGCCCCGGCGCCTGCCGCGCCGGCTGCGCCCAAGGCGGCTCCCGCAGCGGCGGAGGCCGCCGAGCCGGAGAAGCCCTCGGACGAGGCCTACGTCGAGACGCCGCGCTGCACGACTTGCAACGAGTGCACCAACCTCAACAACCGCATGTTTGCTTACGATGCGAACAAGCAGGCTTACATCGCGGACATCAACGCCGGGACCTACCGCGAATTGGTGGAGGCGGCGGAGACCTGCCAGGTCTCGATCATTCACCCGGGCAAACGGCGCAACCCAAACGAGCCCGGGATAGCCGACCTGCTCAAGCGCGCCGAGGCGTTCCTGTAGCACAATGCCTCCGGCGGGACCGGACCCCCGGGGGCCGGTGTAAACTGGCTTGATGAAGCGTGAGTCGTGATTCGTGAGTCGACTTCCTTTCCCGCTACTCACTGCCCCGGCTATTGCCGCTGCGGGCCCCATTTGGAAATAACATCCAGCTGTGCTGCCCAAGTTCGAACTGCGCCTCGTTGAGCGATTGCTTTCCCGTTTCTACGACCGCCGCCTGCTCGCGCACGTCCAGAATCAGGTCAGGCTCGGCCACACGCTCCGCGGAAACTCCATCACGCTGTTCGAGATCCGGCCGGGCTTTAACGATCCGGCGGCCTGGATGAAATCCCCCGTTGCCCAGTTTCGGTACAGTGCTGTCACCGGACTTTGGTCGCTCTACTGGCACGACCGGAATCAGCGGTGGCGGCGGTACGAGGACACAGCGGCCACGCGGAATTTCGAAAAACTTCTCACTGAAGTGGACCGCGATCCCACGAGCATTTTCTGGGGCTAGGATTTTGCCGGGCTTTCATCCGCCAAAATCCTTAATTCCTCGATATTGGCCACAGAGAACACAGAGATCTGGGAAATACGTTACATTTGGTGTTTTCGTCTTCCTCTGTGCCTTCTTTGGCTATGTTTCGGGTTTTGTGGGCGCTGTTGTTTTCCGCCGTGGCGTGGAACGCCACCGCACAGAATTTCCCCGCGAAGCCGGTGCGGTTGATTGTTCCATTCGCGCCCGGTGGCCCGGCGGATATCCAGGCGCGCCTGATCGGACCCAAGCTCACCGAGGCGTGGGGCCAGCCGGTCGTCGTGGAGAACCGCGCCGGCGGCAACACCATCATCGCGACCGAACTCACGGCCAGGGCGGATCCAGACGGCCACATCGTCCTGGTCGTCTCGGCAGGATTTACGATAAACGTCAGTCTCTATTCCAAACTGCCTTACGACAGCCTGCGCGATTTCGCCCCGGTCACGCAGCTCACTTCCGGGCCCGCGATCGTCGTCGTCCACCCTTCGCTGCCGGTGCGTTCCGTCAAGGAATTGATCCAGCTCGCCCGCTCCCGCCCCGGCCAGCTCACGTACGCATCGGCCGGACTGCCCAGCCAGCTCGCCGTCGAATTGTTCAAGGTCATGACCGGGACCGATCTCGTCCACGTGCCGTACAAGGGCGCCGCGCCCGCCATGATCGACCTCATCGCCGGCCACGTGCAGGTGAGCTTTCCCACCATCATCGGGGCGTTCTCGCACGTGCAGGCCGGGAGGCTGCGCGCGCTCGCGACGACCGGGGCGAAGCGCGCTCCGGCGGCGCCCGATCTGCCGACCATGATGGAAGCCGGCGTACCAGGCTACGAGGCCGCCAACTGGTTCGGGACCGTGGTGCCGGCGAAGACCCCAGCTGCCATCGTCGCGAAGCTCAGCCAGGAGATCGCGCGCGCGCTGCGCCTGCCGGATGTGAGCGAGCGGCTCCTCGTTCAGGGCATGGAGCCGACCAGCAGCACGCCCGAAGCGTTCTCGGCCTACATCAGGTCCGAGATTACGAAATGGGCGAAGGTCGTGAAAGCCTCCGGCGCGAAGGCGGAGTAAGGTCGACTGAAAGCGGTCTCAAACACCGAATTACAGCCGCCTTGGGAAGCTCTGATTAAGTCCGTTCGTGGTGAGCTTGTCGAACCACGAACGATTCGGAGTCTCAGTATTTCGGGGAGTTGCAGTTCGCCCTTCGACAGGCTCGGGGCGAACGGCAGTCTTGTTCAGAGGTTCCCTAGGAGTTCTACCGCCGGCCTGATTTCCGCACGGCCGGATTGAGCCTGTCGATATCGGCCTTGACCTGCTCGCGGCTCCGCTCGTACACGATCTCCCGTCCCATCACCGACCCGGCGTAGGCAAGCCCGTTGCGGGTCGGCGCCAGCGTGCACTTGACGTTGTGAATGCCTTCGCCGATCACCACCTCTATATGCTCGGGCCGCTTGTTGAACACCACAACCTCGATGGTCTGCCCGGTTTCGGTCACACGCACCTTGATCTTCTCGATGTTCATGATTCTTCCCGGTATGCCTGCTCAGCTACGATTCTCAAGGAGTTCTGGCGAATCGTCCAAGTATATATCCCTTCTTCCGCGCGCGTTGAACGGCGGGTACCGTCCGTTCGAACGCGCGCACTTAAAGCGGCGCGAAGCGTCCACTTTAAGGGGAGTTAGGTAGAATGCCCGCATGACCGCCGTCGCGGAACAGATTGCCGTTGACTTCGCCCGCCAGCGCGACGTGGTGGACGCGCTGCGTGCCTTCCTGCCCAAGTCCTCCGTGCTGTTCGACCACGAGGACGTCAAGCCCTACGAGTGCGACGGGCTGACCGCCTACCGCCAGGTCCCGATGGTGGTCGCGCTGCCTGAAGCCGAGGACCAGGTCTGCCGCATCCTGAAGCTCTGCCATACGCTCAAGGTGCCGGTGGTCGCGCGCGGCGCGGGCACGGGGCTCTCCGGCGGCGCCCTGCCGCTCGGCAACGGCGTGCTGCTCTCCCTCGCGAAATTCACTCGCATCGTCGCAATCGATGAGCGGGCGCGCACCGCCCGCGTTCAGCCTGGCGTGCGCAACCTCGCGATCTCGGACGCGGTCGCGCCGCTCGGCCTCTACTACGCGCCCGATCCTTCGAGCCAGCTCGCGTGCAGCATCGGCGGCAACGTAGCGGAGAACTCCGGCGGCATCCACTGCCTCAAGTACGGGCTCACCGTTCACAACATACTGAAGCTGCGTGTCGCCACCATCGAAGGCGAAATCGTCGAGATCGGGAGCGAGGCGCTCGACGCCGCCGGCTACGATCTGCTCGCGCTGATGACGGGCTCCGAGGGATTGCTCGGCGTGGTGATCGAGGTCACCGTGCGGTTGCTGCCGAAGCCGGAATACGCCCAGGTCGTGATGGCGGCATTTGATGACATCGAAAAGGCCGGTCAGGCAGTGGCGGAAGTGATCGCGGCCGGCATCGTCCCCGCCGGCTTCGAGATGATGGACCAGGCCGCCACCCGCGCGGTGGAGGATTTCGCGCGCGCAGGCTACCGCACGGACGTCGCGGCGGTCCTGCTCTGCGAGGCTGATGGCACGCGCGAGGAAGTGGCCGACGACATCCGGCGCATCCAGGAAGTGATGGAGCGAAGCGGCGCAGTGCAGACGGAGGTCTCGCGCGACGAAGCCCAGCGGCTGCGCTTCTGGGCCGGGCGCATGGCGGCGTTCCCCGCGGCCGGGGCCATTTCCCCCGACTACTACTGCATGGACGGCACGATCCCGAGGAAGCACCTCAGCACGGTGCTGCGGCGGATCTCGGAGCTGGAGGGCAAGTACGGGTTGCGCTGCGCCAACGTGTTCCACGCCGGCGACGGCAACCTGCATCCCCTCATCCTCTACGATGCGAACCATCCGGGCGAGCTGGCGCGCACCGAGGCCTTCGGCGCGGAGATCCTCGAGCTGTGCCTCGAGGTCGGGGGCACGATCACCGGCGAGCACGGCGTGGGCGTCGAGAAGATCAATTCAATGTGCGTGCAGTTCAAGGCGGCGGAACTCGAGGCCTTCCATGCGGTGAAGCGCGCCTTCGACGAGCACGGGCTGCTCAACCCCGGCAAGGCGGTGCCGACGCTCAGCCGTTGCGCCGAGTTCGGGCGCATGCACGTGCATTCGGGGCGGCAGAAGTTTCCTGATCTGCCCAGATTCTAGTGGGGCGATTAAGGCCGCCAGGCCGTGCAGAACGCGAAAGCGGGGTTCATCGAGCCATGAAAGCGGCATTGATCATCTTCGATCACATGACGATTCTGGATTTCATCGGCTTCTACGACCCGATAACGCGCCTGAAGTCCATGAACGTGATTCCGGACTTTGAATGGCGGATTTGCTCCAGCAAGCGGCAGGTCACCGATGACCGGGGCGGCGGGCTCGGCATCATCGCCGATTCGACAGGCGAGCCTCTCGACGCATACGACCTGCTGTTCGTGCCGGGAGGGATGGGGACCAGACCGCTGCAAACGGACAGCGGATTCATCGAGTGGTTAAGAACGGCCTCGGGAGCAAGGCTCAAGATCAGCGTGTGCACGGGCGCGCTGCTGCTCGGGGCAGCCGGCTTCCTGCGCGGCAGACGCGCAACCACCCACCCCAATGCCCTGAAAGACCTGGAGCCGTATTGCGATAAGGTCCTGACCGACCGCATTGTTGACGAAGGCAACGTGATCACGGGCAGCGGAGTCTCGACCTCCCTCGATCTGGGGTTGCATGTCGTGCAGCGGCTTGCTGGCGCCGAAGCACGGGACCGGATTGCCAGGCAGATGTGTTATCCCTACCGTTGGGAATCGTAGCCTGTGCAGCGGGCCATTGACCAGCTTGCGGCCACGATACGTGAAGCGGCCAGGCAGAAGCGCCCGCTGTGCATCCGTGGCGGCGGAACCAAGGACTTCTATGGCGGCCCCGTTCACGGCTACAAGCTCAACACGGGCGATTACCGCGGCATCGTCGCCTACGAGCCGACCGAGCTGGTGATCACCGCGCGCGCCGGCACGCCGCTGGCGGAAATCGAAGCCGCGCTGCTCGAACAAGACCAGATGCTCGCGTTCGAGCCGCCCTACTTCGGTGATCTGCCCTCACCCCTAACCCCTCTCCCGCCGGGCGCGGGCGAGGGGAACGTCGTGCCGGCTAAGCCGGCCATGAGGATGGCAACGCTCGGCGGCTGTGTCGCGGCGGGCCTCTCGGGTCCCCGCCGCTCCTATGCCGGCGCGGTGCGCGATTTCGTGCTCGGCGCGCGCATTCTCGACGGCAAGGGCGACGACCTGAGGTTTGGCGGCCAGGTCATGAAGAACGTCGCCGGCTACGATGTTTCGCGCCTCATGGCGGGCTCGCTCGGCACGCTCGGCGTGCTGCTCGAGGTCTCGCTCAAAGTGCTTCCCCTGCCCGCTTCTGAAGCCACACTGGTTCTCAAGTGCGGAGAAGCGGATGCGATTTCACTCATGAATGGTTGGGCCGGACAACCGCTTCCCATCACGGCGACCGCCTATCGCGACGGCGATCTCGGCGTGCGCCTGTCCGGCGCGCGCGTCGCAGTGGACGCCGCGGTGGCAAAGATCAGCGGCGCGCCAGTGGCACCTGCTCAGGCAATTCGCTTCTGGACCGGCATCCGCGAGCACGCCGATCCCTTCTTCGCGGACAGTCGGCCATTGTGGCGCCTGTCGGTCGCATCCACGGCACCGCCACTCGATCTTCCCGGCCACCAACTCATCGAATGGGGCGGCGCATTGCGCTGGCTCAAGTCCACCGCCGACGCGAGAACGCTTCGCGATGCCGCTGCGCGTTCCGGCGGCCATGCCACGCTGTTCCGTGGCGGGGACAAGTCGGGCGGCGTGTTCCATCCGCTCCCGCCGGCGCTGATGAAGCTGCACCGCAACCTGAAGCAGGCCTTCGACCCGGCCGGCGTCCTGAATCCGGGGCGAATGTATCCGGATTTATGAAAAGCGTGATTCGTGAATCGTGAATCGACTGAACAGCTCTAAGACCGGTCCTTGCGTGGTCAAATCACGAATCACGACTCACGAATCACGCTGTTAGCCCATGCAGACAAGTCTCGCCCCCTTCATCAAGGACACCGCAGAAGGCCGGGAGGCGGACGCGATCCTGCGCAAGTGCACGCATTGCGGCATGTGCACCGCGACCTGCCCGACCTACCAGCTCCTGGGCGACGAGCTCGACGGCCCGCGCGGCCGCATCTACCTCATCAAGCAGGTGCTCGAGGGCGCCACTCCGACGGCGAAGACGCAGCTCCACCTCGACCGCTGTCTGACGTGCCGCGCGTGCGAAACCACCTGCCCGACCGGCGTGCGCTACGGCCAGCTGGTGGACATCGGCCGGTATGTCGTGGAAGCGCGCGTCGGGCGCACCCTTGTGGAATTTGCGTGGCGTTGTGCGCTGAATGCCGTGATCTCCAGAGCCTCGCTGTTCGGGCCGTTGCTCAAGATGGGGCAACTGGCGCGCCCGCTGCTGCCTTCGTTACTCAAGCGCAAGGTGCCGCCCGCGGCGGCGCCTGCCGGACCGTGGCCTGCAACGGTTCACGCCCGCACAATGCTGGTCCTCGAAGGCTGCGCGCAGCCGAGCCTGTCGCCCGCCACCAATGCGGCCGCGGCTCGCGTGCTCGACCGGCTCGGCATATCACTGGTGCGCGCAGCGGGCGCCGGCTGCTGCGGCGCGGTGTCCTTTCACCTCAACATGCAGGACACCGCGCTCGACATCATGCGCAGGGCGGTGGATGCCTGGTGGCCGCATGTCGAGCAAGGCGTGGAAGCGATCGTGATGACCGCCAGCGGCTGCGGCGTCACGGTGAAGGAGTACGGGCACCTGCTCCAGCACGACCCTGCGTACGCGGAGAAAGCTCAGCGCATTTCGGCCCTGACCAAGGACATCAGCGAAATCATCGCGGCCGAAGGCGCGAACCTGAAGCAACTCAGCACTGGGCACTTAGCACTCAGCACTGAGCACTCAGCACTCAGCACTCGTCAGCGCGTGGCGTTCCACTCGCCGTGCTCGCTGCAACACGGGTTGAAACTGAATGGGACGGTCGAGACCCTGTTGACTTCATTGGGCTACTCGCTGACGCCCGTCCCCGATGCGCATCTCTGCTGCGGCTCGGCTGGCACCTATTCGATTCTTCAACCAGAGCTCTCGCGGCGGCTGCTGGACAACAAGATCGCGGCCCTGGAAAGTGGCGCGCCCACCGCTATTCTCACCGCCAACATCGGCTGCCAGGCCCACCTCCAGGGCGCCACGGCGCTTCCGGTCCGTCACTGGATCGAAGCGCTGGACGAAAGACTTTCGCCATCGAGTTAAGCAAGGCGGTAGCGAATGCGGTCGGCCCCGCCTTACAAAGGCCCGAGGCGAAAGTCTTGATTGAGCGACTCGAGTTAATTCGTGAGGCGTACTTGCCTACCCTCGCCCACTCGCGCTCACGATAATCGGTCCACCCGCCAAATTCATCTCATTCAGGAGTTTGCCGGACCCGGCTCCGATAAACTCCTGGGGGCTTGTACTTTTGCGCGAAGGCGCGTACCATCCGCTGCCGTACTCATGCGTTCAGGAGGGTGCCATGACCACGGTCGCGCTGCCTGCAGTTCTCGGCAACCTGTCGATTGCCGGGCGTTCGGCGCCTTCGCGCCGCGCCTCCACGGAATTGCGGATCACGGATGCGCTCTCCGTTCCGGTCTACGAGCAGGAGCTGTGGACCCACCGCCAGCGGCAGGCAAGCCCGATCCATGAGATTTCCTACCGCGCCTGCTTCAAGCCGCAGTTGCCGGCGTACTTCATCGAGCGGCTGACTCAGGAAGGCGACGTCGTCTACGATCCGTTCAGCGGGCGCGGCACGACGGCGATCGAGGCCGCCCTGCGCGGGCGCAACGTGATCGCCAACGACGTGAATCCGCTTTCGGTGATCCTGACGCGCCCGCGGCTGGAGCTGCCGTCCATCGGGGACATCGACGCGCGCCTCAGGTCGCTGCGCTTCGTCGCCCGGCCGCGCAGCGGCCTCGACCTTTCGATGTTCTTTCATCCCGACACCGAATACGAGATCCTCGGCCTGCGCGAGTACCTCTACAAGCGCCGCAACGCAGGAAAGGAGGACGGGGTGGACCGCTGGATCCGCATGGTGGCGACCAATCGGCTGACTGGACACTCTCCCGGCTTCTTCTCGGTCTACACGTTGCCGCCCAATCAGGCCGTCTCCACGGATGACCAGATTCGCATCAACGCCCGGCTCAAGCAGGAACCCGAGTACCGTGATATCCGCGCGCTGATCATGAAGAAGTCCATGCAGCTCCAGGGCCGGCTGAGCGCGCCGGACCGGTGGCGGCTGCGCACGGCGGCGGCGAGCGCACGCTTGCTCGAGGATGTCGCATCCGCCACGCCCGGGATCGCCACGGGAAGCGTGCAACTCACCGTCACCTCGCCCCCGTTTCTGGACGTCGTTCAGTACGTTCGCGATAACTGGCTGCGCTG
>Ga0180063_1000503_pt1 | contig 10626 bp, 6 predicted proteins | sample EasRivT47_16_10D_FD_121776 | JGI IMG/M metagenome (GOLD analysis project Ga0180063, IMG submission 121776) | Soil microbial communities from meander-bound floodplain in the East River, Colorado, USA - East River metaG ERMLIBT47_16_10D | ecosystem: Environmental > Terrestrial > Soil > Floodplain ...
CCTCGCGCTCGACGTGCACGAGATCGCCGCCAGGGTGGCCGCGGCGCGTGGGCTGCACGGACCAGCGCTCGCACGCGAGGGTCCCGGCGCCGGTGGCGTCGAGCTGGTAGAGCGCGCCGCCCCGGCGCATCAGGGCGTCGAAGCTGCGCATGCCATCGTCCGCGGCGGTGTCGTCAGGGAGCGCGAGCCCCGCGCTGCAGGCGCCGAAGTCGGTGGCCACGGGCAGCGCGGCCTCGCGCGCGGCCTCGCAGTCGGACGCGTGGGCGAACCAGACGCTGCCGCCCACGTCGAGCGAGCCCGGGTGCTCGGCCACGCTCCATCGCTCGCGGCCGCCGCCGCTCTGGCCCAGCACCAGCTCGTCCCCGGCGTCGTCGCTGCGGTTGTACCCGATCAGCTCCAGCCGCCCGGCCTCCCAAGCGTAGTCGAAGCGCAGCGACATCGCGCGGCCCGCGTGCTCGATCCGGCGCGCCAGCGGCAGCTCGCGCCAGGCCAGGTCGCGCTCGCGCACGGTGGCCCGGCCCTCGACGCGCGTGGCCAGCTCGATCAGGCGCTCGGTCGCGTCGGGTCGGCGGTTGAGCAGCACGTCCTCGACCCGCTCGAGCAGCTCGGCCGGGATGTCGTCGTAGACCGCCAGCTGTCCGGCGTTGACGATGCCCATGTCCATCCCGGCGCGGATCGCGTGGTACAGGAACGCCGCGTGCATCGCCTCGCGCACGACGTCGTTCCCGCGGAACGAGAACGAGACGTTGCTTACCCCGCCCGAGATCTTGGCCAGCGGGAACTTCTGCTTCAGCTGGCGCACGGCGTCGAAGTACGCCATGGCGTAGCCGTCGTGCTCCTCGATCCCGGTGGCCACGGTCAGGATGTTCGGGTCGAACACGATGTCCTGCGGCGGGAAGCCGACCTCGGCGGTCAGGATCGCGTAGGCCCGGGACAGGATCTCGACCTTGCGCTCGGCGCTGACGGCTTGCCCGGCCTCGTCGAAGGCCATCACGACGACCGCGGCCCCGTAGCGGCGGATCGTGCGCGCCTTCTGCCGGAAGTCGTCCTCGCCCTCTTTCAGGCTGATCGAGTTGACGATGCCCTTGCCCTGCAGGCACTGCAGGCCGGCCTCGAGCACGGAGAAACGGGAGCTGTCGACCATGATCGGCAGCCGCGCGATCTCGGGCTCGGCCGCGACGAGGCGCAGGAACTCGCTCATCACGGCCGCGGAGTCGAGCAGCCCCTCGTCCATGTTCACGTCGAGGATGTTCGCCCCACCCTCGACCTGCTGGCGCGCCACGGTGAGCGCCTCTTCGAGGCGCTGCTCGCGCACGAGCCGGGCGAACTTCCGCGAGCCCGTCACGTTCGTGCGCTCGCCGATCAGCAGGAAGTTCGAATCGGGGCGCACGACGAGGGGCTCGAGGCCCGCGTAGCGCGAGCGCGTGTCGGGGGGGACGGGCACGTGCGGCGGAATGCCGCGCAGCGCCTGGGCCAGCGCGCGCACGTGCTCGGGCGTGCTGCCGCAGCAGCCGCCGGCGAGGTTGAGCCACCCGGCACGCGCGTAATCGCGCAGCACCGCGGCCATGCGCTCGGGCGTCTCGTCGTAGCCGCCGAGCTCGTTGGGCAGGCCGGCGTTGGGGTAGCAGTGGATCCACAGCGGCGCGAGGCGCGCCAGCTCCTCGAGATAGGGCCGCATCTCGCTCGGCCCGAGCGCGCAGTTGAGCCCGACGCCGAAGAGCGGGGCGTGCTCGATCGAGATCCACGCGGCCTCGACCGTCTGACCGGAGAGCGTGCGGCCGCTACTGTCCGTGATCGTCAACGAGGCCAGCACGGGCACGCGGACCCCGGTCTCCTCGAAGGCCCGGTCGATCGCGTGCAGCGCGGCCTTGAGGTTGAGCGTGTCGAACGTCGTCTCGGGGAGCAGCAGATCGACGCCGCCGGCGAGCAGCCCGCGGGCCTGCTCGTGATAGGCGCGCTCGAGGTCGCCGAACGTCACCGCGCGAAACCCGGGGCGCTCGACGTCGGGCGAGAGCGAGGCGGTGCGATTCGTCGGCCCGATCGACCCGGCGACGAAGCGCGGCGTGCCGCTCTGCGCCGAGACGTGGGCCGCGGCGCGGCAGGCGATCTCCGCGGCGGCGCGGTTGATCGCGAAGGCCGAGCCGCTCAAGCCGTAGTCGGCGAGCGAGATCGCGCTGGCGTTGAACGTGTTGGTCTCGACGATGTCGGCCCCGGCCTCGAGGTAGCGCACGTGGATCCGCTCGACCAGCGCGGGCTGGGTCAACGACAGCAGGTCGTTGCAGCCCTGGAGCTCCTGCGCATGGTCGCGGAACTCCGCACCGCGGAAGCCCGCCTCGTCCAGACGCTCGGCCTGGATCATCGTGCCCATCGCGCCGTCGAGGATCAGGATCCGCTGGCGCAGCAGGCTCTCGAGGACTTCGCGCTTCGACATCGGTCGGCTCCGGGAGGCAGGATACAAGCGGTCGGTCGCCGTTGCAGTTCTCGAGCACCGCCCGGCAGCGCGGGCGGGCCGCTCAGGCGTGCACGCGCAGGGTCTGGCCCACGGTCGTGAGCATCCGCCGCAGCTCGTCGTAGTCCGGGTGGCGCATGCGCAGCCAGGCGTTGGCCATGTAGCCGGCCTCGACCGGCTGCGTCGGGCTGCCCACGGGCGGCAGGTGGTGGTCGAGGATCGCGTCGCGGTAGCGCGCGAAGATCGCCTCGGCGCCGGAGTAGCCCGAGATCTGCCCGTCGCGCTCGGGGCGCAGCGTGACGATCCCGGCGGCGTAACGCCGCGAGGGCGTCTGGGCCGGCCCCCGGCCCAGGATCGCGCGGGCCCATTCGTGGTACAGGTCCATCTCGTTCCCCGCGCAGTACAGATCCCAGGCGCCGACGCCTGGCGGACGGCAGCCGATCTCCGAGAACAGGAGCCCGCGCGGGCCGAAGAACCACTCCATGTGCGTGGCCGAGGTCGTGATCCCGAGCGCCTCGATCACGCGACGGCCCATCGCCCGGACCTCGGCGTAGCCCGGTGCGTCGATGCGGTTCGTGGCGATGAACTGCGGCGAGATCCAGCGCTCGCGCATCGCCTCGAGCACGTTCGGGTAGTAGTGGCTCGCGAACTCGTGCACGACCTGGCCGTCGCGCGTCAGCGTGTCGAAGAAGCCCTCGTGACCCTCGATGAACTCCTCGACCGCGACCGAGCGACCGCGACCGACGCCGGCCTCGACGAGCGCGCGCTCGAGCTCGTCCGACGACTCGACGCGGCGCGTGCCCGAGGCGCCCGCCGCGTCGCGCGGCTTGACGATCAGCGGGAAGCCCACGCGCTCGGCGAAGGCGTGCGCCGCGTCCGCCGAATCGGCGCCGGTCGACTGCGCGCAGGGGATGCCGGCCTCGCGCAGCACCTCCTTCATCGCCGGCTTGTCCCGGCACAGGAAGGCCGTGCGCACCGTCGTGCCGGGAATGCCGCAGGCCTCGCGCACGCGCGCCGTGGGCAGGATGTGCGCCTCGACTGTGGCCTCCAGGCGATCGACCCACGAGCGGCGCTGCGCGGCGACGACCGCGGCCCGGAGCGAGGGCTCGTGGACCACCGAGCGCACCTGCTCGTAGGCCGCAAGCCAGCCCTTGAGCTCGGGGTCGAGCGCGTCGACCGAGCGCTCGCCGATTCCGGTCACGCGGGCGCCCGCGCGGTGGAGCGCGCGGACGAACTCGCGCTGATTGCGCGGGAAGGCGGGCTCGACGAACAGCACGTGCATGGCTTCTCCTCGGCCTCAGCGCCCGGCGAGCCAGGCGTAGGCCTCGACGTAGCGCCGCGCCTGCGTGTCCCAGGAGTAGTCGCGGGCCATCGCGTTACGCATCAGGCGGATCCAGGCGGCGCGGTCGCGGAACGTGTCGAGCGCTCGAAGCAGCGCCCAGCGTAGACCCTCCGACGTGAAATGCTCGAAGACGAACCCGGTACCGCGGCCCGTCGCCGGATCGTACGGCTCGACCGTGTCGGCCAGCCCGCCCGTCCGACGGACCACCGGGATCGTGCCGTAGCGCAGGCTGAACATCTGATTCAGCCCGCACGGCTCGTAGCGCGAGGGCATCAGGAACAGATCCGCGCCGGCCTCGACCAGGTGCGCCAGCTCGTCGCTGTAGCCCCGGTAGTACACGGCGCGACCGGGGAACTCGCGCTCCAGGCGCGCGAAGTAGCTCTCGTGCTGCGGCTCGCCCGAGCCGACGGCGACGAAGCGCAGATCGGTCGTCCGCAGCAGCTCGGGCAGGACCGGAACGCACAGCTCGAGCCCCTTCTGCGGCGCGAAGCGCGACACGATTCCGGCGAGGGGCGCGCCATCGGCCGGGCCGAGGCCCAGCTCGCGAAGCAGGTGTCGCTTGTTGACGCGCTTGCCCTCGAGCCGGTCGGCCGAGTAGCGCTGGGGCAAGTAGGCGTCACGCTCCGGGCTCCACACCGCGTAGTCCACGCCGTTGAGGATGCCCACGAGCGTCGAGTTGCGCGCGCGGAGCAGCGCGTCGAGCCCCATGCCGTACTCCGGGGTCTGGATCTCGCGCGCGTAGGTCGGGCTGACCGTCGTGACCAGGTCCGCGTAGACCAGGCCGGCGCGGAGCAGGTTGACCCGCTCGTGGAGCAGGTCCTCGGGATCGAACAGGTGCAGCCACTCCCGGAGGCCGAGATCGTGGATCGCGCGCGCCGGCGCCAGGCCCTGGTAGCCAATGTTGTGGATCGTGAGCAGCGTGCGGCTGCGCTGGAACAGCGCGTCCCAGGAGTACGCGGTGCGCAGCAGCAGCGGCAGGAGCGCCGTGTGCCAGTCGTTGGCGTGCACGACCGCGGGGGCCCAGCCCATGCGCTGGCACGACTCGAGCACGGCGCGACAGAACAGGCCGAACCGTTGCGGCTCGTCGGGGTCCGAGGTATAGATGTGCGGCCGGGCGTAGAGCTCCGGGCAATCGATGAAGTACGCGGCGGGGCCGTCCGGGGCCAGCGGGCCCGTCCACAGGGAGAACGTGTACGTGCGGCCGCCCATCGAAACGGGAACGCGCTCGGCGAACTCGACCGGGTGCATCGAGCGGCGGTCGATGCTCGCGTACAGCGGCAGGAACGGCCGAACGTCGTGGCCCATCCGGTGCAGCGCGGCGGGCAGCGCGGCGCCGACGTCGGCGAGCCCTCCGGTCTTGGCGAACGGCGCGATCTCGGACGCCGCGTAGCAAATGCTGAGCGGAGACGCCATGGGGAACGACGCCGCATGCTATCACAGGGGCGGCGCGTGACGGGCGCTCCGCTTCCCGTGGTCTTCGTCGCGCCGTTCTTCGCCGAGACGACGCTGCGCTTCGTCGAGGCCACGACGCGCCTGCCCGGCGTGCGCGTGCTGCTCGTGAGCCAGGATCCGCTCGAGCGTCTCCCGCCGGATCTCCGGGCGCGATTGGCGGCCCACGAGCGCGTCGAGGATGGCCTCGATCCGCGAGCGATCCTGGCCGCGATCCGCCGCGCGCCGGCCGGCCTCGGTCGGCCGGCGCGCATCCTCGGTGCGCTCGAGCAACTCCAGGTGCCGCTGGCCGAGGTGCGCGAGGCGCTGGGAATCCCGGGCCTGGGCGTCGAGGCCGCGCGGAACTTCCGCGACAAGGCCCGGATGAAGGACGTGCTGCGCGCGGCCGGGGTGCCCTGCGCCCGCCATCGCCTCGTGACCAGCCGCGAGGAGGCGCTCGCCGCGGCGAGCGAGATCGGCTACCCGCTCGTGGCCAAGCCGCCCGCGGGCGCGGGAGCGCGCGGGACGTTTCGCGTCGAGAGCGGCGAGCAGCTGGCCGACGTGTTGCGCAGCAGCCCCCCCGGCCCGGGCGCGCCGCTGCTGCTCGAGGAGTTCATCCTCGGCGACGAGCACTCGTTCGACGCGGTCAGCGTGCGCGGCGTGCCGGTGTGGCACTCGCTGACGCACTATTCGCCGGGGCCACTCGAGGTGCTGCGCAATCCCTGGATCCAGTGGACGGTGCTGCTGCCGCGCGAGGTCGACCACCCGCGCTACGACGACATCCGCGCTGTCGCCGCGCGGGCGCTCGGGGCGCTGGGCATGGGGACCGGCCTGAGCCACATGGAGTGGTTCCGCAGGAAGGACGGGAGCGTCGCCGTCTCCGAGGTCGGGGCCCGGCCGCCGGGGGCCCAGTTCACCACGCTGATCTCCTACGCCCACGACGTCGACTTCTACGCCGCGTGGGCGCGTCTGCTCGTCTTCGAGACCTTCGACCCGCCGCCGCGACGCTATGCCGCGGGAATCGCGTTCCTGCGCGGACAGGGCGCGGGACGCGTGGCGCGGATCCACGGACTGGCCGAGGCGCAGGCCGAGCTCGGTCCGCTCGTCGTCGAGGTGCGCCTGCCGCGTCCCGGGCAACACCCGGCGTCGAGCTACGAGGGCGAAGGCTACGTCGTGCTGCGTCACCCGGATACCGCCGTCGTGGCGCGTGGGCTCAGGCGACTGGTCGGTCTGGTCCGCGTCGAGCTGGCCTGAGGCAAGAGGAGTCCCGATGACCAACGTGCTGATGCTGTCGCCCGGCTTCCCGGCCGAGATGCCGTGGTTCACGGCCGGCCTGGCGCGGGCCGGTGCGCGCGTCCTCGGCCTCGGCGACCAACCCACGGGCGCGCTACCCGAGGAGGCGCGGGAGGCTCTGGCCGACTACGTCCAGGTGCCGACGCTGTGGGACGAGGCCCAGGTGCTCGAGCGGGTGCGGGCGCTCGACGCGCGCACCCCGCTCGACCGCATCGAATGCCTGTGGGAGCCCGGCATGCTGCTCGCGGCGCGGCTGCGCGAGGCGCTCGGGCTGCCCGGCCTCGACGTCGAGCGCACCACCTGGTTTCGCGACAAGGAAGAGATGAAGCGCAAGCTCGACGCGGCGGGGATCCGCACGCCGCGCCACGCACGGGCCGCGAGTGACGCCGAGGTCGAGCAGGCGGCCGAGCGCATCGGCTTCCCGCTCGTGGTCAAGCCGATCGCGGGGGCCGGATCGGCCGACACGCACCGCATCGACGACCGCGCGGCGCTGCGCGAGATCCTGCCGCGGCTGCGCCACGTGCCCGAAGTGAGCGTCGAGGAGTTCATCGACGGCGACGAGTTCACGTTCGATACGATCTCGGCCGACGGCCGGATCCTGTACTCGAACGTCGCGTGGTACCGCCCGCGGCCGCTGATCGGCCGCAGCGTCGAGTGGATCAGCCCCCAGACGGTGACGCTGCGCGACCCCGAGCGGGAGGACCTGGCGGTCGGTCGCGAGATGGGCCGCCGGGTGCTGAAGGCCCTCGGCTTCCGCACCGGCTTCACGCACATGGAGTGGTTCCGCACGCCCGCGGGCGAGGCCGTGTTCGGCGAGATCGCCGCGCGCGCCCCGGGGGCGCGCTCGGTCGACCTGATGAACTACGCCTGCGACTTCGACGCCTTCTCGGCCTGGGGCGAGGCGGTCTGCCAGGGGCGCATCTCGCAGCCGATCGAGCGGCGCTACAACGCGGTCGTCGTGTTCAAGCGCGCCCGCGGCCAGGGTCGCATCGCGCGGATCGAGGGCCTCGAGCGGCTCGTCGCGCGCTACCGGCCGCACGTGGTGTGCGTCGACCTGCTGCCCGTGGGCAGCCCGCGCCGCGACTGGAAGCAGACGCTGCTCTCGGACGGCTTCGTGATCGTGCGCCACCCCGATCTCGACGCCGCGCTCGAGATGGCCGACCGCTTCGGCACCGACCTGCAGATCCACGCGGCGTAGGGCGGCGTCTACGCGTCGCGCGCCAGCGGATGCACGAGACAGTGCGGACCGCCGCGGGCCCGCGACATCTCGTGGCTCGAGACCAGGATGCACACGCGACCGCAGTCCTCGAGATCGATCTCCTCGCGGCCGAGCAGCAGGTCCTCGGCCGTGACGATCCGAAACCCCGCGCGGTCGAGCTCGTCCGCGGTGGCCACGTTGCGGTCGTAGAGCAGGATCACGCCCGGCGCCACGGCCAGCGCGTTCGCACCGTCGGTCCACTGCTCGCGCTGCTGCGCGACGGGGTCGCGTCCACCGCAGCGCACCGGCTCGAGCGGGACGCCGCGCCGCCCGAGCTGCTCGAGCAGCGGAGCGACCGGCTGCGGCGCGAGATCGGCCGCGCGCAGGTCGATCTCGAGCACCTGCGCCTGCTCGTTCCCTCCCGGCAGCAGGACCGGCGCGTGGAGCAGGCACAGCTCGCGATCGATCGGCGTGATCAGCGTGTCGAGGTGCATGTAGGCCCGGCGACGCGGGATCTCGACCACCTCGAGCCAGCGCGGACCGTCCTCGCGCGCGGCGAGGGCGCGCGCGAGCGAGTCGATGCCCGGACGGTTGGTGCGCTCCGACAAGCCGACCGCGACGACGTCCGCGGACAGCACCAGCACGTCGCCGCCTTCCAGGTGGGGCGTCTCGGGGCCACGCGGCACGCCCGGCTCGTCGCGCGGATCGCGCAGGACGGGTGTGGCCCGGAGGTCCGGGTGGTAGGTGAACACGGCGCGCGCGAGCAGGGCCTCGCGGTGGCGCGCGGCCGTGGCCATCGAGCAGAACGCGACCGCCTGGCCCAGGATCACCTGCGGGTCGCGCTGGAAGCACCAGTTCGGGATCGGTGGCACGAGGAACAGCTCCGCGGCATCTCGCCCGGCGCTCGTGTCCGCGCGACGCATGCCGCCGACGAGGATCGCCGTCAGCTCGGCCGCGGGCAGCTCGTGCAGCTCGCCGCGCAGCGCCGCGGGGAGGTCGCACAGCACGCCGTCCACGAGCCAGCCGCGAGCGTTGCCGTCGGCCAGCGTGTCCTCGAGCAGGTCCGCCGCGTCGAGCACCTCGACGCCGAGGAGCTGCAGCACGCGACGCAGCCGCGCGAACTCCGCGCGCGCTCCGTCGCCGAACAGGATGTCGTCGAAGAGCAGCTCCTCCATCATGGCCGGGACCATGCGGTCGATCTCGGGACCCGGCTCGTGAACGAGCGCGCGGCGTAGCCGGCCGACCTCGGAGCGTACGCGGACCATGAGCAGGACTCCCCGTCGAGCGCGCTCGACGTGCGAGGGCGGCGGGTTGTACCACGTTCGCGCCTCAGGGCGCGAGTCGGCGCCGGGTCCAGCCGCTACCCGGGTCGCGCTGATACAGGATCCGGTCGTGCAGCCGGTGCGGCCGGCCGCTCCAGAACTCGATCGCCTCCGGGACCAGGCGAAACCCGCCCCAGTGCGGCGGTCGCGGGACGGCTGCGGGGAACTCCCGCTCGTTCTCCTCGACGGCGCGCTCGAGCGCTGCCCGGTCGGGGATCTCGGCGCTCTGCGGGGAGGCCCAGGCCCCGATCTGGGCCTCGCGCGGCCGGGTGGCGAAGATACGGTCGGACTCCTCGACCGAGGTCGGCTCGATCCGACCTTCGACCCGCACCTGTCGCTCGAGCGGGATCCAGCTGAACACCAGGCTGCCCCACGGGTTCGCCGCGATCTCGCGACCCTTGCGACTGCGATGGTTCGTGGCGAAGACGAAGCCGCGCGCGTCGGCGTGCTTGAGCAACACGACGCGCGCCGATGGACGTCCCGCGGCGGTCGCCGTCGCCAGCGTCATCGCGGTCGGCTCGGGGAGCCCCGACGCGACCGCGAGCGCGAGCCAGCGCTCGAAGGCGAGCAGCGGGTCGGCCGGCAGGTCCGCGTCGATCACGCGCGCGGAGCGGCGGCCAGGATCTCGGGCGTGGCCTGGTCGGCGTAGCGCCGGAAGTTGTCGCGGAACATCCCGGCCAGCCGCGCCGCCTGCGCGTCGTAGGCTGCAGGGTCGGACCACGTGCGCCGCGGATCCAGGACCTCGTGCGGCACGTACGGCACCTCGGACGGCACACCCAGGCCGAACACGGGATCGCGCGCCAGCTTCGAGATGTCGATCTTGCCCGAGAGCGCCGCGTGGACGATCGCGCGCGTGTGCGGAATCGCGATCCGCGAGCCTGTGCCGTAGCCGCCGCCCGTCCAGCCGGTGTTGATCAGCCACACGCGTGGCTCGTGACGGCGGATCCGCTCGCCCAGCATCCGCGCGTATTCCGTCGGGTGGAGCGGGAGGAACGGCTCGCCGAAGCAGGCGCTGAACGTGGCCTGCGGCTCCTTCACGCCACGCTCGGTCCCGGCGACCTTCGCGGTGTATCCGCTCAGGAAGTAGTACATCGCCTGGTCCGCCGTGAGATACGACACGGGGGGCAGGACGCCGAAGGCGTCGCAGGTCAGGAACACCACGTTGCGCGGATGGCCGGCCTGGCCCGAGGCGACGATGTTCGGCAGGTGCGTGATCGGATAGGCGCTGCGCGTGTTCTCGGTCCGGGCGTCGCTGTCCAGGTCGAGCGCGCGGGTGTGCTCGTCGAGCACGACGTTCTCGAGCACGGTGCCGAACGCGTGCGTCGCGGCGTAGATCTCGGGTTCGTGCAGCGCGTTCAGGCGAATCGCCTTGGCGTAGCAGCCACCCTCGAAGTTGAACACGCCCTCGTCGCTCCAGCCGTGCTCGTCGTCGCCGATCAGCGGCCGCTCGCGGTCGGCCGAGAGCGTCGTCTTGCCCGTGCCCGACAGCCCGAACAGGATCGCCGCGTCGCCCTTCATGCCGACGTTGGCCGAGCAGTGCATCGAGAGGCGGCCCTCGAGCGGCAGCAGGTAGTTGCCGACGGTGAAGATGGTC
>Ga0180063_1000504_pt1 | contig 10602 bp, 10 predicted proteins | sample EasRivT47_16_10D_FD_121776 | JGI IMG/M metagenome (GOLD analysis project Ga0180063, IMG submission 121776) | Soil microbial communities from meander-bound floodplain in the East River, Colorado, USA - East River metaG ERMLIBT47_16_10D | ecosystem: Environmental > Terrestrial > Soil > Floodplain ...
GAAAAGTCGCGGGAAGGGGTTTCGTGGGGCGAAGTGCCCGCGAAGCCGCCCAGCGGGACGTGAAAGTCGATCCGGTCGGAAGAGGTCCGGGGCGTTGGACCGCAAGAACCGTTTAGGTCCGAGATAAAGACGGCCGGAATGGGGCGTTTCCCTCTCCCGGCCACGAGATGCGGAAAAGATAATTCCTATCTCAGAGGAGGAGTTATGAAAAAAGAACGACCTGAAATCGAGCTTTATATGTATTCCTCAAACCAAGAGTTTCCTGTTAAAAAAGGACATTCGACTTTTTTGAAACGTAATTCTGAGATGTATAGAGATGTAACTGGCAAACTTGCAAGGGTTGACGAAATTACAAACCTAAACGACAATTTTAGATATGATAACGACTGGGTTCACGACTGGTCCAATTTCTTCCCCGATTGGGAAAAATGGACTCAAATCGAAGGATTGGGACATCGGGAGGGTGATCCTCTGGAAAAGATGATCATGCGCCAGGAAGATTTCGGCGGGATTTTGTTTGATCGTATAAATGATCGAATCTTCAGGGTAAATGTTCCAGGGTATAAATTGTTTCAGGAAATATTAGAACTACACAAAAAAAACAAGCTGGTGGAATTTCGCTCAAAAGAGTTTGAGTCACACGATATCGAGTATTTTATCAGTTTCCTCAAAGGTGCAGGGTTGTGGTCAATCTAAACTGAATCGCCCGGGTTCAGGAGTTTCACAAGCTCTGGGTGATAGAATACCGTCCACCCAACCACAATTAGTCTCTTCTTGTATTATGCATTTTCGGATAGGAATAGGTTATCTAGAGTCATGGTCTTTGGCGGCCAAGAGAGGTTCCCTTGGTATAACCATTGAGAAAAGCGTACCGGCGCGTGGGTGGATGGGGCCGGGGTTGCACTTTACGAATAGCAATCATCTCAACCTCAGCAGTTGACGACCCCATCCCCTTTGTGATAGTCTGATGGGAGTGCAAACAGATAGCTTCGTGATGGCGCTTCACAATGCGGGCCCCTCGATGCTGGCGAAGGCGCTACATGACGTCGGACATGAAGTATAAGGTGTGTCAACGCGCCAAGGATACACGAACGCTTGTGAGCTCTGTCTAGGCAACTGTAACAATCCGGACTGGGTTGCCCCACGCTTGAGCCGTGGTTCGAGCGTAAGAACATCTGGGAGGGGCTCGCCGCCGGACAAGTGAACCAACAGTCATATCTTTTCATTCGGAGACTTGGGTTCTTGGGCCTACCTGAGCCCAAAATGCGGAGGCGTTGAGTTGACCGCGGGCGCCATGCGAATCTGGTGCGCGAGAACAGTAGGACGTGGTGCTATTGAGAAAGGGCCGGATCCCAATCCACCAAGGGTCAAGACGACTTGGGTGGTCGAACTCCTCCGCGAATCCATCGAATGGCAGGCTCTGCTGGAATCCGGCAAGGTCGCCAACCAGTGAAAATTTATTATCGTTCTTTCAAAAATTTTGTAAGTGGGGTGGATAGTGGGCCACTGTCCACCTTTCCAGTCAAATCCCCAAGAAACCAAAGGAGGAAAAAATGAAGAGCAATGATAAACCCGTGATAGAACTTTACATGTATTCATTAAATCAGGAATTTCCGGTTGAAAAAGGACACTCCAATTTTTTGAAAAATAATACGGACCGCTATGTGGATACACACGGGAAAATTGTTGACGTGAAGCAAATAGCCAGTCAAGTCCTGAAAAGATTAGGCGCCAGTGACTGGAGTGTGCAGTGGATTTCCAACGAATGGATACAGAATTATACCTACTATCCAGGTGGCGCTTTGGTGGAAGAAGGCGATCCGCTTATTCAGATCATGGAAAGAGAAGAAGAATTTGGGGCGATACTTTTTGACCGTGTCAATGACCGCGTTTATAAGGTGAACAAACCCGGTTTGAGCCTTTTCAAAGAGATCGTGGCTGCTCATAAAAACAAGCGGTTAAAAGAGTTTCGGTCTGGAGAATTCAAAAAGGAAGATGTGGAAAGCTTTGTATGTTTCCTTAAAGGCGCTGCGATTTGGCCGAAGCAATAGGATACCGGGCGCCTTTAAAAGCGCCTTTAAGCGTTTGCATTTGGATCAGCGATGTTTGCAATTTAGCGTGCAAATATTGTTATGCCTCACCGTTTTCAGGAAAAATAATTAAACCGGTGAGGCTTTATCAAATTCTGGATGAACTTATCAATCTCCAGGTTTTCGGAATTGTTCTGGCAGGCGGGGAACCTTTTATGCATCCTGCCATTTTTGAAATCATTGAATACTGTGTGAACCGCAATGTTCAACTGGGAGTGCTCTCAAACGGAGCTTTGCTGGACAAAGAAGCGATTCACAAGCTTGCAGGTATAGTTAGAAATAAAAGATTTATTCTTCAAATCTCACTGGATTCTATTCATCCCGAAATTAATGATAAATCCCGCGGCGCTGGAAGCAAGATTATTGAAAACATCAAAGAACTGTCCAAGACGGATATTCGAATGCAGATGGCGACCGTGGTTACTAAATACAATTTTGAAAACGCGCATCGGGTTATCGGGGAATTCTATCCTGCAATCAAGCGGTATCATTTTTTAAATGTTCAGAGAACAGAACAATCGCTGAAAAACCCTGACCTGCTCATCTCCAGCGAGGAAGCCAAAGAATTTTGGCTTGGCTTAAAGGAATATGCGAAGAAATTTCCGGATGATTTATTTCTTCCTTCCCTTCGTATTATGTTAAGAGCAGCCCAAGCCGAAGACTCCGTGGAAATGAACTCCTTTCACCACCAAGCAACGTTTGACTGCAAAACTTGCTCTGTCGGATTAACCCACATCAACATTGATGCTGAATTAAACGTACTGGGATGTGACATTGCCAAGGATTTCACGAATATGGGCAATGTTAAAAAACTATCGTTTTCAGAGGTGTGGAATTCCAAGCAGGCCTATGAAGTGAGAACGCCAGATTTTCCGCCATGTTATAAAAACAAAACCCCCGAAGGGGAAGCTTTACAGGATTATCTGAAAGATGAATTTATACGTGACCTGCCGTGTCAGCCATTGCTGAACACGTTGACATTCGTATAATCGGCGCTGCCAAGAAGCTGGCAGTCAGGTTCGAGCGGAATCGGTGGTCAATTTGCTCCGGAATATGCAGTCTGTACGTAAGTACGGGCGTTTTTACGAAGGAAGCCAAGTATGAAGCAGAAAGGGCAACTGTTCCCTGCACCCTTCTCGACTTGGAAGACCTGGCTTCTCTGGTAACATCCTTACCGAAAGGACACAGATAGTCGTCCCGGAGATGTTTAGCGTCGGGCTGTCAATTCATGGTAAGTTTGCTAAACAGGGTATCGAATAAGCTGGATGGCCGATAAAAAAATTTGACAGCGATATCTCGCTCAGCAACTTTTTGCTCTGCGAGAGTAAGATGATTTCCATCAAGAGATGCTAATCCCAATTGTTCAAGCTCACGTATTTCTCTCGAAAAGATAACCGTGAGGTCTTGCCCATGTTGCCTTTTGAATTCATTAAGCTCGACATATCCGTACCGGTAAAGTGTGCCGGCAACGAACGCTCGTATGCGGTCCTTTTGACTTGTTACACCTACAACATAGAGTGGCGTACCTGTTTCTGCTGAGGACCGGATCTCGTAATAATAGCGGTCAAGTATGAACGACTGTGCGCCGGTACCAATCCCCAAACAGGAATTCCGGTGAAGCGGGCTGTATTGAGTGCGGTATTCCGGAAGGACTGGGGTGAAATCACTTCTGACGTAATGCTGGCACTCGTAAAGAGGATTATCGACCAGGTTCCGGTAGCCACCTTCGGCGGCCAGGCGGTTTAGCTCCCCGATAAGTGTGTAAAGACGGCCGGCATTCAAATATTCGCGAGACCCTGCGGCTGTAAGCTGGGTTGATCTCCTAATATAGATCGTGATCGAGGGCACCCCCAATTCGATGCCTATGATCAAAGAACGCCGCACTGCAGATCCGTCATCTCCTGATAAGCCAATCATCAAATCTATGTTGAAATCCTCAAAACCGGCCGCACGGACCCATTGGTGGATCTCGTTGATGCGGCGAGCACCCACATAGGTCCGACTTTCCCGCAATAGAACTTTTCGATCCAGGGACTGAATTCCTATACTGATCCTGTTCACTCCAAGTTGACGCAGAATGCGCAGCTTCTTTTGATTGATGGTTACAGGCGAAGCCTCAAAGGTATGTTCGCCTTTTACCGAATTTTGGTAATTGGTTTCGATCGCTTTGAAGATACGCTCGATTTGACGTTTGTTAAGAAGCGACGGTGTCCCGCCCCCGACATATACTGTATGAAATGGTTTCCCGGCAAATGACGGACTAAATATCTCCATCCAGTGCACGAGTTCATTTGTATACGTCTCCAATTGTCCTGGGGATTGCATGACTTGGGAATGGTACATGCAATAGGAGCAACGCTTTTCCAGGCAGAAAGGGATATGCAAATAGATGCTGCGCTCCAGGCTGGTATCCTCATCCATCCATAGCCGGAAGATCTTGTTAATATCCCCGGTTTCCCAGAAGCGGGAGAAAAACGTTGGATCGGGGACGCGCATTTCCCACCGGGCAGAAAGCTCCTTGAATAGCTTCACTTTCTGTTGTAATGCAGAGCTGCCATCGCCATACCACAAGGAGAGGTCATCAAACTCGATTCCCTGATCTTCAAGCACCTGTTCGGTAATAATCCGTGGTTTAATGAAGTCACCAAGATAACCGGGTGATTGGAACATTAATTCTTTGATCATGGGGATTTCTGAAAAGCCGGCAGGTTGGAAGCAATGAGGTAACTGTTCACAGTCGGCCATTCATCGATAATTTTTTCAAAGGCGTAGTCTAGCAGAAACTGGGATTGCGCACAGTGGCTTTCATTGCCGCTGAGGGAGTTTCCTGCCTGTTTGGCCTGCTTCAACACTGGGCAGACAACGCAGAATGCCTTATAGGCGCAATCTAAACAGATCTGATCATTCGGCATGGAATCTGTGAGCAAGGCGAGAACACGCTGTGACTGTATAACTTCCTCGTAGCGATCACGCCACACATTGCCAAGATCAAATCCCTCACAACTCCGTCCTTCATCACAACAGTAGATCGTGCCGTCAACTCCGTAGGCAAGTTGACCGATGGCAAGTCCACAGGGATTTTTAAAATCTGCAAATGTTGTGTCAACGTCATGGACGATTTTAAGAATCGCAATGTTAAGCAGCCGCTCCTGGATAAATTCCCCTCTTTTCCAAAAAGAGAATACATAATCCAGGAGCTCTCGATAATGTTGTAGCCTCTGATTTTCTTTGAATCCGATATCTTTCCAACCCTTTTTGGCATGTCCCAGCGGTTGAACGAAATTGAAGTTCAAAACCTTCACCCCGAGTTCCACGAACATATCAATAATCTCATGCAGGTACAGTGACGACTTGGGCGTCACGACAGACAGAAATCCCGGTGCCGGAAGGCCTTCCTCGCGCATCAAATCAAGAGCTTTGACAATGCCGGCAAATGACCCGGAACCTGACACGAAGGGCCGCTGTTGATTATGGATATGAGGCGGGCCGTCAAGAGATGTTGTCACCGAGATCTTATATTGAGAAATGAATCGGCAGTGCTCGCGCGTCAGCGTTGTGAGATTGCTGACCAGTGAAAATGATACGCTGCGGCCTTGGGATTGGCCAAGCTCCGTGGCCTTTTGGGCAATGCATTGCATAGCCGGGAAATTAAGAAGAGGTTCGCCGCCTTGAAATTCGAAGTGCAAGCTGTCTGGCGGACTTTGAAAGGCAAATTCAACAATCTTTTCTGCTGTTTCTAAAGATAGGTCCGTGGCTGCGGAGGCAGGGGCTGGAATAGCGGAAGCATGGCAATAGACACACTGAAGATTACAGTGTTTGGACATCACCACAATGTGCAAGCCGGTTCCTCGATAGTGAACACTGTTCCACTTCTTATAACGGCAAAGAAAATCTTGCGCATTCTCCTCAGTCAACACCAGACCATTTTGAACAAGCTTGAGGTAAAGGACCGGACTCAAGGCAACACCGCGAGCCTCCTCCACCTCCACATCAGATAGCATCGCCCAAGTTCCGGCAGGCGACACGAATATATTGCGGTTCGTCCCAAGCCGGCGAATACTGTAATTTGGCAACCACTCACTTCGAATAATGCGCGCTCCGAATAAACCTGCAGCCAAGTTTTGCTCCCCATCCGATGTTGAGCACGTTGGTCGAGCAGTTGGTGCTTTTCTGATCAAAGCCCTTTGTTCTTGGTTGACTTGATTTAGCGGATAGACTCAACTTCAGCGATCCGCCGCAGCGAATTCACCAGCTCGTCCATTCTTAGAGATGCGATGCTGTTACTCCCGTTGCTGTGAGCGCTGTTGGAGTGGCCTTCTTTGACGTGACTGACATGGCTGTTTTTCGTGTGAGATGCTGCCAGGTTGACATTTCCTTTTACCAGGTCGAGCTTGTCTAGGCTCACAATCTGCTCACGCACTTTCTTGAGATCGAGTGCCAGGATGTTCTCCATGTCGGAAGCTGCCATGTCGTATTCATCGACCAGTTTTTTGGGATTCGCCAGGTACTTATCGCCAAATTTTTTGTTGTTAGAGGCGTTGAAGATAAACTTTGACACTGAAAGGGACGGCTTTTTTTTGTCAGGCATTTTTTTCTCCTTTTTTTTGATGGTTATTTGGGCTGTCCACCTGGAGAGCCCAATGCCTTTTGCATCCTCTGAATTTGGGACATGTAAATCAGCAGGTCTTCGCCCAGAGATGGACTGAAGTCGACTGGTTTGAACTCCTTGTTCCCGTAAATCAAGGGATACTCATCCCAAGGCCCTTCACACATGGCATAAAACAAGCAGTCTTCACACTGTGAAAACTTCGTCTTGATGGAAACGCGATCCACATTCCAATCTCGTACCGTTTCCCCTACGTGCAGATAGTCTACAGATGTTTGAGGGGTGTCCATAAGTTCGGCGATATTCTGAAACCTTCCGCCTATCACGCAGGGTGGAAAAGTCTCCAGAATTATGCTAACCGTGGACAGGGATGCGCGGTCTAGAATCGGTTCCAGTTCAGGCCAGATCTCGGAATAAGATGGTATGACCTCGCGAAAGTTAGTCAAGGCGTTACCCATCCCGTGCGGGAATGCCAGACATACACCGGATACACCCTCCTGCTCGGCAAGGGCGAAGATGCTGGAAAGGACCTTTGCATTGGGTTTTGATATGACAATTTTCAGGGTCACTCGTTTGTCCAGCTTTACCAGTGTACGAATAGATTCGATGGTCTCAACAAAACTGCCTTGTTTGCGAGTAATCTGATCATGCAACGCCGCTGTCGGGCCATGTAGGGCAATGGTGAAAGAAATTCCCGGGATGCTCTCGATGGCTTTGAGCAACGTCGGGTTAGATAACCTACGTCCATTGCTCTGTACGTTGATGTGCATACCCAAGCCGTTCAAATGCTCCAGGATCTGTGGGAGATCGCTGCGGATGGAAGGTTCTCCGCCGGTAACAACAACCTTGGACACACCTTGACGGCTCGCATTTTCGAGCACTGAAGATATCTCGAGGAAAGTCAAATCAGTAGGCATGGCATTGTTTTGCAAGCGCTCTTTATGCGAAGTGATGACACAATGGATGCAATTATTGTTGCATTCGTATCCGACTTTGAGATCAAAGATTTTCACAGGCCAACCTCGTTCCTTCGACAACATGTGTTTGCGGGAACCGCCGATTCAGATCGATTAGAAACTCAGTCAGTATTTCTATCTCACCGGTATCAAACCAACCTTCATCGGAAATGATTTCGATGAATTCCGTAGGAGTGCGCGGTTCATATCCCTTGAACTCAGTCGGTTGTATCCTGCGTATGGAGTGCTCTGGGATAGTGGGAAAAGGCAGCAGACCGTCTTCGCTGTGGATGTGTGCGTAGGTCTGAAGGACTCCGCGGCAAATAGGTTTTAAGCAGCAAGACTCGCAAACAGGGAGATGGGTGTAATGCTGCTTGCATGAGCGCTCCATCTCCGGGTCGCTTTCGTGAATGAAAGCGTGCAAGAGGGGTGGTGCTAAACAAAAAGGACTTTTCTCGATTTGGAGTCGAAAACCCTTTTGGCACATAAAATCGACTGTTTTCATTATCGAAGATCGGACCTCTTGCAATGGAATGATATAATATTTCATATCTTTACCACCATATACAAGCGACAGCTTTAGGTTATGTACTCCATGCAACGCCAGCAACGACACCATTTCTAATAAATGGCGATGGTTTTCCGGCAATAGCAGAATGTTTACCAGTGGAGAAATCCCGTAACGGACAAGGTTTGAAATGCCTGAAATAGTCTCATCAAAGGAGCCCTCTCGTCGTGTGTAATAATCATGGATATCGGCAGTTGCCCCATAGAGGGAAGTTCGCACCGACAAGCTAGGTATCTGCGCCAAATGCTCAACAAGATGAGTATCTGCCATCCGTCTGCAATTTGAAGCGATCGAGACGTTAAGCTTCTTGTCAACCGCGAGCTGCAGAATGTCCATAAATTTAGGATAAATAGTAGGTTCCCCTCCGAACAAATCCACTAAATCTCCTGTGGACAGGACTTGAAGTTGTTGGGATAAGTCAGACAAAAGCGGGTGTTTATTTTGGTGCAATTCCCCATTTACCATGCAGAACCGGCAATGGTTGTTGCAGGCTCCCATTAGGCGGAAAATGATCTGACGGTGACTTAAGGAATCAGGGGTTGGCATCATCAAATGGTGTGTAATTTCCTGAGCAGTGCTTGCAACCTGTTCTCTTGCCTGTAACATAAATAACTCCTGTTGCTATACGGCATAAAGAGCTTCAATAGTGTATTCGATTTCCCCCCATTCACTCGCCAGTGCGAGCCCCGTTTGCAATCTGGAATTCAGTCTGCAATTGAGAACGGCATCGCAACAAACGTCCCTTGTGCAAATGCTCTCATTCGTTTCTAGCGCCCCAAGATTTCAATTTACTATTCTTAAATTCCAGAAAAATCTCAAAACTATATTGATCGTATATTCCTTGACTTATTGATGTCAAGCCCTTTTCTGGCTGTAAGCATTTTTGAGGGCAGATTATAGTCGTGACACAATCTTACCAGCCTCAATTCGTAGAAAAATGCCGGAAAATGAGTTGCGTCGGGCGGCGCTTCGACCCCCTGAAACTTCCCGGGCGGTCGCCGCCGCTATGAAGCGATTTCTGCCACGACCCATTCCCGGACTACGGCCCACAGTAAGATGACAAGAGGCCGGACTTCCTCCATCTACATTTTAGGTCTCAACAACCGATGTGTGCATGGATCTCTGGTCGCATCACATCACGCGGTGAATATACTGAGGGAGAAAGACCGCCGGAAGCGGCGTCGGGCGGTGTGACGGGGTCATTGTTGTCGGACAGGTCGATTCGACCCCCGAAACTCCCCGGACGGTCACCCCCGTTGTTGGATCATTTCTGCCCCGACCCGTTCCCGGACTACGGACCCCAGTAGAAGGGCCGAAGGTCAGACGATTCCATGCCAGGCGCGACGGCGTCATGCCGGGGGTGCGCGCGGAATTCGGGGTTGCCGCTGATCCTGAGGGAAGTATACTGGCGGCGAGAAGGCGCGGGATGAGGTTTCATGGGGCGTGACGTTACCGAGCGGCCGGTTGGTTTCGCGAGTCGGCGACGGAGATGTTCCGGGCCCGGCAGAAGACGACTGTAAAGGGCACGTGCCCCTCCTGGCCGCGGAGAGGGAAAAAGAAATTTCCTGTCTGGCCTGGAAATTCAACCGAACTTTTTGACACCGGCTTTCCTTGCGGCCTTCTGCAGATCTTCGTCGAGCGTGGCCAGCGGTATGCCTAGCCTTAAGGCCAGTTCGAGGTAGGAGGCATCGTAAGCGGACAGTTTGTATCGCCGCGCCAACTGAAGGGTATCCGACAGCGCGTGTGCGAATGCAGCCGCGTCCACCTCGATATCCACGCCTTCCAGCATCTCAAGAAACGCGCCGCTCCGCGCCTCCGTCACCAAGGCTTTTGCTTCCGCCTTGGCGATGACGTTTGCCACTTCAAGTCCCCATGTCACAGGTACAAATGCATTGGCATCTTTCATCGCATCGAGCACCTTGCCGGCATAGGCAAGTTCCTGCGGCTTGCCATCGCCAAAAAACCATCGCATGGTCACCGAGGTATCAAGGACGAAGCTCACGCACGCCCCTCCTCGATGAGCGCCCTGATGTCAGCGCCACGCACCGGATCGGTCCGCATGAACGCCTTGAGTTTTTCCGCCGCCGCGACTTTGTCCTTCGCCCTCACCCCCAGGCTGGGCACCAGATCCGCAACGGCTTCCCCACGGTTGGTGATGGTGAAGCTTTTGCCGGTTTTGACCTGCCGCAGCAATTCCGGGAGCCTTGTTTTCGCTTCATACGAGCCAACTTCGATCTTCATGGTTTTCTCCTGCAATGTGAATTTCACATAGACCAGTATATAGACCAGTCTACTAAACGCCAATGATTCAGGCGGAAGGCGTACCACCGACGCCGAAGCGCTCCGGGGAGGCTACCCCGGCCCCGGGGAAGCAAGGACTCC
>Ga0180063_1000505_pt1 | contig 10581 bp, 7 predicted proteins | sample EasRivT47_16_10D_FD_121776 | JGI IMG/M metagenome (GOLD analysis project Ga0180063, IMG submission 121776) | Soil microbial communities from meander-bound floodplain in the East River, Colorado, USA - East River metaG ERMLIBT47_16_10D | ecosystem: Environmental > Terrestrial > Soil > Floodplain ...
AACATCGCGGCGTTCGTCCTCTCCGCCGACCTGCTCTGGCGCTACTTCGGCGGTGACCGGCGCCTGCGGGCGGTGTCGTGGATCGTCGTGATGACGTTCTGGCCCGCGGTGGCCGATCTTTCGACCGGTCAGGTCTCGGCCTTCCTCGTGCTCGGCCTCGTGGGCTTCCTCCACTTCGAGCGATCGGGACGTCCGCTGCTGGCGGGTGCCTGCCTGCCGCTCGCGACGATCAAGCCGACGGTGCTCTACGTGTTCTGGATCGTGTTGCTCCTCTGGGTGCTGCGGGAGCGACGCTGGCGCGTCGCGGCCGCGGCCCTCGCGTCGGGCGCGGGTCTGCTCCTGATCGCACTCGCGTCAAATCCGCACGTCGTGGACCACTTCCTCAACATGGCGCTCACCGATGCACCGCGGCAGCTGGCGTCGACGCTGGGCGCGCTCATGCGCAAGGCGTCCATGGCGCTCACGGGACGCGACCGCTGGTGGCTCCAGTTCGCGCCGTCGCTCGTGGGCCTCGCCTGGCTCGTCGCGTGGTGGCGCACGTTTCGCCACGTCTGGGATTGGCGCGAGCAGATTCCCGTGATCGTGATCGCGTCCGTGGTGACGACGTCGTACGCATGGATCTACGACGACGCCGTGCTTCTCGTGCCATTGATACAGGTGGCGGTGGCCCTGCTGGCGCGCTTCCCGCAACCCGGGACGAAAGCCGTGCTCGGTGCATATGTCGTGTTCGACGGCATCATTCTGGTCATGAACGTCGCGAAGGTGGATCCCTTCCTGTACGTCTGGGTCCCGCTCGGCTTCCTCGCCTGGTACGTGCTGGCCGTCCGCGGCGGTGTGGTCGGGTGGCCGGCGGTTCGCCGACCGGCGTCGCCGGCGAGCGACTGGGCGACGTATTCGAGCGCGTGACGGCCCCGCGCTCCCCGGTGTGGCTTGGCATGAGAAGAGAAATCAACAGGTGATCCGGCGCTAGACGCGGCGATCCGTGTTGGTCGCGAGCGTCCGCGGCGACGTCTGCATCGGTACGCCGCTGCTCGCAGCGGGTGGTGCCCACGGCATCGCGAGGTACAGCGCGAGGAGCGCGTACTGCGTCCACACGTAGGACGTCGCATGGGCGTGCGCGACGTCGGCGGCGAGGATGACGAGATCGACGGCGACGTATGCCGCGACGAGCCGCCGTTCGGCCGGTCCCCAGGCGCGAGCCGTCAGCGCGACGGCGGCGTGGATCAGCGGGACGACGAGCAGCACCTCGTCGTATACCCAGCACCACGGCGTGGTGGCGAAGGAGACGAGCAGCACCAGCGGCATGTCCTCGAGCCAGCTCCATTCGTGCCGGCGCCGCCGCCAGTACCACAACAGCCACGCGCCCCCGGCCAGCATGGGAACGAACTGGAGGATGGGGATGTCGGTTCCCGCGATGCGAACGGCCGCCCAGCGCAGCGCGCTGCCGGCCGCGGACGGCAGGACATATGGAGGTTGGGGCAGGTGCGGCGGCTCGGCGCGGTTCAACGCGATGAACTGTGCCAGCACGTCGGGGTTCGCGATCAGGGCGGCCCCGAGGAGCATGCCGAGCGTGCCGCCGAGCCATAGGAGCGATCGAAAATCCCCCGTCCGTGCCGCGGTGAGTACGAGCGCCGGCCAGACGAGATACGCGAGCTGCGGCTTCGCCGCCGCGAGGGCCAGCGATGCGCCGGCGAGCACCGGCCGCCTGGCCCGGGTCCAGGCGAGGAACGCGACGACACCGAGGAGCATGATGGGAGCCACCTGACCGGTCTTCCAGACGATCGCCGCGGGCGAGAATGTCGCGGCGACGAGCCACGCCACGCCGCGCTTCGCCGGGTCGCCGCCGTAGGCTCGCCACAGCCAGTCGGCGCATCCCGCGATCGCCGCCATGCCGAACAGGTGCCAGACGAAGCGCGCCGCCGGCGCCGGCAGCGCCGCGAGCGGCATGAGGAGACCGATGGTCCACGGCGGATACCAGATGCGATACGCGAACGGCTTCGTCCACCCGATGCGACGCTGCAGCTCGAGCACGTGGTCGGCATCGTAGGGATCGATCCCCTGCGCGTTCAGCCGGCCGGCCGTCCAGTACGTGATGAAGTCGTCGAGGTCGCGAGGGTCGTGGCTGTCGTGCCACAGCTGGAGGAGCACGGCCCCGCAGAGAACCGCAAGAATCAGACGAGAGAAGTAGCGGCGCCGACTGTCCACGCGGTTGTGTGTCGGGCGGGCCCGAGCGCGTGGAGTGTATCGAAGAGAGCCGAGCCGGGTCTAATCCTTCTCCTCGGGGTCCGGGCCGTTCGGGTCGGAGTCGATCGGCCAGTTGGGACGGATCTGGCGGAGCCGCGCCGCCATCGCGGCCATGCGCCCCGCCTGTCCCGGATCGGTGTGCCGACTCTGCAGCGTGGTGGTGGGACTGCCGGCGTCACCGGCAGCTCGACGTACTTCCAGCGATCGTCGCGCACCGATGCCCAGATGCGACTGGCCGGCCAGCCTTCCGTCAGGACGTCGGTCCGCCAGCTCGGCGCCGTCCCGTCGAGGACACGCACGAGGCTCACGCCGTTCTGCGCGATCGGCACGCCGGCGCCCGCAAGCTCGGCGAACGTAGGTTGCATGGCCCGAGGCGTTGATCGTCCGCGCCGTGGGCCGGGGGGCCAGCGCTAGCGTTGCGACGTGGGAGCGCCGTCCGACGCGGCCTCGGCGACGAGGAGCTCCACCTCGTGCGCCAGCCGGGTGGCGAGCCCGCGCAGCTCGGCGGCGGAGCTGCGGGCGATCTCCCGGGCGGCCGCCGTCCACTGCGCGTGGACGCCGTCCTGGAACAGGAGGGGCAGGAGCTGCACGAACGTCTTGACCCCCTGGCGGATCACGTCGGCGTCACGCTGCGATGCGTCGGGCTCGATCGCGGCGTCGACCTGATTGAGCACGTGCACGTACAGGCTCGCATGGGGGTTCGGCCTCACGGCGATGCCGGTCGCGCCCTCGGTGCGCTCGACGATGCTGCGCCATGAGGCATCCTTCTCGATGACCTGGAGGATGGACTCCCGGTCGTGCTCGGGCAGCATCAGGAAGGCGCGGACGAGACGCTCGAGCTGGGCGTCGTCCGTAAGCGTCCTAGCTAGCTCTCGTGCGGTAGCCAGCAGGGTATGCAACGTATCGAAAGGCTTCTGATCCGCAGGGTCGCTCAGGGCCATGGGTGCGACAATGAGTCGAAGCGCAGGCGAGGGTCAAGGGCGCATCGACCGCCGGCTATGGGCCGGTTCAGGTTGGCCATTCCGCCTGCGCCGTCGCGATCAGCGGCCGGGACGAAAGCGCCTGGTACGACCCTGGGACCGCGAACTCGACGGCTCCGCGGCCCGCGGCCGCGCTGCCTCGGCCAGACGCGCCGGTGTCCCCGCTCCGCCTCGCGCGCGGGCCCGCTGCGCTCGCATGGCGGCCAAGCGCTCCTGCAGGGGCACCTCGAGCCGCTCCGTCGCCCGTCGTGCGTAGTCGAAGCCCGGCACCGTGATGCGGGGGAGCGATCTCCCGATCGCCCGCTCGATCCGCGTCAGGTCGTCCGCCTCGGCGGGGGCCACGAAGGTGAAGGCGTCGCCCGTGGCCTCCGCCCGCGCCGTCCGACCGACCCGGTGGATGTAGTCGTCGGGGACGCCCGGCACGTCGAAGTTGACGACGTGCGAGAGGGCCTCGACGTCGATGCCGCGTGCCGCGATGTCGGTCGCGACCAGCACGCGATACCGGCCCGCCTTGAAGCCCTCGAGCGCCTGGGTGCGCTGCGCCTGAGAGCGGTTGCCGTGGATGCGGGCGCAGGAGACGCGGTGGCGGTCGAGGTAGTCGGCGAGTCGGTTGGCGCGATGCTTGGTGCGGGTGAACACGAGCACGCTCTTCAAGTCGCCCCGCTCGAGGAGCGTCGCCAGGAGGGCGCTCTTCAGCTCCTGCGCGACGGGATAGACGGCCTGGGTGATGCCCACGGCCGGGGCCGCTTTGCGCTCGAGGTTCACCATGGCGGGGTCGCGCAGCAGCTCGCGGGCGAGCGTGACGATCGGGGGTGGCATGGTGGCCGAGAAGAACAGCGTCTGCCGATGCGGCGGCAGGTGCTTCAGGACGCGGCGGATGTCCGGAAGGAACCCCATGTCGAGCATCCGGTCGGCTTCGTCGAGCACGAGCACCTCGAGCCCGCGGAGGCTCGCGTAGGGGTGGCGGAAATGATCGAGCAGCCGCCCCGGCGTCGCGACGATCACGTCGACGCCGCTGCGGAAGGCGTGCTCCTGCGGCCCCATGCCGACCCCGCCGTAGACGGCGGCGCCGCGGACCGGGGTGTGGACGGTCAGCTCGGTCAGGTGCGCGTCGATCTGGGCCGCGAGCTCGCGCGTCGGCGTCAGGATGAGCACGCGCGTGACGCCGCGCCTTTTCCCGAGCAGGCGCTGGACGATCGGCAGCAGGAACGCCGCGGTCTTGCCGCTTCCCGTCATGGCGCAGGCGAGAACGTCGCGGCCCGCCAGCGCGGGGGGGATCGCGTCCTTCTGGACGGGGGTCGGTCGTGCGAAGCCGAGCTCGCGCAGCGCGCGAAGGAGGGCGGGATCGAGGCCGAAGCCGGTGAAGGGCATGGGGCGCGAGGTAGAGCAGCCACGCGTCGTGGACTCAACCTGGGCCTCCGCCGGACGCCGTGCGGTGGCGCGTCGCATCGCCGGGCTGCGTCAAGTCGCCGCCCCCGGCGGCGCCTTTGAGCACCGGCCGAGAAACGCGCTAGGACTGCCGCTCGACCATGGCTAGCGACACGGCGCCGACCTCCGCGGCGGTGCCTTCCCACTCCGCGCGTTCTCAATCGCGCACCCTGGCCCCGCTCGCGCTGGCCGCCCTCGGCGTCGTGTACGGCGACATCGGCACCTCGCCGCTGTATGCCCTGCGGGAATGCTTCTCGTCGCCCCACGGCGTCCTGCCCACCCCGCCGAACGTGCTCGGCGTGCTTTCGCTCTTCTTCTGGGCGCTGATGCTCGTGATCGTGGCCAAGTACCTGACGTTCATCATGCGGGCCGACAACCACGGCGAGGGCGGCATCCTCGCCTTGCTGGCGTTGCTGCGTCCCGATCGACTGCGCACCTCTTCGCTCGTGTCGGTCGGCATCTTCGGCGCCGCGCTCCTGTACGGGGACGGCGTCATCACGCCGGCCATCTCCGTGCTGTCGGCGATCGAAGGGCTGTCGGTCGCGACGCCGCGCCTGCAGCCGTACGTCGTGCCGCTCACCATCCTGATCCTGGGCGCGCTGTTCTTCGTGCAGAAGCGTGGCACGGCGGGGATCGGCGCGGTGTTCGGTCCGGCGACGCTGGTCTGGTTCTTCGCCATCGCCATGGCGGGGCTGCACTGGGTGGTCCTCCATCCGGGCGTGCTGGTCGCCGTGAGCCCGTGGTACGCCTTCCGCTTCTTCCACGACCAGGGCGTGAACGGCTTCCTCCTCCTCGGCGCCGTCGTGCTCTGCATCACGGGTGGCGAGGCGCTCTATGCCGACATGGGCCACTTCGGCCGCCGGCCGATCCGCGCGGCCTGGTACACCGTCGTGATGCCGGCGCTGCTGCTGAGCTACTTCGGACAGGGGGCGATGCTGCTCTCGCGGTGCGCCGAGACGGTCACGGGCGCCGCCTGCCAGACCGGCGTCGAGAGCCCGTTCTACGCGATCCTGCCCGACTCGCTGGTGTTCCCGATGGTGCTCGTGGCGACCCTCGCGACGGTCGTGGCCTCGCAAGCGCTCATCTCCGGCGCGTTCTCGCTGACACAGCAGGCGGTGCAGCTGGGCTTCGCGCCCCGCGTGCAGATCCTGCACACCTCGGCGACCACCGAAGGGCAGATCTACGTTCCCGTCGTCAATTGGACCCTGATGGTCTCGTGCATCGCGCTCGTGCTCGCGACCGGCAGCTCCTCGAAGCTCGCCGCAGCCTACGGCATTGCGGTGACGGGCACGATGGCGATCACGTCGATGCTCTTCTACGCGGTCGCCCGCCGGCGCTGGCACTGGCCGCGCTGGAAGGCGAGCACGTTGGTCGGGCTCTTCCTCCTGGTGGATCTGGCGTTCTTCACCTCGAACCTGGCGAAGTTCTTCCACGGCGGGTGGTTCCCGATCGTAGCGGCGTCCGGCATCTACATCCTGATGTCGACGTGGAAGCTCGGCGGCGTCTGGCGCTCTCAGGAGTTCCTGAAGACGCGCATGCGCTTCGAGGACTTCCTGCTCTCGCTGAAGGCCGCCTCGCCCGCTCGGGTGAAGGGGACGGCGGTGTTCATGACCCAGGATCGGGAGGGCGCGCCGCCCGCGCTCCTGCATCACCTGAAGCACAACCAGGTGCTCCACGAGCAGGTCGTCATCCTGACCATCGAGACGCGCGCCGAGCCGATGGTGCCGCGATCGCGCCGTATCGAGATCATCCAGCTCGGCCACGGGTTCTGGCGGGTGCTCGCCTTCTACGGCTTCATGGAAACGCCGAACGTCCCCGACATCATGCGGCTCGCCGCGACGGAGGGGCTGGCGTCGGTGCGCGGTCGGACGAGCTTCTACCTCGGCCGCGAGACCTTCGTGCCGAGCGGGCGCTCGAAGATCCCGCGCTGGCGAAAGGCGCTCTTCGTGTTCATGGCGCGCAACGCGCGCTCGCCCACGGACTTCTACGGCATCCCTCCCAACGACGTTGTCGAGCTCGGGGCGCAGATACAGATATAGACGCCGACCCGAGATACATCTCGGGTCGGGGGCGGACACGAGTATGGAACGCTTGGTGGTACGCGCGAGCGGGGTGCCGCGGCCGGCTTAAGCCGGCGCGGCAATGCGAGATGCGCTCGGCGAGCGCGGCCTACTTGCCGCCGCGCGCGAGGGCGTCGACGTCGAAGACGGCGGGGTTGAACTTGATGCGGCCGTAGAAGCCGGCGGTGGGGCTCGACTTGATGCCCGCGACCGTGGCGCGGTTGAGCTTGATGTTCTCGACGCACTGGTAGGCCTGGTTCGACCCCTGGTTGTAGTCGACCTTGCCGTTCGGGCGCGTGAAGGGCAGGGGATTCCAGCCCATGACCTGATGGATGGCGAGCAGCTCGCCTTTCCATCCGAACTTCCGGCTCCACGCGCCCTGATAGCTGACGATGTCGATGTACAGCTGGATCTTGCCAAAGAGGTAGTACTTGTCGCGCGGGACGCCCTCGATGATCCAGAAGCGCCGCTTGGAGAGCGACGCGGCGGCGGTTGGGGCCCACGCGACGCCCTTCCAGCCCGGATCCATGTAGCCGATGAACGGCAGGTCGGGCCACTCGGTGTCCCAGCCTTTGCCCTCGACCCACACCGACTTCGCCTGGCCGTTCAGGTTGGTCTCTTCGGTGAGCCGGAGTTGATCGCCTTGGCCGACGAGCTTCCACTCGAAGTCCTCGAGCTTCCCGTCGAAGAACGGACCGTCGTCCTGGCTCACGTCCGAGCCGAGGAACCCGTCGGAGCGGTTCGCCGGTGACGTCGCGCGCACGCGCCGCAGCGCCGGCACGTAGGCCCAGGTCGAGTCGCGCTTCGTCGCGTCGCGGTACCGCCAGGTCAATGCCGCGGTGCCGTTCAGGTCGGCCGGCCCGACCACCAGCGCGAGGTTGCGGTAGAGGAAGTTGTCCGGATTGGCGGCGGGCATCTCGTCCTGGGGGATGCCGTCGTAGTAGCCGAAGCTCACGTGCACGTCCGCGCGTCGCTCGAGGCCCGTGGGGCTGATCCAGTTGACCTGCGATTCGGCGAGGATGTTGCCGAAGTACCAGGTGCGGTAGAAATGGTTCCACAGGATCTTCACCGCCGCGACGGGATCCTTGTCGTCGATCTTGGGGAACGGATACCCGATGATGTACGGGGGCTGCTTACCGGTCGCCTTGTCGAGGATCGTGCCCTCGGGGCTGGTCGTGAACTTACCTTCGTTCGCGTCCGAGCCCGCCTTGAAGTCGGGTGGGATGTTGTACTTGGCCATCGGCCAGTCGACGAACTTGTTCGCGTACTCGCCGTCCTTGTAGTGGCGCAGGATCTCGGGCGGCAGGAGCCCCTCGGCCTTTTGCCAGCTTCCCTTGTCGATCATGTCGCCGGTCTTGAAATCGTCGGCGCGGCCGTCCCGAGGCGTCACGGCCACGAGCGAGGTGACGGCCAGCGCGAGCACCAGGGGCGTGAGGTCACGCATCGTCGGATTCCCTCCCATGCAGATCGCGGAGACGTAAAGCAGTTTTTTTGGCGGAGCGACAATCCCCCAGCCGGGGGTAACGGCGGCACATGCCGCGACGCGCCAACCTGCGCGCCGCCCGCCGGGTCGATCAGAGCCTCGTGGAGCGCGCCAGCTCGCCGGCCTTCCTCGCGAGGTCGAGGACGACGTCCCCGAAGAGGGCCATCTTCGGATTGTCGGCGCCGCCCTGCACGTAGCGCGCATAGCCCGCTTCGAGGACGATGGCGAGCTTGAAGCGGCCGAGCACGACGTAGTAGTCGATCTCGTCGACGGGCAAGCCCGAGAGTCGCGCATAGCGTTCGAGCAGCTCCTCGCGGCTCGGCATGCCGGTGTAGTCGACGTACCCCGACCCGGTGCGGTCCTCGTCGGGATTCGGCCAGCCCATGACGACCCAAGCGAGGTCGAGCAGCGGGTCGCCGATCGTCGCCATCTCCCAGTCCACGATCGCAGCGAGACGCGCCGGGGCGCCGTGACGGAACATCACGTTGGCGAACTGGTAGTCGCCGTGGAGGATCCCCGGCCGGTACGCCGACGGCTTGTGTGTCCGCAACCATGCCGCGGCCGCGTCGAGACCGGGCAGGTCGCGGAACTTGCACGCGGCGAGATGCGCGAGCCACCGGTCGACCTGCCGCTCGTGAAAGCCCTCCGGCTTGCCGAAGCCTTCGAGCCCGCGGGCCCGCCAGTCGACGCGCGCGAGCCGCGCGATGGCGTCGACGAGCTCGAAGGCGAGGCCCCGCCGGGCGTCCAGGTCGGTGTCGAACGGCGCCGGCCAGCCGGCCGTGCTCATGCACGACCAGCCGTCGACGAACTCCATGAGGTAGAAGGCGGCCCCGATGACGTCCGGGTCGTCGCACGCGGCGAGCACGCGGCTGTGCGGCACGTCCGTGTCGCGCAACGCTTCGAGCACGCGGAATTCGCGCAGCATGGTCTCGTTGCGGCCCTTGGGCACCTTGCGCGGCGGCCGGCGGAGCGCCATGCGCGCCTCGCCACGCCGGATCTCGAACAGCTCGTTCGAGGCGCCGCCCGTGACGAAGCGCGCCTCGACGGGCAGTCCCGTGCCGGGGAGCTTCCGTGCGTCCATCCAGCGCGCCAGGCGCTCCGGGTCGATCAAGCCATGCACCCGATCGTCGTCGGCCGGCGTCACAGATTGCCCGCCTCGCGCTCGACGTAGGCGGCGAAGCGCGCCTTGGCGGCGGCGACCCGCTCGGGCAGGAACTCGGTCGGCCAGAGCCCCGGCGACGGTTTGTGCTGCGACAGGACGGCCTTCGCGACGGTCACCTTGTGGACCTCGGTCGGGCCGTCCGCGATGCCCATGACCGGGGCCGCCATCCACATCGCGGCGAGCGGCATCTCGTTGGAGCAGCCGAGCGCGCCGTGGACGTGCAGCGAGCGCCGCACGACGTCGTGCAACACGTCCGCCATGGCCACCTTCACGGCCGCGATGTAGGTGCGCGCCTCCTTCTTGCGGCCCTTGTCGATGAGCCAGGCCGTGTAGACGACCAGCAGGCGAAATTGCTCGAGCTGGATGAACGAGTCGGCCACGTATTGCTGCACCATCTGCTTCTGCGCGAGCAGCTCGCCCTGCGTGCGTCGCGAGAGGGCGCGCTCGCAGAGCATCGCGAGGGCGCGCTTGACCATCGCGACGGTGCGCATGGCGTGGTGGATCCGCCCGCCGCCGAGCCGGGTCTGGGCGATGGCGAAGGCCTGCCCCTCGCCGCCGAGGAGGTTTTCGGCCGACACGCGCACGTTGTCGTAGCGCAGATGCGGGTGATGCCCCACGCCGAGGGGCTCGCCCCCGAGCCCGGCCAGGCGCAGAAACTGGAGGCCCGGCGTCTCGCGCGGCACCAGGAACATCGACGCGCCCTGATGCACGGGCACGTCGGGATTCGTGATCGCCATGACGATCAGGAACTCGGCCAGATCGGCGTGCGACGAGAAGTACTTCTCGCCGTTCAGCACCCACTGGTCGCCGTCGCGCTGGGCGCGGCACTTGAATTCCTTCGGGTCGGCGCCCGCCTGGGGCTCCGTCATCGAGAAGGAGGACACGATGTCACCGTCGAGGAGGGGCTGCAGGTAGCGGCGCTTCTGCTCCGGCGTGCCGTAGTGCGCCAGGATCTCCGCGTTCCCCGAATCGGGGGCCTGGCAGCCGAAAACGTTCGGCGCCCAGTTCGAACGGCCGAGGACCTCGTTCATGAGGGCGAGCTTCAGCTGGCCGTATCCGGGACCGCCGAGATCCGGCCCGAGGTGGCACGCCCAGAGGCCCTTCGCCTTCACGCGGGCCTTCAGCGGATCGGTGATCTTCTTGTAGACCGGATTCCGGCGATCGTAGGCCGCGCCGGGCTCGCGAAACGCGAGGTCCAACGGCTCGACCTCGGTCGTGACGAAC
>Ga0180063_1000506_pt1 | contig 10537 bp, 9 predicted proteins | sample EasRivT47_16_10D_FD_121776 | JGI IMG/M metagenome (GOLD analysis project Ga0180063, IMG submission 121776) | Soil microbial communities from meander-bound floodplain in the East River, Colorado, USA - East River metaG ERMLIBT47_16_10D | ecosystem: Environmental > Terrestrial > Soil > Floodplain ...
CCAGAAATACCGCTGTGCTGTGATAAACGGGATAGTTTTCCATGCCCGGCGTTCTCGCAACCTGATACGTGGCCCCTAGTTGACCGGCCAGGTTACCGATCTGCGCGTCGTCTCCCGTCACGCCGAGAAAGGTCGCATGAAAATGGGTTACGTATTGCTTGAGCTTGCCAGCGGTATCGCGATTTGGATCCACTGAGATAAAGACGATTTGGATATCTTCGGCACCGGCCGCGCTCTTGGCGATGTCGTCTCGCGCACGGGCCAATATCGCCAGGGTTGTCGGACAGATATCCGGGCAATGGGTGAAGCCGAAAAAGAGAAATGACCATTTACCCTTCAAGCTGGCAAGATCAAATACCCGATCCTGATGATCGGTGAGCGCAAACGCCGTCAGTGGCTTCGGATCAGGAAATAATGTCATCACGCGGTCCGGCAGCAACATGACCCGCGCGTCGTTTTCCCGATATATTACAGCCAGCCACACACCGGCAAGGATCGCGGCCAGCGCGACAGCTGTTATCATGATGCTGAATTTGAGAGGTCTTTGCTTCATGACTGTTCAATGGGGAAATCTTAAGACCGGCGTCGACTACTGTGTGACACAGTCGAAATAACCGGCGGAAACCGGATAACAAAAAAATTTTTCTTCAGTGCGGGATCCGACGCACCGGTTGAATATCCGGTGGGGCATCGGTAAGCGGAGACCGGGCGATTCAGCTGTACAGCGGGTCTGACTGATCTTTTGTATTCGACCCTCCGCTGAAGAGTAACTAACGCTCCAACCCTCTCTTTTCAACAAATAATCAGACAGCGGTTCCTGCTGTCATGGCCACGTTTCTTTAAAGAAACGTGGTACTTTTTTCTGAAACTCGATAAGCCAGTGGTGGTTGTATGATTCCGTCCCTGCCAGTTCCACTTTCGGATGAGATTTCAGCACCTTCTCCAGCACCGCTTCCTGGTTGGGCACGAGATCCAGAAAAAAGATATGTTTATCGTTTTTCAAAGCTTGTTCAAAACGGGCAAAGTGGTAGTTGGGTTTTTCGATACCAAACAAACCACCCTCCCACGCGCTAAAGCCCAACAGCACAATAGCAAGGAAGACAAAAGGAACCCAGCCGGCGGCGGTCTCCGTCCAGCCGGTAAAATAGGCGACAGAAAGAACCAGCACGAAGGCACACACACCGACCACGGCGCCAAGACAGGCTGAGTGGACCACATCTTTCTTCATCATCGACTGAACCCGGTGGAGATGCTCATGATGAGCTAACTCGGCGTCGTGCGAAGTGAGCACATGGATCTGCGGAGTGGAAACACCGGCGGTCTCCAGTTGCTCTTCAAAGACTTCCAGGTCGTCTAGGTTGTCGCTGATGAAATAATGCCTTAGCATTTTCATAATATATCCCCCTAGTAGGTTGATTTTGTTTCAAGTCTAAGTCATATAATGACTTTTTTATTGGCATATTACAAAAAATTATGGCGACATTCGCAATATTCAGTTTAATAGGACATGCGTCCAAAAAACAGACCTGAATGAAATTACAGTGTAGAATCAAGCGATTATTGGAGCTTGTGGGCAAATTAAGATGACAATCCTTGCATCATGATTGACGCAAGGCATAAAAGTAGCCCTGCTCGCGGCGCTCGCTCGTTTTGCTGTATTTAGAGCGCTACAACACAAACGTCCAACAAAGGCTGGCTGGAAGAAAAAACCCCAGGAATATACGGCATTTCAATTTGCTCTGGGTTTGATTTGAGTGATGCACGGTACATGCCTGTTTGCATATTCTTTAGCCTAATGTTAACCATTTAAATTAATCATTGTTGACTGTTGCGGGTGGCACACTAAACTGCCGCTATTTGTACATCAAGACGAGCGAGCGCCCGAGCAAGGTTACTTTTTTATTGATATATCCCGCCCGCGTCTGAATCCCATGCCCTCCCGCACCGCTCCGCGCCATTTTTCATGAAGACACTGGAACAGGAACTGGCGAAACGCCGCGCCGGACATCTCTATCGCGAGCGTCTCGTGCTGGATTCACCGCAGGAGACTGAAGTGCGCGTCGGCGAAGAGTCGTTGCTGTCGTTCTGCAGCAACGACTATCTGGGGTTGGCGAATCATCCGGAAGTAGTCGCTGCCTTCCGCGCCGGTGCCGAACGCTATGGTGTCGGTGCCGGGGCGTCGCATCTCGTCAGCGGCCACAGCCGCGCTCATCACGCGCTCGAGGAAGAACTGGCGGATTTTGTCGGCGCCGAGCGCGCGCTGCTGTTCTCGACCGGCTACATGGCGAATCTCGGCGTGGTGAGTGCGCTCACCGACCGCCACGACGTTATTTTCGAGGACCGGCTCAACCACGCCTCGTTGATCGATGCCGCGCGCCTGACCCGCGCGAAGGTCAGCCGTTATCCGCATGCCGACGCAGAACGGCTGGCGGAGATGCTGGCCAAGCACCAGCGGCCGGGGCTCATCACGACCGATGCCGTCTTCAGCATGGACGGCGACATGGCGCCATTGGCTGACCTTTTTCGACTCGCCTCCCGGCATGGCGCGCGGTTGCTCGCCGACGACGCACATGGTTTTGGCGTGCTGGGGAAAAATGGCCGCGGATCGTTCGAGCATCTGGAGATACCGCTGGCGTCCCCGGCGATACTCATGGCGACATTGGGCAAGGCGCTCGGCGTCTTCGGCGCTTTCGTGGCGGGCGAGACGGCGCTGATCGAGACCCTGATCCAGCGGGCGCGTACTTATATATATACAACGGCGCTGCCGCCCGCCGTGGCCGAGGCCACGCGCGCCAGTCTCCGGTTGGTGCGCGCGGAGGGCTGGCGGCGTGAGCACTTGCGTGAACTGGTGGAGAAATTCCGCGGCGGCGCACAAAGCCTTGGATTTTCCCTGGCGGCCTCAACGACACCCATTCAGCCGCTCATTCTCGGCGACGCGGAAAAGGCACTCGAAGCCAGCCGCCGGTTGCGCGAACACGGCATTCTGATCCCCGCGATCCGTCCACCCACGGTGCCAGAAGGTTCGGCGCGCCTGCGCATCACGTTTTCCGCCGCGCACACGGCAACACAGGTGGACCGGCTTCTGGAAGCGCTGGCAACGGTGATATCCGGATGACTCTATATTATGAGCAGCACGGCCAGGGCCCCGATATAGTCCTGGTCCATGGTTGGGCGCAACACGGTGGAATATGGACGGACGTGACGCGCGCACTTTCGGCTGATTTTCGTGTAACGGTTCCCGATCTTCCCGGCCACGGGCGTTCGCGCGATTTCCTGCCGCGCGCGTTCACCGCCGAATCGCTGGCCGAGGAAGTGCAGCGCGTACTTCCCGGTCCGGCCATCTGGGTCGGATGGTCGTTGGGGGGCTTCGTGGCGCTTGCCGCCGCGCAACGTTACCCACAATCGGTGGCGAAGCTGGTGTTGGTCGGCGCCACGCCGAAGTACGTCCAGTCGGCCGACTGGCCGCACGCCATGTCACTCACGGTGCTGGAACAATTCGCGCTCAATCTCGAGCAAGACTACGCCGCCACCCTCGATCGGTTCCTGAGCCTGCAACTGGCCGCCGGCGAAGACCGCGTGGTGCTGCGGCGCCTGCGTGACGAAATGTTCCGCCACGGCGAACCGCCCGCCGCGGCGCTGCACCAGGGACTGCAACTGCTCAAGCAGGAGGACCGTCGCGCCGCCCTTCCCGGCATCGTGGCGCCCGCGCTGGTGGTGCATGGCGAACGCGACCGCATCGTGCCGGTCGGCGCGGCGCGGTTTCTGGCCGCGCAGTTGCCCCGGGCACAGCTGGAACTGGTGCCCGGCGCCGGGCACGCGCCGTTTCTGTCGCACGCTTCGCATTTCCTGCAAAAGCTGAGGGCTTTCCTGCATGGCTGAAGGATTGGCGCTCGACAAACGGCGCATGCGCGAGTCCTTCGAGCATGCCACGGATACCTACGATGCGGTCGCGGTGCTGCAACGCGAAATCGCCGATCGCCTGCTCGCGCGGTTGGAGGTGGTGCGGCTCAAGCCGAAGGTCATTCTCGACATCGGTTGTGGGACGGGCTATGACGTCAGGAAACTGATGAAGCGCTATCCCCGCGCGCGCGTGCTGGGTCTGGATATCGTCGAGGCGATGGCGAACCGCGCGCGTCGCAATTCCAGTCTGTGGCGCCGGCTGACCGGACGCGGCGGCTTCGCCTGCGGCGACGCCGAACGTCTGCCTCTGGCCTCGGCGTCCGTCGACATGATCGTCTCCAATCTCGCGTTGCAATGGTGCGATCCGCTGATCGTGTTCACCGAGGCCCGGCGTGTATTGCGCCCCGGCGGGCTGCTCATGTTCACCACTTTCGGGCCGGATACCTTGCGCGAGTTGCGCGACGCGTGGCGCGCGGCGGACGATGCGCCGCACGTGCATGCTTTTATCGACATGCACGACATCGGCGACATGCTGATACACGCCGGGTTTGCCGACCCGGTCATGGACATGGAGCCGTTCACGCTGACCTACGCCAGCGTGTTGGAAGTGATGCGTGACATCAAGCAACTCGGCGCTCATAACGTGGCGCTGAACCGGACACGCGGACTGACCGGCAAGGCAAGGTTTGCGCGTTTCCGCACAGCCTACGAGTCGCTCGCGCAGAATGGGAAAATTCCGGCGACCTATGAAGCGGTGTATGGCCATGCCTGGGTACCGGAGACCGAGGCGGCTCGTTCGCGTGATGGCATCGCCGCGGTTCCTGTCGGCCACATCGGACGGAGACCACGATGAGCGGCGGCTGGTTCATCACCGGGACGGACACCGGCGTGGGCAAGACCCGGATTGCCTGCCTGCTGCTCGCAGCGCTGGCGCGCGAAGGGCGGCGTGCCATCGGCATGAAGCCCGTCGCCAGCGGCTGCCGGGAAACGGCCGCGGGTCTGCGCAGCGAGGATGCGGAAAGCCTGCTCGCCGCGAGTGGGGGCTCCGCTGATTACGCCGAGATCAATCCCTACGCATTCGTCCCGGCGACGGCGCCGCATCTGGCGGCGCGCGAAACCGGCATCGAAATCCGGCTGGATAAAATTCTCGATAATTTCCAGCACCTGCGACAGAAGGCTCCGTGGCTCGTGGTCGAGGGTGTCGGGGGATGGGAGGTGCCGCTGGGCGAACATCTGACGATGGCGGAGGTCGCGCGCGCCATGCGCCTGCCGGTGATCCTCGTTGTCGGCCTGCGCCTGGGTTGCCTCAATCATGCCTTGCTGACGGCATCGGCGATCCAGCGTGAAGGCGTGCCGCTCGCCGGCTGGATCGCCAACCAGATCGATCCGGCCATGACGCACGTGAACGAGAATATCGCCGCCTTGAATGAAAGAATCCCAGCGCCGCTGCTGGCGCGATTCCCCTATCGGTCGCCGGGCCATCACGGCGCGCCTGACCCGGTTTTTCCAAGCGAGATGATAATGCATCTCACTCCGACGGCCATTTGAACCGGTCGGATGTTGGCGCCGCTTGCGCCGCCTTTATTTCTTGAAAAACACTTGTTTTTGCCTTTAATCATGAGTTGCGGCGATTTGACGCATGTGCTAATTTGCGCGCGCCAAAAATGGCTTGATCCAGATCAATAATCTGGGTCAGACGGTGAATTCCGGATTGTTACGGCAGGCGTGAGTGAGGATGGATCGCGCGATACGCCTGAATAGACGCCAGCGAAGGCCTGAGTCTTCTCATACGCACGACCCGTTCACTTTCCCGACGAGGAAAGAGGGCGTTGTTTGCGGGAATGACTAATCAGAGCTTCCTTAAGTGATACGGATGCACGAGGCCTTGCGCCCCACGGTCGATCGACCGGGGCACGAATAGCGCGGGCACAGGCCGATTACTGAATAGATTTTGATATTTACGATACGGGAGATAGGCATGTCCAAAAAACTTATAAGAGAGTTCCCAGGCATCGTATCCCGCCTGATCCTGGGCGCGGGCCTGTGGTTGGCGGCCCCGGCGGTTTTTGCGGAGTACGGGCTCAATTTCCCGAAACCCGTCACCCCCGTCGCTCACAAGATTCTCGAGCTGCATAATATGATCCTGCTGATCTGCGTGATCATATTCGTAATTGTCTTCGGCGTGATGTTTTACTCCATCTTCGCGCACCGCAAAAGCCGCGGTTACAAGCCGGCCAAGTTCCACGACAACGCCACCCTCGAGGTCGTCTGGACCGTCATCCCGTTCCTGATCCTGGTGAGCATGGCCATCCCGTCCACCGCGACGCTGCTCGAAATGAGCGACACCAGCAAGTCCGATCTGACCATCAAGATCACCGCTTATCAGTGGAAATGGAAATACGACTATCCCGATCAGGACGTGGGTTTCTTCAGCACGCTCACGACCCCGCGCGATCAGATCGAGAACAAGGCCGCCAAAGGCGAGCACTACCTGCTGGAAGTGGACAACCCGATCGTGGTGCCGGTCGGCAAGAAGGTGCGCTTCCTCGTCACCGCCAACGACGTCATCCACGCCTGGTGGGTGCCGCAACTGGGCGTGAAGAAGGACGCCATTCCCGGCTTCATCAACGAATTCTGGATCCGAGCCGACGAGGCCGGGACCTTCCGCGGCCAGTGCGCGGAGCTGTGCGGCAAGGATCACGGTTTCATGCCCATCGTCGTCAGCGCCGTGAGTCAGGAGGACTTCACCAAGTGGGTCGCCGTGCAGAAGGGCAAGGCCGCGGCGGAATCCGCCGGCAGCACCAAGACCTGGAGCAAGGATGAGCTGATGGAGAAGGGCAAGAAGGCCTACGCCGCCACCTGCGCCGCCTGCCATGGCCCCGAAGGCAAGGGTATCCCGGGCGTGTTCCCGGCGATCGAAGGCAGCAAAGTGGCCAGCGGTCCGGTGGAGGAGCATATCAAGACCGTGCTGCACGGCCGCGCCACCGGCAAGTTCGGTGCCCAGATGCCGGCTTTTGCGGCGCAGCTGAGCGACGCGGACGTGGCGGCAATCGTCACCTTCGAACGCAACGCTCTCGGCAACAAGGCCGGCGATGTCGTGCAACCGTCCCAGGCCAAGGCCCTGCGCAAGTAACGAATCGGATTCCGAGAGGAGATACCAAACATGTCAGCAGATCATCACGCACAACATCCCACCGGCATTACCCGCTGGTTATTCACCACGAACCACAAGGACATCGGCACCTTGTACCTGGTGTTCGCCTTCATCATGGCGATCGTCGGCGGCACCATGTCGCTCGTGATCCGTTCCGAGCTGTGGCAGCCGGGCCTGCAGCTGGTGGACCCGCACTTCTTCAACCAGATGACCACCGCGCACGCGCTGGTCATGATCTTCGGTTTCGCCATGCCGGCGTTCGTGGGACTGGCCAACTGGATGGTCCCGATAATGATCGGCGCGCCCGACATGGCGCTTCCGCGCATGAACAACTGGTCGTTCTGGATCCTGCCGTTCGCCGCGACGTTGCTGATCCTGGGCCTGTTCATGCCGGGCGGCGGCCCGGCCGGCGGCTGGACGCTGTATCCGCCGCTGTCGGTGCAAGGCGGCATCGGCACCGACTTCACGCTGCTGTCGATCCACATGCTTGGCATGTCGTCCATCCTCGGCTCGATCAACATCATCGCCACGATCCTCAACATGCGCGCGCCGGGCATGACGCTCATGAAGATGCCGATGTTCGCGTGGACCTGGCTGATCACCGCGTTCCTGCTGATCGCCGCCATGCCGGTGCTCGCCGGAGCGATCACCATGCTGATCACCGACCGCCACTTCGGCACGCACTTCTTCGATGCCGCCGGCGGCGGCGATCCGGTGCTGTTCCAGCACGTGTTCTGGTTCTTCGGCCATCCGGAGGTGTACATCCTGGTGCTGCCGGCGTTCGGCGTGTTCTCGCAGATCATCCCGACGTTCGCGCGCAAGCCGCTGTTCGGCTACGCCTCGATGGTCTATGCCACGGCCTCGATCGCGCTGCTTTCGTTCATCGTGTGGGCGCATCATATGTACACGGTCGGCATGCCGATGGCCGGCGAACTGTTCTTCATGTATGCCACCATGCTGATCGCAGTGCCGACCGGCGTGAAGATCTTCAACTGGGTGTCCACGATGTGGCGCGGCTCGATGACCTTCGAAACCCCGATGCTGTGGTCCATCGGCGGTGTGTTCACGTTCGCCATCGGCGGCTTCTCCGGCCTGATGCTGGCGATCACGCCGGCCGATTTTCAGTATCAGGACACCTACTTCGTCGTGGCCCACTTCCACTACGTGATCTTCGGCGCCACGATCTACGGCCTGTTCGCCGCGATCTATTACTGGCTGCCGAAGTGGACCGGGCACCTGTACAGTGAAACACTCGGCAAGTGGCACTTCTGGCTCACCACGATTGGTTTTAACCTGACATTCTTCCCGCAGCACTTCCTCGGGCTCGCCGGCATGCCGCGGCGTATTCCCGACTACGCGCTGCAGTTCACCGAGTTCAACCAGTGGTCCACGGTGGGCGCGTTTCTCACGATCAGCGCGCAGCTCATTTTCTTCTATATCGCGATCCGCGCCATGAACGGCGGAGCCAAGGCGACGGACAAGGTGTGGGAGGGCGCGGACGGTCTGGAGTGGACGCTGTCCTCGCCGCCGCCGTATCACAGCTTCGCCGTGGCGCCGAAGATCAAGTAAGGCTAATCCGGGAACCTCACACGATGGCCGACGCCATGCAAGACGGGAAGCCGAAACCGCGCAATCTCCAGGCGGCCAATCGCCGGTTGGCGCTGAAGCTCGCCGGGGTGACGCTGGCGATGTTCGCGTTCGGCTATGCGCTGTCGCCGATGTACGACGTAATGTGCCGGGCCCTGGGACTGAACGGCAAGACCGGGCGCACCGACGTGCAGACCGTGGCCGCGCAGCCCGTCGACATGAGCCGCACGGTTACCGTCGAGTTTACCGGGCTCGCCACCTCGGGGCTGCCATGGGAATTCAAGCCGCTGACGAAAAAGATGGAACTGCATCCGGGCGAGACCCTTGAAGTGAAATATCTGGTCCGCAACCTGGCCCAGGAAGAAATCACCGGTCAGGCGATCCCCAGTGTCACGCCCGGCGAGTCGGCGCCGCACTTCAAGAAGATCGAGTGCTTCTGCTTCACCCGCCAGACCTTGAAACCGGGCGAGACGCGCGAGATGCCGGTGCGGTTCGTGGTCGACGCCGGCCTGGACCAGGACGTGCACACCATCACCTTGTCGTATTCGTTCTTCAACATCGACAAGGTGTCGGCGCAGAAATACGGTGGTGCCGCCTTGGCGCAGGGCGAGGATCACGTGGCGCATCAGGGGCACGCGCCTGCCGCGACCGGCGGTTAAGCGCGACAAAACCATTTTATAAATGAGAAAGAGGATATAAGCATGTCCACTGCCAATTCCCACTACTACCTGCCCAATCCGAGCGCGTGGCCGATCATCACCTCGGCCGGTCTGTTCACGCTGGCGCTCGGTTTAATCCTCCTGATGAACAACATCGCGGCCGGTCCCTGGGTCATGCTGTTCGGGGCCGCGATCATCGTGCTCATGATGTTTCGCTGGTTCGGCCAGGTGATCGGCGAGAGCGAAAGCGGCACCTATAACGAGCAGGTGGACCGCTCGTTCCGCTGGGGCATGGCCTGGTTCATCTTCTCCGAGGTCATGTTCTTTGCCGCGTTCTTTGCCGCGCTGTTCTATGTGCGCCAGTTCTCGGTGCAGTGGATCGGCGCCGATGATCTGCTCTGGCCCGGTTTTGACGCCACCTGGCCGAGCGCGGGACCGAAAGGACCGGTGCCGGTCGCCCCGGACATGGTTCCCGGCCTGAACCAGTTCTCGCCCATGGGTGCCTGGGGCATTCCCGCCATCAACACCCTGATCCTGCTGACCACGGGCGCCACCGTCACTTGGGCGCACTGGGGCCTGGTCAAGGGCAATCGCGCGCAGCTCATCACCGGCCTGTTTCTGACCGTGGCGCTGGGCATCACCTTCCTGGCGCTGCAAGCGTTTGAATATATGCATGCCTACACGGAACTGGGCCTGACGCTCAAGACCGGCGTTTACGGCGCCACCTTCTACATGCTCACCGGCTTCCACGGATTCCACGTGACCATGGGCACCATCATGCTGATCGTGATTCTGGCCCGCTCGATGGCCGGTCATTTTCGCCCGGACCACCACTTCGGCTTCGAAGCCGTTGCCTGGTACTGGCACTTCGTGGACGTGGTATGGCTCGGTCTGTTCATCTTCGTGTACTGGTTCTGATACCGAATTCCGGCCGGTAGAATAAAAAAGGCGCTGCCGGATGGCAGCGCCTTTTTTGCTTTTGACCGTGACCCGGTGTTATCGAAACAGGCCCAATCCCTGGCGCGGGATGACGCCGAAATAGAAACCGGCCATGAGCAGCACGAACAGCGTGATCGACAGACCGATGCGCCAGGTAAGCGCCCGGGCGGTGCGGTTTCCGCGCCCCTTGTCCTTGTACATAAAAACCAGGGCGGAGAACAGGCTAGCCAGAATGAGCACCAGCATGACGATGACCACGATCTTGACGAACATGCAGGATTCCAGGAAATAGCGGAAG
>Ga0180063_1000507_pt1 | contig 10537 bp, 11 predicted proteins | sample EasRivT47_16_10D_FD_121776 | JGI IMG/M metagenome (GOLD analysis project Ga0180063, IMG submission 121776) | Soil microbial communities from meander-bound floodplain in the East River, Colorado, USA - East River metaG ERMLIBT47_16_10D | ecosystem: Environmental > Terrestrial > Soil > Floodplain ...
AAGGCCTCGAGACCGCCTACGGCGCGAGCCAGGTGCTCTTCGGCCTGTCGCTCGAGATCCGCGCCGGCGAGGTCGCGACGCTGCTCGGGCGCAACGGCATGGGCAAGACTACGACCGGGCGCTCGATCCTCGGCCTCACGCCGCCGCGCGGCGGGGCGATCACCTTCCGCGGCGAGCGCATCGAGCGCCGTCCGGCCGACCGCATCGCGCGTACCGGCATCGCGCTCGTGCCCGAGGGACGGCAGATCTTCCCGAACCTGACCGTGCGCGAGAACCTCGTCGCGTTCGCCGACAACCGCTGCGACGCGCGCGCGCCGTGGAATCTCGAGCGGGTGTACGCGCTGTTCCCGCGCCTGCAGCAGCGCGCCGAGAACATGGGCAACCAGCTCTCGGGCGGCGAGCAGCAGATGCTCGCGATCGGCCGCGCGCTGATGACCAACCCGCATCTGCTCGTTCTCGACGAGGCGACCGAAGGGCTCGCGCCTTTGATCCGGGAGGAGATCTGGCGCTGCCTCGCTAACCTCAAGGCGGCCGGCCAGACGATCCTGGTCATCGACAAGTATGTCGAGCGCCTGGTGCGCATCGCCGACCGGCATACCATCATCGAGCGCGGCCGCGTCGCGTGGCAGGGCAGCTCCGCCGAGCTGAACGCCGACCGCGGGCTGTGGCACCGATATTTGGGCGTTTGACCGGGCGTATGATCCACACCTCGATCCTTGCCGGGAGAGACCGATGTCGGCTAATCTGAAATCCGTCGCAACGCCTTCGGCCCGCGGCCGGGTCAGCAAGGAGGAGTGGGACGTCCGCGTCGACCTCGCCGCCGCCTACCAGCTCGCGGCGATGTTCCGCTGGACCGACCTCATCTACACCCACTTCTCGGCACGCGTGCCGGGCACCGAGCACATCCTGATCAACCCGTACGGGCTGATGTTCGACGAGATCACGGCGTCGAACCTGGTGAAGATCGACCTGGAGGGCAACGTCCTCGACGATCCGACCGGCATGGGCATGAACGAGGCCGGCTTCGTGATCCACGGCTGCGTGCACCTGGCCCGGCCCGAGATCAACTGCGTGATCCACACGCATACGCGCGCCGGGGTCGGGGTCTCGGCGCACAAGTGCGGACTGCTGCCGCTGAGCCAGCACGCCATGCGCGTGCAGGCGCAGGTCACGTATCACGACTTCGAGGGCATCGCCCTGGAGATGGACGAGCGCGAGCGCCTCGCGCGCGATCTCGGACCGACCTCGAAGGCGATGATCCTTCGCAACCACGGGCTGCTCGCGTTGGGCGATACCGTGCGTGAGGCGTTCGAGCTGATGTACTACCTCGACTGCGCCTGCCAGATCCAGGTCGACGCGCTCGCGGGCGGCATGGAGAATGTGCAGCTCATGACCGAACAGGCTGCGCGCACTGCGGCTGCGCAGTTCGTGCGGCCCGACCGGCCGTCGGTGCACAAGGATTGGCCGGCGCTGCTGCGCATGCTCGACCGCAAGGGCGTCAACTACCGGGACTAATCGCCGGCGGCGGACCGCGACACGGGCGTGATCGAGGCCGACATCGTCATCATCGGCGCCGGCATCGCCGGCGCGTCGGCTGCTTACGCACTGGCGCCGCACGCTCGGGTCATCGTGATCGAGCGCGAGGAGCGTCCCGGCTACCACTCGACCGGCCGCTCGGCGGCACTCTTCTCCGCGACTTACGGCAATGCGCCGGTGCGCGCGCTCGCGCGTGCCGGGAGGACGTTCCTCGAGTCGCCGCCGCCCGGCTTCGTGACACATCCGATCCTCTCACCGCGCGGCAGCCTCGTGTACGGGGACCCCGAGCAGCGCGACGCGCTCGCCGCGCGCTGCGACGACTGGCGCGCGACGGGCACCGAGGTGCGCCTCCTGTCCGGTGCGGAGGTCCGCGCGCTCGTCCCGCCGCTGCGCAAGACCGTGGCGGAGGTCGGCATTCTCGAGCCCGGCGCACGCGACATCGACGTCGATGCGCTGCATCAGGGGTTCCTGCGCGGCGCGAAAGCGAGCGGCGCGACGTTCATGACGAACGCCGAGCTTCGCGGCGCGGAGTTCGGCGGCGGCAGCTGGCGACTTGTCACGAGCGCAGGCGAGCTGCGCGCGCCCGTGCTCGTGAACGCCGCCGGCGCGTGGGCCGACGACGTCGCCCGAATCGCCGCCGTCGCGCCGATCGGCATCCAACCGCTGCGCCGCACCGCGGTGATCTTCGAATGTACGCGCTTCGGCGGTCCGCAGAGCTGGCCGATGGCGGTCAACGCCGGGGAGACGCTCTACTTCAAGTCGGACGCGGGACGCTTCCTCGCCTCGCCCGCGGACCAGACGCCCTCGCCGCCCTGCGACGCGCAGCCCGAGGAGCTCGACGTCGCGACGCTGATCGACCGCCTGGAGCGCGAGACGCTGTTCGAGGTGAAGCGATTGACGGCGAAGTGGGCCGGGCTGCGCAGTTTCGCGGCAGACCGCACGCCGGTGTGCGGATTCGATCCGCGGCACCCCGCGTTCTTCTGGCTCGCCGGTCAGGGCGGCTACGGGATCAAGACTTCGCCCGCACTTTCGGTGCTGGCGGCGGCCCTAATCCTGCGATGCGGCGTTCCGGCTGCGCTTGCCGACGAAGAAGTCGATCCACGAGCGCTCGCCCCTGCGCGACTGCGCAGGACGGTCTGATGCGCCGCTAGAACGCGAGCACCGCTTCGACGACGTACCAGACGATCGCCGCGACCGCGGCGCAAAGCACGCCGGCGGCAGCAACGCGGGTCACCAGCGATTCGCCGCGACCGCTTTCCGCAGCGTGCGCCAGCTCGGGCAGGTCCTGAAGTGCGGGCCGGGAACCTGTGAGAAACGGTTCGGCGGGTCTCACCGTGTAACGCCCGGGAATGCGGCATCTGCCGCGGTCGCGCCTGCCGCGATCCGGGCGGCGGCGTCTGTGTCGGTCGCGAGCTCGGTCCGTTTGAGGACGAAGGTCGGAATCTCGTGGCGATCGTTCGGGCTCTCGTCCGCGCGCGCGCAGATCGGCGCCAAGAGCAGCGCGAGCCCAGCGGCGGCGAGCCACGCGCGGCCGGTGATCCGTGTCGTAGCGGCGTCCATTCGAACCTCCGGCGGCAAGGTGGCGGGTGGCCGGAGCGCGTACGCTCCGGCACCCTTGCCCATGGGCTTACGGATTGAAGTCGTCGACTTGGCTGTACTTGCCGCGCGATTCCGTCGACTGCGTCGGCTGGACCGATACGGCGATCTCGGCTTGCTTCCAGTACGGGTCGTCGAACACGTAGTTGTTGTCCGCCACGGCGGCATTGGCGACGAGCGCGAGGGCGACAGCGGCGAGGCCGATCAGGTTGCGTTTCATGGTGTAGCTCCTTTCAATGTGGTTGAGGGTTAGGGCACTTTTCGGAGCCCGTCGAGCCGGGAAAAGCCCCGCATCTCGATGGACGCCAGTGTGGTCTCGCGCACGCCCTGCAGGTGGGCGCTATTGACCGCGATCCGGTGATCTATTCACCAGAGCGGGCCTGCGCGCTACGAAAGTCACGCGCCTGCGGCCGGCGGATCACCCAGGCGGAAGCGGACGATGCAGCGGACGAAGCAGCGGCCGCAGCGCGATCAGGCCGAGAACGGGCCCCGGCGCGAGCACGACGAACAGCCACGCCGGACCCACGCTGGCGGCGACCGCGCTGAGGAGCTGGATGCTCGCGATCGTGATCGCGAAACCGATGCAGTTGCCGATCGTGAGCGCGGAGCCGACCAGCTGGCGCGGCGCGTAGCGCGCGTTGAGCGCGGAGAACTGCGGCGAGTCGCCGACCACGACGATCCCCCAGAACACGAGGAAGGCGAGGAAGATCGGCGTGGGCGCGTTGAACGCCAGCGGCGAGAGTACGCAGCACGCGCCCGAGGCGACGAGCTGGGCGAACGCGACGCGCGCGCTTCCGGCGCGCAGCGAGACGATCCCGCCGCCCGCACAGCCGACGAATCCCGCCGCGATCACCACGAACGCCCACAGCGGAACGTTCAGCGCCGAGGCGGCGTGCGCCGCAAGGACGACCGGCACGAACGCCCAGAACGCGTAGAGCTCCCACATGTGCCCGAAGTACCCGAAGCACGACGCGCGGAAGTCGCGCGAGCGGAAGATCACCGCGAGTGCGCGGGGATCGAACTTCGCGCCCTTGGCGAGGTGGGGACCGTCGGGCACGAAGGCGAGCATCGCGAGCCCGCCGAGCGCCGCGATGGCCGAAACCGCGAGCAGCACCGTGCCCCACGGCAGCGTCTGCCCCACGCCTCTCAGCAGATGCGGAAAGGCCGTGCCGACGACGAGCGCACCGACGAGCAGCCCGAGTGCGTGGCCGAGGTCGCGCTGGAACCAGCCCGACGCGATCTTCATCCCGACCGGGTAGATGCCAGCGATGAAGAAGCCGGTGAGGAAGCGGAACGCGAGCAGCGTCAGCAGTCCCTCGCCGAACGCATAGACGCCAAGGTTGAAAAGCGCGCCGAGAATCGAGCAGAGGAAGAACACGATCCGAGGCGAAACGAGATCCGAGATCGCGAAGAACGCGAAAGCCAGCGTGCCGGCGATGAAGCCGAGCTGGACCGCGGAGGTCGCATAGCCGAGCGCGGCGGGCGCGAGGCCCCACGCGGCCTGCAAGTCGCCGAGCACCGCGTTGCCGGCAAACCACAGCGACGTGCCCGCGAACTGCGAGAGCACGATCACCGGGAGGATCCATGGCGGGCGGGTGCGATCGGCGTGCGGCGGGTCACTCATCGGTCGGACATTCCGCGCGTCGGGGCAGGCCACGACATGCCGCGATGATGCCCGCAAGCCGCTGGCGCCGCCACCTGCGGCGTATGATCGCGCGGCCGCGGCCTGCCCGATTCGAAGTCCGACGCGCACCACGAGGAGTACGACGATGATCCGCGTTCCGAACTATCTGCTTGCACCGCTCGTGCTGCTCGCCGCGCTCGCCGGCGTCACCCCCGTCGCCGCGCAGCCGTATCCATCGAAACCGATCCGGATCATCGTGCCGTTCCCGGCAGGCGGCATCGCCGACATCTATGCACGGCTGATCGGGGCGCAGCTCACGCAAGCCTGGGGACAGCCGGTGGTGGTCGAGAACCGCACCGGCGCCGGCGGCAACATCGGCGCCGACGCGGTGGCGAAGTCGCCGCCCGACGGGTACACCCTGGGAATGGGCAGCGTCGGCACTCACGCCGTGAACGTGTCGCTGTTCAGCAAGATGCCCTACGATCCGGTCCGGGACTTCGCGCCGATCGCGCTCGTGCTCGAGGCCGAGGGCCTGCTCGTCGTGCACCCGTCGGTGCCCGCGCAGACGGTGCCCGAGCTGATCGCATTCGCGCGCGCGAACCCCGGCAAACTCACGTTCGCCTCCGCCGGCATGGGGACTGCGAGCCATCTCGCGGGCGAGCTCTTCAAGACCCGCGCCAGCGTCGACATGGTGCACGTGCCCTACAAGGGCAACGTGCCCGCGATCACCGATCTCCTCGCCGGCCAGACCGCGCTCATTTTCGCGACGATGCCGACGGTGCTGCCACACACGAAGGCAGGCAAGCTCCGTGCGCTCGCGACGATCGGCAAGACCCGTTCGGCGGCCGCGCCCGAGCTGCCGACGGTTGCGGAGGCGGCGCTGCCCGGCTTCGAGGTGAACAACTGGATCGGGCTCTTCGCCCCCGCCGGTACGCCGCCCGAGATCGTGCAGCGGCTGAACGCGGAGGTGGTGCGCATCATGCGCTCGCCCGAGGTGCAGGCGCGCCTGCCGGTCGAGGGTGCGCGCTTCGCCGCCACCACGCCGGGCGAGTTCGGCGACTTCGTGAAGGCCGAGGTGGCGAACTGGGCGCCGATCGTCAAAGCGTCCGGGGCTCGGGCCGACTGACGCGCGGGCCGGAACAATCTCACGTTTTTCCGGGCAGCCCGCCGCTCACCCGGAACTATCGCCGCTTCCGCGCGGCGTGCCGTCTGGGCGCGCCCGGCGAGGGCAGGTAAAAAGGCCATGACGCTGGCATTGCCGGCACCCACCTGTAAGGGGCACTCATGGCCATCAAACATCTGGTCGTCGCGCTCGCGGTCGCGAGCCTGACGATCGTCGCGACCGCCGCCGACGCGAAGGGCGTCAAAGTGAAGTCCTCGTCGAGCAGTAGCTCGAGCGCCGCGAGCAGCAGCTCGTCCTCGGCCGCCAAGAAAACCGCGCGCGACGACGGGCCCGCATTCAGCGCCGAGAACGTCAAGAAGACGAAGAAGTCCGACCAGGACGCGGACGCCGGTTCGGGCTCGGGCGTCAACGTCAACCTCTCGCGCGCCCGCTCGTCCGGCTCGTCCTCCCAGCAGGCCGCGGCGGCGAGCCCCGGCGCCGTGGTTCCCGTGCCGGCGATGGCATCGCCCGCGGACGAGGAGGCACGCCGCGCCGCAGAGGATGCGAAGCGCAAGCGCTCAGACGAACTGGCCGCGATGCAGCGGAAGTTCGACGAGGACGTGAAAGCCCGCCAGGCCGAGGAGAAGCGCCAGAAAGCCGCGGCGGCCGAGGCCGAGCGCAAGGTGCTCGAGCAGCGCGAGGAGCAGCGGCGCGCCGCGGAGGCGCGCGAGCGCGAGGCCCGGCGGTCGCTGCACGCAGCCGCCCCGCCAACGTGCGTGATCAAGCCGGCGATGACCGACGACGATCTCGCGAAGTGCCGCGGACGCTAGGTCAGCCCCTTTCTTCGAACCACCCCTTCGGCCCGAGCCCGCGGTCCGGGCCGAGCATCGCGTAGCCGCCGTCGACCGGGATGTCGGCGCCGGTGATCCACGAGGCGGCGTCCGAGCAGAGCCAGAGCAGCACGTCGGCGACCTCTTCCGCGTCTCCGATGCGCCCGAGCGGATGGGTCTTCGCGCCGATCGCATCGGCGCGCGTGCGGTCGTTGCCCGACAGCGCCTTGAGCGGATCTGACCAGGTCCACGCCGGCGAGATCGCGTTCACGCGGATCTTGAACGGCGCGAGCTCGGTCGCCTCGTTGCGCGTCACCTGCTTGAGCGCCGCCTTCGAGGCGGGATAGAGGATCCGCCCCGCCGCACCAAAGCGTCCGGCGATACTCGAGAAGTTGACGACGGAGCCCCCGCCCCGCGCCTTCATGACCGGCGCGACGAGGCGCGTAAGGCGAACACCGCTCACCACGTTCGTGTTCAGCGACTTGAGCCAGTCCTCGCGCGACGAGTCGAGGCCGTTGTCGAGGAACGTCGCGGCGCTATTGAGCAGGAAGTCGATCCCGCCGAAGCGATCGCACGTCCCCTTCGCCAGCGCCTCGAGCGCCGCGTCGTCGGTCACGTCGCAGCGCGTGAAGAGAGCACGCTCGCCGAGCTCCGCGGCCACCCTCGCCCCGCGCGCCACGTCGAGATCCGCGATGGAGACCGCGGCGCCGGCGGCGTGAAATGCGCGCACGATCGCCGCGCCGAGCAGCGATGCCCCGCCGGTGACGAGCGCGACCTTGCCGCCGAAATCGAACCGCGCGTTCCCCATCTTCATCGCTCCTCTCGAGGGCACCGATGGTACACGCGGCCGCGCACTTGATCCGCAGGTGCGGTGGGGATAAGGTTCCGGTTCCCGAAGGCGGCACAAGACCCGCCGCGGCCACTTCAAGGAGCCCCACACGTGCTGCACGAACGCATCCCGAACCTCGAGAAGCTCGTCGAGCCCGACCGCGTCCACCGGTTCTGCTACACCGACCCGTACATCTTCGAGCTGGAGATCAAGAACATCTTCGAGAAGTGCTGGATCTACGCCGGGCACGAGTCGCAGGTGAAGAAGCCGGGCGACTTCTGGGGCTTCCAGATCGGGCGCCAGCCGATGGTGATGGTGCGCGGGCGCCCGGGGGAAGGGAAGGGGGCCGCCGGCTCCAAGCGGGACGGCGCCATTCACGTGCTCTACAACCGTTGCCCGCACCGCGGCGTGCAGGTGTGCGGCGCGCGCCACGGCAACGCCGGCGACGCGCTCACCTGCTCGTACCACTCGTGGCGCTTCAAGTACGACGGCACGATCGAGTCCCTGCCGCTGCCGCGCGGCTACGAGGGCACGACGTTCAAGGACTACGACTGCAACATGAAGCGCGCGTCGCGGGTCGAGTCGTACCGCGGCTTCGTGTTTGCGAGCCTGGCCACCGATGGCCCGTCGCTGGTCGAGTGGCTCGGGCCGGCGAAAGTGGCGTTCGACGACATCTGCGACCGCTCGCCGGTGGGCGAGGTCGAGGTGGTGATGAACTGCTACCGTGTGATCCAGCGCTCGAACTGGAAGTTCTTCATGGAGAACCAGCTCGACGCCGTGCACCCGTCGGTCACCCACGAGTCGACCGGCCGCGCCGCCTCCGAGGTCGAGTTCCAGATCCAGCGCCGCACCGGCGACAAGCCGCTGCACTACCACATGCTCTCCGCGTTCACGATCCCGTTCGACAAGTGGGACACGCTCGAGACCTACGGGTACCCGTACGGGCACACCGTGCTCGGCGGCTACATGGGCCTGCGGCCGCAGGACCCGGACACGCTGGAGCACGAGCGCATTCTCGCGAAGGCGTACGGCGAGAAGAAGAAGGAGGAGTACCTCACGCGCAACATCCACCACGTGCTGGTGTACCCCTGCCTCTCGATCCAGTCGCCGCTGCAGCAGCTGCGCGCGATTCGGCCGATCGCGCCCGACCGCACGCTCTCGGAGATCTGGCACTTCCGGCTGAAAGACGTACCGGAGCCGATCTACCGGCGCTCGCTCTGGTACTACAACCTCGTCAACTCGCCCGCGACCATGGTGAACGCCGACGACCTCGAGAACTGGCAGAAGGGGCAGTGGGGCCTCGCCTCGCAGGGCGGCGACTGGGTGAGCTTCCACCGCGACTACGGCCGCGACAAGACGGACGGCGACACGCTGCGCTCGACCAACGGCTGCAGCGAGATGCCGATGCGCGCGCAGTTCAAGGCGTGGCTCAAGTACATGACGGCCGGAGCGTGAGCATGGCGAAGACCGTCAGGAAGAAAGCCGCCGCGAAGAAGCCCGCGGCGAAACGCCTGGCGAAACGGGCCGCGCCGGCGCAAGCGAACGGCAAAGGCGCAGGCCTGCTCCAGCGCGAGGTGGAGCAGTTCCTCTACGCCCAAGCCGAGGCGCTGGACGAGAAGCGCTGGGGCGATTTCATCGGCCTGTTCACCGACGACGGCATGTACTGGATGCCGCCGGCGCCGCACTACACGACGTGGGAAGGCATGCCCTCCATATTCATCGAGGACCGCGACCTGATGACGGTGCGCATGAAGCGCGTGCAGCACCCGCACGCCTGGTCTCAAGCCCCGGACTGGGGCACGAACCACGTCGTGTCGAACGTGATCATCGAAAAGGTGGAGCCGAAGACGGGCGAGGTACACGTGCGCTCGCGCTTCCACATGATGGAGCTCCGGCGCGACGAGCTGCGCCATTTCGCCGGCACGTACCGCCACCGCCTGAGGCTCACCAAGGACGGCTTCCGGATCAAGCTTCAACGCGTGGACATGGTCAATTCCCAGGCACCGTACGAGTATGTCCTGCAAGTCTGGGTCTGATCGGTGCGAAGGGGTGGCAGCGCCGGCGCGGGTGCGAGCAGCCGGCGCGGTCGATCAGCGTCAGGCGCCTTGTGAACACGTGCTACGGGGGTGGGTGTGATGTTCGAGACCACGATCGCAGGCAGTCTCCCCAAGCCCGGCTGGCTCGCCGAGACGCACAAGCTCTGGCCGCGCTGGAAGCTCGAGGGCAGCGCGCTCGCTGAAGCGAAGGGCGATGCGACGCTGCTGTGGCTCAAGGCGCAGGAGGACGCCGGGATCGACCTGGTCACCGACGGCGAGCAGTCGCGGCAGCACTTCGTGCACGGCTTCCTCGAGGCGGTGGAGGGCATCGACTTTGCGCTGAAGGTGGAGCTCGGCATCCGCAACAACCGCTACAAGGCGATGGTGCCGACGGTCGTGGGGCCGCTGCGGCTCAAGGGTCGAGTGCATGCGACCGAAGCGCGCCTTGCGCGCGCGCACACGACGCGCAAGCTCAAGTTCACGCTGCCCGGCCCGATGACCATCGTCGACACGATTGCCGACCAGCACTATGGCGACCGGGTCAAGCTCGCGATGGCGTTCGCGGAAGCGCTGAACGAGGAGGCGCGGGCGCTCGCCGCCGACGGCGTCGACCTCATCCAGTTCGACGAACCCGCGTTCAACGTCTACATGAGCGACGTCACGCGCTGGGGCATCGACGCGCTGCACCGCGCCGCCGAGGGCCTGAAGTGCCGGACCGCGGTCCACATCTGCTACGGCTACGGCATTAAGGCCAACCTCGACTGGAAGGACTCACTCGGAAGCGAGTGGCGCCAGTACGAGGAGATCTTCCCGGCGCTCGCGCGCAGCCGCCTCGACGCGGTGTCGGTCGAGTGCATTCATTCGAAAGTGCCTGCGAGCCTGCTGAAACTGCTCGCCGGCAAGGACGTCATGCTCGGCGTGATCGACGTGGCGAGCGACAAGGTCGAGACTGCGGAAGAAGTCGCCGGCGTAATCGCGGAAGCG